>Ga0209755_10000339_pt1 | contig 88682 bp, 68 predicted proteins | sample TergutCo191P1_FD_187301 | JGI IMG/M metagenome (GOLD analysis project Ga0209755, IMG submission 187301) | Cornitermes sp. P1 segment gut microbial communities from Petit-Saut dam, French Guiana - Co191P1 (SPAdes) (version 2) | ecosystem: Host-associated > Arthropoda: Insects > Digestive system... | reverse complement strand
TGCGGGGGGGGGGCATCTTGCTAACATTTGCTACATGTATGGCTGTTACTAGTCGCATTTTAGTTTGCACGTCAATGAGCCGCTCTATTGTCGACTTTTCATCAGGAAGCATTGCAAGCATTATTTTTTTTATGTAATCAAGGAATTCTATATCTTCGTATCGATCCATATTTTTACTCTCGGAGCTAATACTGTAAACATAATTATATAAACTAGAATCCACAAAAACGATTCCGCCATCCGCAACGGCGCAGCAATCGGTAGCAAACATGCAATCTTCACCTGTTATATTATACCCGGTTCGCTCCTGAAAACGAATTCTATGTTTACTAATAAGTTCTTTTTTATAGAGTTTGTTCCAAATCGAGCTATGTAGCACGTAACGAGCTCTGAAATTTTGTACAAGGTCTTTAAAGTAACAAACAGAACTTAAAGCACTTCTATTCTCTTGATATGTTTGAGGTATTCTAACTATGCGTCTATAGTTGTCATGCAAGATCGAAAATCCGCACATACAAACATCAGCTTCGGTTTTATCAATCCGATTATGCATCCGTTCATACATGTCTGCCTCAATGTAATCATCGTGATCAACAAAGGTAATAAATTTACCATTCGCTTCATCAATTCCGATATTCCGTGCGGCAGAGGTTCCACCGTTTTGCTTGTGAATCACTTTGATTCTATTGTCAGCTTTAGCAAGCTTGTCACAGAGAACGCCACTGTTATCAGATGAGCCGTCATTGACAAGAATTATTTCCAGGTTTGTGTATGTTTGCGCCTGAATACTGCGGACACACTTTTCTATAAATTTCTCTGCGTTGTATACAGGGATAATTACCGAGATAAGGTTTCCTTTTGAGCTTTGCATATAAGTTACAGCCTTTCTCTCGAATCGAGGGTCGCCCGTTAGGGCTGATAAGCTATTGTTTTTATCTATTAGTGATTTCAAAACATCGCTTCATAACTTATCTCCTAAGATTTGCCGCACAATACTTTTGGCAGAATATTGTTTGACTCGCTCTATGTTCGCACGTTTGAACTTCCCGGTTAAAGAACTATCGTGGAGCAGCAAACTTACCTTTTCTGCAATAGCTTCATAATCGCCAACGTCAACTAAAAAGCCATTTTCGCCATCTTCCACTAAATCAACCTGACCGCCATAGTTTGTGGCTATAAGCGGTAGCCCAACTTGCATTGCTTCTTGCAAGACTATTCCAAAACCCTCGTGAAGCGAACTCAAAACATAAATGTCACTGACATTGAGATATTGAAATTTTTCTTCATCTGAGATAAAACCCAAAAAATGAACTTTGTTTATTACACCTAATTGGGCGGCGAGCTCAGTTAGATTTCCACGCTCAGGACCATCGCCAAATAGCAAGATTTCCACGTTTTCAGAAGTCAAAGCAGTCAATACCCGTATTAGTGTTCCAAAATCCTTACGCCTAACAAACCGTCCTCCGGAAATTAGGTATCTTTTTTCTTCGGACAAATTAAGCTCTTTACGAGAAATCACCTTAAAAGACACCGTGTTATAAGCTACAGGTATAACCTCTATAGAATGTTTGCATTTGTAATAGAACTCTGTTTTTTGCATTATGTCAGCGGATTCGGCGATAACTCGATTAGAATTATTTAGAACATAGTTTACTACGTATCGCAATAAAACCCATCTGTGAGGCGAAAATTTCTTTGATGGATCATAGATGTCTCCGCCGTATATAAACAAATTAAGCGGGATTTGTTTGCTTTTTGACATCCACACACCCAGAGGGCCCGTTGGCACGGCAAAATGGGTGTCGATTACGTCATATTCATTTTCATTGCAGAGCTTCTTAGTTTGTCCATATGCACAAATGGGAAACGACAGTAGCGACAATAATCCGGCTGCATTTTTTTCTCGTGCCCCAAACACTTTTATTCTATGTATGTTTACTCCGTTTACGTTTTCCTTAGCAGGTAAATTTTCAAAACCTGTAGTTACACAATCTACAACATGACCCTGACGAACGTACTCCTCCGCAAGTTTTTGGGAGGCAATGCCCCCGCCACCGCCAACGGGAGGATATTCGTAGTTTATCAGTAATATCCGCATTTAGTTTCTCCGAGCTTCTGTATCTTCTGAACTGAAAACATCCTTAACCGAATATGGCGTGTCTATTTTACTGCCATAATATATTTTTATGAGCACATCTCCGATGAGTCCGAAAACTAGTAAAAACAGCCCAACTGCAAGGAATGTAATTGTAAGAAACGCTTGGAAATCGTCCGTGAGGCTTTGCCCCCTGATATAGTTTATCGTAGTCCATATTCCGCTTGCTCCCCCAAGCAGCAACATGACAATGCCAAGAGTGCCCATAAGGTGCAGCGGACGCACAGCATATTTATGCCAAAACCATATAGAAATCATGTCCAGAAAGCCCTTTACAGTGCGTTTCCAGTTGTATTTCGTCTTGCCTGCAGTGCGCGGGCGATGGTTTACTACAACCTCGCCGAGAGTAAACCCTTTTATCATGAGCAGCGCAGGTATAAAGCGGTGCATTTCGCCATATAAGTTAATTCCTTCAAAGCATTCCCGCTTATAGATTTTCAAAGAACATCCACTGTCGTGAATATTATCTTTTACTATGACATAGCGAAGCAAATTTGCACCTCTGGAAGCAAACTTCTTGAAAAAACTATCTTTGCGGTTTTTTCGCCATCCGGAAACAATGTCCAGATTATTTTCTTCGAGGTGTGAAATGAGTTTTGGGATATCGGCAGGGTCATTTTGACAGTCGCCATCCATTGTGATGATATAGTCATTTTTGGCTGCTTTTATGCCTGCGTCCATAGCAGCAGTCTGACCGAAGTTACGCCGCAAACGGATAAGTTTAAGAGGAGCCAAAGTCATAGCGACTTCTACTGTTTTGTCCGACGAACCGTCATCAACAAAGATTATTTCATATGGGCAACCGAGATCATCACAAGCAACACGAATTTCATCGTGCAACCTAGAAACATTTTCCTCTTCATTAAAAATTGGAACAACTATTGAAAGACTTTTCATCTATGCCCTTTCTTCTGCCCGCAGAATTTTATAAAACGCATAACTTTTGGGAGTGCATGTAGTACAACTCCCCAAAGAAAACTATGAAACAAAGTTAAATGGCTGCACGAAAGTGAAATAATACCTGCCATGCAACATTATTAATAAGCATTTACACGCAACTTCTATAGTACCAAAAAGCATTATTAGTTGTCTACCTATCTGCATATAAAATTTGCAAAATATTTACATATCCTATGAAGCATTTGCGCAAAATAACCGTTTATAGCCACATATAATCTTATTGCGCCCTTTCTTCTGCTGGCAGAATTTTATTACTAATAATATTAGCTCTAAAGCACTCGCTCACATCAAGCCATTTCAGCTTTCCTTTTTTATCAAGCACGAGCAGCACTACATAAGCTATTATCCCAGTGGTTGTCATTATAGTGCCTGCAATTAAACCGGGCAAGCGGAATCTCAGCTCTATGTCGTGAAGACCGGCTCCCACTGTAGCACCGATAAATCCGATATTGACAGTCTCTATCGGAGTGCGCTCGCCGTTAATATACATTCGCCAACCTTGGGCGTGGGGAATAGAGAAAAACAGAACTCTTTCACCGTGCGTTTCAATCGTGCCAGTGATGTGATTATGGGAGAAATGGTCAATCTCAAAAGCCTCCGCACGGCGACTGGCAACGGCGTTAGTGTAGATACTTTTGATTTGAGATAAATCCAGTGCGGTTACCATAAGATTTTCTATTACATAATCTCCCGGTGTTGTGCCCGGATCTATGCGTATGCTTGATAGGTTAACATTTTCTAACTCCACTGTCAGCGTATTAGGGACACCTCCGGTTATATGGTGGGTAACGGATTGCGCCGCCGCAAACATTTCGTATTCATGCGCCCAAAAAATTTGAGCCACAGTGTCGGTATACGGGGTAACAGTTACAGTAATAAAGTAATTCTTGTAGCCTCCTTCGCTATGCAGTGGTATAATAACGAATGGATCGTCTCCATATGACGTTGCATTCAAGTGTGTCGGTAGATTGTTATATATGTTATCCATATGATTAAAATGCATTTCATCGACATTGGAAATCTCTATTTGCTCGAGAAGCACATGGTATAGCTGTTCAGTATTAAAGCGGTCAATAACAGTGCTGGGCGTTTCCAGTACCACAGTGCTGAGCAGGGCGATATCCATTACCTCAGGTGGTAGCTCGGGGTCATTTCGAATAATGTCAAACTGCTCTCTTGTCACGAATGTGTCATACGCAAAGCCGAGCGGCAGATAGTGGTCATTTATGTATATGCGGCGGTAACCTACACTGAAGAGGTAAGAATATCCGAATGGGGCAACTTCGCCGCGAGTGCTGTTAATGACAGCGTATTTATGGGCGGTGAGTGTTTGGAGAATAGTACGGTTCTGCAGACCCCAAGAATGTTGAAACCCACAACCGCCGTGTCCACTTGCACCAATTGCGTGGAGAAAATCACTTTTTGCAGGACTTATGCTGCTGTCGTAACTTGCACTCCCAAAATAATTATGAAGCAATGGGTCGGTGAAATAATTCTCCATTCGTTGAACCCTATGGAAGCCTTTATCCAATTCATTTATCGCGGAAATAGTCTCGTCTCTTTCAAATAAAAAAAACCGTCCTGCATATCTCGTCATAGTTGGTCTAGCATGAATATCAAAAAAAGCTGATGTCGTGATAGCAGAAAATGTGAAGACTTCAAAAATACAAAAGAAAAACAGAAAAACTGCTATGACGATACGATTTCGAAGATGTTTGCCTATTGCAAACAAGCAAAACATTGAGGTATACACGGATAATAGTAAAACTATCAATCTACCGCTCTCTGTGTCGACATAAATTCCATAATTATTGGAGATTAGAGCAAAGCCCATGAAAAACATTAGTGCACCTATACAACTCGTCAAAATATAATGTATAGGCAGCTTTTTATCTTTTGTGAATATGCTGTTTAGTGTGTAAGATGCCATGAAAACCATGATAATTGTAATCCAAAAGGAACTCAATTTAACGTGATTTATGCCTATAAAAGCATTGAGAACAAAGCGAAATGCCGGCGAAAAATAATAAAATACTGCAAATGAAAGTCCCAAAGCGGCAATTATCTTGAGCTTTCTGTTCGCATAATAGAAGAAAGTGGGTATCAGTAAAATAGTTATTAGGCCGATGTAGTTAAGCGGACTTTCTAAAGTGTTATTCCAACCGCCAAAGCCGTGAGTATATAGTATTCCTGTACCGAGAGTATTACTTGAAAACAATCGGAAAAAGGCAGATAATAGAAAACTTTGATTCCATTGGAATAAAATGTCAAAAATAAAACTAATACCTATCCTGTCGACAGAAGCCTCTCCGCGTGAAGAAAACAGTAAAGTGAAGAACATTGTAAGTACAACTACTGCTGACATCAATCCCCCTACAAAGTACAGCAACCCGCACTTTGCCACATAAGCAAGGTAATCACGCAGCTTGAACATATTTGCATAAACATAGCGTACTGTGGCATATCCAAATAAAAACAAGCCATATAAATAGAGACTGTGCAGCCCGTTGGTTATCCCTACGATACACACAGCTACAGGTATCAAAGCCCACCTTTTGTCTCTATACCAAATTTCAACTGCGTATAATAAAAAAGCAACTACAACAACTTCTGTGCCGTAAGCCAGCCAACCGGCACCTCTCAATATCATATGACCACAAAAAGCGTATACAATAGACATTAAAGAACAAACATACGGTCTAAACTGCCATTTTGCTAAAAGCAAATAGAAGAATAGACATGCTAAAACAATTCTGCTGATTTGAACCCAAACCATGGCATAGGGGATTATATCCCTCCCCAAAAAAATCGGAATCCCCAAAAATGGATTTGTTAACCAATTGAGAGTTAGATTACTACCAAGCCCGATTCCAAAATGCCATTGAGGCAAACCCTCAGTCCATATATAATCAGCAAGTGCAGCCTTGAATGGCCAAGCTTGACCCCATCCATCACCTGCAATCATAAAAAGTGGTGTGCCCGTAAAAATGAACTCTCTATATAACACTACCGCCATAATGAATGAAAGAACTACGGTAAAGAGCAAAGGGTATCTGCTGAGAAGTGCCAGTGATTTTATGTTGCTCCATAGGTCAGTAAACGGCTTTATAATGTTGTTAGTAAGCGATACTCTGCTCATTAATTCCCTCTCAACTCATTTATTTCCTCGGCAAGGTCAGCATTTTTTCGAAGATATTCATTATTTTGAACAATAAGCTCGATATTTTGTTGAGATAGTGCATTGTTATGTTGTGTAAAGATATCATACTGAGATGTTGAATCATTAGAAGCATTTTCTCTATGTAGCTGTTTAAGTTCCAAAGTTTTTTCCTCAATAAAGTTAAATAGATACCATCGTTCGTTTAATTTATCAACATTAACTTCAGTATTCAATATTTCTTCGAAAAAAACTTCGATTTCAACAGCGGCATTATCCCAAGTGACCGTGTACTCAGCCGATGGTAGCTCTTCTGAAAAATCTATTCTATTGATAATTTCCGGTATTTGTGAGAAATTATCAAAAAATAAAAAATAGTTTTCGAAAGCGCGAAAATATTCTTGCAACTCCCTATTTAACTCGACATTGCTTACAATCACTCGTTTCTTGTTTTTTAAGCCGATAGCTATTGGTAAACCAAAGCCCTCGTATTGACTGGGGAAAATTACCGCTGTACAGTTAACATATAAAAAATTGAGAAAATCTGTATCAAGATGCCCACTTTGATATCCATATATGTTCTCCTCAATAAAACTTCCATCACCATATCCTACAATAATATAGTTGAATTTAGTTTTCGAAACCGCATCAATTGTCTCTTTAATAGCTTTGTGTTTGAATTTATTTCCGATAATTAAAAAATAACTGGTGAAAGGAAGTTCGTGCGTACTGCTGCAAAGAACAGGAATATCTGAGGATAAATAGACAGTTTTATGTGGTATATTTTTTGCGTGAATATTACCGTGAAAGTATGCACCAAAATCGTTAGCACCAAAATTACTGATAAAAACCATGCCATCACTCAACCTAAAACTAGTTTTAAGATTACCGTTGAAGTATGGATGTTCATTACACCTCAACATTATAATATCAAACATCGTTTGAACGATTTTTAGGCAGTGTCGGTTAAGCATTAGTTGTTGCTCAATAAATTGCAACTGGCTCGTAACAAAGCATAAATCAAATGTACCACTTATTGTGTCGGGATAGATAATATTGTCATATTTATCGGAAACTTTGTGATACAAATCAGCTTCGCGTGAAATAAATACGTGTATGTCGTATTTATCTTTATATAACTTATAAAATGACTCATAAAGCGAAAGACTAAACTCAGAGGTGCCAGTGTGATGAGCTAATACATTGGCAAAACAAAAAAGCACTTTCTTTTTTTTATGAGCTTCTCCGACTATCAAATCAAGGAAAATTTCACAAGCAGCAGCTTCATATTTGTCATACAGGGATTCCTTACCGATATGAAATACTTGCTTTAATCGAGTCTCGTTTTCTGAGTCCATAACACTATGCTCACTCTTATAGAAAGCATAATTTGCTACAACAACTGAAAATCCAAAATTATTGATTCTCATGTAAAAATCAGTAAATGCATCAAAAAATTTGTCGTATGAGTCATTTAAAAAGCCGAAATTACCAAAAAGACCTTTTTTTACTAACATACAATCAGATTTAGGTCTGAGTAAATTCGAATATGACGGGAGATATTTTTTAATAGTCTCTATTGACACATGGCTGTTATCAACTGCTCGTCCACAAACAATCGCGTGCTTTTCGGCAGCATTCAGGACATCAAACATGTTTTCGAAAAATTTTTCGTGCAAATAAGTTATTGAATCTGTTAAAAATAAAAAATCAAAATGCTCATATGTGCTTTCAATGATTTTGTTGTACGCTGTGACAACACTGTTCTCCTCAACAGTGTGATAACTTATGTTATCCTGTGTGTCACACGGTATCGATTCATTTGAATCGCAAACTATAAATATCTTATATTTTTCTTTTTGAAGTTTGGCAAAGTCAAAAAAATCTTTTGCTTTTGACGATAAACGTAAGACAATAGCAAGCATAATTATGACACCTTTCAAGTAAATACTATAATTGTAGCTATAGATGCAAATTTAGTGAAACACGAAATTCGCATTATCTTTGCAGAAATTTATGTTGTAGTACGGATCGCCATTCTTCCAATAATGACTCCATTTGTGTTCGAAAACTGTGCGCTCTCTGAGACATTTGAGGACTTTTTCGGGGGTGTCATCATATCCCCTAGTTTTAGACTCATGGTGATATAGTTCACAAAAAGGTGTCCAAACAATTAAAAGTCCTTGATTTCTTAGCTCCAAACATAAATATAAATCATTGTATGCTACAGCTAAATCCTCAAAAAAACCTCCAATTTTAACGAAATTGTCCTTTCTAACCATTATACATGCACCCGTGGTTGCAGTATAATTTTGTACAGTTGCAAGTCGATTGCCATATCCTAAGTCATCTCTGCTATATAGCCCATGATAAAAAGTATGGATTCCAATATAACCATTTCCAACGACCACGCCTGCGTGCTGTATCTTTAAGTCCGGATAATACAGCTTTGCTCCAACAGCTCCAACATCTTCTCTCTGAGCGTACATCAGCAACTCCTGAATCCAATCCGGAGTTATTATTTCTGTATCATTGTTTAAGAATATAAAATAGTCACCATTAGCCTGTAAAGTGCCGTAATTATTTATTTTTGGGTAATTAAACTCCCCTTGATAATAAACAACACTAATTCTTTCATTATTGACTATATCCTCATAATAATCAAAAGTTTCCTGTTTTTCACTATTGTTTTCGACAACAATTATTTCGTAGTTTCTATAGGTGGATAAACTCTCTATAGACGCGAGGCATCTTCCTAAATCATCGATATGATCCTTGTTGGGGATAATTATTGACACGGGTGGCTCATTTTTAATTTCATATATGATTCTGTATGTGTTTGGTATTTCAGAGTTTAATACTTTGCCTTTTAACCCTGATCTACTCAGATGTGCTTCTAGTGCTTTGCGTCCGGCTTCAAGTATATCAAAATCCGGACCGGCAGGAGTCTCGTGACTTCGCTTATGATATAAAACCTTTGGGATGTGGCAAATTGAACTTGCTTGTTCAGTTGCTCTCAAAATAAAGTCATAATCATGTGCACCGTCAAGTTTTGGGTCTAATCCCCCTATTTTGTCAACTATTTCTCTGCTAACGGCAATGAAGCGGAGAATATAATTCATACTCCTTAAGTAATCCGGCGCATAGTCTGGTTTGTGATTGGGGTTATACAACTCCTTTGTTTCAGCATCTACATTATTTTCGTCAGTATAAATTAAATCGGAATTTCGTTCACAAATTACATTCAAAGCCTCAAATAATGCACTAGGTGCAAGTAAGTCAGCCGGATTTAGCATGGAATAATAATCGCCAGTTGCGATTTTAATGCATTCATTTGCGATTTCAGAGATTTTACATTTATTTTTAAGTTTTCGATACTTTATCCTCTTATCCAGTTTTGTCAATTCTTTGCATATTCTTCTGATATATATATGGTTACTATCACTTCCATCTGCTAAACAAAGTTCCCAATTGATATAAGTCTGTGCTCTCACAGACTCAACCAGTTCACGTAAGAATTTTTCAGAGGTGTTATATAGCGGTACAAGGATACTAAATTTTATATCTCTGCTGAATCGGTGGTTTTCTTGCGCAAGTCGTTCATCAGGAGTGATTTGGTGCTCAATGAGACCTAGTGAGACATGCTGCCCTTGTCCACGACTGTGTCCATGTCTTATAATAGCCCTAGTTAGTGGAAAGTTCTTTAGTATCCATTTTATAACAAAAGTTAGAGCTCTTGCAGGTTTTGTAATGCGCCACCAAAATGAACTCTGTATTGCTCTGTGTTGCATGGTTGCAATATCAAGATCATATTGCTTGCGCAAAATTGTAATATCTCTGTCATACAAAACAGAATTCAAATCCGATATGCGAGTATCCCGCTGATTAATCTCTTCGTTACTGCGAATCAATTCATTATTTTTCTGGATTATTTCGCCATTTTTTCTCGCTAATTCGTTATTTTTCTGGATTATTTCGTCATTCTTTTTCGTTAATTCGTCATTCCTTTGGATTAATTCGTAATTCTTTTGGATTAAGTCGTTATTCTTTCTCGCTATTCTATTTTTGTTCTGGGTTATTTCCTCTTGATGCTCATTTATTAATCCCTTGACAGAGGCAAATACACCAACTAAATCTTTCTGAGGACAAGGGTATATATTTGCTTTTATAAAAATTGATGAAACCCCCTGTGGAATTTCTATATACAATTGTGGGTCTATTGTGAGAAATATGCAGTAATTACCCACCGCAAAACTATTTATGGTTGTTACAGGCAAAAAACCAACATCTGACGTAACCGTGAGACCCTCTACAACACACGACACCCCCTCAATTGGGTCGTAGCGTATTCCTAATGTATTTGGAGGAAGCAGTATTTCTCGTGTGAAATTCTCATTTTCATAAAAAAACTCGAATACATTATCTTCACCGAAACCAGTGCCTGTATCATAATATATGGTACCTTTGTGCATTGGTTTTGATGAATTTTTCACTATTTCTTTTGCTATGTTCAGCTCATGTTTATGCTTATAGAAATAATCTTTCTTTACGGATTTAATTATGAACTGGTATACATTTTCAAAGTCCTTGCTTTTAAGTACACTTGTATCCTCAATAAAATTGTCATAATTGTTGCGGAATTCAGTGTGTTGAGGTTGGGCATAAATTGCGTATTCTCCTGTTGCTACCAACCCTACTTCATCAAGCATTTCCAGCAATGAATAATAGGTGAAAAATCTAATATGTGTGCTATCCAACAGTCCTACTTGCTTGTACTCGAATTTGTTTTGCAACAAATCCAGAATTACGGCACTGTGTGCTATGTTGGGTACAGAAAGAAGGACTTCACCGCCTTCTTTTAACAGCGACAGGGATCTACGCAAAACTTCCTGCGGTGAGTACAGATGTTCTAAAACATCAGAAAAGAGCACGTAGTCGAATTTAATCTTAGCAAATTTTGTTTGCCACGTTTTTTGAGCAGCATCGCCCAACACTCCGTCAACAGCATAGTTTATGGCAATATCAAAAGCATCCTTATTTATTTCAACAATATAGACATCACAATTTAGTTCCTCTTTGAGATATCGTGTAGTCTCTCCATCTGCCGGTCCAAATTCCAAAACTGCTGAGTTTGGCTTTATTTGCCTCAGAATAATAGTGTGAGAGCTATCGACATTAATGTCTATTGTATTGATAAAATATCGCTTTTTTTGATTGTTTTTCATGTTTAATAACTCCTCACAGTCAATATCTCAAAAATACACTATAAATCATGGTCAGATAAAGTGATAACAGAGACATAATCTATAAAGAAACTTAGTGTTTTTTTGACATCTTAATTTGGGTTTTTATATCATACCATACATTTGATAACAGTACAATAACAGCTTTTGCTCATCACCCTTGAAATACATGATAATCTGCTATCTTATTATTCCGACGCTTTAGCTCATCCACAACGTCTTTAACATTTTGAGTTTGATCTTTATGACAAATAAGTAATGCATCTTCCTGTTCGATGACTACGAGGTCGTTTACTCCTACTAGTGCCACTGTTTTTCCACTTTGGGTCAAACAGAAGTTTCCGTAACTGTCAAAAAGAATTTCATCGTTGTAACATACGTTGCCGGATTTATCTTTTTCAATATTGTACTTCTCGCTGAGTGCGGCAAAGTTTCCTATGTCTTTCCAGTGCATGTTAAGCGGGACACAGTAGACTTTTTCCATTTTTTCTATAAGTCCGTAATCTACTGATATTGATGGTGTTTTGCGAAATTTATCTTCTACTGTCTCTGAGCTAAACGCCTCAAAAACCTCAGGATTATATTTCTTTACTGCATCATAAAACATGGCAGAATCGAACATGAAAATGCCGCTATTCCATAAATAGCCTGACTTTACATAGGTTTTAGCTGTTTCGTAATCCGGCTTTTCTTTGAACTCCGAGACTTCATAGCCGCCGTCTATCGGGTCGCCGGGTCTGATGTATCCAAAGCCTGTTTCTGGGTGAGTTGGGGTTATGCCGAAACATACAAAACCTTTAGCTGCAACCTTTGCTGCTTCTAGCACTGTATCTGCGAGTATCTGTGGCTGTTCAATGACGTGGTCAGATGCAAACACAGCGCATATGTCATCACCTTTTTTTCTGATAGCTTGCACTGCGTACAGTATTGCCGGCAATGTGTTTTTTGCTTGCGGTTCGAGAAGTATTTGCTCATCTGATAATACCGCATCTATTTCCTTAAGCTGCTGTTTAATCAAATAGAGATAACTTTCACTCGTCACAATATACAGGTCATCAAGACTTCCCATCAGTTTACATCGCTTTATGGTAAGCTGAAAAATGGAGTTTGTCATACCGGGCAGCTTCAAAAATTGCTTAGGATAGTAAGTTCTGCTGAGTGGCCATAATCTTGCGCCGGAGCCGCCTGCCATTATAATCATTTTCATGTTATGCTACCCCCTCGTTTTAGCCGAATGTAATGCTGACATTCGGGCGATCTGTCGGTATTATCCCGATGTATGTTCTGCCGCGGCCCAGTTCAACAGGGCCGCCATTGCTTAGTGTAAACACAAATTGCGATGACAGATTTGCACGCGTCCAGTTAATATCAACCACTCTGCCGTTACTTACGAAAAAGCCTGTGCCATTTCCAATGGTGTTCATATCCAGCCTTCGGTCACCGTGATAAAGGTTTGAGTAAGTAGTCGGGACTCTGAGAATAAAAAGATTTGTGAAAGTGACAGGAGCACCATTGTTTGCATCTCTGAACACACTGCCGCGCTGGCTCATTGTATAGAGGGTTTGCTGTTGATCGAATGTAAATGAGCTGCTCTTTTGAGCGGAAAAGCGAACAGTGACATTATGCGCTCTTGACCCGCCGGATGGAATAGGATTATTTGTGAAAGCAAATGGACTTACAAAGCTACTTGCCGACGTTGTTCGAGTACCATATCGAGAAAATCCTGCTGTTAATGCTGAACCTGATGTGACGGCAGAGTGATATTGCTCTACTGTGTGCCCGGGTATTCTGTTTCTGTTTCGGGAAAAAACACTTCTTCCGGGACCGTGAACCTCGTTGAAGCTTGTAAAACCTCGAGCACGAAGTTCGTCCATGCCGGGCTGACTGCCACCGGCGTGTACTAAAATAGCGTCGTGAGCCTCTGCAAAATGTACTGTGTAGGGTCTTATGCTACGGATGCTGCCTACTAGGTTTGCTCCGGAGAAATCTTGAAATAAGGCGAGTAAGCGCGTTTCACCCCATTCCACCAACATTTCATAGACGATATCAGCCTGAGAAATACCGTTTGTTGCATTTGTAGGCATTGCAGTGCGGGTGTTTCCGAGGCTGACGGCTACAGGTCTGTTTCGGGAGACTGCGTCGCTGACCGGGAGTCCCGTCAGTGGATTCATGCGTGGTGGAGGCGGTGGTGGTCTATGCTCCGGGGTGTTGCCGTCGGTGAGAAAGTCGCCGGCTACCCTCTGAAGTATTGCAACAGCTTCAGCACGGGTTGCATTTCCTCTTGCATTTAATCTGCCGTCTCTACCGAGAACACCATAATAAGCTGCCCATTGCACGGGTTCAAGTGCCCATCCGGACACTTGTCTTCCATCAATGAATTGATCCAGTGCGCTTGCCGGTGCTGATATGTGAGTGTTTCTGATATTGCGAACATATCTAAGTGACATTGTTACGAGTTCTTCGCGTGTAATATGTCTGTTTGGATGAAAAGTAGTTGGTGATGTTCCTGAGACGACACCTGTCGAAGATGCCCACGAGACCGATCGTGCAAACCAAGCCCCATTTGGCACATCACGAAATGTATTTGTGTAAGAATCTGACGGATTACCCGCAATACGGAATAAAAGTGTTGCGAATTCAGCACGTGTAATATTTGCGGTTGGTCTGAAAGTGCCATCGGCAAACCCTGCGGCTATACCATTTGCATGTGCCCAGGCAACATCATTAAAAAACCATGCATTATGAGGCACATCACGAAATGGAACACTCCCTGACGGCGGATTCCAAGTTCGTGCGGCTGATGCAACAGGTGCTGCAATATTTAGCAGTATAGCTAGCATTAAAGCGATTGATAGAGATTTTGCAAAGCTATCAAAGGTTATATTGTTTTTTTTCATAATACGCACCTTTTGCATAAAATAAACACAGAATAAGTATACACAAAATAGCAAAAAAAGCAAATACAATTCTTTTGTTGTCTGCGAGCTAAAAGTTCTCCCTGTAATATTCTAAGGTATCTTTTAATGTCTTTTTTATCGAAATTTTGTGCTTCCAACCTGTTTTGATTTTGATTTTAGTATTATCACAAATCAGCACGGGAGTATCTGATTTGCGCATGCGAGATTCGTCTTGCTGCACGGGTATTTCGCACTTCGCCATTTCAAGGAGTAAGTCGAGTATGTCTTGTGCTTTTCGCCCGATTCCGGAACCGACATTATAAACTTCTCCGCTTTGCCCTTTCTCTCCGAGAAGCCTGTAAGCCTTGACAATCTCTCTGACATCCGAGAAGTCTCTTGTAACCTCTAAGTTGCCGACTTTTAGGAATTTCGATGTGCCACTCTCCACCTTTACGATTTCACTGCACAAATCGGGGATGAGAAAACCTAACCCCTGACCGGGACCGCTATGGTTGAAAGAACGTGTAAGCACTATGTCCATGTCGTATGCTTTCTTATATACTGCAGCTATTTCTTCCTGTGCTTTCTTTGAAGCAGAATATGGATTGCTCGGATTTAGTGCGGTTGCTTCGGATATAGGCTTTTCTATCAATCCGGTCACACCATATTGATCAGAAGAACCGACCAATATTATTCGGCAAGAATTCTCTGCTTGCTTCACAGCTTCAAGCAGGTTGAGCGTTCCAAGTACGTTGACCCCATAGGTTTTTTGCGGAATTTTCCACGAAAGCCCAACATTTGCTTGTGCAGCCAGATGAAAAATTATGTCAGGCTTGACTTTTAGCATGTACTTACACATAGCCTGAATATTAAGCAAGTCCAAGCAGATGGAATCTTCATGTGCAGTTATGTCAATTCCGTGTACGTCATAGTCATGTGAGCGCAACTCTACCGCTAAGTGCCGTCCGGCAAAACCGTTACAGCCTGTTATTAATGCTTTCATCTAAGCACCTCCGCCACACTATCCATTAAATCTTATCATATGCATGATTAACTTGCAACTACAATTGATATGTTATATAATAACCGCTGAATATATCTTGCTATGAGGAGTAATGAGTGTAACTTGCCGAATAGGGTGAGGCGAGTGGGCTCACGCAAAACGTCTATGCTTACTGTTATATTAACCATAACATCGGATGAGACTGATATTGAAGATTACAAAGAAGCTATTGGCAATAGTGGCACACTTCACATAATATCAGCGAATCCCTCAGACCCCGATGCGGTAACCAAAAAAAAAATAGAGAGATACAACAAAATAATCGTAGAGTCAGATAGTAATTCAGATATTTTACTGCTGTCCGATCAAATAGAGCTATATGGTGATTTTGATAAGTTCTTGGAAAATATACGCAAGTGCCTTTACGTTGCTGAAAAGCATGCAATAGCATATGGTCAGGAGATAGAAAACAAAGAAAGTCTGATTAAAACAGCAGAGAAATATCTTCCGGATTATTCTGTGACAGTAAAAACAAATGAACATTGTGCGTTGATTAAGAGAACAGTTTTAAATAAATTGGGCGTACTTGATACAGAATACAGCAGTTTACACTACGCATTGTCGGATTATTACTATCGAATCAACAAGTATGGATTTTCGTCTGTCACTGCTCATAGTGCTTTAATATTTTTTAACGAGGAAAAACGAAAGTTTGGGCTTGGCGACAGCGACAAAGAGTTATTCGAATCCCGTCACCCACTATCGTTTGTGACAGAAAGTCGCTACGCAGCTTGTGGGGTGAGTGCGACCGAGCACTTTTTAAAAGTGCTTGATGATGAGTATTACCCCAAAAAGAGAATATTGTTTGATTGCAGCATCATGCCTTCATTTCACAATGGAACATCTGAACACCAAAAAAATATATACGATAAATTTTGTAATCTATTTAAAGATAAATATGACATACACCTACTTGTAAGCGAAGAAGCAGACAAGTTTCACAAGCTGTCCGAGAAATATGAAAACATAATCTATCCCGAGACAATCAGCGGAGCATTCCATCTTGGATTTGTACCCAGTCAGTTGCTGCTTCCGGATGCACAAGCGACAATGAATAGACATTGCATCAAAGTAGTGCAAGTGATGCTTGATATAATCATGGTCAGAATAGATGAACACTTCAGTGCATCAGGCGACCTAAGCACAATGTGCTATGGAAGAATCGGCATTGGCCTTAGTGATGGGATTGCATTTATAAGCGAGTATACAAAAGATGATTTTATTGCACGTTTTTCCGGTGTTGATGAGCTTAAAAATAAAAAGCTCAAAGTAATCTATCCCGCCGGACGGGAGTGCTTGACCGGCAAACGTGATTATGAACTGCCGTTTGATGAATATTTTCTCATAGTAGGCAATCACTATTTCGCACATAAAGCCACAAAAGAGGCGATAGAAACCATTGGGGATACTGAGTATAATTACATTGTAATCGGATATAGTAACTTTGCACATAGGTATTCGAACATATGCTGCTATTTGAGCGGTCGTCTTGAAGAAGATTTTTTGAACTGCATATACGATAACTGCAAAGCTATTATTTTTCCAAGTTTGTATGAAGGGTTTGGCTTTCCGCTTATAATGGGTTTTCAACGTAAAAAGCGTATTATTGTGAACAATAATACGCTCAACAATGAACTTAAGAAACATTTTTCGTCTTTCTCGAGTTATATTACTTTCTTTGATTATTTTTATGAGCTGCGTGAGATTGTTAAAAATATCGACTTTGGGGTCGAGCTTGAATCGAATGAATACATTGATACGTGGGACAGAGTAGCAATTGAATACGAATCATTTTTTTCAGAGATTTTAGGGACACCAACTGATATAGTTAAACTCAATGACCGATTTCAATTATTCTCACTCCTTGAAGCGAAGCAAATGTCACTTAAACAAAAAAATACTGAAATAATCAAATTGAGCACAGAGATTTATAAAAGAGATGTCACGATTAAAAGAAAAAACGATGAAGTTTTCTGGAAATACATCGAAGCTGAGCGAATACAATATGAACTTGATGTTGTGAATATACATTACAATGCAATTGAAAATTCTTTTTGGTGGAAAATAACGAAGCCGGCGCGAGTGATAACAAATGGCAGTAAATGGGTGCTAAAGAGCTTTCCGCTGACACGACCTATGGTCGAATGGTTAATCAACAAACGTAATCAAGTGCCGACCGAGGAATCCGCAAAGCCAATTACTGACACAACATTTAATTTCACATCGCAAAAGCGCAAAGTACAAGAAAATTATAAATTCAGCAAAAAAACAAAGATAAGTATTGTAACGCCACTATATAACACTCCTGAAAAGTTTTTGCATGAAATGATTGACTCTGTGAGGATGCAGACCTATTCCAACTGGGAGCTATGTCTAGCTGACGGCAGTGATGCCAAGCATGAGTATGTGGGTGAAATCTGTGCAATGCACTCTAAGGAAGATGTGCGTATTAAATATACTAAACTTGAAAAAAATGGTGGAATTTCATATAACTCTAATCAAGCAATTAAACTTTCTACCGGAGAATATATCGGATTGCTTGACCATGACGACATTTTACACCCTGCTGTACTTTTTGAGGTTATGAAAGAAATTTGTGACAGAGATGCAGATTACATCTACACCGATGAGGTGATATTTGAGGAAAATCCATTAACACCGAAATTAATGCATTGTAAACCTGATTTTTCAATTGATAATTTGCGAGCAAATAACTACATATGCCATTTTTCTTGCTTTAGAAAAAAACTCCTTGATGAAGCAGGTTTATATAATCCCGAATGTGATGGCAGCCAAGATCACGACATGGCAATACGCATAGCAGAAGTATCTAAAATAATCTCACATATCCCAATGTTTTTATATTATTGGCGCTCACATGAGGAGTCGGTTGCAGGGGCAAAAGGCGTTGGCGCAAAGTCATATGCAATAAAAGCAGCAAAAAAAGCGGTTCAGGATCATCTGGATAGGGTTGGTCTTAAAGGTGTCATTGAGGATGCTATTTCACCGGAAGCATCTATCTATCGGGTTAAATACAAGATAAAAGGTACCCCTTTAATTTCCATTGCAATACTCAGCAAAGATAACACAGACAATTTGAAAAGGTGTCTGGGCTCAATTTTCAGTATGTCAACATACAAAAATATAGAGATAATAATTGCAGAAAACAACAGCTTAAAAGCTGAAACATTTGAGTATTATGGGCAGCTTGAAAACAATCCCCAAATCAAAATTATTACTTGCAAAGGTGAATGGAATTACTCGAAGCTCAATAACGCTGCGGTTGAAGCATCATATGGCGAGTTTGTTATGCTACTGGATAACAACGTTGAAGTTATTTCACCGGAGTGGATTGAAGAAATGCTTATGTTTGCGCAACGAGCGGACGTAGGCGCAGTAGGTGCAAAACTATATTACCCCGAGGGTAAAATTAAGCATGCCGGGTACATATTGAATTCAGGACCGCATGGAGTAGTGGAGCATATGTTCCATAATTCTCACAAAAATGAAGACGGATATATGGGTCGTTTGAGGTATGCACAAAATGTCAGTGCCGTATCCTCTATATGTATGATGTTACGACGTGAAGTGTTTGAAGAAACCCACGGTCTTGATGAAAAATTAGAGCTGGCTTATAGTGATGTAGATTTATGTTTAAAAATTCGCAAAAAAGGATATCTTAATGTGTTTACGCCGTTTGCAGAGCTATATCATCATGAGACTAAGAGCGACGAAAATAAGTACACGCCGGAACAACAGACTCGTTTTCTAAGCGAGGTAGCATTATTCAAAGAGCGCTGGAAAGAGAACCTTAAAAATACAGACCCATATTACAATCCTAATTTTTCTCAGGAAAATGGAAAATTTATCCCACAGACGCTCTAAAAAAGTATCTATTGAAAAGATAAGAGGAACTAAGATATGACACTCATAAGTAAATCTAAGGAATGGTTTGCGGCAAACAACAATAAACTTATATTTATTCTATGCGCTATATTTATTGTCAAGGGCATATTCTACGCTGCGTTTGTGATTCCGCTAACAATGTTTACCACTCCGGATGATGTAGGACATCTTTCCTACATACAATACATTGCAAGTCAAAGGAGGTTGCCTGTTCATGGTCAAGCTTATTTGGAAATAAGTTTGATTGAGGCACAGGATAGATACATAAATTATGGGGAGATAATTGACTTTACTATTGGTGAGGAAACTTTTGGCACTCGTAGAAATTGGATTGTTCAACATCCTCCTTTATATTACATCTTGATGGCAGGAGTGTACAGTTTTTCGTCATTATTTACCAGACAATTTTCAACCATTTTGCTGGTGCTTCGTTTAGCGAATTTGGCGTTTGGTGTGGCGTCACTCATATACTTGCATAAAATACTGAGCGAGTTAAACGCCAAAGATGTGGTGCGAAAATGTGTACTTGTATTTTTTGTGTTTTCTCCTGCACTTCAATTTTACTTTTCAGCAATAACAAATGATAGCATGTTGATTTTTGTGTGTATTTTTGCATTATATTATCTGCTGAAATACATGAATACAAATCGGTTAAAGCATTTTGTGATTTTTGTAGTTGGCAGTGCGCTTATCTTTGGCACCAAGTATAACGGCTTCATGGTGATGTTTGCATATGTGTTTTTCTTCTTATATTACTCACTGAGATATAATGGACTTAGAGAAACAATAAAGCTATCCCTAATAGGTGTACCTATAGGGCTTGCCATCATATTGCCGGACATACTGTTCAATTATTTCCAGGCGGGCAGGGCTATAACAAATGATGGAGGTTTGATCACCGGCGCAGGGGCGCAGCGTGCACATCAAATTACATTTTCGCACTTCTTATTTGGCACACATTACTTTTCAGAGGTCACTCGCCATATTATGGTTTTGATAGGGTGGGCGAGTTGGGTTACTCCCGATATACTGGTCGAGCGCTTATTTGCTATAATTTTAATAGCAATGACAGGCGTGCATTTTATTAAGTGCAGAAACAAGGTAAATGCAAGTCTCACATTGTTGATAGGCGGCGTTACATTTGCTTTATTCAGATATGCAACACCAATAGAGTTCTCTATCGGTGTCGTCGCCGTCATGTCTTGCGGTTTTATGCTTATTTGCTTCTATGCTGTTAAAGCAACTGAACTTGATGGCAGAGAAAAGGACATACAAGTTTTTTTCATAGCAACATTACTAATTACATTTGGAGTATACATGTATACTCATTATGGGCTATTTCAAATGCATGGCTGGGCAAGGGGATTGCACGGGAGATATTACTATATCGCCTTTTTGCCGTTTGCATATCTGCTGTTCAATCAATTAGGCGAAGTTCGATCAAAGGCAGTAAAGCTTGCACCCGTAGCGCTGATTTTAGTTTTATCTATTGTTGAGTTTCACACAATCTCAATGACTTTAAATAGCTGGTAAGTGTTATGAAAATGATTATAGAAAAAATAAAAAAATCAATAAACAAGTTTTGTGAGAAAAGAGCTGTAGCAATAGTTGTCACGGGTGTTATTGCAGCAATGTATGTTTTGTTTGGAGTGACCTATTTTTTAAAACCAATGCCTGTGCTTTTACACTCAACTCCGGCAGGTCATTTTGCTCATTTCGGTCCTATTCTGTACAGTAATACTGTAGTTCAGGAGGTTTCGTTTGGGAAAGATGTTGCTATATCAAACATTGAACTGCAATTGGGAACTTTCTCAGATGTGAGACATAATATCAATCAAGTTTTTATTTACTTAAATGATGTTTTAACTCGTGAAATAGTTCTTGATTCAAGAGTGGTGGTTGATAATGCATTTCATCAATTGCCTGCCCTTGATATGCATATACCGGAGGGCGACATCATGCGTATTGTTATTACTTCGAGAGACGGAGATTCGAGCGAAGCAATTTCTATATGGACAACGCCGAGTGTTGTCAGTGAAAATGGGTTGTCACGACATAACCTGTATGAGGGGACTTATGAGGGTCTCACGGGTGAGATAAATATGAGGATTTATTCAATGGAATACATATCACTTTTGCGCGGTTTGTCCGAACGATATATAGATACTTCTATTTTCCGGATTTTCATAGTTTTTGGCATTATTATGGCTTTAACGATAACCTCACTTTTTCTTATGATTAAAGATGATAATAAATCGTTGTCCGATGAAGAACTGCAAGGTGGTGACAAATGAAACTGATAATTCAAATTCCGTGTTATAACGAAGAAGCGACTCTATCTCAAACAATTGCTGATTTGCCTCGACAAATTGAAGGCATTGATGTCGTCGAGTATCTGATAATAAATGATGGCAGCTCTGATAGAACTGTGCAAGTGGCAAAGGACTCAGGGGTTCACCACATAGTATCTTTCAAGAACAATAAGGGGCTTGCTAGTGGTTTTATGGCAGGACTTGATGCCTGTGTCCGTCTGGGCGCAGATATAATAGTCAATACAGATGCAGATAATCAGTACAATGGTGCTGATGTCGAGAAAATAGTGAAGCCGATTCTTGAGGGTATTGCCGATATGGTGGTTGGTGCTCGTCCTATCGATAAGACAAGGCACTTTTCTTGGAAGAAGAAGAAACTTCAGCGGCTTGGCAGTTGGGTTGTACGTATTGCATCGGGAACTTCCGTGCCGGACGCCCCAAGTGGATTTAGGGCGTACAGCCGTGATGCCGCCATGCGTGTTAATGTTGTAAATACATATACCTACACGTTAGAAACCATAATTCAAGCAGGTATGAACGGTGTGGCGATTACGTCTGTGCCAATAGCTACAAATCCGGAAACGAGAGAGTCTCGGTTAATCAAAAGCATGTGGGGTTATATAAAACGTTCATCTGCGACTATTATGCGCTCATTTATGATGTATAGACCTCTTAAATTTTTTATGATAATAGGCACTATTCCTATTGTTATCGGAGTAGTCTTTATTATCAGGTTTTTAGTTCTGGCAGCGATGGGTTATAGCGCCGGCAACATACAATCATTAGTCCTTTCTGCTATGCTCATTATGGTGGGGGTACAGTGTGTGCTTGCGGGGCTTCAAGCAGATGTCATAGCTGCAAATCGTAAGATATTGGAGGATGTGCAGTATAGAGTTAAGAAGTTGGAGTTCCAAAATAAAGACTCTAAGGTATAGAAAAATGAATATTGTTATTATTGGACCTGTTTATCCATTTAAAGGAGGTATAGCTCACTATACAGGGCTTCTTGCAACAAGCCTCCAAAAGGAGCACTATGTTGAGGTTTTGTCTTTTAGGTTGCAATATCCGCGCTTTTTATATAAAAAGGAGCAAAAAGACTTCGCAAACGATGCTTTCAAGTTTGAAAACACGAAATATTTACTCAATACACTAAATCCGTTTTCGTTTCTGAAAGTAGCGGAGTACATAAAAAAACAAAAACCGGACTTAGCAATTTTTGAGTGGTGGCATCCGTATTTTGCTCCATCGTATTGGTTCATTTTGAAGCGTATAAAAAAGCACACAAAAGTGATATTCACCTGCCATAATGTTTTGCCTCACGAAAAATTCCCACTGCAAAAAATACTTACCAAAGCTGTACTTAGTAAAGGTGACTGCATAGTACACTCAGCGACAGACGCGCAAGAGCTCAAAAGGTTACTACCTGAGACTGTATATAAACAAGCTGTGATACCAACGTTTTGCAATTTCAGTCGTCTCAATACGCTTCAAAAAAAGGATGCACATGAAGCTTTACAATTGACCAAAACGGACAAGGTGTTGCTCTTTTTTGGCTTTATTCGGGAATACAAAGGGCTAAAACACCTCATCCAGGCCATGCCAGATATTGTCCGGCAACTACCTGAATCCAAGTTGCTTATAGTTGGAGACTATTTTGAAGATAATAAAGAAGAGTATATTGACCTGATAAGTCAGTGCGGCGTGGAGGAGCATGTTCGCATTTATGACGGCTATGTACCCGATAGTGAAGTTGCTCTATACTTTGCGGCATGTGACGTTGTTATATTACCTTATGAATCGGCGACGCAGAGCGGTATTGTGCAGATAGCTTATGGGTTTAATAAGCCTGTTATTGCAACACGAGTGGGCGGTCTGCCTGATGTCGTTACAGACGGTAAGACAGGGTATCTTGTGCCGCCGGGCAACAGCACGGCGATTGCCGATGCCGTTGTGCGCTTTTTTAATGATTGCAAAGCAGGCGAATTCAAAGAAAACATTGAGGCGGAAGCACATAGGTTTTCATGGAAGAAGCTCACTAAGATAGTGGAAGAACTCGCTGAGGATTGGAGCACAGTATGAAGATTGCCTACATAACAGCTGCAGAAATACTTGGTCCTCAAAATACAGGCGGGATTCAATGCTGTAATAGAAACTTAAACTTGTTAAAGCAAGCATTCGGCGAAGAAAACATATATGTGTGTGCAATAACTAAACACAAAGAATATTTATCAAAAACATCTGATAATACAAAAGTGTTTTACTCTGACCGCAAGAAAATCAGTATTCTCAAAAACGTATTGAGAGGAAGGCTTCAGTTTGGAAAAGATGTGGAAAATGCTGTATTGCAGCACATTGAAGACATGGGTTGCGATGTAGTGTTTATAGAGTTTTCACGAATGGGGTTTTTCCAAAAACGATTACCTGACAAGATAAAACAAGTGCTTTTTGTGCATAATATAGAAATAGATTATGCACAACATTTGATTAGTGAACATCCATCTTATATTGTTTTAAAGCTAGCCTTTAAAATTAATGAAGCGCTGGCATTAAGGCATGCAGATATAGTAATGTCATTAAATCATCGAGACTCTGAAAAACTTGTGCAATACTACGACCGTGCACCGGACGTAATAATACCAATAACCATGGATGACAGTTTTGTGCAATCAGAAACAGACAAACAAATAAATACAATGTCAAAGCTTCAATTATTGTTTGTAGGTTCTCTCTTTCCGCCAAATGAAAGCGGAGTTACTTGGTTTGCTGATGAAGTAATGCCGTATGTGAATGCTGAGTTTACAGTTGTCGGCAGGGATTTTGAGCAATTAAGAAACCGGCTTGAAAATTGTCATAATAATGTCAGGGTAATTGGAACTGTTGGCGACCTATCACAATATTATCACGATGCAGATGTAATTGTTTCTCCAATACTTATGGGGGCCGGCATGAAAGTGAAAACCGCCGAAGCGCTCATGTATGGAAAACCAATATTTGCAACTGATGAGGCTCTCGAAGGGTACGAAGTTGAAGGGCAGGATAATATTTATAGATGTAACACAGCGCAAGCATTTATAGAAGCAATTAACACTTATGCTGTGAATCCGCCATTTACATCTTTTGATGAAAGTATAAGAAATTTATTTCTGGAAAAGTATCACACACCTAGGTATATACAGGTGCTGAAAAAATTACTCATACCATGATCCGACTGAATTGTAACATCACCAAAAAATCACACTCATATCTGTTGGTATTATGCCGATATATGTTCTGCCGCGACCCAGCTCAACTGCACTGCCATCATTGAGTGTATACACAAAGGGAGACGACTCACACTCTCGTGACCAGTTGATAGCGATAACTCTGCCATTACTCACAAAGTATCCTATTCCTGTGCCGATGGTATCTAAAGAAAGCTCGAAATCATCATCTAAGAGACTGACGTTCATTCTTAATATAAGCAGATTTGCAAATGCAACAGACGCATTATTATTAGCGTCTGTTACGCGACGGTCAAATTGATTCATATGGAAACGGTTATGCCGCTCATTAAAAGTAAATGTGCTGGTTTTATGTGAGGAAAACCTAATCTCGACATTGTGAGCCCTGTTTCCGCCGGATGGAATGGGATTATCAGTAAAAGACAACCCGAAATTACTATCCCGATGTGTGAGTCTTATTCTATAAGCAGGAAACCTTCTGGTTGCGTCGAAGCCTGAGGTGACTGCAGAGTGATAAAAACCAACAGTATGCCCCGGGATTCTATATTGATTTCTTGAGAAAATTCCCCTGCGAGGACCGTGTACTTCGTTAAAATTAGTGATATTGCGCTCGGCAAGTTCCCTTAAAGTAAGTGAGGTAGCACCTGCGTGTATTAACAACGCATCATATGCCTCTGCTATATCCAGAATGTATGGTCGCACGCTACGGATGCTGCCGACAAGCTGAACATCAGTAAAATCCTGGAAAATTGAAACAAGTCGCGTATGACCATCTTCAATTAAAAGCTCATATACAATGTCAGCCTGAGATAGTCCGTTAATTGCGTTTGTAGGCATACCATCACGCGTATTTCCAAGACTGACGGCTACAGGTCTTTTTGATGATATGTCGCTTACTGAACCTAACCCCGTTAGTGGATTGACATGATTGGAAACATTACTATCCAAATCTCCATATAATACCCCACTCATAACAGCCCTGTGTAAGACTGTAACTGTTTGCCCTCTGGTAGTGTCGTTGCTTGGCAAAAGTCTGCCGCCTGAACCGGCTACTATACCATGGTACGTGGCCCATTGCATTGCATCTCTCGCCCATAATGATACATCACTTCTATCGGGGAATTGGTTGAATATCGATACTGATGAGGTCAAATCTGCTCCTGTATACGCAGCATACCTGAACAGCATAGTCGTCATTTCCTCTCTGGTTATGGGGTTATTCGGTCTGAATGTTCTGTCACGATGCCCGGTTGTTATTCCACGATTATATGCCCATGTAACTGCACTGAAAAAAAACGCCCCCCGATTTGTTACATCGCTAAATATTGTTTCGTCTGTGACATTCGGTTCTCCTTCAAGGCGATACAGAAACGTAACAAACTGTCCGCGTGTTACAGGATTATTTGGGGAGAAGGTATTTGGTGAAGTCCCCGTTGTGATGGTGTTTGAGTACGCCCAAACAACAGCATCGTGAAAAAAGACATTCGTAGGAACATCTCGAAACGGCACTCCCGCCATTGATATCGGGGTGATTAATGTAAAAAGAACGGTGAAAATTAACATTATTACCGACATTCTAGCCATTTTGATATGTATATTCTTAAAATTGTTAGTGTTCATGACACCTCATTATACTGAAAATTCTACTACTTGTAAAGAGCGCAGTTGAAGCGACTTGATTTTTTGTAATTTTTTGATATACTTAAAAATAAATTAATGTGTATTCTCGGGAGTTTTTGATTATGAATACAAAAAAAATATCGAAAAAGCTGATTGTTGCACTTCTATCCGCTTTATTTATTCTCGGCATCGCCTTTCCGGCAGGGTTCGTTGCTTTTGCGTATAGTGGAAACGACGATATAACCGCCGACTTTGAGGGCAACTTTAAGACTGCAGTGCTTGACCTTATGCCCTACAGTGTGCCTGATAATGTAATATCGGCGAGCGTAGTTAGCGAGATCGAAAGTCTGGATGTAAGTAATCGCAACATAGAATGTCTGTCAGGGATAGAGCATTTTACAAATTTAAAGATACTTATTGCCAACAATAACCGATTAACGGAGCTTGACTTGAATGATTTTACCGAACTTACGGAAGTGCGTGTTCGCAATAACAACTTAGAATTGCTTACCTTAAGGAATCTAACAAACTTGATGATTCTGGACCTATCAGGGAATAGATTGAGCGATTTTGATGTGAATGACTCGTCTGCACTTCAAAGCTTGAATGTCGAAAGAAATAGGCTGACTGCACTTAATGTCAGTGGTTTTCCGGCACTTCGGAACTTGGATGTAGGCAGAAACAACCTCGAAACGCTCATCTTGGGTAATCATTCTCATATGGTAAATCTATATGCGCATGTCAACCAATTGACTGAGCTTAATGTGAATAACGCACCTTCACTCAGACGATTAGTGGTAAGGGATAATAAGTTGACAACAATCAATGTAAGCAACTTAAGGGAACTGAGATTTCTTGACATTGAGCGAAATGATTTAGTATCCATCGCCCGGATAATCGGCTTGGAGAGCACAATGATAAGCTCTATAATCGAAGGTGAGAGCTGGTTAAGTGGTGGCGAGAGGTATGGGTTTTACTTCAGACCACAAAATATAGTTATAAGATTGCCGTTTAATGATATTCACCACACAGACTGGTTTTATGATTATGTGCTTTGGGCTTACATCGATAATATAACTACCGGACTTGGCGGCACTAATTTATTCGGACCGAGAAGTCCGGTCACTCGCAGTCAGTTTGTAACATTTTTACATCGCATCGCAGGAGAACCTGTGGTACACGCCACTCATAGGTTCACTGATGTGCCTGCGGGACGCTATTTCACAATGCCTATAGCATGGGCTTACAGAAACAACATAACCACGGGAATTCCGGAAACAACCTTGTTCGAACCGAGTCAACGTATTTCAAGGGAGCAAATAGTGACAATGCTGCACAGGCATATCGGTGGGGTGTCACCCTCAAATGCCTTAGATAGATTTAGTGATAGAAATACAGTATCACCGTGGGCTGTTGACGCAATGCGATGGGCAGCAAACATTGGCATAATACAAGGAGATAGAGGAAGATTGCTTCCGCGAAATGAGGCAACACGTGCAGAGGCAATAGCTATGCTTTACAGGGCGCTGGCATAAACTGATGAATAATTTAGAAAAACTTCAAAAAGTGCAATTAAATATACTTAAGCAGCTCATACGAATATGCGATGAGCACAACCTAAGATACTATGCCATTGCCGGTACGACTTTGGGTGCAGTTCGTCACAATGGTTTTATACCGTGGGATGATGACATCGATGTATCGATGCCGAGAGAGGACTATGAAAAGCTTCAGGAAATATTTTCAAGAAACTCAATTGGCGATTATGAACTGGAAACAATATATACACATGAAAATCATGAAACACCAATAATGAAGCTTACAGACAAAAGTGTTAAGCTAATTCCGAGGAGAAAAACAATAGAGCAAAAGGCTTCAAACGCATATATTGATATAGCCTCGATGGATGGATTGCCTGATAGGAAAATATCAAGATATTTCCATGTGTGGCTGTTTCTGATAAAACGAAAGCTGTTTTATGTCGCAAATTTTAATGTTACGGCAGAAATAAATAATAAAAACAAATCGCCCATAAAGAAACTTTTGGTATGGCTGATAAATAAACTGAAAATATATAAGCTTTTCGATAAAAAAAGCATTGCGGCATCAGGCGATAAAATGCTAAAAAAACACAGTTTCTATACTGCAAAATACTGTAGTCCGCAATTATGGGGGATGTACAAAACAAAAGCGGTATTTCCGACTGAGTACATAGGCGAAGGAGCATTTTTGCCGTTTGAGGATATTCAAATCAGAGTGCCGGCAAATTATAGCGGGTACTTATCGCAGCTATATGGGGAAGACTATATGCAGATGCCTCCGAGTGAACAGAGAAAACCAAAACACTCAACAGAACTCATTTTTAACAATGAATGATAGTATAAATCAGTAAGAACAATCTATTTTGCTACAAAGGATATCTCAATATGATTAGAGTGCTTAATGTCATGGGGTGGGGGCTTAGATGCGGCGGTATGGAAACAAGAGTTATGAACTACTACCGTCACATCGACCGCACTAAATTCCAATTTGACTTTTTGATGCCCACTGATAACTATAAAAACGATTTTTACTATGATGAAGCAATTTCGCTCGGAGCCGAGATATACAGCGGTCATAGAGTGCCGAAAAACTGCCTTGCCGTAAAGGTGAAAAACAGCTTCATACTAAAAGCGATTGTTCTCGCCCGAGTGCTCATAAAAAATCCGGGTTACAAGATTATAGTTATCCATCACGACAAACCAAAGATTGCACTCTATACATTGGTCGCAAAACTGTTCAGAGTTTCTGCCAGAATTGTGGATAGCTGTAGTGAATTACCGATGCGCCCATCTATGCAGAGATATAAACCACTACTGCGAGCTACGGCAACTCATTACATGGGAGTGTCGGAAAGAGCAGGCATATCACTATTAGGAGATGAGGCAGCCGGGAAAATTACATTATTCAAACATGCGCGCGATATAGAATCTTTTAGTTATTGCCCAAAGCGCAGGTTAGAAATGCGAATTAAACTTGGAATACGTGATGCATTTGTAATGTTGAACATAGGTATTATAAGAGAAGAAAAAAATCAAACATTCCTCATAGATGTCTTATCACATGTCTCTAACGACTGTCCAAATGCTGTGCTTTTGATTGCGGGTGACGGTGTGACTTCAAAACTGGGTTTGGAATTGTCTGAAAAAGCAAATGATTTGGGTTTGGGTAATTCTGTATATTTTCTGGGGCAATGTAGTGACATCCCAAGCCTTTTGCAGGCGGCTGACGTTTTTTGCTTCCCATCACTTTATGAGGGTTTAGGAGGCGCAGCCATTGAGGCACAGTCTGCAGGGCTGCCATGTTTAATATCTGATAAAGTACCTCCGGAAGTTAAGATTACACAAAACACCACTTTTTTACCAATTAATAAAGGTCCTGATATATGGGCAGAAAAAATGCTTGAATACAGGAGTTTTGAACGTCACGAAACCATTGATGAAATGAGGGCGGCAGGTTATGAGGTACGCGATGCAGCAAAGTGGTTAGAGGAATATTTTGAAAGTTGTTTAAGTGTATGAATTCTTTAATTAGCATCATAGTGCCTGTCTATAATGTAGAACTCTATTTGCGTGAATGTTTAGACAGTGTTTTGAGACAGACTTATGAATACTTTGAAGTAATTCTTGTTAATGACGGCTCAACTGACTTAAGTGGGCAAATATGCGACGAGTACGCTTTGAAAGACAAGCGAGTGAAAGTGATTCACAAGGAAAATGGCGGCTTGTCTGATGCAAGAAACGTTGGGCTCGAAAATGCTGTTGGTGAATACACATATTTTCTTGACAGTGATGATTTTATTGCAGATACGGCAATGGAAGAATGTGAAATACTGGCAAAAAAAGAGCAAGCGGAGTTTATTTTCTTTGATGGAGAAAACTTCTTTGACGAAGAATGTGTCAGAGAGGACTGGAAGAACTCATATAAACGTGTAGCAACGTATGAAGCCGGTAAAGGATATGAGGTGTTATCCGCATTAAATTCAAAAGGTGAATACACCCCGCTCGTGCAATTGCTTTTTATCCGCACTGAGTATCTTCGTGAGCATGGATTTCAATTTTGCAAAGGAATACTGCATGAAGAATTGGCATACACACTCAGTTTGTATATGTATGCAAACAAAGTGGCACACATAAACAAAACGTTCTTCTACCGTCGTGTGAGACCGAATTCTATTATGACTTCGCAAGTATCCGCTAAAAACTTTCTAGGGCGTTACACTGCGTGTTGCGAGTCTTTTAAATTATTCGGAGGCGACTCGTTCAATCCGGATGAAAAGACTGCTATGCGACCAATTCTAACAAAGATGGCTGTGAATTGTATGTATGTTTTTCATGAAATCAGTGAAGATGAACGAAAGACAGTTTTATCACAACGGAAAGACCTATGTAATAAAATGAAATCAGTACGATATCTGGGTAGTTTGCGATTATGGATAGCATCCGGCAATAGAGAGGCTTTTGTGCTCTGCCAAACGTTGTACAGGATATTTTGCTTTATTAAACCAGCCAATAAGAGGTAATTATTTTGAAGTCTCCAATTATCAGTGTCATAATGCCTGTTTTCAATGTGGAAAAATATCTGAGTAAAAGCGTTGGCAGCGTTCTCCGCCAGACATATCAAAACCTGGAAATCATACTAGTCAACGATGGCTCAACAGATAACTCGCCCACTATGTGTGATGAATACGCAAATCAAGACAGTCGTGTAAAAGTAATTCATAAACAAAATGGCGGTCAATCGGAGGCGAGGAATATTGGGCTTGAAAAAGCAACCGGTGAATACATTTATTTTCTTGACAGTGATGATTATATTGCTGATACAACCATAGAGGAATGCTTGACCGTTGCTGAGAGAGAGCAGGTAGATTTTGTTTTTTTTGATGCCGAATGCATATTTGAAAATGAATCCGACAGGGATTCATGGGATATTTCATACCGGCGGAAGAGAAAATATGAAACAAATGAGGGATATAGAGTATTAATTTCATTGCAGTCCAATTGGGAATACACGGTGCCTCCGCCGGGTATGTTTATACGCACAAAATACCTTAATTCGATTAAACTAAAATTTTACAATGGAATTATTCATGAAGATGAATTGTGGGCATTTCAGCTATACTTCTATGCTATGAAAGTAGCGCATATTAACAAGCCACTTTATTTTCGGCGTATTGCTCCGGGATCTACCATGACTACTCGCATATCTTCAAGAAACTTTATAGGTGTTTTCACTGTGTTTTTTGAACTGCTGAAAATCTATAAAGTTAATGAATTTTCGCCTGATAAGCTGCGTCTCATACGCAAGTTTTTAGTAAGAACAGTCTATATGTGTGCTCGGTATTACATGAAGATAAGCCGTTCGGAACGATTGAAGATTAAAGCTGAAAGAAAAATATTGTGCCAAGAAATTAAGGAAATGCAATATTTTAATAGTTTTAAAGTTCGTTTGACGTGCATCGACAGTGTGATAATTGTGGCAATCACAATGTGGTATATAGATTTGCAAAGAAAATGCTGGAAAAAACACGCATCTGCGCAATAAATAGGCTATTCACAAGAGAGGTATGAATGATGAAAATCAGATTACACTATCACAATCATTGGCAGAACTTCGGCGATGAGCTTAGCATTTATATTGCCCGCAAATTGAGTAATAACGTTAAATATTCAGATCGGTTGTGGTGTAATGCTGTTTTTATTGGTTCTCTGCTGGACAGATTTATGGCAAGAAAGACAAGCCGATTCAGACGGGCTTTGCTTTTGCTGCATCCGCATGTTTTTGTATGGGGTGCCGGTTACCTATCACCACCTTCCAAAAAAGAAAAAGTTTTGTTTCGACGCCTTGATGTTCGTGCCTGCCGTGGTGTCTTAACATTAAACAGATTGAAAAATGAAGCATCAGCAAAGATAGCAGATGATGTAGTGCTTGCCGATCCAGGACTGCTTGCAAGTCATTTTATTGACACTTCGCATAATAAAAAAAAATATGCACTAGGAATTATAACGCATCGCGTAGATATGCGCCATTCGCTACTTTCTAAGATTGTTGTAAAAAATGCAATAAATATAGACATACAACAGTCTCCTGAAGCTTTCATGAAACAGTTGTCCGAATGCGAGAATATTATCTCATCTGCAATGCATGGGTTGATTGCTGCTGACTCGCTCGGGATTCCTAATATGCGCATGGCTTTGTCCGGAGAGCTTCCCGGAGGAGATTATAAGTTTGATGACTATTATTCGGCATTCGGCTTTAATTCACATCCTATTATTAATCTTAAAACGCAAACGTTCACAGATGATGATTTGCCGAGCATAAAAGAGTCGTATATAATAAAGCCGGAGCAAATAAAACAGCTTCAGGAAAGGTTATTGACTGTATTTCCGTTTAAATAAAAAGAGGAGAAAATTATGTCCAAAAAAATCTATTTGGTAATGACAACAGAGGTCATCCATCACGCACACATAGCTCTTATTCACAAAGCGGCAGAAATGGGTGAATTAACAATAGGGGTGTACTCAAACAAGGTTTTGGAAGAACTCGGACGTGTGCCGATAATGCTTGAAGATGAGCGTATGGCGGTATTTCGTGCCATAAAGGGTGTTGCCGGTGTTATATTGCAAGATGAACTTGAATATACATCGAATCTTCGTAAGCTAAAACCCGATATAGTAATCCGAGGTGACAATAAAAATAGTTATCTGGTAGATGTCCGCAGAAAAATCATTGAGGTCTTAAATGAATGGGGTGGCGAACTCATTGAAATTCCTTATACGAAAGGAGTGCCTGCAGATGAAGTGATTCGTAAGATATCTTATCAAGGATACCTACCGGAAGTCAGAAGACGCAAACTGAAATACTATCTGGTCAACAAACCTATTGTCCGTATAATTGAAGCACACAACGGCTTAACGGGTCTTATAGCAGAAAATGTAAACGTAGAGGCAGATGGGGAGAAACGAAGTTTTGATGGTATGTGGATATCCAGTCTTTGCGATTCCACCGCAAAGGGCAAGCCTGATATAGAACTTGTTGACCATTCTTCCAGATTGCAGACGATTCAGGAGATACTTGATGTAACAACCAAGCCTATAATTCTTGATGGAGATTCAGGCGGTCTCACTGAGCATTTTGTGCATAATCTAAAGAGTATCGAGCGCAGTGGTGTATCAGCCATCATTATAGAAGATAAAATCGGACTTAAAAAGAACTCTCTATTTGGCGATGCAGGTCAAAGTCAAGACAGCATAGACAGCTTTGCGGAAAAAATTAATAAGGGTAGAAACAGCATAATAAGCAGTGATTTTTTGATTATAGCACGCATTGAAAGCCTTATACTCGGTCAAGGCTTGGACGATGCTGTAACAAGGGCAAAAGCATATATAGATGCAGGTGCAGATGGCATAATGATTCATTCAAACAAAAAAACGCCAGATGAAGTTCTTGCCTTTTGTGATGAGTTCGTCAAGTTTGGTAAAGTGCCGCTGGTAGCTGTACCTTCAACGTACAACACGGTTACGGAGGAGGAACTTGTTAAAAGAGGTGTTAAAGTTGTAATATATGCAAACCATTTGATTCGTAGTGCATTTCCCGCTATGATGAAAACTGCAGAGTCCATACTTTCGCATGGCAGGTCGTATGAGGCGGATAAACTCTGTATGTCGATAAAGGAGATACTAACATTAATTCCCGAATAGTGCGTGCAGGCGGCAGATTGGGAGATGGATGGAATGTTTTATGACCGAACTACGTAAACTACAATTACATCAACTGGAAATACTCCGTGAACTTGACAGGATATGCCGAAAACATGATATAAAATATCATCTATCGGCAGGGACACTCATAGGAGCGATACGTCATCAGGGGTTTATCCCTTGGGATGATGACATCGATATAGAGATGTTTTATGAAGATTTTATAAGATTTGTTGAGGTCTGTAAAACAGAATTACTTGCTGAGCGAAAGTATTTTCTGCAAACTATGGAATCAGACCCATATTACAATTATGTTTTTGCAAAACTAAGAGAAAATGATACTTTGTGTGTAAGAAAAGGGCAAGAACACATGAAACACCACCATGGTATTTATGTTGATGTGTTTTCGTTTTTTCCGGTACCGGAGAATAAGATTCTTTATAAAATATTTTCATCAATAGTAGCAATATGTAAGACAATCTTGTGGTCGTCGGTTGGTAGCATTAGTGAAGATAACTCACTTCGCAGGTTTAAATATAAGATGTATTCGCTAATTCCAAAGAAAATACCCAGAAAAATAATTGAAAAATTGGTTTCTTTATGCAAAAACGATGCTTATGTTTCAAGTCTAGGTTGTCCGGTTACACAAAAATTACGAAGAGACAAGCGGGATTACTTAGAGCGGATGGAGACAGAATTCGAAGGCCACAGGTTTTTCGTGCCGGTAAATTACGATAAAATTTTAAGACAGATATATGGAGATTACATGGAGCTTCCTCCCGAAAATGAGAGAGTAGGGCGTCACCCCGCTATAAAAATAGATCACGGCGAGGATTTTAATATTGATTAGAAAAAATTTCTTCTATCAAAGTATTTACAGAGTGGTTCTGCTATTAGTGCCTCTGATTGTAAGCCCCTATATATCAAGAGTGCTTGGTGCAGAAAGGATTGGCGTTTATGCGTTAACGTCGTCCGTAGCGTCGTACTTCGTATTATTTGCAATGTTGGGCATTGCGCATCACGGCAACAGAACAATAGCGGCAGTACGCGATGACCCTGAAAAACTTAACAAAACATTCAGTAACTTGCTCACTTTGCACATTGTCGTATCGCTTGCAGCAATTGCTGCATATATAGTGTTTATAGTCTTATTCACAGGTGCTGACAGGATGTTTTTTATAGCCCAAGCGCCTGTTGTGGTGGCATCACTATTTAATATAACATGGCTATTCATGGGTTTTGAAGATTTCAAATCGGTAACAATTCGCAATGTGATTGTCAAAACACTCACAGTAATATGCATATTTATTTTCGTAAGAGACCGTGATGACCTATGGATATATCTTCTGATAATGTCACTTGGCTCACTTTTCGGGCAGATATCGGTATGGATGCTAATCAGGCGTTTTGTAAAATTTGTTAAACCTACGTGGGGCGGGGTAAAGCAGCACATAAAACCGTTGCTTATATTATTTATCCCAATAGTCTCTATGAGTGTATATAATACACTCAACAGGATAATGCTTGGCACTATTGCTGATAACGCAGAACTCGGGTTTTTTTCAAATTCAAACAGATTAATTTCGATAGCAATGGGATTTATATGGGCACTAAACTCTGTTTTGATACCAAGAATTGCAAATCTGAATGCAAAATGTGATGAAGCCGGGAAGCAGAAGCTTACAATAACTACTATGAGGTACATCATGTTGCTTGCGTTTGCAATGACATTTGGCATAGCGGCAATAGCAGGTGATTTCGCTCCAATATTCTTTGGGAGTGAGTTTGAGGGTATAGGCAACCTTATAACGGGATTATGCGTAATGCTGCCTTTTATGGCATTCGGAAACACATTAGCTTCACAGTATATCGTTCCGCTCTCAAAAGACAAAGCGTACTCTCTTTCTGCTGTAATAGCTGCAATTGTGAGTGTGGTCTTAAACTTAGTTTTTATACCGTTATACGGAGCGATGGGAGCAGTAATAGGTATTGTCTCTGCCGAAAGCACAAGGTGCATTATTCTCACAATAGTTTCCGGACGAGCGCTGCCGATATGGATTTACATTAAAAACAGCATTTATTTCCTTTTAGCAGGAGTTGCTATGTTCTTTATAGTGCAATTTATCGGCAATTTTCTCGAGCAAAGCTTATTTTCCATTTTTCTTCAGGTAGTTATTGGTGCAGTGTTTTATCTTAGCATAAGTGCTATTTATCTTTATTTTTCAAAAGATGAGGTTTTTGATAAATTAGTGATTCGCCGTCTATTTGCCGGAAAGAGTCGTTAACAAGGCTGTTTTTTGTAGCCAAATTGTTATTTTTTGGAATTATTTGTAAGTTTTGTGTGTATATTATTGCAATTCAACGTAAAATGTGTTAAAATTCTGAAGCCACCTTGCCCTAGTGTTGACGTGAGAGGTAATCATAAGAATGAAAAATAAGATTGTCAGGCTTTTATCATTATCCCTAGTAGTTTTTTTGTTGCTGGGAGTTTGTGTGCCGCTTATATCAGTTTCTGCTGCGCCATTTCTGGATGTGCCGCAAAATGCATGGTTTCATGAGGCGGTTGCTTGGGCATTTGAAAATGACATCACAACAGGCACAACGCAAACCACATTTTCTCCAAATGCTATAGTAACGCGCGGAGAATTTGTTACGTTCCTGCATCGTATAGCCGAGCGTCCAAATAACGGACTTACCGCGACTTTTCCGGATGTGGCTAATCCGACCAGTTTCCACTTTGAAGCAGTAAACTGGGCGGCAGCTACCGGGATAGTTACAGGTTTTGGAGACGGAACATTCAGACCAAACTCGCCCATAACCAGGGAAGAACTTGCAACCATGATGTTTAGATTTGCAAGAGCGCGTGGCAGTGATATAACAGCACCTGCGACAGCACTGCACAGATTTCCCGATCAAAGCAATGTATCCCCTTTTGCAGTTGAGGGGATGCAGTGGGCAACAAATCGAGGTATAGTGCGTGGTAATGGTGGCAGATTGCTTCCCAGAGCTACAGCAACTCGTGCGGAAAGCTTAACAATGCTGCACAGGTACGCTATGGACTTACCTTTCACTCCGCCGCCTGCGACAGGAATTATGCATCACACAATGTTTAATGGCGTGATGATTGGAGGTCCGGCGACACCAACTGCAAATGATCAATATGTTTGGGATTTTTTAATAAGTAGGGGGCTTAACTCATTTGCAGCAGCCGGAATAATGGGTAACCTTTTTGCCGAGAGCGGCATGAGACCGGACGCTGTTGAGCGCGCTCACTGGCAGAGACTTCAAAATCCACGACCCGGATCTGTCGCTATAGCTCCAATGAGCGATGCTGCATATGTTGCTGTTGTTAACGACGGCACTTACAGGCATATTCACCCCCTGCATCCGGGGAACAACATCTTAGGTATTAATCCTGAGGAAAGTGCGAGAAACAGTTTTGCACTTGACAGAGTCGGATTTGGTCTGAGCCAATGGACATGGCCTCCAAGAAAAATGAATATGTACACCCGCACAAGAAACTTTCACGATGAGCTTGGTGTAGAATTCAATATTGGGTGTTTATATGCTCAACTGGAATTTTTCTGGCATGAGCTTACAACTGACTCATTTTATAGAACTCGTGTTTTTTTGCCTCTTCAAAATACCACTTGCGTGCTCGAAGCGTCTAACTTAGTATTGTTTTTCTTTATGAACCCGGCTGCCGTCCATCAAGAACCGCCGGCTCAGGGCAGACGTGCCGGATTTTCCCTTAGTTATTTCAATAGATTCGGCATTTAAGGTTTTATCGGTTTACAAATAAATAAAATTGACTTTCTTATTTATTTTTGATAGTATAACGGCGACTGTGGCTTTATTATCAAAGGATTAGAGGGGCAGTTAACACACATTAGTATAAAATTCATGAAACAGGAGATGAATATGAATAGTAAATTTATTCGCAGAACTCTGTCAATTTTGATTGTAGTGCTTATTTTGAGCACAGCTCTGACTCCTATCGGCTTAGCAAGTAGCTGGAGAGAACCTCCGCCAAACAATCCTTTCCAAGATGTATCGCCCGGCACGTGGTTTCATGACAGCGTCACTTGGGCGTGGGTCAATGGAATAGTCGAAGGACCGAGTTCGACCAGATTTAATCCAAACGCAAATATTACGCGCGCGGAGTTCGTAACATTGTTATGGCGTGTTGCCGGAAGTCCGGCTGTTGCTCCCTCGCGTCATTTTAGAGATGTGCCGACAAATGCATGGTTTGCTCCGGCGGTTGAATGGGCGCGACTAAATCCCAGACAGGATGAGCCGATAACGACAGGAAGTCCGGCACGTAGCAACACATTCAGACCCAATGCAAATATTTCGAGACAAGAAATGGTGACGATGCTGCGCAGAGCGCACGATCCTGCCGGTCCGACACTCGGAGCTCTTGGCTCCTATGGGGACGGTATTCAGGTAGCTACTTTTGCAAGACCTGCAGTTCAATGGGCAATATACAGAGGCATTATGGGGGTCAATACGAATCGTCTAAATCCTCGAAGCAATGCGTCTCGTGCCGAAGCTGTGACTATGATTCGCAGAGCTATTGAATCGATTCCGGGCGGCGTGGCGGTACCTGAATTGCCACCCTCGCCAAGTAGAAATTTGGCTGTAGGCGTTCCTCAACCAAACATTTACACTAGCGGAGTAAGCTCGGTTGTCCAGTCTTTTGGGGAGGGGGAGACTGTTGTATTCAATACTCCTTTCGTGAAAGATGGTGGACTTACACCTACACATACCGGCGTACACCGTTTTGAGTTGAGAACCCTGGCAACGGCGGCGGTTGCGGATTTGTTGGTTTTTCGTGGCACAAATATTGTTGCTAATCATGTACGGCTTAGGCAAGGTGAAAGCCATAACCTACATCTAACAGCCGATTATAACTATACTGTTCAAATCATTGGTGTTGCCGGTCAATTACCAGGAACTTTTGAGATGGATGTTAGATTTCCAAAACCTCCTGTAAACATCACAAACCGCACAGAAGTGCGCGACAACTTTGAATTTCCGGGGCAGGAAAATGTTTACATCTTGGATGTTCCTCCGGGCGGTGGCTTTTACAGATTTGAAATTCCGTGGCTACCCTTTAGACCGGGAGAGAGCATATCCGTCAACCTGCAAGTAAATAGAGGTAACCAGATTGTATTACACCCCACTCCTTTTCGCATTTTAGAAGGCATAACTTTGGAACTGGAAGAAGGTAGATATACTATTCGTGCCACACCGGGGGCCGGAACGCTACCGCTGGACTACAGAATCAGTATTGCATCTCAAGGAGCAGGACATGGAGACATTGTGATTAATCCAAGGGGTACAACCCGTGGAGATGTGCTGATAAATGATAGGTTTAACTTCACAGGACAACAAAACAGATATATGTTTACACCCAGATATGCAGGATCACATAATATAGTCTTTTCCACATTGCCTACGAACGGTCAAGTGGTTGTTGAGATATTTGGCCATGATGCATTTCACAGAAGTTTCTTTGTAAGCAATACTTGGGTTGTTTCCAATGTAACCTTGCGAGCAGGACTGCAGTATGAAATTAGAGTTCTTCATTTGGGCGGCAACGTTGATGCATACAGCTTTTTGCTGACAAACCCTTAGTTACATTGATATAGCGTTGATTTTCTATTAAACTGACTTATACGGGTGTTGAATATTGAAAAATAAGATTTTCAGATTTTTATCGTTACTCTTAGTAGTTGTTGTGTTGCTCGGAGTTTGTGGGTCGATGGTATCATTTGCTGCTTCGCCGTTTCCGGATGTGCCGCATAACTCGTGGTTTCATGACTCGGTTGCTTGGGCCTATGCAAATAATATCACAACCGGGTTTGGAGATGGCACATTCAGACCAACTGCAAATGTCACTCGCGGAGAGTTTATTACATTTCTGCATAGGATAGCGGGACGTCCCGCTACCGGAAATGTAGTGAGATTCTCTGATGTGGCTAATCCGGCTAGTTTTTACTTTGGAGCAGTGAACTGGGCTGCACTTACCGGAATAACTACCGGGTTTGGCGATGGCACATTCAGACCGCGCCTCCCTATTACCAGAGAAGAACTTTCAACGATGATGTTTAGATTTGCAAGGACGCGAGGCAGTGATACAACAGCAGCTGTGGCGGCTTTGCAACGGTTTCCCGACCAAGGAAGCGTGTCTTCTTTCGCAATTGAGAGTATGCGCTGGGCAACAAATCGAGGTATAGTACGGGGCAGCGGTGGAAGGTTGCTTCCGCGAGCTACGGCGAGTCGCGCAGAGAGCTTAACAATGCTGTACAGATACATCATGGATGTGCAGTTTAATCCATCTCACGCAAACCCTCCTCCGCAACCCGGCGGCGGTCACTTTATACGCCATTGTCATATTAATGGTTTCCCTTCTGCCAACAGGTGGGTTAATCGTGGCGAATGGGTGCCTGATATGATTGTACTGCACACGACAGCAGGAAGTGCACAAAGTGCGATAAACACATCTTTTCGCAATCACGGGAGTAACAGAACATCCTATCATTTTGTTGTAGCGGGTGATGGGACAATAACGCAGATAGTTCCCCTTACTGACTCAGCTTGGGGAAATGGAACTACCACCGGCACAGGATTAGACAGTCACATTTGGTCAACGCATCCGGTTGTGCGTAGCAGACCTACAAATGCAAATCACTACACGGTGAGTATAGGCTTTGCCGATGCAGGTCCTACAGCAGCTCATACCAGCGGACATATATCGCCTGCGCAGATTTATGCCGGGGCGTGGCTGATAGAGCATATTCGTTTTGAGATATGGCGCATTTACGGGCTCACTATACCTATAAACCGCTCAACGGTGATCGGGCATAACGAAATAACTCCGCGAACAACAGGTCACCCTCCAGGAGGATGCCCCGGTCCGCTCTTCCAGTTTGATGCAATAATCAGCAGAGTCAGGCAGTAGAAGTAGAATTTCCCGAATCTAATTATGTTATGTTATTGTTTTTTTACTAATTCTAAATCGTTTTTTACCATACGTTCTACCATTTGAGCGAATGTAATTTCTCTTTTCCATCCAAGCTCTTTTTCTGCTTTCGAGGGATCACCCAGTAATAACTCAACCTCAGCAGGACGGTAGAATTGAGGATTAACCTTTACGACTGTTTTTCCGGATGCCGTGTCGGTACCGATTTCATTTTCTCCTGTTCCCTGCCACTGAATTTTAGTCCCGATAACACTGAATGCCGCTTCAACAAAATCTCGTATGGAGCGTGTTTCGCCTGTTGCGATAACGAAATCGTCAGGCTCATCTTGCTGTAGCATCAGCCACATGGCACTTACATAATCCTTTGAATGACCCCAGTCACGCTTTGCATCCAAATTTCCAAGCTCAACATGGCTTTGCTTAGAGAGTTTGATGCGTGCAACGGCGTCTGTGATTTTGCGTGTGACAAACTCTTTGCCGCGACGCTCGCCCTCGTGATTGAAAAGTATACCCGAACAAGCATACATGTCAAAACTTTCACGGTAATTTTTTGTTATCCAATGTCCATATAATTTTGCAACTCCATAAGGGCTGCGTGGGTAAAACGGCGTGGTTTCTTTTTGCGGTGTTTCCTGCACCAGTCCGAACATTTCGGATGTTGATGCTTGGTAAAATCGAGCTTCGGGTTTAACAGTGCGGATGGCTTCAAGCATGTTTACAACGCCCTCAGCATCTATTGCAGTAGTGGCAATCGGTTGCTCCCAGCTTGTTGCTACAAAACTCTGTGCGGCAAGATTGTATACTTCGTCTGCTTGCGATATTTTCATAGCGCGTATGAGTGAAATAACATCTGTCATATCGCCGTATATCAGGTTGAGCTTATCTTTAATATGCTCAATGTTTCCATAATCAACAACGCTTTTGCGGCGCATGATGCCATGTACCTCATAGCCGTTTTCAAGTAATAACTCAGCGAGATATGAGCCGTCCTGCCCTGTTATGCCGGTAACTAAAGCTTTTTTCATATCAATGTGCTCCCCTTGTAAATATTGTGTATTGTACTCACGATTATAGCACCTTTCGGGCAACGGCGCAAGAAGCAGCTCGGCGTGTATTGACTATGAGGTGATTATGTAATAAAATACAAAAGGTTTATCATTAAGGGAGGCGGACATAAATATATGGGTATACCTTTTCTGGATTTGAAGCGGCAATATGAGCAAATTAAGGCAGAGGTTGAATCGCAGGTGATTGAGGTCATGCGGAGCGGTGCATATATTGGCGGGAGATATGTCGCAGATTTTGAGGCTAAAATGCGGGAGTATCTCGGTGTCAAGCATGTGATTTCCTGTGCAAACGGTACGGATGCCATTATGCTCGCTCTTCGAGCATGTAATGTGGGCGCAGGTGATGAGGTTATCACCACACCATTTACGTTTTATGCTACGGCAGAAGCGGTCGCAGCTATTGGTGCTGTGCCGGTTTTTGTTGATGTGCTTGAATCTGACTTTAACATGAATCCGGCGTTGATTGAAGCAAAAATAACGCCTAAGACTAAGGCTATTTTACCTGTTCATATATTCGGATTTCCTTGCGATATGGATGCAATAAACAGCATTGCTGCGAAACATAATCTTCATGTGATTGAAGATGCCGCACAAGCAATTGGGTGCGAGTATAAAGGAAAAATGATTGGAAACACAAAAAATCTTGTGACTTTTTCGTTTTATCCGACAAAGAATCTCGGTGCTTTCGGTGATGCCGGAATGGTAACTACCGATGACGACAATCTTGCTGTGACAACACGCGCATTTCGTGAACATGGAATGGCGAAAAATGGTGCGAAAGCACGTGAATTACTATATGGTGAAAAAAACGATTTTGCCATGGAGTCAGATACAGATGCATTATACAACCCATATAAATACTACAACTACCTCGTTGCTTATAATTCTCGTCTCGATGCAATGCAGGCTGTTGTATTGAGTGCCAAGCTAAAATATCTTGACGAATATAACCGTAATCGCGCAAGAATAGCAAGTCTCTACGATGCAGGGCTTAAAGACATTGTGATTACACCAAAACCACCTGAAAATGGTAAATCATGCTATCACCAGTACGTTGTCCGCACAGAGAAAAAGGATGCGCTCTGTGATTTTCTTTCTGAAAAGGGAATCGGGACAGGTGCGTTTTATCCGGTGCCCTTGCATTTACAAAAGGCACTCCGTTATCTGGGTTACAAAGAGGGGGATATGCCGATTTCTGAAATGCTTTCGAAGCAAACGGTATGTTTACCGATTTTTCCAGAGCTTACAGATGAGGAAGCAGAAACGGTAATCAAAGCGGTTAAGGAGTTTTATTAAATGATAAAGCGAGTAATAGACTACCTGAAACGGTACGGGATTAAAGAAACAATTAAGAAAGTGCTGGAAAAGCTTGCAACGAAGTTGAGCGAGAGAATATCTGTTGCAGGGGATGATAAGCTGTACACTCCTGAGCAGGTTAATTGGCGTTTAATATACAAGCCGCTCAACACAATAAGTGACCCTGTGCCGCTTGGGAAAAGGCTTAATCTCGTGATTGATACTCTCAACGAAGGAGACCTCTTTGGAGGTGTGGCAACGGAATTGATACTTGCTACAGAGCTATGCAATCGATATGATCTTTCTTTGAGGGTCATAACAAGGCAATCTAAACCAAAACCGCAAAACTACTACAAGTTGCTCGAAATGAATAAAATGAGCATAAAAACCGATGTGAGCTTCGTGCTCGACTATATACGCGCAGACGAAAAAGAGGATTCAAGTCGCCTTTTTGTTCATGATGATGATATTTTTCTCGCCTCCTCATGGTGGAGTGCAAGAGCCATAAGGCAGGCATTTCCAAATCGCAAATTTTTCTACTTAATTCAAGAAACCGAAACCTTTTTTTATCAACACGGCTACGAGCATTACCTTTGCTCACGAATGATGGATGATCCGAACATAACATACATTGTTAACTCAAAATTTTTGTTTGAATACTTTCAAAAGCAGCACCCGCGAATTGCAGCACAAGGCATATATTTCGAACCTGCGTTCTCGTCAAATCTTTTCTCAGCGGAGAATTTTCAGAAGAAAGAGAAATATAATCTCTTTTTCTACAGCAGACCGAATAATCCGAGAAATCTTGACTCCTATGGCAAGGAGATACTCGATTTTTGTATCACCCACGGCATAATTGATACTGAAAAATGGAATGTCATTTTCGCAGGTTCAAAAGCGCATACGCCTGTATTTTCCAACGGATACACAGCTGAACATAGAGGCGTTATGAGCTGGAACGAATATGCGGAATTTTTGAAAAGTGTTGATTTAGCACTGTCTTTAATGTATACGCCGCACCCAAGCTATCCTCCTTATGATGTTGCGTGCAGTGGCGGTGTAGTTGTGTCAAACCAATGCAATAATAAATTAGTTTTTGAGCAGTGCGCTAATATTTTACTATCAGACCTCGAACTCAACTCAATGGTCGAAACGATAAAAAAAGGAATTACGCTTGCCGAGGATATAGTCCAAAGAAAACAAAACTATGAAAATTCAACCATTCCTGTAAACTGGGCTGAAACACTAAAAGATGTTTTAGATTACATGGGAGCGCGTATATAGCGGGAGTACATAAGTAATGCGAGAATCACCCCAAAGTAAAATTAATCCAGCTGAACCTTGGCTAATAAGCTTTGAAGAGCGTGCCGCTTATCTTCAAAGCTGCATAAAAGAAGGGTGTCAGATTGCTCTGCACCTAAATGAAGCACCCAATACTACCACTTTTCGATACAGATGCTACAATGTGTTTAGATGGCTTGAAAATAGTAAAAAGTGGAGGGCTGTTTATTTTTACCTTGATGAATTTTCGGAATTAAAGCACTACTTGCCGAATATATCCATAGCGATTGTATCCAGGATGCGTTGGTCGTTTGAGCTACAATGTTTCCTAGACCTTTTAAGAGATGCAAGGACGTTGATACTTTACGATACAGATGATTTGGTGTTGGATGTTGAACTTCTGCCGATGCTTGTTTCGACAATCAGCGCTGATATTGACTATTATTTTTCATATATTTCACGCTGTGGTTATGCCGCATCGTTGACTGACGGATTTACAACAACAAACACATATCTTGGCAATCATTTAGCGAAAAAATTCAATAAGCCGTATGTTGTTGTGCCAAATTCTCTTAATCAGGAACAACTTGATATTTCACGTGCTATAGTAAATAAAAAAAACAATCAAAACCGACCTGACCGAACAGGTCAGCGAAATGCTTTTGACTCTTCACAACCGTTTAAAATAGGCTATTTCAGCGGAACAAACACACACAACAATGATTTTATGGAAGTGTTCCCTGAAATGCTATCACTACTGGAAACTTACAGCGATATAAATCTCGAAATTGTGGGATTTTTAACATTACCAAAAGAGGCTTTGCCTTTTTTTAAGGCAAAACGCATTAATCAAAGAAGGCTTGTAGATATGATTGAACTGCAGCATTTGGTTGCGGGAGTGGATGTAAATATTGCTCCGCTTACGGTCAATGTTTTCACTCAGTGTAAGTCTGAACTGAAATATTTTGAAGCTGCAATTGTTGAGACTATAACATGCGCCACGCCGACCGAAGCATTCAAAGATTGTATTACTCACGGTGAAAACGGTTTTTTGTGTAAACAAGGAGAGTGGCTGAGCACCATTGAATCGATTTATCGCAGCGATACAGACCGCAGTCTGCTTGCGCAAACAGCACGCAAGTATGCAATAGAAAGATATTCAGGTGAAAAAATGACGGCGCAGATAGAAAATGCATATGATGAAATTCTAAGTTTATCATCCTGAGCATAACGAAAGCTTTGGTTCTGCGCAAAGATTCTTCGCATTGTTCGCAGTGGCGGCAGCATAGATTCAGATGCCTAAAGTTTGGTTCAAGGGGGTGCGTTTGCAGTGGATAAGCATAATGATTTATTAGCCGACAATAAATTCTTAAAGCAGCAAATCGAGCAGATAAAGAAAGAAAAGAATCAAGAACTGGAAGTGCTCCAGCAGGAAAAACTGGAGTTATTTCAAGTATACGAGAGAAGATATAAACACATAACAGACCAGCTTCGCGATATGCAAAATGACCCTTTTTGGAAAATTATCAAGCCGGCAAGGGCTGTGGTCAAAAGTATATGGAAGTTTACCCAAAAACTCCGCAATCAAAATGAACATAAAGCAAATGATGCAATAATAAATGAAAAATCAACTTTACCTTTAAGCCCTGACTATGAAAAACTCTACGCAACTGACATTCATTTGATTAAAGCAGCCCAACAATTCGACTTTGCGGGAGCGAAGCCTAAAATTGCCGTGCAAATTCATTTGTATTGGATTGACCTCATTGATGAGATACTTGCATATTTGGATAACATCCCATTTGAATTTGATTGTTTTATTTCAACAGATACAGATAGTAAAGCCGGGATTATAGCAGATGAGTTTAAATCCAAATGCCGGGCAATTAACATCAAAGTTGAGGTTTTTGAAAATCGCGGACGCGATGTGGCACCTTTTTTGATGCAAATGAGAAAGTATATTGACGATTACGAATATATCTGCCACGTACATTCAAAAAAAACAGATACAGGAGAGCATGGCGACATATGGCGTGAATATCTGTATACTCAGCTGCTGGGTTCTCCGGATAGCATAAAAGGAATTATTGCAGAGTTTGAGAAAAGTGAGTCTCTGGGGATAGCTTTTCCTGAGACTTTTCCGACTTTAATTCCACATATTAACTGGTCCGGCTGCAAGGGTTTATGTGAAAACTTGCTTGGGCGGATGGACACAAAGTGTGAGATACCGTCTTTGCCCGAAAAGCCGATATTTTCGGCGGGTAGTATGTTTTGGGCGAGAACTCAGGCTGTTAAACCATTGTTTTTGGTTGAGTTAAGTAGCGAAGATTTTCCGAAAGAGGGCGGCCAAATCAGAAAGTCTCTGGCTCACGCCATTGAGCGGATATGGGTATATTTAGCAAAAGCGCAGGGATATGGTCATATGGTATTTTTAAATATGCTTCCAAAAATTTTGCCCGAAATGAAAACAAGTGAGTCAACTGAGAATAAAACAATGAAGAGGAGAATAGCTTTTTTTGTACATGGTTCGCCGGATGAAAATGACACGAATAAAAATATCACAGATAGCGATTTGCAGCTTTTAAAATCTATACAGGCTATTTCTGATTTTGTTGTATTCATCACCGGCTCTAAGCTTAGCAAAGAAGAGAAGTTGTCTCTGAGCACCATAGCAGACAAAGTCATAGTAAAAAAAGGTGTCGGCTTAGATTTCGGAGCGTGGAAAGATGGCATTTTAGAGGTTGGGTTTGAACATATAAAAACATATGACCAATTGATTTTGCTCAGCAATGGTATTGTGGGACCTGTATATGATCTGAATAATGTATTTGAGCAAATGGACGTAAAAAAAGTAGACTTTTGGGGACTAACTGCTTTTCCGCAATGTGTCAATAATTTATATATTGCAAGAAACTCCCTTGATGTCGATAGAATCCCTGAATATGTTGAGTCATACTTTCAAGTTTTCGAGAAATCTGTAATTTCATCTAAGATATTTCGTGACTTTTGGGAAAATTTGCCTTATCATGATAATCGTCTCAGCGAAAGAAAAAATGCAGAATTTAAGATGACAGGCGTGCTCAAAAGTCATGGATTTAAGTGCGATGTCTATATAAAGGTTGGCAGATACCTGAGAGAGTATTATGATGAGTTTGACATGCTGTATATGCATCCATACCCTTTGCTAATCGCCGGGTCGCCGTTTGTGATAAGGGATATAAGCGTTTATGCTCCTCCGGAAGAAAGAGACAGCGTCAATCATATTCTTAATTTTTTTAATATAGATTCTATTTAAACAAATGTGTGTGCAAGCATCATGAAAAAAGAGATATTTCGTGACTTTTGGTCGAATATGTTGTATCATATACACGTTAATGGTTTAAAAATAGAGGTATAATAAGAGGGTAGTTGTGGACATAAGTGTGAAATTAAAAGAGATAACATATTCCATCTCGAAACGACAAAATATATTTGCGTTGGTTGGGGTGCTCGTGCCGCTGTGGCTGGTAGGGATAAGCGGTTTTTTATTCGCATACCCATCCTTTCGGATTGTAAACGGAATCCGACAATGGACTCCGGACTTCGATGGAATAGTGATGACACTGCTGTTGTCGATAGCTGTCACACTGACATGGATTTTATTCGCACACACAGGAAAAATAGACAAAATTATAGAAAAAACAAAAAACCTGCTACACGACATCAAAACAAAACCAAGCAAGCTTTTTAAAAGCTTAATAATCGTTGCAGCAATCGTTGCAATATCAACGATTGTGGCGTTTATGCTTACATTCATTCATGACGAGTCATTTGCATCGAGGTTTTTCATTAACAGAGTTCTGCTATACACCGCTTTTGGTATGTGTTTGTGCATAATCTTGCTGTTTCATAAAAATCCCGATAAACTATTTCTCTATCTATCACTCGTAATCGGATTTATGTATATTATGATGCACCCATCGGGGTTTTACGGATGGGATCAACAAATTCATTATGCATGGGCGGTAGAATCATCATTTGTCCGATACGTATCACTCAGTGAGGCAGAGATTGCCAACGTCACTTGGGGCGGTAGAATCGGTATTACAGGATGGTATCATTTTGAATATGCAAATGTCACCTTGCACTCATACCGCGCCGGGACAGACGTGATAACGCAAGATGCACATCTCTATGCATCTCCATCACTATTCACTCGTTTGGCGCATGTATTTACCGGCATAATGATTTTTATTGCACGAAGTTTGACACTTCCTGCAAACATAGCATTTGTGTTTGGGTTGATAGGAAATCACCTGATTTACACAATGATAGTGTATTTTGCAATTAAACGGCTTATTACAGGCAAACATATAATGGCTGTAATCGCAATGTTCCCGACAGCATTTGTCCTATCTACGACATTTGGATATGACCACTGGCTGATTTCGCTTGTTATGCTCGGAACAGCGTATTTTATCCGTGAGCTGCAAGAACCCGATAAACGTATTGAAGCAAAAAATCTAATAATTATGATTGGTGCTTTCACTTTGGCAATGGGTCCGAAAGCAGTTTATTTTCCGCTTATGCTTATTCTATACTTTATGAAAAGAAATAAGTTTGAGACAAAAAAAGGGTATGTTGCATACATGTTGTCGGTGACAGGCGCAGTTCTCTTCGTGCTCAGTACATTTATTCTCCCGTTTATTGCCACAGGTGGCGGTGGTGAAGGGGCAGGAGACCCCAGAGGCGGCGACTACGTCAGCGCAGCCGACCAAACAATGTTCATATTACAAAATCCCATTATATATACAGAGACACTTCTTGGATTTGTAAGGAGCTACCTCAGTTTGCATACAGTGGTTTTTTCTTCAACATTCTTTGCGTTTTTGGGGTTAGCTTCGTATTATTTCATCCCATGGCTGTTGCTCTTTTTTGTGACAGTTACGGACAGGGGAGAAAACGACGCACTCAGCTCTACGGTTAGAAACAAGGTGATTATGGCAATACTTTCGTTCGGTGCTATTGTATTCCCTGCAACAGCAATGTATATTTTATTTACAAATGTGGGGGCAGGATATATTGCAGGAATGCAACCAAGATATGTATTGCCGATTCTTTTTCCATTTGCAGCAATCGTTGGCGGATTCAAAATTAACAACAACATAAATAAAACGGCATATTCATGCATAGTATTTGGCATCATGTGTTTTATGCTATTAAACAGTGCTTGGGAGATGTTTGTACCTAGTATGCCATAGGGTAGTAAACTGATATTAAGGAATCCACGATTTATGAAAACTCTTATCCTCATTCCCGCGTATAATGAAGCAGAGAGTATTGTGTCAACAATGAACTCACTTTACTCGGTATGCCCCGACATTGACTATATTGTTGTTAATGACGGTTCAAAGGATGACACTGCAAAACTATGTAAAGAACACAAGTTTAATTTTTTGGATTTACCTGTAAATCTTGGTTTAGTTGGCGCTTTTCAACTCGGGATGCAATATGCAAGCAAGCATGGGTATGATGCAGTTATTCAATTTGATGCAGACGGACAGCACCTGCCTGAATTTATTTCTAAGCTCAAAGAAACAATGAAAGATGAAAATGCAGATATTGTAATAGGGTCAAGATTTAAAAGCGAAAAAAGGTCATTTAGCGGACGAATGATAGGCAGCAGGATTATAAGCTTTCTTATACGACTTGTCTCTGGTGTAAAGCTTACAGATCCGACATCAGGTATGCGAATATATAGTAAGAAGCTTATAGAGGAGTTTGCGTGGAATAAAAACTATGACCCGGAACCCGATACTCTTGCCTACCTTATGCGAAATGGTATAAAAGTAGTAGAAATCCCTGTTATAATGAAAGAGCGTGAAGGGGGAGAGAGTTATTTAAACATCACAAGTGCGATAAGGTATATGTTGCGGACAAGTATGTCAATTACTATTTTCGGGTGGTTTAGGAAAAGAGGTGCTATGCATTGACCGATTTATTGCATATAGTCTTAATAGTTGCCAGCTTTGCTACGTTTATATATGTTGTGCTAAAAATCCGCAAAGCACAGTTTCAGATTGCAGATGCTATTTTTTGGGTGTTCTTTTTCTTATTCTTGTTCACACTGGGCGCATTCCCTCAGATTGGCAGTTTCTTTTCGAGGTTGTTTGGATTTGACGCACCGGTCAACTTCATACTTGTTGCAATTATTTTCGTATTGTTGATTAAAGTTTTCCTTCAGTCTTTTCAAATTTCCCAGCTGGATAGTAAGATAAGAACTCTATCACAACGAATTGCACTAGATCAGCACGAGGCTCAGCAACATACGGCGGAGACAAGGTTAGAGGTAAAGGAAAATGAAGCGGAGAATAGATGAGATTAATATGGATAATAAAAAAGTTGTAATCATATTAGGAACATATAATGGTGAAAAGTATGTTGAAGAACAACTCCTGAGTATAATTAATCAAAGCTACAAAAACATTGAGATAATTGTGCGCGATGATGGCTCGACCGATGGCACGATGGATATACTCAGAAGATATGAGAGTCAGAGAAAAATAAGACTTTTAGTCGGTAATAATATTGGATTTATGGATAATTATCGCCTGCTGATTTCTTGTGAAGATGAAGCTGATTATTATTCTTTTGCCGATCAAGATGATATATGGATGGAAGATAAAATTGAGAGAGCTGTCAGTGCCTTAGAAAAAATGAAAAAAGATGGAAATGATGTGGTTCTGTATTTCTGTGAATTTGACTACTATGATGCTGAAATGAAGTTTTTAGCATGCCGTAAAAAACTTAAAAGAAATATAGACTTCATGTACTCCCTTGTTAATTTCTCGAATTACGCATTTACATGTGTGTTAAGCAAAGAATTAAGAAACTTATTACTTCAGATGCCGGCTGAGGCGAATTATCATCCTGATTATCTGTGCCTCCAATTGGCAACTGCTTTTGGGAGTGTGCACTACGATGAGACGGCACTTGTCAAGTATAGGCGACATGATTCAAACGTTTCGATTACTCAACATGATTTTGTGAAATTTCAGATATGGAGAGTAAAAACATTTTTGACCAATAAAGTCAATTTGAAAGAAAAATGGCTATACTTTAGAAAAACGTATGGTGATAGATTAAACGCAAATGACAAAAAAGTGCTCTCGTGGTTTACTAATGAGAAGTATCATGCAGGTTATGCACTCCAAAAATTATTTTACCCCAAAAGATATAGAGAAACATTTTTTGACGAGTTTGCTTTAAGATGTCTCTTCTTAGTTGGGAAATTCTAAACATTCAAGTGTGAATAAAAGGGTGTCAGTATGGGAAAAAATATATTGTACATTGCCCCGGTCGTAGATTTTGGTAATGTAGGCTTTGTAGGAATAAGAAAAAAAGTTCTTGGTCAGTGTGAGGCATTTGTCAGACTCGGGTACTGCCCAACTCTGGTTTTATATGAAAAAGGAAATGTAATTATTAGATATCATGATGGCAAAGTACAATCGATCCCTTATCCAAAGATAGTATGGTTTATTGGCAATTATACCCCTATTTTGAGAAAATATTTACTGAATCAAGGAGGGCGCTATGACTTAGTATACGTCCGAAAAGCGATATCAGAAACGCCTTTCACGCTGAGTGCGACAAAGTTATTGCGAAAACACTCTGACAGCCTGATTGTAGAAATTCCGACATATCCTTATGATGATGAAACGCGAGGGATATTTAAAAGATATTCTCTTACAAAAAAGCTAAAAGTCTTTCCTTTTTATGTTTTTGGAATGTTCTTAAGCGATAAAATATATCGTTATCGGCTAAAAAAGCATATCGACTGTTTTGCAGTGATAACAGATTTACCGGAGTGCGAGGAAGCCTTTGGGGCTCCGGCCGTTAAAATGAGCAATGGAATTGATGTCGAAAACATCCAAATGCGTAAAAGAATACCTGATGGCGCATTATCGTTACTGGCTGTTGCAAGTATTAGCTATTGGCACGGCTATGACAGGGTTATGCAAGGTATGCATGAATACTATTATAGCGGTGGCACACAAGAGATTATTTTTAATATTGTTGGTGAGGGAGCTGTCTCTGCAGAGTTAAAAAAACTGGCTGAAGACTTAGGGTTATCAGACAGGGTAGTTTTTCACGGAATAAAAATCGGTGAAGAGCTTGATGAATTGTTTCATGGAGCGGATATAGGCATAGGTACATTCGGAGGTCATAGGCTTAACAGGGATACTGATTCAGACTTAAAAATCTGTGAATACTGTGCCAGAGCGTTGCCGTACATTACTTCAATGAAAGATAATGATATACCTGACTCGTTTCCGTGGAAGCTACTGATGCCAAACGATGAATCACCGATAGATATACATGAAGTGTTAAAATTTGCAGAGGTATGTTATAATAACAGAGACAGGCTGAGTGAGATGAGAGATTTTGCGAAAGAGAACTTAAGCTGGGATGTACATCTGAAAGTAACACTGGATTTTCTTGACGCAATTGGAGAAAAAGATGATAAATAAAACAGAGTTTATTCAAAGAATCAAAAACCGCGAAATAGTTGCCGGTGTCATAGGTCTGGGTTATGTTGGATTGCCACTTGCCGTGGAAATGGCAAAAGCAGGATATAGGACTATCGGCTTTGACATACAACATGCAAGAATTGAGATGGTGAATAATGGGCAAAACTACATAGGTGATGTGGTGGATTCCGAGCTTAAAGAGGTTATCTCGTCAAAAAAACTATCAGCCACAGACGATTATTCGGATGTAAGTGAAGTTGATTTCATAGTCATCTGTGTGCCGACGCCTCTCGACAAATACCATCAACCGGATATAAGTTATGTAAAAAATTCGTGCGAGTTAATAGGAAAGCACATGAAAAAAGGCAGCATGGTAGTTCTTGAAAGCACAACGTATCCGGGGACTACAGAGGAATTGATGTTGCCTATTTTAGAGCAAAATTCGGGGCTTAAATGCAGCGAGGGATTTTATCTCGGATTCTCTCCCGAGCGCGTTGACCCCGGAAATCCAACGTATAAAACCGCAAATACATCAAAAGTCGTTGGAGGGGTGGGTGAAGATGCTACGGAAATTATGGCTGCTTTGTACCGCCAAGTTCTGGAAAGTGACATAGTTGAAGTATCGTCACCTGCCGTTGCGGAGATGGAGAAGATACTCGAAAACACTTATCGCAATATAAACATTGCACTTGCAAACGAAATGGCAATAATTTGCGAAAAGATGGATATTGATGTTTGGGAAGTAATTGAAGCGGCGAAAACCAAGCCTTATGGTTTTTCCGCATTTTATCCCGGCCCCGGAGTTGGTGGGCACTGCATTCCGGTTGACCCATTTTACTTGACGTGGAAAGCAAAGGAATTTGACTATCATACAAGATTAATAGAAACAGCCGCAGAAATCAATGTTGCAATGCCGCAATATGTAGTAGACCGTGCAGCCGCCATATTAAACAGGCGAGGGCTGGCATTAAAGGCAGCGAAGGTGTTGATACTCGGAGTAGCCTATAAACAGGATATTGACGATTTTCGAGAGAGCCCTGCACTCGGCGTCATAAAAAACTTGGAAAGTTCTTATGCAAAAGTAGATTTCTATGACCCGTTTATACCTGAGTATAGTTTCAGGGGTATGCATAAAAGCGGTATTGCGGCACTTACTCCGGATGTTGTTGAAAAATACGATATTGTTATCATTACAACACGCCACACAACTGTTGATTATGAAATGGTGCAGAAGTCAGCAAAAATAATCTTTGACACGAAAAATGCAATGAAAGATGTAGTTGCGCGTGAGAATATTATATTGCTCTAGAAGTAGTAATATTGTAACTATGAACATTACGAAGTAATTTTGCCGGTATGCAATTGCATTTCATAAATGTTATTTGCTGTGTTCAAAATGACACTTTGTTAGCAGTCTCGGATTAAAGGGAGGCTACCGTTAAAATGCGTACTTATTGCATATTTTCTGCACATTATCTTCCCCACCTGGGTGGGGTTGAACGATATACATACAACTTGGCTTTGCATTTGACAGCCAAAGGGAATAAAGTAATAGTTGTCACTTCAAATACATATTCATTAGCTGATGTAGAGGTTGTTGAGGGGATAAAAATTTATAGACTCCCGTGCGTTAACCTCTTAGATGGTCGCTTTCCGATTGTAAAGATGTCACGAAAGTTTTTGAATATAAATAAGAAGCTATATGATGAGAACATTGATTTCGTCATAGTAAATACCCGATTTTATATACATTCTTTGTACGGTGTTCGGTTTTCGAAAAAAATTAATGTAAAAGGCATTATTATAGAACACGGCACCGATCACTTTACGGTAAATAATCCATTTTTAGATAAACTCGGGCATTTATATGAGCATATTATTACCGGACTGATTAAAGTTTATGAAGCGCCACTTTATGGGGTATCAACGGCGTGTAATAATTGGCTTAAGCACTTCAAAATAAAAGCAGAGGGAGTTTTGCACAACGCTGTAAACCTAAAGGAAATATCGAAAATTACCGAAAACCCACCTACCCATTATCGCTCAAAATATAACATCAAGGAAACCGATATTGTTATTTGTTTTTCAGGTCGGCTTATAAAAGAAAAAGGAATTACTAAACTATTTGAAGCATTGAACATTTTAAAAAAGAGTGAAAATTCTGTTTATTTGTTTGTAGCAGGCGATGGAAATTTAATGGAATATCTTAAAGAGATTGTATCATTTGCACCGACAAACATAATTTTGCTGGGACAAATTGATTTCCCACACATAATATCACTATATAACCAATCCGATATTTTCTGTCTTCCAACCGATTTTGCGGAAGGGTTTCCGACAACCGTAATTGAAGCAGCAGCTTGCAATTGCTACTGTATAACAACAACACGAGGTGGTTCGATGGAGCTTATAATGGACGACAGTTATGGGAAAATCATCCATGACAACACTCCCGAAAACATTGCGGAGGCAATTAAAAATGCAATAACAAACAACTCATATCGTCTAGCAGCCGCAGAAAAAGCTCATAAAAGAGCCATCGAAAACTTCAACTGGGAAGTTGTAACCGAAAAGGTCGTAGAAGTCTTTGAGTTAAAGTAAGTAGATAAGCCTAACATGCAGGAGATAAAAATAATTGAAAAACAATAGTTCAAAAAACACTCCACCAATGTCATTCGATGTATATAGAGATATGCTTCGTAATATACAAGCGACCGGAAAATACTGTGATTATGCCGATGTCACGGAAGATAAGCCTTATATAGTGCTACGCCATGATGTTGAGTTTTCGCCCTGGCGCGCTCTGGAAATGCAAAAAGTCGGAAATGACTTGGACTTTAACTCAAGTTATTTCTTTCAAATTTCAAATAATACATATAATGCGTTTTCACAGAAGAATATGGATATAATAAAAGAGATTCGTGCAAACGGGCATCATATTGGTTTGCACTATCATGTATGCGGGAAAACGGATTTAGGCGAGATTGCTGCGGATATTAAACGTCAAGCAAATATAATGTCTGAAATGCTTGGTTTTGCAATAGAAAGATTTTCGGTGCACAGACCGAGCAAAGAAGTTTTGCGCTGTGGTATTGCAGTAGACGGGTTGATAGATACGTATAATCCCAAATTCTTTTCTTTTGCGGAAAATGCCATTACGGACACAGTTCTCGAGGTGAAATATACGTCGGACTCACAGTTTCGCTGGGATTATGGGTTTCCGGATGAAAAATATCTATCATCATATCCTAAAATACAGATACTATTACATCCGGATTATTGGACTCCTATTGGATATAGCAACCTTGAAAACTTCAAAACACTAACTTTAGAAAAAAAAGCGGAGTTGCTTGATGATTTCGACTCTGAATGTAAACAATTTCGGGAGGTATGTGATGCACTGCAATGATTATCATACGCACTTATTGGAAAGGATTTAAACTATGGCGATTCAATTGTTTGTACCTCAATTTGAAATAGAGGAATGTTTAGCTGAGGTAAGAGAATGCCTGGAAAAAGGATGGACCGGGCTTGGCTTTAAAACAGTCGCCTTTGAAGAAAAGTGGAAAGAGTACACAGGATTTCGGAATGCGCATTTTTTGTGCTCAGCCACCGCAGGATTACATCTGGCTGTGAAAATTCTGAAGATGGAAAATGAGTGGAACGAAGCAGATGAAATTATATCCACACCGCTGACGTTTGTATCCACAAATCACGCAATCTTGTACGAGAATTTGAAAGTTGTTTTTGCGGATGTAGACGAATATCTGTGCCTTGACCCAAAATCAGTGGAGCAGCGTATAACCCCAAACACTAGAGCTATTATGTATGTGGGTATTGGGGGCAATGTCGGTCGTTACAAAGATATAGCCGACATATGCAAAAGGCACAATATTAAACTCATTTTGGATGCTGCGCATATGGCAGGCACCAGATTAAATGGAACAACACCGGGATTGGACGCGGATGCAGTTGTGTACTCTTTTCAAGCAGTTAAAAATCTGCCTACCGCTGACTCCGGTATGATTTGCTTTAAAAATGGAAAGCATGACGAGGTTTGCCGAAAATTAACATGGCTTGGGATAAACAAAGATACTTATTCTCGCACAAACTATGCCGGGAACTATAAATGGATGTATGATGTTGAACATTTAGGGTATAAAGCTCATGGCAACTCTATAATGGCAGCCATTGGACTTATACAGTTGCGATATTTAGATAGGGACAACGCATATAGAAGACAACTAGCAATGTGGTATGACAATGGATTTATAGGTAACGATAATGTTAAACCGGTAAAGGTAACTCCGGGATGTGAGAGTTCCAGGCATCTTTATATTATTCAGGTACAAGACCGTGACGGACTGATACAGCATTTGAATAACAATGAAATTTATCCAGGTGTTCACTACAGAGATAATACAGATTATGATATGTATTCTTATGCACAAGGTGGTTGCCCGCAAGCAGCAGAATATAGCAAAACTATCCTATCATTACCAATGCATATGAAGCTTTCGAAATCAGATGTTGAATATATATGTAAGGTTGTAAAGGAATATTGTTTATGAGCGAAATAAACTTGACGGACGGTGTAGTCACTTTGCGCTATATTAACCGTGATGACATAGAACTTTTGAGAAACTGGCGTAACCAAGACAGCGTAAGACATAGTTTTATTTACAACAATGTAATAACGAAACAACAGCAAGTAGAGTGGTTTGAACGTTATACTGAAGATAATAGCGACCATATGTTTATTTCAATTTACGAAAATAAGCCGGTAGGTTCGTCTGCACTATATAATTTAAATACCGACAAAAAGGATGCTGAATATGGTAGACTTATGCTAGGGGAACTCAACCTACGAGGTTTAGGGTTGGGTAAAAGGATGACCGAGTTGACTGCACAATTTGGATTTGAATTCTTAGAGCTAGAGAGTATGTATTGTGAAATTTTTGCAGATAACCACTATTCGATAGATGTATGTAATGCTATTGGCTATCAAACTACTGACATTATAGAAAAAGACGGCAAGAAGATGCTCTACCTGACTCTTACAAAAGACAGATGGAAACAATTTCGGGAGGTGCGTGATGCACTTCAATGACTATTGTCACATACTTTGAAAGAAGGTAATCACTATGTCCAGCATAGTAAAAAAAATTAAAAAAGCTGATATAGTCTCATTTGATATTTTTGACACGGCACTTTTTAGAAAAGTGGAAAAGCCAACAGATGTTTTTACTATATTAGAGCTTAAGAGTGCAATAAAGAATTTCAGCTATATGCGTAGAAAAGCAGAGAGCGATGCTCGCAGTTTAAAAAACAGTACAGAAATAACACTTACAGATATCTATGATTGCATTGATATAGACAATGCCAAAGAAGTTATGCAACAGGAAATAGAACTTGAAAAAACTTTAATATATCGTAACGAGGAAGTCTTCAAGCTATATAAGCAAGCGCTGGAACTCGGAAAGAAAGTTGTTTTTTCTTCTGACATGTATTTAGACATCAATACAGTCAAGGAGCTCTTGCATGTTAATGGTTATACGACTTACAACAAGCTGTATTTATCGTCAGAACTGGGTTGTACAAAGAGAAGTGGCAAATTGTTTGAAAGATTGATTTCAGAAAGCGATGTCGCATCGGGAAAAATACTCCATATTGGTGATTATATTGTATCCGATGTAGTAATTCCAAGATTCAAAGGCATAAAGGTATACCATTATAAGCAAGCCTCGAATCCAAGGAATATAAAGATATCTTCAAAACACTCTGAACTTGAAAAAATTGCAGTTTCTGTACATAATGGATTGATAAAGAAGCAACTCCACATTAGCGACGATAGTTGTGATAACTTCTATTATAACTATGGCTATAAGTATTTCGGTGTACTACTGCTTTCGTTTTGCAAATGGATACATCATAGAGCGGTAGCTGACAAAGCTGAACATATCTTTTTTCTTGCCAGAGATGGATTTTTGGTGCAGAAAGTATATGAATTACTATACGGGGCTGACACCCATAGTTATTTGCTTGCCAGCAGGAGGGCATATAATTTTCCAGGAATTAAAGAGATAAATGACGATACCGTTGCCCAGATTTTGAATGCGCAAAAAAGATCCAAATATGAGCTAACTGCAAGATTTCGATACAGTGTCAGACACCATTTACAAAAAGCCGGATTGAAGGCCGATAATTTTATAGAAGACATCAAACAAGCAGGTTTTGAAAGCGGTGATTCAATAGTAAATCCCGATGAATACAGTAAAATTTCCGGTTTAATATATAGGTTATCAGAAAGCGTTTTAACCAGTGCAGAGAATGACAGAGAGGCTCTTTTTAGATATTTTGAAAATGAAGGCTTATTAAATAAAAAGAAAATCGCAATTGTTGACTTGGGATGGCACGGCAGTTCACAGTCAACTCTCTCCGGACTATTAAGTACGACAAACCCAAGTTGCAATTTATTGGGTTATTATCTTGGGCTTTTTGATGTTGTAGATAGGGAGGAGAAAGATAGTTCCGGCATCTACATGGCTTATCTTTTTAAGAATAAGATTCCGAGAAAAATGTATAAGAATATCCTCAATGGAGTTCCTATAGTTGAATTAATTTGTGCGAATCCGTCTGATTGCAGTCTTATTAACTTCAAAACGCATGATGGGGGGATTAATCCGATTTTTGACAACAACATTCCCGGAAAAGGTACAATAGATGCGATAACGCAAATTCAGCGCGGTGTTTTAACATATGTTGAAGATATGTTGATGATTTCACAAAACCTTAATTTTACAGCAAATATTGCAGCAGCACAACTCGGAAAAACACTGTCATATCCAACGAAATCGGAGGCGAAAAAAATTGGTGTACTTGAAACAGATAACTTTGGAATAATTAAACCCATCATGCAAATGGAACCAGGTATTAAGAGTGTGTTAACAAGTTACTGGTTACCGGGAGCATTTAGGATTGCTCCGTTTGGGAGCGTGTTATTATTTATATATAACAAAATTTTATTAGATTTATATCTACGACTAAATATCAGGTTGTAGCTTTTTCGAGACTTAATTAAAGATTCTGGAAGGAAGTATATATGAATAAACTATCATATGCACTTATCGGCTGCGGTCGTATTGCAAAAAATCATATTGAAGCGGCACTGGGGCAAGAGAATATGCAGATTGTCGCCGTATGTGACGTTGTGCCTGAGCGTATGGACGATATGCTCAGTCTAATGCCTGAAGAGCTGCGAAAAAATGTGAGAAAATATGAAGATTATCAGGCAATGTTGGATGAAATTTCTCTTGATGTTGTAGCTGTTGCTACAGAAAGCGGAAACCACACATCTATAGCCTTAGATTGCATCAACAAAAAAGTGAATGTAATCATAGAAAAACCAATCGCATTATCAATAGAGGACGCAGACAAAATTATTGAAGCAGCCAAGAACCAAGGGGTAACAGTCAGTTGTTGTCATCAGAACAGATATAATCTATCTGTACAAAAGCTGCAAAGCGCAATTAAAGATGGACGATTTGGCCGCATATTTCATATTGCTGCGCACATCCGTTGGAATAGAGGGAAAAACTATTATGACCAGGCGAAGTGGCGTGGTACATGGGCGCAGGATGGCGGTTGTCTCATGAACCAGTGTATTCACAATCTTGATTTGCTTCGGTGGATTATGGGAAGCGAAGTTGATGAGGTTTTCGCATATACTGAAAACTTTGCACACCCATATATTGAGGCAGAAGACACGGGATTGGCTGTTGTCAAGTTCCGTAACGGAGGGCTTGGCTTAATCGAGGGAACGGTGAATGTATATCCCAGAAATTTAGAGGAAACTTTGTATGTGTTTGGAGAACGGGGAACAGTTAAGCTCGGAGGCACATCGGTTAACCGCATAGACGAGTGGAGCTTTGCCGACGGTTTGGATACACTTGATTCTGTAAGAGACGAATTTTCGGAAAACCCGCCAAATGTATATGGATTTGGTCATAAGCCGTTATATGCTGACTTTATTGATGCTATTAAGAATAATGCAGAGCCTTATATCTCTATTATTGAAGGAAAGAAGTCTGTTGAGATGATTTTAGCTATCTACAAATCATCAGCAACGGGAAAGCCTGTACGACTTCCATTGGATGAATGTTCAACACTTGACTTTATGGGCATGTTTGGGGGCTCCAATGGAGGATAAGGGTTTTAAGAGGTTTTACTCTCCGGATTTTCAAAACCAGTTGTGGACTATAATCTCAATGGGAATGGTAGCAATCTTTCCAACTGTTCTGGTTTTTATTATGACCCGCCGGATAGGGCTTGCATATGCGGGAATGTTTACCTTTGCACATGCATTAATTGATTTGCCGGTGCTGTTTACCCTCTTTAACGTGAGGCTATACCAAAATTTAGATGTAAAGCAAGAAGTGCAGCTTGGCGTATATCTGGGTCATAGAACGGTTTTTGCAGTTATCGCTTCGGCGGTTTTCTCGGCTTTTTTATTTTTTGCCGGATTTGATACTTTGCAGCTGATAGTTATACTTTTAGTGTTTTTTATTTTTATGACGGCTGTGTACTTCGATGCATTTTTGGGTGATTTGCAACGAAAAGGCAAGATGCGCATGGCAGGAAAGATGCAAGCGTCTGTCTTTGTAGGAGCGTTGATTTTTTCAATTATTGTGTTGCTGTTTACAAATTCGCTGATAGCAACACTTGCTACCGCCGGATTTGTTGTTTTCGCAGGATATTTAGCATGGTTATGGTATTATCGCAAACATTTTGCAAATATGCACGTCAGGTTTGAGTTTTCGGCAATCAAAAAATTGACATTGGCTGTCTTACCGATATTTATAACCGGATTTATGTTCACTTACTTATTCAATGCACAAAAATATTATCTGGAGGCGTTTGTGTCTATTGAATCAGTGGCTGTCTATGGCATTTTACTAATCCCTGTAGGTTTGCTTAATATTGCGAGCACAGGTTTTTTCTCAGGAGCAGTTGCGACAAAAACAGCGGAAATTTTTGCAGCGGCGCAAGAAAAACTATTTAAGAGGCGTGTGAACATACAATTGCTGATTGCTTTAGGATTGTTTGTGCCATTTATCCTTGTTGCGTATTTTCTTGGAATCCCTTTGCTGTCATGGATTTCTGCAGTTGACTTGACACCATACAGAGCAGAGTTTATGATTTTATCGCTTGGTGCGGTTGCGCGAGCACCGGACTATGTGCTTACCCCTGTTTTAATTATGCTAAAAAAACAAAAGACAATGCTCTATGTTTCTATACTTGTAGCGATAGTAGCAGGTCCAACGATGTGGTGGCTGGTTTCAAATTACGGTATGTTCGGAGCAGCTTTTTCAATTTTTGTGCTATTTTTGCCCCGAACTGTATTGCTTTATATTATTTATATACTGGCGATTAGAAAAAGGAGAGACAAAAAACATGATTAACTTACTTAAAAACATTGTGTTGTTCAATATAGTTTTTCCGGTGATTCCTATAAGTCTGCTTAAGCATGTGCTGATTAGCAAGCTTAGTGAACTTAGACAGTCGATTGAAGTGTTTTTGCAAAAACCGGAAGGGCAGCAGCATAGTCGCAACGATGAGCTAGAGTTAATTTCAGCTAAGCTGAGTGATTGTATCTCTATAACAAAAAATCTGGGTAAAGGCGATACAAGCTTACCCGGTAATAACACGGGGGAGACCGCTTCACCCAAAAACCAAAGCGGCATCCCGGTAACGGTTGTTGTCCCAGTCTATAATGTAGCGCAATACTTAAAAGTATGCCTGGACAGCATAGTCGCACAAAGTTTGAAAAATATAGAGATAATTTGCATTAATGATGGTTCTACCGATGATTCATTGAGTATTATACATTCATACGCAAAAGACGACGACCGTTTAATTGTTATTGACCAGAGCAATAAGGGCCTGAGTGCGACCAGAAACGTAGGATTGCAATTGGCAAAGGGCGAGTATGTTTTTTTTATGGATAGTGATGATATGCTTGAACTCAATGCTCTGGAGTTTATGTATAATGAGGCTTCAAAGCTTGCCCTTGATGTTATATATTGTGATGGTGCTTCCTTTTATGAGTCAAAGCAACTGGAAGAGAAGTTTCCGCTCTATAAAACAATGTATGTCAGACCAAGAGAGTTTTCAGAGGTAACAAACGGGCTTACACTGTTTCGAAAGCTGGTCAGAAATAAGAGCTTCACCTCTCAAGTGTGTCTACATCTGTGCAAGAGAGAATATTTGTTGAGAAATAATTTGTTTTTTCCGGAAGGGATTTTGTTTGAGGATATTGATTTTTCCTTAAGATGTATATTACAAGCTTCAAGGGTTAGTCATAGAAAGAAGGCATTTTTCAAAAGAAGAGTCAGAGAGAGCTCTATAATGACAAGCGCAGGAAAGAACAGCTCCCGCCAGTTTATTGACTATTTTACAAGCTACTCATATATGCCTGAATTTCTAAAAGGCAAGAAGCTTAACAGACGAAGTAGAGTAGCAATTTTGGTGCATTTATTGACCTATATAGTCTTTGTACGGCAGCATTTTGAAACAATGAAGCAACATAACTTCTTAACCGGGAAAAATATTGACACAGTTTGCCTACAATGATATACTACATAGCGGTGGTAGCTATTAAAAACCACTATGTATTGTGCTTAGTATTAGTAAGTAGCCCACAAGGTTATTTGTTGTAGAAAGAGGAAATGAAAATGAAAAAGAGACTCCTGTTCATCACCCTTGCAATTGTTATGCTCATGGCTTTTATTCCGATGGGAGAGCCTGCTTTGGCTTGCCATGAGCCTGAGCCTACGCCGAGACCTCCTGCACCGAGACCCAGAGTGCCCGACTTTACGGCAGCTTTTAGTGCGCGTTTTGATGCTACTGTTAATGAAGAAGTTGGTGAATGGCCGGATTTATCAGAATTTAACATTAGATTTGACCACCTGGATGAAGCCACGATTACAATTGAATTTGACGAGCCGGTCAAATTTGCAGGCGACTTTGCGGCTATTGACACAAATATCACGTTTGCACCTTGCACTTTAGGTTTAATCTCATCTTTTTTACTTGATGGAGAAGAAATTGAACTTATGTATCCGGCGATTATAAGCTATGAGTCTGAAGAAGAATCTGAAGAAGAACATATGCGTATGACTCTTTCTGAGAAGTTTAATGATGAGTACGACATGTATGTGATACCCGTTAACCTTTCTGAATTGCCGGAGTTTACAACACTTGAGATAACCTTTATGACAATGACGTCTATTTCGTTATATGGGAATGCCTGGATTGCAGGAACGTTTCTGTATGAGGGAGACGAAGGTGATGATGAAAATGAAGCTGAAGCTGAAGTTGAAGTTGTCTGGATAGATTTTGAAGATAATGCCGTCGAAATAGAGGTTGGTACACCATTTACGGTATCTGCAAATTTAGAATCCAATGTACCCGGACTTGGTGAGGCAGATGAATTGGGTTCTATGTTGGTTGTTCAAACAGACATTACGACCAATCCAAAATGGTATTCTGCCACTATCGATAACATCCAAGTTGATGGCGAGTATATTGAATTTAATTCGGAAAATATTGAGGTTAGTTCTGATAATGGACTTATAATTACCTTAACAGATTTGGACGCTGATATCCCGACTGAGTTCGATGCTATTGAAGTCACCATGACACTACATCGCGCTGATTATGTGCCACCTCCACCCCCACCGGAGCCGGAGCCCGAGCCCGAGCCAACGCCAACACCGACCCCAACGCCAACGCCAACCCCGACGCCGACCCCTACCCCGACACCAACACCGGAACCAAACCCATCATCCGGAGATACCGGTGACTCGGCGGGGTTGTCCATATGGATTATAGCGGCATTGGTCGGTGGTGGTCTGCTTCTGCTTGCTGTTGTGGTGATTGCTGCTACCGGAAAGAAAGGGAAACGAGTGCGTTAAAAACGCAATAGACTTCTAATAAATAAAAAAAGTGTTGTGAATTAATAAACTCATAACACTTTTTCTATAATGGGTATGGTATTGTTCAAGGTATAAAAGGACAGGTGTAATTATATGTTAAACTCTGTACGTAGCTGGAGATATAAAATTATATTAGCGCTTATAGTATTTTTCGGCGGCTTTTTTGCAATGTGGGGAGCGGATTATGGCTTGCCCGTTGTGCTGCACCCGAATGAATGGACAATTGTGGAACCGGCAGTACGAATGGTCGAAAACAGAACGCTCATCCCTGATGTTTTCTATCGTCCCGACCATTTGCTCATAATAATAAATTCAATTATTTATAGAGTAATGGCTGTTTTCTTCGGTGTAGAAGTAGCAGATATCGGTAACGGGAGACTATACCTTGCTGCGCGTCTGTTAACAGGGTTATTTGCCGTTGGTTCAATACTTGTTGCGTATATAACAGGGAAGCGTTATGCCGCCGGAAATAAAGAAGATGATGCTGTAGGGAAGCGTATTGGTTTGGTATGTGCTTTCTTATTTGCTTTTTTGCCGATTTATGTCAGAGAAGCTCATTATGCTACACCTGATATTCCCACTGTTTTCTTCATGTTGCTTTTTATATACGTTTCTTTGGGATATATGCAAAGACCCAATTTACAAAATATTTTGCTTATGTCTGCTGTAACTGCGGGGTTTATTACAATTAAATACCCCGGAGCTATTCTTGTCGGCATGATTGCACTATGTGTGCTAGCCACAAGTATACGAGATAGCAACTCTCGCAGATTTTTTTCTCACGGCTTTTTTGCTGGCGGCGGATTATTGGCTGCCACATTTATCATATCACCTATTTTATTTATACGCTTTCATGAGGTCTATGACGCACTGGTTGCAGAAGCACGCGACACTCATCTGGGCTACGACGGGCTTGGTTGGTTTGGAAATATTTGGTATTACTTTACCACGTATGTGGCATACAGCGGGGTAATCTTTCTGGTATTTCTGGCAATTGGAATATATGCCATTTTTCAGAAAAGGACAGATGATGTCAGTGTTTCTGAGCCAACGCCGGAGCAAAGCCCTGAAGAAAAAAAAGAACCCGAAAAATCCGGATTTGCAGGGTTTTTAAGAAATAATCCTCAAATAATGACAGCATTACCGATACTTTCCGGTTTTGCTTTTTGGGTGGCTCTCAGCTATATGTCGCTTCACTGGGAACGCTGGGCACTACCGATGTATGTGTCTCCGCTGCTTATATCGGGCATTGGGGTTGTGAAAGGATACGATTTTATTAAGTCGCAAACATTTTTCACAAAAAGACGCAGACTTTGTACAGGCATTTTCGCGGCAATACTTGCCTTTTCAGGTCTTAACTTGATATCGGGCTCGGCTGCAAATATGACGGAGTTTCTGCTGCCGGATACGCGCATTGTTTCTCGGGATTTTGCAGAGGCAAACAACATTACGCCTGATAACACATTATACGAAAATTACACAACTTTCGAAATAACATTTCATGGAGACGCTCTAGTGCTTTATCGTGCATTTGATAGGGTAGGAGAGACATTTAATTTTAGATATGACCATATTGACTACATAATAATAAGCAGTAATATGTATAATCGCTACAGAGCAGAGCCGGAGCGATATGCTCAGCAAATTGAGATTTACGAATTTGTTGCTGAGAACTTTCTCGAAATAAAACGGTTTGAGGTTGCTTATCGCAATAATTCTGTGATAGATATTATTAATATATTTAGAAACATCAGCTATTTGATATGCGCTGCAAATAATGGTATGTCCGGTCATACGTTAATATTTTATGAGATACCCACATAACGTTGTTAATCGTGTTTTAGCGCGCTTTGTGTTCAACTCACTAATACACACGTCCCAGGACATGTATTACGACTCAGAGCGAGACGAGAAATCGTTGCAGCGCATCCTGCCATGTCGGTAGTCGCTTAAATCCTGCATCATCTAAACTGCGCTTGGAAAGCCGGGAGTTCTTAGGGCGAACAGCCTTAGTAGGATATTGTTCGGAAGTTATGTGGTTAATCTTACACTTACTGCCACTCATCTGCATAATTTCATCAGCAAATTCTGCCCATGAGCAAAAACCCTCATTAGTGGCATGATAGACACCATATTTTCCGGAAAGAGCCATATCACAGAGCAAAACTGCAAGGTCAGGTGTATATGTAGGGCTGCCGATTTGGTCACCCACAACGCCCAGTTCATCTCTGGTTTCGGCAAGTTTCAACATAGTTTTGACAAAGTTGTTGCCGTTTTTGCCGAACACCCAGGAGATTCTGACAATGTAGTTTCTCTTGGGGATGTACTTTATGACGCTTTCCTCTCCTGCGAGTTTGCTCTTGGCATATACGCCAATCGGTGATTTGACCGTGTCGGTTTCGTAAGGGGAATCGCCCTTGCCATCATATACATAATCTGTGCTTATGTATATGATTTCCGCATCAATTTTATTGCAGGCTTTTGCTATGTTTTTAGTGCCTGTCGAATTGACTGAATAGGTCAATCCGGGTTCGTCTTCTGCTTTATCGACAGCAGTATAGGCTGCACAATGTATTACGCATTTTGGGTTGTTCTTAGTTATATAAGCATTTACGGTATAGCTGTCTGTTATATCCAAATCTGCGACATCTATCCCCTTGTGAGCGATATTGCGTTTTTTTAGTTCAGATACTACATCGTAGCCCAACTGACCTGCTGCACCGGTTACTAAAATCATCTTATTCCCTCTAATCTACCTATCTCCATACATTTTATCATAATAGTTTTGGTATTCCCCGTCGAGGACATTTTGCCACCATGCTTCATTGTTTTTATACCACTCTATTGTGAGGTGAAGCCCATCTTCAAACTTAGTTTCCGGTAGCCAGCCAAGTTCTTTGTTAATCTTAGCAGGGTCAATGCCGTAGCGCATATCATGCCCCGGACGGTCTGTGACGTAGTTAATCAGTTTTTCGGATTTTCCAAGTTGCTTTAGAATAGTTTTTACGACATCAATGTTTGTTCTCTCGTTGTGACCGCCGATATTATACACTTCACCCGGAGTACCGTTTCTTACAATTAAGTTAATAGCGCGGCAGTGGTCAACTACATACAGCCAGTCACGTACATTTTCGCCCTTGCCATAAACAGGAAGGGGTCTATCTTGCATTGCATTTATAAGCATGAGCGGAATCAGTTTTTCGGGAAAATGGTATGGTCCGTAGTTGTTGCTGCATCTGGAAATAGTGATAGGCATCTTATATGTGCGGGCATACGCTTGACACAGTAAATCCGCTCCCGCTTTAGATGCAGAATAAGGGCTGGAAGTGTGAATAGGTGTCTCCTCTGTGAAAAGCAAATCGGGTCTGTCAAGCGGCAAATCGCCGTAGACCTCATCGGTGGAGACCTGATGATATCTCTTAACGCCGAACTCACGTGCTGCATCTAGAAGCACTTGTGTACCGAGAATATTTGTCGTAAGAAAAATGCCAGGGTCATCAATGCTTCTGTCAACATGGCTTTCTGCAGCGAAGTTAATAACAACATCCGGCTTGTGCTTTTCAAAAATTGCTTTTATAGCCGATGTATCAGCGATATCTGCCTTTTCAAAATGAAAGTTATCATAGTCAAAGATTGGGAAAAGCGTTTCCATATTGCCTGCATAAGTGAGTTTATCCACACAGACTATGGTGTCCTCCGGGTACTTATCCAAAGTGTCATGGATAAAATTTCCTCCAATAAATCCTGCACCACCTGTAACTAATAATTTCATGCCAAATTTCCTCCTAAATCTTTCAGCAACGGTAAAGTTCCATCCTTATCAGACAAAATGGGCTGAGAGCAACCCCAGTCAATCCCAATATCAGGATCTGACCATAAAATTCCCGCATCATGCTCAGGGCTGTAATAATTATCCGCCTTATAAATAATCTCAACATCATCCGTGAGAGTGACAAAACCATGGCCAAACCCATGGGGGATAAAAAGCTGCTTCTTATTATCGGCAGATAACTCAACTCCAAACCATTTCCCAAATGTGTCGCTGTCAGGACGTAGGTCAACAGCAATATCAAAAAGTGCCCCACGGGAACAGCGCACAAGCTTGGCTTGCGCCATAGGTGCTTTCTGAAAATGAATTCCCCTGAGTGTGCCCTTATGCGCAGAAAAGCTATGATTATCCTGCACAAAATCACAATTGATTTCAGGCGTTTTTATCTTGCTGTAAGTTTCCATGAACCATCCGCGGGAATCCCCGAAGACTTTCGGCTCAATAAGATAAACACCACTGAGTTTAGTTTCTTTTATTGTCATTTTATTCTCCCACTTAAAACTTTCTTCAAATATTCCCCATAGGGCGACTTGCCGTAATCATCGGCAAGCACTTTAAGCTGGGCTTCATCAATGAAGCCCATGCGATAAGCTATCTCTTCCATAGCAGAGATTTTAATGCTCTGCCGCTTCTCAACAGCCATGATGAAGTTGGAGGCATCTATAAGGCTGTCAATGGTTCCCGTATCAAGCCAGGCGAACCCGCGTCCTAAAAGCTTGACATCCAGTTCACTATTTTCGAGATAAATGCGGTTTAAATCAGTAATTTCAAGTTCTCCGCGAGCACTGGGTTTAAGGTTTTTTGCATACTCAACGCATCGGTTGTCATAGAAGTAAAGACCTGTTACAGCATAGTTGGATTTGGGAGCTTTGGGTTTTTCTTCGAGACTGATTGCTTTGCCGTTTTTATCGAATTCCACAACGCCGAATCTCTCAGGGTCATCGACATAATATCCGAACACAGTAGCACCACTGTGTTTAGCAGCAGCATCTTGCAGCATACTTGAAAAACCATTGCCATAAAAAATATTATCGCCTAAAATCATGGCGCAACTGTCATTGCCGATAAATTCATCCCCAAGAATGAAAGCTTGCGCCAGACCGTCAGGAGATGGCTGAACCTTGTATGACAAATTTATGCCCATTTTCTTGCCATCGCCGAGAAGCTTTTCAAAGTTGGGCAAATCCTCGGGAGTAGAGATGATAAGAATATCACGAATCCCTGCGAGCATAAGAGTTGAAAGGGGATAAAAAATCATAGGCTTGTCATAGACAGCAAGCAGTTGTTTACTTGTTACCTGCGTGAGCGGATAAAGCCGAGTGCCGGCACCACCTGCGAGAATTATACCTTTCATAAAAACCTCCATTTTCAATTATATAACGGACTTACCAAGTCCCTCAAAATAACCTTTCAAAAACGCCCTCAAACGGGCAAATCGATTTGGTTCGTAGATAAATCTTGCCGTAAAGGCAAAGATTAAATAAAAATAAAAATAACGAGGTCTGCTGTCAAATTTATTGCCATATTTTCTGACCATAAAAAGAGAATTTCTAGTGTGATAGTAGACTCTTACCGGAGAATAGCCCCTCTGTGTATACGTTTTCCAAAGAAATCGCCTGCGAGTTGACTCAGCACCAAATTCCTGAAAAATCTCGGCAGAATTCACTTTAACAACCTTGTACCCATATTCACAAAGTCTAAGGCACATCTCGTGGTCAACATGGTCAATAAACAATTTTTCGTTAAACCCACCATGCTCTAAGACAGCCTTAACATTTGTCAAACTACCTGCGGTAATGCACATATTGATTTCTTTAAATTCGGTAAGCCCGGAACTGTCAGGGTCACTGTAAGTGCCGTTTTTACGACCATCAACAATGTGCGGAGAGAGTACAGCTATATTATCGTAATGCGCTGTAGCTGTCAATAGCTGAGTAACCATGTCATCGCCGCAGATAGTATCATCATCAAGCGTTAGAATCCACATATATCCCTGCTTGTCGGCGCATCGAAGAAGCTGATTCAAAGCTGCGGCAATACCCAAGTTTTCGGAATTTATAGTCCAATTAACAGGGAAATCCGCTAAAGATTCTTTTATTTCTGCAATGTTTAAAGATGCATTATCTACGATAAAAACTTTGTCTACCTGAGAAATAACAGAGCAAACATTTTCACGAAGCCTGTTTATATCAGGATTATATGTAACTATCCCTGCACAAACTTTCATGATAATGACAGTTCCTTTCAGGCTAATCTCTAACTGAACAAGATAACTATAATCTGCCCCACCTTGCGAGCAACGCCATACAAAAATGTATTATATCGAATCATAGTAAAAATCTTTCCGACTTTTGAGCGCCTATGCATTGAGCCATGAGCCGAAAAAAGTTCCATTTGAACCCCATTGAGGTCTTCGTAATAAATTTTTAAAAAACTTCGAGCCTGCCTGTAAGAATTATTGAGTTTTTCTGCCATAACGTTTATATTCGACAAAACATATTGAATATATTTGGGTGAAAGCACTCTTTTTGCACCGATGCTGTTACGCTCATGCTGGCGATATAGCACAGTCGGAGCGTCAACATACCCGATTTCACCAAAAGCTGCGGCTATTAACGAAGCCCACCAGTCATGCATAACTACAAAATCGGGCTCTGTAGTAATGAGCTCCGAAAGTGCACGGTTATACATTATGGTACAACCCGTAGGGATATTCATCGCAATAAGATTATTTAGCCTGTTAAATCCAAAATCGATATTAGCCATACTTTTGTAAGAGTTCGATATTATACGGAGATTCTCATCGGTAACAGTCAAGTCGGTGTGAACTAAAATAGGAGTTGATGAATCATAAGCCTGCTCCATTTCAACAATCTTTTCAAGTGAGAGCTCAATCTTATCATCCAGCCAAACATCGTCTTGGTCGCAAAGCATGACATAATCGTCACGTATACGCATCATAAGCTGTATGAAGTTACTACTCGCCCCACCTGTATTTGTCTCATTTTGCTCGGCAAAAACCACATGAGGATAACGTCTTGCATATTCGCAAGCAATTGCAAAAGTATTATCTGTTGACAAATCATCTAAGATAAAAAGCTTAAAATCTTTGACGGATTGCGAAAGAATAGATTCTATTTGCTCGGCGATAAATTCTTCGCCATTGTAGGTTGGAAGTAATATGGAAATCATTCCTTGTCACCTTTCCAAAGAGCAGTTGTAAGTCCGTCATCAATACCCTCAGTGCTGGAAGCCTTAAAAAGCACGCTTACGGTTTGAAGCATCAACTTTATGTCTTGTAAAATGGAAAAAGCCTCAATATACATTATGTCGAGAAAAAGCTTCTCCTCGGGGGCAGTGTTGTAGCGGCCGTAAATTTGAGCTAAGCCCGTAATGCCCGCTTTAACCTTCGTTCTGAAAGAAAAGTTTGGGTATAGTTCTTCGTATTGCCGAGCAATTTCGGGTCTTTCAGGGCGTGGACCGACAATTGACATAGTCCCTCTGAGAACGTTAAAAAACTGAGGCAGTTCGTCAATTCTTGTGCGTCTGATAAAATGTCCGATAGGTGTTATCCTATCATCGTCTGATGAAGTCAGTCGCGCTACTCCATCGCGTTCAGAGTCCGGGCGCATACTGCGGAACTTATATAGTGTAAACTGTTTACCTCCACGCGTTACCCTGGTTTGTTTGTAGATTGCCGGATGTCTGTCATAAAAGCGCACAATAAGCCCAATGCAAATCATAATCCAACTCGTCAAAATAATTGCAATGAGAGAAATTACAATATCAATTAACCTTTTGAGAAACAAAGTGCCAATATCAGGCAGCGGCGTTTTTAGTGAGAAGATAGGAGTATTGGAAAGCCAAAAGGTTCCGGCAGTATTGAGCAATATCTTTGAAAAAGTCGGTTGGATATATGTGTGCTTGTTGTGCAAATAGCAATATTCCAAAAGCCAGTCCTGTTTACTCTCGTCTACATTGAGAAAAAACACGGACTCGGCTGCATCGACAAAGTCAAGAAGTTTGGCGGTTTCAGAATCCTGAGAGACAATATTATTTACGCGAAACTTCATACGTTGCATCATAACCATGGAGCTAAACTCGTCAAGTTTATCTTTTTTTCCGTAAATAATTATAGCGTTTCGAGCGGGATTTTGTCTGTAATACAGTTTGTCTATGAAAATTGATATAGGAATAACAAGAGCTATCTGAGCTATGTAAATAAGGAGAAATCCATAAACGGGAAGCAAATCGAGTGCCAGCAAGCACAGTATAAAATATTGAAAGATATTTGATACTAAAAGACAAAGAACCCAAGATTGTAAAATGTCCGAAAGTGCTGCATTTCCGAAAGCAAAACAGGTATATACCCTGCTTGCGAGATATATACTGGCAGCGTAGAGCAGCAACAAGATAACATATCCCCAAAAGAAGAATGGTAGGGTTTCATCGTAAAAAATCTCCTGTCCAATGGAGTACATGGACATGACTACGAGAATTAAAACAATTTTTGTTATGAAGATTGAAAACCCGCCTGATATATTTTTCATTGAGATTGTCGCTCCATTTCACTCTCGATATCTCGCAAAAACCTATCCCACGCATCAGGATTATTTACAAAATATCTTGGGCAATCTGTTATTATACCCGGAACATCGTGGTGTCGAATTACATCCGCAGAAGTAAGCTCATATTTTAGGCAGAGCCACGCAGTCAATCTTACGAGTGCGTCATATGATTCAGTAGTAAATCTACCCGTATCATCAGGGTGGGTTACTTCAATTGAGAGCGTATCATCGTTTCTGATATTTGAAGCATAGGCTATTTCGTAAACGGGCACACACTGAATTATAGTGCCGTCCAGACAGACTATAAAATGACTGCTGGCAAACCGGTGCTGTCTATGTTGTAGGTTGTTAAAATAATTTCTATTTTGAAGTGCAGTTGTATCGGGATTGCCGATGTTGTGGATGACTATGCCGTTAATTTCTTCAAGGATTGTTCCGGGTCTCGAAAACGGATTCACATCAAGAAACACCTGCTCAACCCAGTCAAGTTCCAGAAGTTCGGCTTGAATTGAGGAGAGTGGAACGTACTCATCATCGGCTTCCCTGCGGATTCTTGCCTCAATGACAAATGCGCCAATGATAACAGTGAGTGATATAAACGCAAAAGTAGCGGCAATCCAGTTTGATACCTTTGGCGCAGAAACTCGTTCAATCTCTGTGCTTTCTTGATTTACATTGTCATTGTCATTGTCATTATACATCATAAATCTACTTCATATCCAGCTTCATAATGTCTTTGTTTTTATAGAAATACTCGACACCTGAAATCACTGTGGTTAGCCCGATTAAAGACCAGCAAACTATAAGCATCCATGTTGTAAGCGGGAGAAACATGGCAATCAAACAAACCATGGTAACCACAGTTTTGATTTTTCCGGACATGGAGGCGGCAATCACCCTATTCTTTGCTACAGCAACAAGGCGTATACCGGTAACAAAGAACTCTCTTACAACAACAACGAGCACAAGCCATGCCGGCATAAGCCCGACTTCAACAAACCAAATCATAGCGGCAAAGGTTAAAATCTTATCTGCAAGCGGATCCATAAACTTACCAAAGTCGGTAATTTGGTTATGCCTGCGGGCGATAAATCCGTCTACTCCATCTGTAGCTGAAGCAATGATAAAGACGGCGAGAGCAAAATAATTGTTGTACGGGAAATCAAGATAGAGCAATACAAGGAAAACAGGAATGAGCAAGACCCTTAACATTGTAAGCTTATTTGCTGTATTCAAATCTTCTCACCTACCAATTCTCCATTTTCTATGCCTGTTATGCGAATGTCCATGAATACGTCAGCTTTCACATTATCTCCCCGCACAATTATATAGCCATCAACATCAGGAGCTTCTGCGAAACTGCGAGCCTTTACGCTACGGGGTTCATCATGCGCTTCGGTCAGCACAGTTGTAACGGTATCGATTCTACTTTTATCAAAATTGCGGAGGATATCAGTTCCGAGCTGATAAATAATCTCTGCTCTTTGCTCAGCAAGCTGCTCATCAGGTCGCTCCATCAAAGCTGCGGGAGTATCTTCTTCGGGAGAATAAGCAAACACACCTGTCCGTTCAATATTTGCCTCTTCCAGAAATTCGTAGAGTTCATTAAACTCTTTATCGCCCTCACCGGGCAAACCTGTTATAACGCTTGTTCTGAGCACCAGACCGCTGATACGTCTTCTGAGATTTTTCAAAAGAGAGCGAATTTCATCGCTTTTTCCGCTCCTATTCATTTTGAGCAGAATACTGTCACTGATATGCTGTATGGGGATATCGAGATACTTTACTATTTTATCATTTTTTGAGATTTCGTCAATAAGTTCATTATCTATCTCATCGGGATATAGGTATAACAGGCGTATCCAACGTAGTTTTTCGATAGCCCCAAGTTTCCTGAGTAACACTGTAAGCTTGCGCTCCCCGTAGAGGTCAAGCCCGTACATGGTGGTGTCTTGCGCCACCAAAATGAGCTCACGTACACCACTTTCAACAAGCTTTTCAGCTTCACTCAGAATACTTTCCATCTTGCGGCTGCGAAAACTTCCCCGAATATCAGGAATACAGCAGTATGCGCAGCGGTTATCGCAGCCTTCTGCGATTTTAAGATATGCCCAGACTTTTGACGTGGAGAGTATCCTGCCGGATTCGCTGATTGCTGCGCTGATATCTCCAAAACGCCTGAGCTTACTCAAATCTTTTTTTGAGTCCCACAAAGCGTTAACAACTGATACGATGTCATCAAAGCTCCCGGTGCCTACTAAGGCATCAATTTCCGGCAGTTCGTCTAAAATATCATCCTTATGCCGCTGTGGCAAACAGCCGGTGACAACTAATTTTCGGATAGCTCCGTTTTTTTTGAGTTCAGCCAGCTCTAATATATTGTCTATAGCCTCAGATTTTGCAGAGCTGACGAACCCACAGGTATTAAGAACAACGACATCAGCCCCGTTAGTTTCGCCACTGACCGTATAACCCGCTTGGCGCAGCAAGTACATCATCTGTTCCGTATTAACACGATTTTTCGCACAACCCAGCGAGACAAAACCAACTAATTTATGCATTAGATCAACTCCAAATAGAGATTAATTGCAATCTTTGTATCTTCATAGCTAAACCCACGCCTCACAAGAGCGTCCCTTGCTCTGCGGATATCATTTTCATCGCTGCCGCCCCGGAGTTTCTTTCTTAAAAATACCAAAGCGGCCTCAGACACACTCTCGTTATCCAGCGCAGACAGGGCTAAGTCCCGGAGTTCACGAGGTATACCGCGCTTATAAAGTTCATCCTTAACACGGGTGATGCCATAACCCTTTGAGCTGTAATGCTCCACAATGAGAGACGCATAGTTTTCATCGTTAATGTATCCAAGCTCGACAAGCCAAGCAGCAGCTTCTTCAGCATCCTCACGGGACTCACCTTTGCCTGTAAGGCGTTTGATCATCTCCGCTTCGGAAAAGTTACGATTCCCGAGAATTTTCAGAGCACGTTTTTTTGTGGCTTCAAGCGTGTCAGTCATATAAACACCCTACCTCCGCAGATGGTTTGCTATCCTTCAAAGTCTTCTGCATCAATGTCAACAGCGCGCCCGGCAGCCTTAGCTGCGGCTTTTTCTTGCGGAGACATCAGCTTTTGAGCATCGCGACGAATTGTGGCTTCAAGCTCATCTGCAACATCCGGGTGCTCTTTGAGATACACCTTAACATTGTCACGTCCCTGTAAACGGACATCACCAAGCGTATACCAAGCACCACCCTTTTCAATGAGATCAAGCTTAACACCCAGGTCAACAAGCTCGCCAACCTTAGAAATGCCCTCGCCAAACATGATATCAAACTCTCCCTCACGGAAAGGCGGGGCAACCTTGTTTTTGACAATCTTTGCCCGTGTGCGATTACCTATATGTTCAGCACCGGATTTAATGTATTCACTGCGGCGCACATCAATACGCACACTGGAAAAATACTTAAGTGCACGACCGCCGGGAGTAGTCTCAGGATTGCCGTAGGAAACTCCAATTTTTTCGCGTAACTGATTGATAAAAATTACGACACAGTTGGTCTTGGAAATGGAACCGGCGAGCTTACGAAGAGCTTGCGACATAAGCCTTGCAACAACTCCAACACTTGCATCACCAATGTCACCCTCGACTTCACTGCGGGGAACAAGTGCGGCAACAGAGTCTACAACAACAACATCAACAGCGCCTGAGCGCACCAAAACTTCTGTGATAGCAAGTGCATCATCGCCCATGTCAGGCTGAGAAATGAGTAAATTGTCAATATCAACGCCAAGAGCTCTCGCATACGCAGGTTCAAGAGCATGTTCAGCATCAACAAAAGCTGCTTCGCCGCCCGCTTTTTGAGCCTCGGCAATGATGTGGAGTGCAAGCGTAGTCTTACCCGAAGACTCGGGTCCGTAAATCTCAATGATTCGACCTCTGGGAACTCCGCCAATGCCGAGTGCAAAGTCTAAGGAAATAGAGCCTGTAGAAATGGCTTCCACATTTACAGCTTGCCTGTCGCCAAGCCGCATAACAGACCCCTTTCCATAGTCTTTCTCAATCTGTGAAAGCGCAGTTTCAAGAGCCTTTTTCTTATCTCCCGCCTGAGCTGCGGGAACATACTTCTTCTTTTCTGCCATTAGTAATATCCTCCAAGTTTATTATTTATATCATCCCGGTTATAACTCTTTCGATTCCGAGCGTATCTTTATAGATACGGATGTCTTTAAGGCCACCGTTTCTCATAATGTGTTGTACTTCTCCGGATTGGTCAACTCCGCATTCAAAAGCGATATGCCCACCCGGCTTTAGCAAAAGCAGCCAGTTTTCACAGATTGAGCGATAATATTTTAGACCGTCCTCACCACCATCAAGAGCCAAAACAGGTTCATAATCTTTTACGGAACTATCCAAAGTCTCAATATCAGCAGTAGGAATATATGGTGGGTTGCATGCAATTACGTCAAATGCGCCGAGGAGCGAAGGGGGAGGCTTAAGCGCGTCAGCCTCAATAGCAGTAACTTTCTTGCTTAGATTATTTGAAAGCATATTTGAACGGCAAACAGCAAGAGCATCCTCGGAAACATCTGCCATTACAACGCGGGCACTGGGAACTTTGGAAGCGACTGCCAGTCCGATAGCACCGCTGCCACAACACAAATCAAGCATACGAGTTTGCCACATTTTTCTGGAAAGGATACGTATAGTTTCCCCGGCAAGAACTTCAGTATCGGAGCGCGGTATAAGCACGTTTTCATTCACAGTAAGCGTCACACCATAAAATTCCCACTCACCCAGTACATATGCAAGAGGCTCACCGGAAATTCTGCGCTCAGTAAAAAGTTCTATTTTTTCCTTTACATCATTATCAGTGGCAAAAACTTTGCTTATAGCGAGCATATTTTCACGAGACCTGCCTGCGGCGTTAGCTACTATAAGTTTCGCTTCAAACTCCGGTGAATCAATTCCCGCAGCTTTAAGTTTTTTTCTGATTTTCAAATAGATGTCATTATAGGTTTCCATTTATAATGACCATTCCTTTCGATAATTTTTGAGTCCCAAATTACTTTACCACTTTGCATCCGTCTCGTTTTCCGGAATGACATGCTGAAGAGCCTTAATGGCAACTTCAATCATATCATCATCCGGTTCGCGTGTTGTAAAGTTTTGAAGAGCTTTGCCCGGAGCGGAAATGATGCGAGTAAGGAAGTTATCGTGACGTCCGGCGAGACGAATAATTTCATAGCTGATTGCCACAACGATTGGAAGGAGTGCTATCCTGAGAGCGAACCTCAAAAGTAAGGAATCCCACGTTGTGAAAGAAAAAACCAAAATACTAACTATCATCACGACGAAAAGAAAGCTGGTTCCGCAACGTGGGTGTAAGGGAGACTGTATCCTTACATTTTCAGTGGTGAGGGGCAGCCGCTTTTCATAACAATATATAGCCTTGTGCTCAGCTCCGTGATAAGCCCAAACACGCCTTATCTGCTTCATTCTTGATGTCAACCACAAATAAGTAAGGAATATTGCGATGCGAAGAACTCCCTCTATAAGGTTTCTAAGTATAGCGTTTTCAACGAGTTCTGTGGCAAAACCAGCGAGAAAAGTGGGTAACAACATGAAGAGTCCAATAGAAAAAGCTACGCCTAGAACAGCTGCAAAAGTAAGGAGGATTTTCTCGCCTTTTTCGCTTCCGAATTTTTGCTCAATCCACATATCAAACTTGCTTGGCTCCTCTTGCTCTTCATCAGGCATGTGATCTGCGGAGAACATTATAGAGCGCATTCCGATAGACATCGAACTGCCAAAGTTGACAACCCCCCGAATAAAAGGCAGCCCAAAAAATTTGATTCTGTCTCTGATGGGGTTGAGTTCGTCAATCTTTTCTACTAACCCATCCTTACCTCTGACCACGACCGCCATCTTCTTTGGACCACGCATCATGATGCCCTCAATCAGCGCTTGCCCACCTATAGACGTTCTGAAGTCCTTACCTGATTTCTCGTTATTGTTCATAACACACTCACTTATAAAAAACTAATATTAAAGTTAGAAAACACGATTCCTTACCGCTAAAGTTCGCTTTCAGACGGAAGATCAGCGGAAACCGGTAAAACTATGGTAGCTAAGAAACCGCCATCTTCGGCATTTGAAAGTTCGAGTCGTCCATCGTGATATTTAATTATTTCATCGCAGATAGCGAGTCCAATCCCGTTGCCACGCTCTTTAGAATTACTCCCTTTGTAGAACTTCATCTTAAGATTGTCAATCTCGTCCTCAGAAACGCCCGGGCCAAAGTCGCGAATAGAGATAACAATTTGATCGTCAAACTGACCAATATAAATCTCAATGCGTTTGCCCTCGCGCCCGTGCTTTAAAGCGTTGTCAAAAATGTTGAGAAATACCTGTTTGAGCCTGCTTGCATCGCCCGGGATTAAAGGGAAATTGCCCAAATCGTTGTGATAATCAAATTCAAGCTCATCCTGATGTAAAATCTCTCTGAAAGTAAAGATAGCATCTTCCAGTTCGGCAACAATATTTATATCCTCAATGCGGAGAGTAAAACGACCATCTTCCATTTTTGTAAATTCAAGAAGTTCCTCCACCATTTCGGTTAAACGCCGGGCTTCTTTGAGTATAATCGAAACACCGCGTCTGGAGTCGTCGTCTAACTCGTCGTTATAGTTAAGTGTTTCGCCCCAGCCTGTAATTGCAGTCAAAGGCGTGCGAAGTTCGTGAGAAATGGAGGAGATAAACTCGGTCTGAATCTTTTCGGTCTGAGCAATTTTAAGAGACATCTCATTGATTGACTCAACCATATCACCAATTTCATCGGTGTAGTAGTTGTTAATCTGAATCCCGTAACTACCGTCGGCTATTCGCTTGGACATCTTAGTAATCTCGCTTACAGGAGTAATAACGAAGCGAATAAATACCATATTTAAGACGATAACCAGACAAATAACGATGAATCCAACACCAACAACACCGAGAACATTGAAGAAAACCTGACGGTCAACAAGCCTGAGACTGGTGACATAACGCATAACTCCGATAACTTCACCATCACCAAGAAACATAGGGGCAGAAGTGGCCATAATGCGCTCTCCGGTAGCCGCCGGTCTGCCGACCCAAGTTGAGATTTGACCCGTGTTGATGGCATTGGTTATATCCGGAGAACCGGGAGAGGTGCCGGAAGTAATCGCAGAAGAAGATAGCATAATGCTGCCATCGCTGTTTAGAAACTGCATCTCAATTCTGTTTGCTTCTCTGAAAGTTTCGGCATAGCGCAAGGCACTGTCGTAGTAGTCATCAAAAGACCTGCCCACATGGTTGGCAAAAAAATCGGTGGCAGTTCTTGCCTTAGATTCCAGACCTGTACGAACAGTAGCGTGATAGTAACTGTGGACAAAGATAGAGAACACTGCGACAACAAAAATAACAGCAGAAAGAGCAATAAAAACAGTGCCTCTAAGCCATCTCCTGCGAAGCCCCCGTGTGAAATTGTCGTAAAAAGTGCTCAAAAAACTTAACTCCTCGTATTGTCATCCTGAGCACAGCGAAAAATCTTCGCGAGCACGCAAACGCAATCTGCTAAGATTCTTCGCTTCTCTCAGAATGGCAGTGTGTTTCCTACAAACCCCATTTGTACCCGAAACCCCAGACAGTAGTTATGTAAGTTGGATTAGTCGGGTCATCCTCAATTTTTATGCGAAGACGCCTTATGTTCACATCAGCGATTTTAAGCTCACCAAAATAATCCCGTCCCCACACGGTGTTTAAAATATCCTCGCGCGAAAGAGCAGAGCCGGGATTATCCATAAACATCTTCATGATAGAATACTCAACTTGCGTGAGCTTTATCCGCTCACCATTTTTTTCAAGTGTTCTGTTTTTTGTGTTTAGACGGAACGGTCCTTGTACAAATTCACCCGAATCAAAAACCTCAGCAATCCCTGTACGCCTAAAGAGCGCATCTACACGAGCTGTTAACTCAGCGGGAGAAAAAGGCTTGGTGATATAGTCGTCCGCTCCGGTCATTAGTCCCGTGACTTTGTCCATTTCCTGGGTTCTTGCCGTGAGCATGATAATGCCGATGTGCGGGTCAGCCGTGCGGATTTTCCGGCAAACTTCAAACCCATCTGTGTCAGGCAGCATAATATCAAGTATCGCAACTTTTATATCAGGATGGCTGCGCAGCTGTTCAAAAGCCTCAGCACCTGTGCCGGCTTCAATGACTTCATATCCTGCGCGGTTGAGGTTAATTACAACAAAACTACGTATGCTTGTTTCATCTTCAAGAACCAATATTTTTTTCACAACAATGTCCCTCTCAGTCTGGCAAAACTACCCACGTCCCGAAATCCAATAAGAGTATATAAGCCTAAAGTTATTTCTAATCATTTCCTCATAAAATGTAATTCCAAAACTGTTTGGCGGTGCAAGAAGTTCAAAAGCGTAAGCTGTTGCGCTATCAACAAGTATAAGGTGTCTGTTGTCGCGCTCTGCACGTTCTTCTGCACTTGCACCGGAAAGCTTAAAAATTTTTAAAAAATCCTGATGAGGACCTTCCTCTGCTTCAAAATACGAAAAGATAATAGTTCGTTCACCCGGTACGGCATCCTCTCTGCGAACGGAAACCTTTTCCCGCCAGTCAAAAGGCAAAATCAAGAACCACTCATCAAAATTATTGTGATATGTCGTGAGCATGCGAGTTCGAGCGCCGCTGCTGCTGTAGGCATACCAGTCAATGGCATAGTATTCGGTTTCTGATTGAGCAATAAGTCTTCTCAGAACAGGCGTTTTTAAAATACCGTCACGGTTTACGTCGGAACTGCCCATACGATGCCGTACAGTGTAATTGCTGATGAAAGTATCAGGGCTAAGAGAAACATTGGTAAAACTACCATCAGACACAGCAAAAACATCAGTTACCATACTGCCATTTTCAAATCTTCCCTCGCTCTCAACAAAAAGGGTAGGTACACCGTCAGTAAGATGTCCGGTCAAAACACGTGAGATAGATTCAACGCCCACGGAAAGCCTGGCTTCCTGCGAGACAATCTCACCATCGGGCATCATAGAAAAAACCTTTGCAGTTCCCGCAACATCCTGAGTTGGAAGCATAAAAACAATTACATCGTCACTGCCGTCCTGCGTCATATCATAAACAGCAAGTTCGCTGAACTCTTCGCCGCTAACAAGAAGCTGATGGTAAAAACCTGTGATTGAAAAGATAGACATATATCTGAGAGCCATTCCCATCTGCCAACCGACAACAAGCTCCATAATGCCATCGCCATCTAAATCAACATATCTGATACTTTCAAACTCAGTGCCGACACCCGTGATAATATCGGCAACAACGTAGTCATCGCCCACCATTTCAAAAATGTAAATTTTCAGGGTACTGTCAGCTATTACAGAAAAAAAAGCAATAACCTCGCCAACGCCGTCCCCGTTAAGATCCTTAAGCTGGACAGCCTGACGGTTTGGCCCTCTAGTGGGAGGCGCAAACTCAGCCCCTCCGGCTAAAATCATATTTATGTGAGCCTGTAATCGAAGATATTCCGCAGAAACCGCCGGCAAGCTGAAAAGTTCATCCGCAGAAGTGCGAAAGCACCCTGTTAGGAGAATGATAGCAAGTACAGATAATAAAATTGTTAAAATAACACGTTTCATAAGCCACAGTATAGCACAAAAAAGAACGTTATGCCAGTAGAAAATGAGAATTGGAGCATAACGCCGTGTAATGTAGAAAATTATGTAGAAAATGGGGTCTGAAATGTAGATTATTCTACAATAGCAGCTTTAATTGCCTCGGAAATATTTTTAACTTTGATAATTTCAAGCTCATTTCCAAAATCCTTTGTGTATTTTGCACTAAACGGCAAAATACAAGCATTAAATCCCATACGGGAAATCTCAGTGAGACGCGGAGAAATCTGAGAAACTTGGCGAATTTCGCCTGTGAGACCAATCTCGCCAAAGACGGCAATGTCGTTTCTGAGCGGTTTATCTCTGTAAGCGGAAGCCAGAGCCAGAACGGTGGCAAGATCAGCACCCGGGTCATCGATGCTGAGGCCGCCGATTACATTTATGTAGGCATCGAAGCCACCAATGCGAAGTCCGCCGCGCTGTTGCAACACGGCGAGAAGCATCATAGCACGATTGTATTCAATTCCGTTTGAGTTCCTGCGCGGCATATTAGCACTACTTGGGGAAACAAGAGCCTGTATTTCAGCGAGAATGGGTCTGGTTCCCTCAATCAGAGCAGTGACACAAGTTCCGGGAGCGGCATGAGGTCTGCCAGAAAGAAGCAGTTCAGACGGGCTGAGTACCTCGCAAAGACCTTTGTCTTGCATCTCAAATACGCCAATCTCGTTTGTCGAACCGAAACGGTTCTTTGCTGAGCGGAGAATTCTGTAGTTCATGCTGCGTTCGCCCTCAAAGTAGAGCACACAATCAACCATATGCTCCAAGACTTTTGGTCCGGCTATAGCACCATCTTTGGTGACGTGCCCAACAAGAAAAACAGTGACACCTGTATCTTTTGAAAGACGCAAAAGTGACATCGTGCAATCTTTAACCTGCCCGACACTTCCGGGGGAAGTAGTCAACTCAGGGTTATAGAGAGTTTGTATGGAATCAATAATGATGACATCGGGTTTTAGTTCTTCTGTGGCTGACAAAATCTCGGTAAGCTCAGTTTCGGAGTAAACAAATACATTGTCTCCTTTGACACCCAGCCGCTCTGCTCGCATCTTAATCTGGCGCTCAGATTCCTCGCCGGAAACATAGAGTGCCTTAGTGCTGCTTTCAAGCAGACCACAAATTTGCAAAAGCAGAGTGGATTTACCAATACCGGGAGAGCCGCCAACCAGTACAAGCGAACCAACAACAGCTCCGCCTCCCAGAACGCGGTCAAATTCAGAAAGACCTGTGGTAAAACGAAGTTCGCTTTTAGCGTCGAGGTTTTTCAGTTTTAGCGGAACTCTCTCTGAGATACTACCGGCTTCTCTGATTCCTGCTGACCTGATATGAGATTTACCCGCAGTTTTCGTTTTAGATTTTGCAGGAGCAGGTTGCTCAGCAATGGTATTCCAAGCACCGCAAGCAGCACACTGTCCGCTCCACTTGGGAAACTCATTTCCGCAATCCGTACAAAAGAAAATTGATTTGCTCTTACTCATCATCAAGTTTCAACTCATACATGAAGTCTTCAGCGAGTTTAGCAAAATTCTTATCGCCCATTTGGTGAGTTTTTGCGTTGAACAAAAATCTTTTTAAGTTGTTGTCAATACCTGCTCGATGCTGCATACCTGCTATAGAAAGACAGGTTATTTGCTCTTGCACGGGGGTTAACCTTGTTTCGGTATAAACCTGCTCATAAACTTCGGCAGCTTTAGCAGCGGAAAATTTTTCCATTTCCACGTCGCCTAAATCCTCGTAAAGCCAGCTTAGATTTCCCCAGAGCTTACCGCGTATTTGTTTGTCCATAGTCGGATAGCCGTCAGAACATAAAAGTGCAAGATAATGTGATGTGAAAACATAGTTAATATCGCGTTCGGCATCAAAATCAAGAGGAATTTCTGCGCGTACAGCTTCAAGTTCCTTTTCAATTTTTGCTTTTTTAATCGGCTTTGGATCGGTGAAATAGTTATGAAACGTGGAAAAAAGACAGTTGTGGCATGTAATAACATCATACCATTCTGTTACAAAATCTCTGTAGTATTTTCTCAAATCATAACGCATTGGCTGGGATTCATAGAGTTTCGAGCGAAAAACTCTAAAATCTTTAAATGCTACTTTACAGAACGGGCAAGTATAGTCTTTTGGAAATACCAGCTGCATATTCATTTCCACGGTGAAATCAGAATAATTTTTGTGCCCTTCGGGGAAAATGCTTCCCTCAATAACTATTCCGGACGCCTCTGAAGTTGACGGTGCAGGTGCTTCGCCGGAGTTTTGGCCAGCTAGAGCAGCTACTGTTTTTTCGGCACCCTTATCAGACGGAGCGACAACTTTCATATTTTCCGGAGCAGCTCCGCTTGCTTCTTTGGCAGAATTTGCCGTAGTGGAAGTCACAGCAGTATTTTCGATTGATTTGGGTTCTTGCTTTGCTGCTGTGGGTGAAACAACAGGTGCGTCAGCTTTTGTTGTTGCAACTTTCGGAAGAAGAGCTGTCGGCGCCGGAGGAGCATTTAGTGCCGGAGTCGCAGGTTTTGCAATCGCCTGCTGTTGTGCCGCAGCCTGTGCGGCAGCAACTTGTGCAGCCGCCTGCTGCTGCTGTTGTTGTTGTGCTGCGGCTTGTGCCGCTGCGGCCTGTGTGGCAGCAGCCAAAGCTGTTGTAGCTGCAGGTTTGGCTGAAGAGGCTTTTCGGAGCGGTAAATAAGCCGCACGCAAAATTTCAAAGAGAATATCCGGACGTGACCATGACAAGTCGTTGAATGAATCTTCGGTTATAACGTAGGTCACAACACTTCCGCTGGAGACATATTTGTAATCGCTCACGTCAGTAAAATACTCACGTCCGCCAAAGACATCCCCGGAAATGAGTGTAGATATCTTTTGCATACCTCCGGCGGCACTGTTCTTATAGACATCAACACTGCCAACCAGCAAGATGTACATTGATTTGCTTGCTTCATCCGTGCCACCGGGACATGGAATTGTATCGCCAAGTTTAAAGCCTGTACACGGACCATGTTCTGCCAACCAACTAATATCGATCATTTTAAAGACCAGTCCTTTCCGTTACATTCCGGGGTATAAAGCAATTCGACTTCATCTCCTTACAATTACGACCAGACGCACAATTGCGTAAGGCTCGGATGTATGTACAAAACCTTCGGCATCGCCGGGAGGCCAGCCCATAGCAAAATCAGCATGTCCGTGCAAAACAGAAGCGATGAGGTCTAGTGCATCGTGCTCTAAAACGCTTAAGCTTACACCAAGAATATCAGATACAGCAATTGCTACTTCAGCGTCCATGCCGACAAATCTGCCGTCTTCAGCCCTAAAAGATAGTGGCGGAGAATCGGGAGGCAGAGCAACAGTTAAAGTTTCGGAACGTGTTCCGGCGGTATCGGGAGGCTCATAGACAAAGCGACCTCGTGCAAAATATTTGTTGTATAGATTCCTTAATATGCCGCTATTATCAAGCTCTTCAAGTGCTGAGTTGATTGCATCGAGAAGCCTGGTGTTTTCTCGCGGAACAGCGATACGAAGTTCGTACTCCAGTATCGGGTCTTGTAAAATCCTGACTCCGGAAGTGCCTGCGATAAGTGCCTCAGCAGTTGTGCCCTCCATTATGATGCAATCAATATAACCTGAGATAAGTGAAGTAAGCATAAGCTCGGGAGAGTCAAATGACAATGCAGTACCTAAGTCATCGGCAAGTCGAACAGCAGGCGTACCGGAAAGCACACCTATTACTCGGTTTTCAACGTCTTCGGGCGTGTGCACTTCATTTGGAATACCTCTTGCACAGCCGGTAAGAGCGAGTAAAAGTATGAACGCAATGGGAAGTATAGTTGCTTTTATTATTAGTTTTCTCATTCGTCTTTCTTGTTGTCTCCAAAGAAGCTGCTCAAATCCGGTATTTCGGGAAAGTCGGCATTGGGTGGAGGTTCCTCGTCAGGCGCTTCCGTTGAATTTTTTGGTTTATCGCTCTTAGGAGGTAATTTTCCATCGTTTTTGCAGAAGTAATCGAAATCTTCGCCCGTCATTGTCTCGTTTTCAAGCAAGTATGCAACAGTCTTTTCTACCAGTCCACGGTTTTCGGTTAATATATCTTCACACTGGGCGATAGCGGCATCGAAAATTGATTTTACCTCATCGTCAATGGCTGCTGCAGTTTTCTCGGAATAACTTTTTGTCTGTGAAAAGTCACGACCGATAAATACAGAGCGAGAACTGTCGTCATATGAAATCGGACCGATTTCATCACTCATGCCGAATCTCATGACCATGGAACGGGCGATAGCGCTTGCTTGCTGAATATCATTACCTGCTCCTGTCGAAATGTCTTCGAGGAAAATCTTCTCAGCAACACGACCACCCAAAGACGAGACTATGCGCTCGAACATTTCGCTGCGGGAATTATAGTCCTTATCCTCTTGTGGGCGGAAAACAGTCATGCCGCCTGCTTGACCGCGCGGGATAATTGTGACGAGGTGGACAGGGTCAACATGCTCAAGTTTAAACGTAGTAATGGCGTGTCCTGCCTCGTGATATGCTGTAATCTTGCGGCTCTTTGGAGTGACGACACGGCTTTTCTTCTCGGGTCCTGCCATGACTTTAAGTGTGGCTTGCTCAACATCTTCCATGGTGATAAACCGCTTATTTGCACGTGCCGAAAGCAATGCAGATTCGTTAAGAAGATTTTCCAAATCGGCACCTGTAAAGCCTATAGTTCCTTTGGCAATCTCCGCAAGGTCAATGTCTTCACCCAGAATTTTGCCTTTTGCGTGAACTTTCAAAATCTCCTCACGCCCTTTGATATCAGGGAGACCAATGTAAACTTGACGGTCAAAACGTCCGGGTCTTAAAAGCGCACTATCGAGAATATCTGCTCTATTAGTTGCGGCGATTATGATGACACCCTCATTGGTTGCAAAACCATCCATCTCGACCAGCAACTGGTTGAGAGTCTGTTCACGCTCATCGTGACCACCGCCGAGTCCGGCTCCGCGCTGACGACCAACGGCATCAATTTCATCGATGAATATGATGGAGGGAGCAACTTTTTTTGCTTGCTCAAACAGGTCACGTACACGTGATGCGCCAACACCAACGTAAAGCTCAACAAAATCAGAACCTGAAATTGTCAAAAACTGCACTCCCGCCTCTCCGGCAACGGCCTTGGC
>Ga0209755_10000338_pt1 | contig 89149 bp, 88 predicted proteins | sample TergutCo191P1_FD_187301 | JGI IMG/M metagenome (GOLD analysis project Ga0209755, IMG submission 187301) | Cornitermes sp. P1 segment gut microbial communities from Petit-Saut dam, French Guiana - Co191P1 (SPAdes) (version 2) | ecosystem: Host-associated > Arthropoda: Insects > Digestive system... | reverse complement strand
ATGGAAGCGATATATAAACTTAATACCAGGGAAATGGGAATAGATTTATTAAATTCTATAAAAGACGCGTACCCTGATCAAAATATTGAAATAAAGGTTCGTCAGCAAGACGAGTCTGATTACCTCATGAGTTCTTCCGCCAACCGTGAACATTTGCTTAATGCGATTAATGAGGAAACTCTTGTCGTATTTGAAAACATTAAACAAGCTCGTAAATGCGCTGATAAACAAGCGGCGAATCTGTGATTAGCTTTAAAGAATCTGCTTTCGCCGATTACCGTCTATGGGCTAAGGAAGACAAGAGAATCATAGATAAAATTGATTCTCTTATTACCGAAATAGTGCGTGATCCTTTTCATGGTACTGGTAAGCCTGAACCGCTTAAAGGTAACTTGTCAGGTTATTGGTCGCGCCGTATAACTGAAGAACACAGGCTGGTTTACAAAGTTCTCCATGAGCAAATTGTTATCGTCTCCTGTAAATATCATTATAAATGATGATGTCATTTATTTTGTATTATTCTATCTTGATATACAAAATCGGGGTAATGGTAAATTTTCCACCGAAGAAAGATTTTCATTTTTACCGCATAACTTATCCTTATATATGCAAAAGAAATCTTCCAGTTGATCCGGTTTTAGTTCACATGATTTGAATGGTTCCGGTAGATCATTTTTTAAAATCTTTTTCTCATGTATTTTTCTTCCAAATAATTTTATCAATCCTTTTCTTGTTCCGGCATGTATATAGATTTTTTCCGGTAGTAATTTTATATAATACCCTATTCTTATAGCCACATCATAACAAAATAATTCGCCTGCGCCGGAAGGTTTATTAGTATCAATAACATTTATTAATTCATCAAAATTCTTTGTATTTTTTATTTCTTTTATTACAAGCAGTAAATTTTGTATAAATTCATCATATACATAATTATATATGCGATATTGATGAGTGTGTGTTTTTCCATCTTTGAATTTAGAATTTACTGCGACTCTTATTGCCTCATCTATACATTTTTGCTCCGCTGTATATTCTTCGATTGAGCCTTTACAGCAGATATTGCTTTTCTCTGATAAATAATCGTTAATTAATGACTTGTGGTATTCATTAATATTCATTTAATTTTCCCCGTTAATACGGGAATAAAAATCACTGTACCCTGACGGATCTGTAAGATTATTTTTTTGGTAATCACTAAGAAAATCATCAAAATAATGATAAGGAAAGGGCACGCAATCTAATTTTTTGCTTATAGCTTCCTGTAATTTTTTTGTGAATTGATCATTGCCATCCTGTAAAAATTCTTCTAATTCATCTTTGATTTCATAAATTTGTCTTTCTTTTAATTTAAGTAATAATGCTTTAAATAAATCTTGTCTTTTCATATTTTCCTCCAATATTTACGGATAAATTTGTACGCCTGCGTTGTTTTTTATAGTGGCATTACAACTATACCTCCAACTTAAACTCCACTTATAATCTGCTTCTGCGAGAGTCGCAAGAGGAATTTTTATTGTTTGTGAAGAAGTCCATCCACCAAATGAAAAACCAATTGAAGTAACGCTATTTGGGATTGTTATGCTGGTAAGACTTGTACAGCCAATAAATGTATAATGACCAATAGAAGTAAGGCTATTCGGTATTGTTATACTTGAAAGATTTGTACAGCCATTAAATGTATAATCACCAATAGAAGTAACACTATTAGGGATTGTTATGCTCGTAAGACCAGTACAGCCGTAGAATGTTCCATTTAAAGAAATAACATTATTAGGAATTGTTATGCTAGAAAGGCGGGTACAGCCAGAGAATGTACCATTTAAAGAAGTAATGCTATTTCCTAAAATTACATTTTTTATGCCAGTACATCCGCTAAATGCACCACCATCAATAGAAGTAACACTATCAGGTATTTTTACATTAGTTAGGCCAATGCAGCTATTAAAAGCGTTGTTACCAATAGAAGTAATACTATTTGGGATTGATACACTCAATATTGCGCTATCTTTAAATCCGTTTTCCCTTATTGATGCTACCGGAAGACCATTATACGTTGATGGAATCACTATATGAGCAGCTTCTGCACTACCTAACGATACAGAATATGCAGGACCATCAATTAATGTATAATTAAGCCCCGGGGTAGGCGGTTGAGGCGTTATATCATCGTCGCCTTCGTTTAAGCCTGGGCTGTCGCAAGAAATTAATAAAATAATCCCAACTAATACTAATAAATAAAGGGTTCTTTTCATAAACTATCTCCTTTTAATATTTTCCTTGCATTGCGGAATTTTGCTCCCCTAAAACCTTCCTGGCATTAACAAGGACTTTCACCCTCGCCCCAACGGGCAGCTTTTTAAAAACATCCCTTGTTTTTTTGGGTAATCCATTTTGTCTTTTCCCCATTTTTGCACTCCTTTTAAAGATACCCATAGCAATAATATAATATCGCAAAGGAAATTTGTCAATAATACCGTAAAATTAGCCAGAATTAATCAATTGAAATAAAACACCTCCTCATCTATAGTAAGACAAGAAGAAAATGGCCAAAAAAATACATGACAGGCTAAGAACTGTCAGAAAGGCTTTAGAAATTACTCAGCGGGATTTTTGCACGGGCATCTATACGAGCCAGTCATATTATGCCCAGGTAGAAGGCGGGAAAAGGCCTGTAAATGATCGTTTAATCGCCCTTGTCTGCTCCCAATACGGGGTGTCAAAAGATTATCTTCTAACCGGAAAAGGCGTAATGTTCAGCGAAAAGCTGGCGGACATACAGCTCCAGCAGTTAACTGAAATTTTTAACGAGCTTGAACCCTCTTTTCGGGAATATATACTTTTACAGATTAAACAGCTTGCGGAAGCCCAGAAAAAACAAAATAAACTTAGCAGTTAAAAGCGGATCAGCGGTTAGGTTCATCATTTTAAACAAGAAGGCTGTTTAATGACTGATAATATGCTCAAATACAAAGATTTTTACGGCAGTGAGGTAGGCGTATTAAACAACGATGTGTCGCACATTGGTGTAAACGCATAATTTCCTACTCCCTATTCTCTGCCAAATACTTTTCGATTTTTTCCGATAATAACTTAACTCTTTGCCTGTCCTTTGAAAATTGACTTATCAGCATGTCAACCGCGATTAAGAGTAATATGCTGTATTCATTTGCTGAAATAAAGTTTTTAAAATCATTATGTATTGATATTAAATCAGCGTTTATTATCTGCGAAATGAGTAAAATCAAAATATAAAAAAAGTATAGTGTTGTTTTATAAGAGATAAACGCGTCTATATGAAACCTGATAAAGCGGCTGTTTTTTATGTCATCGAAGTGCTTTTTTGAATTTAATGTCGCGTCATAATTATCCGTTTGAATTTGTTTAACATTACTAACCTTTTAATTTATTATAGTATTTTTTTTGATAATTTTCTATTTAACTCTTGACAAAAATTTCAATTTATGTTAACTTTATTAAAGTTAGAAAAACCCAAATTAAAAGGAGGAATTATTATGCGTGTAAAAGAAGTTCTCAAAAAGGCCGCGTGCGGATATTTCTCCTTTGCTTTCGATTTAGTAAATTAATAAAATCAAAGTAAATTAAGAAATTCCTCAATATATAACATGCGGTCTCCATTAATTAATTTTTACAGGAGAAATGTATGTTGATCAATTTAAATGATTTTGGTTTTACGGGCGCGGATTTCTTTGCCGCGCAGGAAATAATAAAAGAAAAAGGCAAGATCGGTTTTATTCCTGCAAGAGTGATTGAATCGCGGCGGGAAAGGTTTAGGGTAATCTGCGAACACGGCGAAGCTTACGCGGAAATTAAAGGAAGTTTTTACCAGGCGATTGAAGCCGCGCCGGAAGATAATTATCCAGTTGTGGGGGATTTTGTCGTTATTAAGTATAACGAAAAGGGCTCTTCATTAATTGACGCGGTTCTTCCGCGGCGTTCGCGTTTTTCCAGAGTTGACTTTCAAGGTCACGCTGAAGGTTATGTGAAGAATGTAAAGGAGCAGGTAAACGCCGCGAACTTTGATTATGTGTTTATAATGTCTTCGCTTAACTTTGATTTGAACCTGAAACGCCTTGCAAGGTATTTGACAGCATCGCTTCAAAGCGGAGGCTTTCCGGTTTTTATTTTGACGAAAGCTGATCTTGTAAACAATCCGCATGAGAAAGCCGCCGAGGTGCAAAAAATGGCGAGGGAAGTTCCTGTTGTTACAATCAGCAGTAAAACAGGTTATGGTCTTGACGGACTTTCTCCTTTTCTTGCGCCCGCGAAAACGTCAGTCTTTCTTGGATCGTCGGGCGTGGGTAAATCATCTTTGCTTAATTCACTTGCAGGCGAAACTTTAATGGAAGTAAAAGAAATCCGCGAAGATGACAGCAAGGGGCGTCACACGACAACTTACCGTCAGCTCTTCCGCCTGCAGTCGGGAGCGCTTGTAATCGATACACCGGGAATGCGCGAGCTTGGCCTTTGGGATTCGCAGGAAGGCATCAGTCTTGCGTTCGCGGAAGTTGAAGAACTTTTTTCCAAGTGCCGCTTTAGCGATTGCAATCATCAGAGCGAACCAGGATGCGCAGTTCTTGCCGCGCTTGAAGACGGCAGTTTATCCGCGCAGCAATGGAAAAATTATCAGGCGCAGAAAAGGGAGAACGCGTTTGTTATGAGCCATTCAGCGTATTTAAAACAAAAGCAGGCGTTTCATAAATCGATCGCGGTTTACAGCAGGGAAAGAAAAAAGCGTGACAGTTATTTTGATAGTTAAAATTTCCTGAAAATGTTCAAAAAAGTTCATTTTGTTTAAATGAAAATATGTTAAAATTATTTACAAAAGGAGTGACTATGTTATTTACAACAGGTAAAATTGACTGTAAGCCATCTGATGTTGGCTACGACGGGAAGCGGCTTGAAGTTCTGAACAATCATCTTCAGAGACTCATTGATGACGGTGAAATTCAATGCGCGACCTATTGCGTTTCACGAAAGGGAAAAGTTTTCGCTAACGGCGCAATCGGGAAAAAATCATTCCGCGCAGAAGATAATACTCCTGTTCAGCCGGATTCAATCCGCTGGATAGCTTCTATAACAAAAGTATTTACAGCGGTTGCTGTTATGAAACTTGTCGAAGACGGAGTAACGCGCCTTGATATTCCTGTAGGCGAGATACTTCCGCAGTTCAATACGCCGCCTTATAACGGCGTGACGCTTTTTCAGCTTTTGACGCACACGTCGGGAATGCACGCGGACGGCGGCTGCTTTGACAATAAGTATCAAACCAATTACTGGAAGATGATTGAAGACGCGTACAAGCTTTGCGAAGAAGAAAAGAAAAAAGATTTCGACTGGCTGGCTGCCGCGTTAGGCACAATCGGAAACGGTTTCCGCGTTAAGCCTGACACGGAATGGGCGTATTGCAGTTTTGGGTTTGTGATTCTCGGCGTTGTGATAGAAAAACTGACAGGGATTTCAGCTCACAAATATATCGAAGATAATATCTGTAAGCCGCTTGGAATGAATGACACGCAGTTTGATTTAACGCCCGAAAGAATAAAACGTTTTGTTATAACAGACGAAGAATTTGAAAAATATTGTAAAGATTTTGTATGCGGTAATATTAAAGAAGAAAATAAGTGGATAGGAGAAAAATTAAAAATTCCTTCAACCGGCGGCGGCCTTGATTCAACAGCATTCGATGTAAACCGCTTTGGGAACATGATGCTTTTTGGCGGAACATTCGGCGGAGCGCGCGTTTTGGGCAGAAAAGCCGTAGAAAAAATGACGTCTATCGCGGTGACGTGTCCCAATTACTGCTGGGGCGCGAAAGAAACAGAAAGAAATTACGGGATTGGCTTTGATATGCGTGGCGGGCCCGCGTTTACTTTTTCTGACGGAACTTATATGCACGAAGGCGCAGGCGCGTGCTCGCTTTATATCGATCCGAAAGAAGAACTTGTCGCGGCATGGATTGTTCCGTTTGCGAAAGAAGGCTGGTGGTCAAGGGCGCTTTTCAATGTGCAGAATATAATCTGGTCAGGCATCCAATAATAAATGAGTTTGTTAAACGCAATAAAACATAAGATCGATGTTTGCAGGGCTGTCGCTTTTGTCACCTATAAGGAGTGGAGCGCCTACAGGACACATTCAATGGTGTCGATAATTGTCGGCCCTGTTTATTTTATTGTGCAGTATTTCATCTGGACAGCCGTTTACGGCACAGCGGATATGCTGAATGGGATGGCGCTTTCGCAGATGATTCGCTACTTCGGCGCGGCGGCTTTAATCGGTTATCTGACGATGGATTTCGCGGACTGGAACCTTGACATGCTGATACGAACCGGAAAATTTCTGACATACGCGCTGCGTCCGGTGAATCACAGATTCTTCGCTTTTTCGCAAAAGGCAGGCCACAGGTTCCTTGGCTTTATCGTTGAATTTATTCCGTGCGTTCTAATTTTTACGCTGCTTTTCAGAATTGATATGCGCCCTGCAAACGCGCTGTGGACGATTCTTTCGATCGCGCTTGCATATCTTATGAATTTTTTTGTTAACTACTGTCTTGGAATGGCTTCATTCTGGATTGTGCAGACAGGGGGACTAAGAGCGGTTTATTCGCTTTTAGGCGGAGTATTTTCAGGCATGCTGATTCCGCTAGTGTTTTTTCCGGTGCCGCTCCAGATAATTCAGTTTTTTCTGCCGTTTCAATATACTTCCTATGTTCCCGTGATGGTGTTTCTCGGGCAGTATACATTAGGTGATATTCAATTATCAATCCCGTCGATAGTAGGCATTCAGGCAATCGCTGTACTTGCCGTTTTTTTATTATCGGAACTGATGTACAAAGCGGCAATGAAACAGTTTACCGCGGTGGGCGCATAACAGGGAACATATGAAAAGATATTTTTCAATTTATACAGAGTGCATAAAAACAGCAATCGCAAGAGCGTTAACATACCGTTTAAATTTTTTATTATCTTTGATTATAACAATTGGTTATAACGCCCTGTTTCCGCTTGTATCTATTTTAATATACTCAAGCGGAGCAGGTTTTCCGGGATGGAATTTTTACGAAGTGCTTCTGATGCAGTCAATATTTATTATTTCGCAGGGGCTTTCAAGCATAATGTTCAGCAATGTTTTATGGACGACAATGCAGCATATCCGCGAAGGAAGTTTTGAAATTGTTTTATTAAAGCCGGTGAATCCGCTTTTTTTTCTGATTGCTTCGAATTTTGATCCTGAAAGCGCCGGATTAATAATAGGAGGAATTGTTTTATTCATTTTTTCGCTTGTTCAGACAAAAATAGCTTTTTCCACGGCGGCAATCGGACAGTTTATACTTTTATTCACCGCGGGATTTTCTGTTATGGCGGGCATTAATATGATAATGGCGGCGACTTCATTTAAATGGGTCGGCAATTCGCGTATCCCGGAAATTTTTGACAGCGTAATGACCTTCGGAAAGTATCCTGTAACAATATTTCCGAAAGCGATAAAGGGAATCGCTACTTTTGTGATCCCCGTAAGCATGATCGGTTTTTATCCGGCTTCCGCGCTTCTTGGCCGCCTTGATCCATTTACGCTGTTAGCTGTAATTCCATGCGCGCTTTTCATGATTTTCGGTGTGTGGCTTTATCAGCACATGGTCAGGTTATATGAAGGAGTCGGGGGATAATGATGAATGTACAGCGGGGAGTGACGGAATAATGGGGAAAATTATTAATGTTGAAAATTTATGTAAAACATACACAACTTACAAACGGGGAAGCGGACTGCGCGAAGCTGTAAACAGTTTTTTCAGGCGCGAGAAAGTGATTGTTAAAGCTGTCGATAACATTTCGTTCAATGTTGAAGAAGGTTCAATCTGCGGAATACTCGGCCCTAACGGCGCGGGTAAATCAACAACGATTAAAATGCTGTGCGGCGCGCTTTTCCCGGCGTCAGGCAGCATTCAGTCTCTTGGATTTAATCCGTACGCTGACAGAAAACGTTATGTGCGTGAAATAGGCGCCGTGTTCGGGCAAAGATCGCAGCTTGTCTGGGATATTCCGCCTGTGGACAGTTTTAACATGAACCGCGCAATTTACGGAATACCGTTAGCTGAATATAAGCCGCGCCTTGATGAGCTTTCGGAGCTTTTTGAAATTAATGAAGTGATGCAAAAACCAACGCGCGTTTTATCGCTGGGCGAGCGGATGAAATGCGAGTTTGTCATGGCGATGCTTCATAAACCGAAAATTGTTTTTTTAGATGAGCCGACAATCGGGCTTGATGTTATCGCGAAGGCGAAAATACGAGAATTTATATTAAAAATAAACAAGACCGGTACGACTTTTATTCTGACAACGCATGACCTTGAAGATGTGAAACAGCTTGCGGATCATGTTATTGTAATTAACCGCGGGAAGAAAGTTTTTGATGACACGCTTGCGAAACTGCAGCTGAATCTGGGGGAGAAAAAAATTATCGAGCTGACTCTTGATAAACCTTATAAATTACCGGATGACATAAAGATAATCGAACAGAAATCGCCCCTGGAAATAATTTTGGAAGTTGACACTTCAAAAACTGCAATAAGCGGTTTTATTGAAAACTTGTCGCGCAGCTATAGTTTCTCTGATATCTCCGTTAAAGAACTGCCTATGGAACAAATTATCATTCAGATATATAGTGATGGTAATACGGAGAAATTATGATTAATAAACAAGACGCGGTTAAAATGGCAAAGGAAAATATTCTTCCATTCTGGCAGAAATTGTCAGATGATGAATACGGCGGTTTTTTCGGCGAAGTTGACTTTTACGGAAAAACCGATAAATCGGCGGATAAAGGCTGCATATTGAATTCAAGAATTTTATGGACATTTTCAGCCGCATACAGATTATTCGGCGATGATTCGTATAAATCAAGCGCGCTAAACGCGAAAAGTTTTCTTTCGTCAGCTTTTTTTGACAGGGAATACGGCGGCCTTTACTGGGTTGTTGACAGGAAGGGCAAGCCTTCACAGACAAGGAAGCAGTTTTACAATATCGCGTTCGGAATTTACGCGTTAAGCGAATATTGCATGGCGTTTAACGATCACGGATCGCTTGAGCTTGCAATGTATCTTTTTGACGTAATGGAAAAACACGGATTTGATCCTGAAAAGGGCGGTTATATCGAAGCGCGCGTTCGCAACTGGCGCGATATTGACGATTTCCGGTTAAGCGGCAAGGATCTGAATACGCCGAAGTCCATGAACACAAATCTTCATGTGCTGGAAGCATATACAAATCTGGCAAAAGTATCAAAAGACAGCCGCGTAAAAAAAGCGCTGGAAGGAATATTGCGCGTAACGCTGGATAAAATCATAAGCGGCGATTGGCATTTTAAATTATTTTTTGACATGAACTGGAATTCGCTTTCCGCGGATATATCCTACGGCCATGACATCGAAGGAAACTGGCTGCTGTACGAAGCGGCTCTTGCGCTTGGCGATGACGATCTTAAAAACCGCGCGAAGCAGGTTTCTTTGGGAATTTCAGACGCGGTTTACAAAACCGCTTATGATAAACAAAACGGCGGATTTATCAGCGGGTTGAATGATAAAGGAGAGCCGCATCTTAAAAAAGAATGGTGGCCGCAGGCGGAAGCTGTTGTTGGTTTTTATAACGCCTATGAATTATCTGGCGATAAAAAATATCTTGATATCGCAAACAATATATGGGATTTCATTGAAAAATATTTTGTCGATCATGAGAACGGCGAATGGCATAATGAGCTTTTCAGCGATAATAAACCGGATACAAGCATGCCCAAAGCGGGTTTCTGGAAATGCCCCTACCATAACGCGAGAATGTGTTTTGAAATTATTAAACGCCTTGGCTAAAGCCTGTACGATGTCAGGTCAGGAAGTTTATCAAGCGTTATAACAAGCGGATGCCTATAGACCTTTTCCTTATGTTCCTGCGGATTGTGATATTCGCCTGTCCAGAAATTGTCCTTTCGCGTTTCGCCTTCCGCGGAGCGCATATCGTTCCATGTCATAAACCACGACCACATCATATTTTCTTTTTTACATTCATCAGGGCAGGGGAGTCTGTCGTTTTCAGATAACGCGGTGATTTTATCCTTTGCGGGAGCCATCGATGCGGCTTTTTCATACTCTGCTTTTAATGATGAATAATTCATCGTGTAAAGGTCTACGCCTGTTATGTCAACAGTATCAGGGTCCGGAAACCATTGCGCGTTTTCTGCGCTCCAAACCCAGATAAGATTATCCAGTTTTTTTTCGTTTGTAAAATAATCATGCATATATTCCCATAACGCAATATACGGCTCAGGACCGCTTGCTCCCCACCAGAACCAACCGCCCGCAGCTTCATGCAATGGCCGCCAGAGAACGGGTATGTTTTTTACTTTTAAAATATTAAGCAGGGCGGCGGCTTTATCCAAATCATTAATTATTGTTTTAAAAGCGCTGCTTTTAATATCAAGTTTGTTATTATTCCACGGGATGCGGAAACTGGTTTTTTCGGTATAGAAAGCCGTTTTTTCTCCTGTACGCCAGTGCCAGCAGAATGTAATTATGCCGTGTATGCCGGGATTTTCCGGCAGCAGGCGGATGCCGTTGTTTTTTCCTTCCCACCATTCAACCGCTTCTTCAATCTGCTCCATTCCGCCGTTAAAAGGTTTGTAATCGTACGGAAGCTGGATTAAATCAAAACCTTTTAATGCGGGATATTTGCCGGTATCATTGTATACCCGCGAAATCATATCCATTTTGCTGTTTGTTGTCCATGAAGTGTCCATCTGTCCGGAAATTATCCGCTTTCCGTATTCGTCTTTGATAAAATTTAAAAGACGCGTTTTGTTTGGCACCGGATTAATCATATTCATATCATGCTGAAACCTATCGCGATAAGAAGCTGAGCTGCGATATATGTTACCATAACGCCGAAATAAATTTTTACTCTGCGAAAGGTGCGCAGGGCAAGCATTGTATCTGACGCGATAAAACATATGCTTCCCGCGAAAATCAGCGCGCCGGAAATATATCCTTTCGCGATAAATTGCGATATAAAAAACTGTAACGCGAAAATCGCCATTATCAATATAACTATTTCATACGCGATTCCCGGTATTCTCATTTGTCCGCTGGGTCTGACAATTTTGTAAATAATAATTCCGATACAGCAGGCTAAAGCCGCGCTTATTAATAAAACTGTAATGTTAAACGGAATAATAAATTTGTACATCGCGATGCAGTAAAAAATGTGTCCAATCAGGAAACTTGCCAATCCAAGCTTAAACCATAAAATATTTGTTATCTGCAAAAGCAAAATATCGCCAATCCAAGCGAAAACCAGGGCAAAAACCACAGGCCAGTAAATATTTTCCGTTCCGGCTGAAAAAACGTATACAGCCAGAACTAGCGGCATAAGGCAGCCTTTTAAAATAAATCGAAATAAACCGGCCTTAAAACATAAACTTATAAGATAAACAAGCGATACCGCGCCCAGAATTATCATAAAAATAAATTTTAATTCCATTTTTTGCTCCTTTTCAAAAAAAAATACCAGTATTAATAATAACCTTTTTTTAAGGCTCAGCGTCCTGCATTGACAAGCGCTTTGCCTTTTTCCGTAAGATGGGATTCTGCAATTTCCTGCGGAAGATTAATGTAAATTGGCCCGTAAACGTATGCCGTTATCGTATAAACATTCCATAAAAGGAAAACGCCGTCTTTTGACACATTGATTGAATCAGGCGGCCAAATATTATCGCGAAGGAAAAATAAAATATCGTATTCTTTTACAATCAGTTCTTTTAAAACAGCGTCTGATACGGGCGTAATTATATCGCTTGCAGTCAGGATTTTTTCCTGCGCAATATCGATAATATAATATTGAATCCGCGGAATGCCGTGAGCCGCGCCGCTTGTGTAAACGTAACTGTTATAATGAATTATTATAAAATTATTATCGTGATACTCAATTTTATAATTTTCTTTCAAACTGGATTTAAAATAATATTGAGTTCCGTCGTCATTAAATAAAAGCGGGTAATAACCTTCCACATAATTTTCTATAAACCTTTCTTCAAGATATGCCGCGTAATCGTCAAAATTTTTATCCTGATAAATCAATTTTTCCGTTAATTTCGCGGCAGCGTCAGAGTAATTGATGTTTTCCAGATGAATTTCGATATCAATCTTATGAGTTCCGTACAATGTTTTTTCATAATTGAATTCTTTTATATTAACGCCTGCGTAGCTGCTGACCGAACCTGTATTAATGCTGCCGCATCCTGTTAAAGCCAAAATTAATAAAAATAAACAAACAATTAAAATTTTCCGCATAATTATTCCTTCATGGTCAGTATAATCAGTTATTTATTGCAAATAATCCGATAAACGCCTGTAACATTGATTTACAGTATGTTTATCTTCTATAGAAACATCATCTCCAAGCTCGTCAATTAATGATTCAAGACTGGAAAGGCTTTCGTTTAAGCATGTATGGAAGCCTCTTGAAGCGCGCAGCCAGTAATTTCCCTGTCCGTCTGTGAAAAGCCCCAGGAACCCAAGTTCTTTTGATTTTTTTTTCCATATAACGGGTCTTGCTATATCGTCAAGGTGTTTTATTAACGCATGAAGATTTTCCGCAGGATTAAAATTTTCTTTGCGCGGCCAGTTTCGGGAAAACGCGCCCGGCGCGTCAAGAGAAGGAGCAAGTGATAATATCAAATCAAGTTTTTCACCGCAAAGAAGGCTGTAGTGTTCCCTGATTATAACTTTTCCTTTTAAATTTTTATACAAATTATCCCGGATACCCTGCCTGTCATGTTTATCGATAGATTCATTTGAAAAATTTCCGCTGATTAAAGCGAGTTTTTCCCATGGAAGCAGAACGGTTTTCTTTCCTTTTATATTCGCTATGCTGAAAATTTCGCCGTGAATTATTATGTTGTTTGTAAAATCGCGTTCTTTTTTTTGTTTTGCCTGTTTTAATTCGCCTGCGATTTCGGATACCGCGTGATATTCCGCGAAAAGACCGGGACGAATCCGGTTCAATGTTGATTTTGACAGCGGAGATACTGACATCGCGTACATTTTTGATGTGCGGACAATTTCTCCCGCTACAATAAACTGCGGATCCATGCGGAACATTACCGATCCCGGGTGAATCATGATCTTTTCTTCCGTTAAACTTCTGTACGAACCTATTTTTTTGTGATCACCGCGTTCTTCGCGCGGATTATTCTGCGATCTTCTGTCCTGAACGCACACAAATTGAATCATACCGCGTCCTATGCAGCATAAATAATCATCAATTTCATTTTTTGTTAATGGAACTGAACGATAATGAACAGGAATTTTCATTGACGCGAGAATTTCTTCAAGCTGCGCTGTTACATTTACTATTTCTGACATCGCGCGGTCGTCAAGATAATTTTTTTCGCAGAATTTTACTTTGTTTGACGATTCTGTGTACGATTTAAACAGTTTTAAATACGAAATAAAATCGCCGCAGTCATCGCGGAAGCGGTGATGAGCCTGACGCGCGTCAGTTTCTTCGCCCGGCGGAAGAACATACGGACTTTGCGTTGATAAAAACGCCGCCGCGATAATAGTTTCGCGCAGAACATCAGGATATTTTAATATTGCTTCGACAATTATACGCGAATGACGCGGCGCTAAAGGAAATTCAGTCATCAATTTTCCTGTATTAGACAGGTTTCGATCTTTTTCTAGCGCTTCAAGCAGATATAATGTTTCAATTCCTCCGATAAGCCCTTCTTTTTCAGGCGGAGTGATGAAATCAAAGTTTTCAAAATCTTTTATGCCAAGGTCCGCCATTCTTAAAATTACTTCCGATAAATCCGTGCGGAAGATTTCTTCCGCTGTATAAAGCGATCTGTTTTCAAAATCTTTGCGCGAATAGAGCCTGTAGCAGCATCCTTCGCGCGTTCTTCCCGCGCGTCCCTTGCGCTGATTCGCCGACGCGATCGATACAGGCGATTCGATCAGGCTTGAAGTAAATGTGCGCGGGTTGTACCAGTTTAATTTCGCAAGCCCCGAGTCGATCACTGCCGTGATTCCGTCGATAGTCACCGATGTTTCCGCGATATTTGTCGAGACAACAACTTTTGTTTTGCCTTCCGGCGGATCATCAAAGACTTTTTCCTGCTCTTCCTTGCCGAGTCTGCCGTATAAAGGAATTAAATGTAAATTTTTTCCGGCGGAACAAAAAGCAAGACGGTTAATGCATTCTTTGATCATTTTTTCGCCGGGAAGAAAGATTAATATATCTCCTTCGCGCTCTTCATTCATAAAACGCGTTGTAATCGACTCAATTTTCGCTAAAATAAGCTCTTCATCGCTTATATTTGATGAGAAACGCTCTCTTTTATCCGCCCACCTGTCCTTATTTCTTCTGCTTTGATCCCTGTTTACAGGATCATAAATCAATGTAACAGGAAATCTCTGCGATTCTATTTTTACAATCGGGCAGCCGCCGAAGTATTCAGAAAAAATTTCCGCGTTAATTGTCGCTGATGAAATTATTATTTTAAAATCTTTTCTGTTTTCCAGCACCCTTTTTAAAAGACCAAGTATAAAATCTATGTTTAAACTGCGCTCGTGAGCTTCATCAACGACTAAAAAACTGTATTTTGACAGCCACGGATCAAGTTTCATCTCCTGCAGAAGGATTCCGTCGGTCATTATTTTTATTTTTGTTTCATGACTGGTTTGATCCGCGAAGCGCATCTTGTATCCGATGAGCCCTGGTATTGATGTTCCTGACTGACGCGCGATGAATTCGCTCACTGATACCGCGGCGATTCGCCTTGGCTGAGTGATTCCGATCATTCCGCCGCCTGCGTATCCCGCTTCATAAAGTATTAAAGGAAGCTGCGTTGTCTTTCCTGATCCTGTCGGACTCTCGACAACAAGCGCCTGATTATTTTTTAACATTGATAAAATTTTTTTTTGATTTCTGTAGACAGGAAGTTCAAAATGGTTCATAATTTTATTATAGCTGCTTGATAAAAAAAAATATAGTTGCTATAATTTTTATATCATGATAAAATATTTTAACATCATGATTATTAGAGGGGGATGTTAATGGCTGTTAAAAAGAATGTTTACTTCTTCGGTAAAGGAAAGACCGAAGGAGATGCCAAGATGAAATTAATATTGGGCGGCAAAGGCGCCAACCTTGCCGAGATGACCAACCTTGGAATTCCTGTTCCGCCCGGCTTTACAATTTCTACTGATGTATGCGCTGCCTACTACGAAAATAAAAACAGTTATCCGAAAGGAATTAAGGAAGAAGTTGAAGCCGGTTTAAAAAAACTTGAAACGGTAATGAAAAAGAAACTCGGCGATCCAAGCGATCCGCTTTTGGTTTCTGTCAGATCAGGCGCCGCTGTTTCGATGCCGGGCATGATGGATACGATTCTTAATCTTGGCATCAGCGATAAAGCGGTAAAAGGTCTTTCGGAAAAAACCGGAAATCCGCGTTTCGCCTGGGACGCATACAGGCGTTTTATTCAGATGTACGGCGATGTTGTAATGGGCGTCGCTCATGATCACTTTGAAGAAACGCTCTCCGCGGTTAAGAAAGAAAAAAAGATCGAGCTTGATACCGATTTAAAAACTGAAGACCTTGAAAAACTTGTCGGCGAATATAAAAAAATCGTAAAGAAATATACCGGTAAAGATTTTCCGCAGAACCCGCTTGATCAATTATGGGGCGCGATTAACGCAGTTTTTGGTTCGTGGATGTGCGAAAGAGCGATTAAGTACCGTCAAATAGAAGATATTAAAGGCTTAAAAGGAACCGCAGTAAATGTTCAATCGATGGTTTTCGGCAATTTCGGCGATGATTCCGGCACAGGTGTGTGTTTCAGCCGCGATCCTTCAACAGGCAAAAATGAATTCTACGGTGAATATTTAATGAACGCGCAGGGCGAAGATGTCGTGGCCGGCATCAGAACGCCGGAAAGAATTTCCACGCTGGAAAAAAAGAATCCCGTTATCTATAAACAGCTTGTCGGTATTAAAGATAAACTTGAAAAACATTTTAGAGACATGCAGGACATGGAATTCACCGTGCAGCAGGGAGAACTTTTCCTTTTACAGACACGCAACGGCAAACGCGCCGGAACCGCGGCTGTAAGATGCGCTGTCGACATGGTCGCTGAAGGTTTAATCGATAAAAACACCGCGATCTTGCGCGTAACACCCGGGCATCTTGATCAGCTTCTGCATCCGATGATCGACAGCACCGCCCAAAAGCAGGCGAAAGCGCTTACCAAGGGATTAAACGCTTCTCCGGGAGCGGCGACAGGAAGAATTGTTTTTAACGCGAAAGACGCCGAAGCGTGGCACGCAAGGGGCGAGAAAGTTCTGCTTGTCCGCAAGGAAACAAGCCCTGAAGATATCGGCGGAATGGTTGTATCGCAGGGCATTCTTACATCAACCGGCGGAATGACAAGCCACGCCGCAGTTGTCGCGCGCGGAATGGGTACTCCGTGCGTTGCCGGAGCGAAAAGCGTACTGGTTCAAAATGATAACACTGTTGAAATCGGCGGAAAGATGTTTAAGGAAGGCGACTGGATCTCTATTGACGGAACATCCGGCGAAGTATATGAAGGAAAACTTCCGCTTGTAGCTCCCGCGATTTCCAAAGACATGAATACATTCCTTAAATGGTGCGATGATGTTCGCGCCGGTTCTGTCCGCGGTAAAATTAAAGGATTCTTTGTCAGAACCAACGCGGATCAGCCGGATGACGCAAAACGCGCGTTCGATTTCGGCGCGCAGGGCATCGGACTTTGCCGCACAGAGCATATGTTCTTCGAAAAAGAAAAACTTGTCCATTTCCGCGCGATGATCGTAAGTGAAAACGAAGAAGAAAGAAAAGAACAGTTAAAGAAGATTCTTCCGCTTCAGCAAAAAGATTTCTTCGGAATTTTCAAAGCGATGGAAGGAAGACCTGTAACAATAAGGCTTTTGGATCCTCCTTTGCATGAGTTTGTCCCGCACACAAAGGCTGACATTGAAGAACTTGCGGCTATTTTAAAAACAGATGTGGTAAAATTAACGTCAAAAATTGACACTTTAATAGAAAGTAACCCGATGTTAGGTCATCGCGGATGCCGTCTTGCGGTTACATATCCTGAAATTTATGACATGCAGGTAGAAGCAATCGCGCGCGCCGCGGCGGAATGCGCGAAGCTGAAGATTCCGGTGCATCCTGAAATTATGATTCCGATAGTTATAACCGCAAGAGAGCTTAAATTGCTCCGCCCCAACGCGGAAAAAATTCTCAACAAAATATTTACCGAAGCCGGCGTAAAAGTTCCTGTTACAATCGGGACGATGATTGAAGTTCCGCGCGCCGCAATACGCGCAGGACACATTACAAGATACGCGGACTTCTTCAGTTTTGGCACAAACGATCTTACGCAGATGACGTTCGCTTTCAGCCGCGACGATGTCGCTTCGTTCCTCCCGATTTATCTGCAGAAGAATGTTCTTGATGTCGATCCGTTTAAAACAATTGACGAAGAAGGCGTCGGCAGTTTAATGCAGTTCGCTATAAAAGAAGGAAGAAATGTAAAAGAAGATTTCAAGATTGGAATCTGCGGAGAACACGGCGGAGACCCCACGACTATAGATTTCTGCTATAGATCAGGGTTGAGCTATGTATCATGTTCACCATTCCGGGTACCTCTGGCACGCCTTGCCGGCGCGCAGGCGGTTATAAACAATTCCGGTAAGAACATAAAGGGAGGGGATACAGCGAAGACTGCTAAACCCGCCACTGCCAAGGTGAAAGGCAGTAAAAAACCTGCAAAGAAGGGGGATAAGACGATGGCAGTAACATCTGCAAAGAAGCCTGCGGCAAAGAAGACGACCGCAGCAAAAAAACCCGCGGCAAAGAAGACCGCGGCAAAGAAACCTGCGGCAAAGAAAACAACCGCAGCTAAGAAACCTGCGGTAAAGAAAACAACCGCAGCAAAAAAACCTGCTGCAAAGAAAGCGACCGCAGCAAAAAAACCCGCTGTGAAGAAAACAACCGCAGCAAAAAAACCCGCCGCAAAGAAAACAGCGGCTGCCAAATAACCTTTATTTAATTAAACAGGTTTTGGCGTTATAGAAAAAACATTTTCATGAAAGGCCTGATTTGGAGCCGCGCTCCGGATCAGGTCTTTTTTTTCATAGCCAAAAACGCGTTTCTGTTGTAAAATGTTAAAACCGGAGAAGATTTATCCTGTAATTTATTAAATTATGATTAAACACAATATAAACACCGGCAATGAAACCGGAATCTTAAAAAACGCCATTTTTCTTAAAATACTCGGCGTAATTATCGTGACCGCAGTTATTATCAATGTTCTTGTTTTAATGATTGGCGCGTTTTTTCTATTAAACAGCGTTTCCGGCGGGCTGGAAGAAATTTTTAACAGCCTTATTTTGATGGGAGTAATATCACTTTTGCTGAGCGTAACCGCGGCGGTTGTCGCGGCTTCCATATTGAAGCGTCCGTATGAAGAGGCCGAAACCTTAAGAAAAACCGCGGAAGCCGCGTCGCAGTCCAAGTCCGCTTTTATCGCGACATTGAGCCACGAAATCAGAACGCCGATGAACAGCATTATGGGTTTTTCAGAGCTTGCGCTTGACGGCGAAACATCGCTAAAAACAAGAGACTACATTAACAAGATCAGAACAAACGCCGAATGGCAGCTTCAGATAATTAATGACATACTCGATGTTTCCAAAGTCGAATCGGGCAGAATGAGCCTTGAAAATATTCCTTTTGATATGCACGAACTTTTTACAAGCTGCAGAACGATTATGCTTCCAAAGGCGATTGAAAAAGGCATCACCCTTTATTTTTATGTTGAGCCGAGCATCGGAAGAAGGCCGTTAGGCGATCCGATCAAACTGCGTCAGGTGCTGATTAATCTTTTATCAAACGCGGTAAAATTTACAAATACCGGCATGGTAAAGCTGCACGCGGTGTTAAAACAGGTAAACGAAAAAACCATTACGATGGCTTTTGAAATAAAAGACAGCGGCATCGGGATGACGCCTGAACAGATAGAAAAGATTTTTCTTCCGTATGTGCAGGCAGACGCCGGAACCGCGCGGAAATTCGGCGGCACAGGGCTGGGGCTTGCGATAACCAAAAACATTGTGGAAATGATGGGCGGCAAGCTGGCTGTGGAAAGCACTTCGGGTATCGGCAGTAAATTCAGTTTTGAGATTATTTTTGACACGATAGATAATAGCGATGATGAAATGCTTGGCAGAAATATAGTCATAAACGAGCTTGAAAAGCCCGTTTTTAACGGCGAAGTTCTGTTATGTGAAGATACGGACATGAATCAGCAGGTTATTTACGAACATCTTGCGCGGGTCGGCATTAAAGCCGTTATTGCGGAGAACGGCAGAGTAGGCTACGAAGCAGTAAAATCGCGGATGGATAAAAACGAAAAACAGTTTGATTTGGTTTTTATGGATATACACATGCCGGAAATGGACGGTCTTGAAGCCGCCGCGAAAATAACGGAATTAAATCTGGGCATCCCGATTGTCGCAATGACAGCTAACATAATGTACAACGACAGGGAAATTTACAGAAAAAGCGGAATGTATGACTGCGTAGGAAAACCTTTTACATCGCAGGAATTATGGCGCTGCCTTATGAAATATCTTACGCCCATAAGTTTCGGAAACGCCGAATCTGCGGGCGACGATAAAAATACCGTTGACTGGGAATATCAGATGAAGCTGCAGCAGCTTTTTGTGCAGAACAACCGGAATAAATATGACGAGATAACCGACGCACTTGAAGCAGGCGATATTTCCAAAGCGCACAGGATGGCGCATTCGCTTAAATCAAACGCCGAACAGATTGGAAAAATCATTCTGCAAAAAGCCGCTGCCGACGTTGAGCTAAAGCTGAAAGAAGGAAAAAATCAAGTAACAGGCGAGCATTTAAAAATGCTTAAAACCGAACTTGATTTGGTATTGAACGAATTTAATCAAAATATCTGAGTATAAGGACGGAACCGGCATATGGAACCAAAAAAAGGATCAATACTTATAGTTGACGATGAAAACGCCAATCTTAAAATTTTAACTCATATTCTTGGCGCTGAATATACAATTTACACTTCTACTAACGGTACGGATGCAATAAAGATCGCCCTTGATCGCAATCCCGATCTTATTCTCCTTGATATTTTAATGCCGGGGATAGACGGCTATCAGACGTTATCTGAAATTAAAAAGACTGAAGGAATAAAAAAAATCCCCGTTATTTTTATATCCGGCCTTGACAGCGACGAAGATGAAGTAAAAGGTCTTTCCCTTGACGCTGCGGATTATATTACAAAGCCTTTCAGCCCTGTTGTTGTAAAATTGAGAGTACGCAATCAAATCCAGATTATTTCGCAGATGCGAACGATAGAGCAGCTTAGTTTAATCGATCCGCTGACAAAAATTCCAAACAGGCGCAGTTTTGACGAACGCATGATAATGGAATGGAAACAAGCGATAAGGGAGCAGACGCAGATAAGCGTGTTAATGATGGACTTGGACAAGTTTAAGAGCATTAACGATGAACACGGACATTATCACGGCGATACCGTACTGCAGACTGTTGCCGGCATTTTTACAAAAACTTTAAAGCGTCCCGGCGATTTTGTGGCGCGCTGGGGTGGAGAAGAATTTGTCGTTCTTCTTCCGAATACTCCGCTTGGAGGCGCCGCGGATATCGCCGAAAACATACGCAAAAAAGTTGAACATACGGTTATCCAGCGCGATGCCGGTCCGAAACTTCAGGTAACGATAAGCATCGGCGTTAATTCTGTTGTCCCCGGCGTTGAATCCAACGCCGACGATTTTATTGATCTTGCCGACAAGCGGCTTTTTACCGCAAAGCAAACGGGAAGAAACAAGGTGATCAGCCGCTGACCTTTTACAACAAAATTATATAATTGAATAAACCGGAATATATTAAACAGCTTAAAAGGCTCATAAAAAAATATCACCCTGATCTTTGCGGCAACAGTTACCTTGAATCCATGTACAATGAAATTACCAGAATCCTTGTAAATAAACTGAATGAAATCAAATTAAATGAAAAAATTGATAATAACGCTAATACTTCTAAAGACGAAGTTAATATTGAAAATGATTATGTTTTGTATAAATCCGGCATAAAATATTACAGAAATATTCATCCGGGTAAATTTTATAAAAGAAATAAAGATTCAACTTCAGAAACCAAATCTTATAATGAATTTTTACAGGCGTTAAATAAAATATATTTGTCATTTAATTTATCCCGGCATTTTTTTTCCAGAATTGTAAATGAATATCCGCAGTCGCCGTATTACGATGATTCAAAAGCGAAAATCGGTTTACTAAAAAAACTGCAAAAAAGTTATGAGAACATTGATATAGAAGAAAATAAAATTGTCAGCAGCGAAAAATTTATGAATGAAATGGGATTAAAAGTTGTTTAGCCGGTTTTGCTGGCATTATAATCCTGCTACCCTGTCGCCTATTAAACTAACCTGTCTGCTTGACAAGTGTAAGACGATAACCAAAGACATTAGCAATTTTAGCAAGGGTACTCGCTCTTGGATCAGTCTCGCCCGAAAGAATGCGATAGAGGCTTGCACGATCAACATCAGCGTCGTTGGCTGTTTTAAGCATACCGCGGGCGCGCGCTGCTGTTTCAAGCGCGTGAATCAGGTATTTTGGATCGGTATCATTCTTCGCTTCTTCGATTGATGCTTCGATAAAACTGTCAATATCTTCATCGGTTTTAAGTTCGGCTGCTATATCAACCGGATATGTTTTAATAGCCACTTTCTAAACCTCCCTAGCAAGTTCAACTGCCTTTTTAATATCCGCGGGTTGTGTACGCTTATCACCGCCGCATAAAAGAAAGATTATTTTTTTATCTCTAATGACATAATAAAGTCTGTAACCCGGACCATAATCAATTCGCATAGCTTTTACTTCTCCGCTCTCGGTTTTCCAATCGCCGAAGTTACCGGAAATTGCACGATCCATTCTTGCCTGTATCCTTTGTCTTGCCCTGGCATCCTGAAGATTCTTTCGCCAAGTTGAAAAAATTTCAGTTTGAACAAGATCGTATTCCATATTTAATAGTGTAGGTTATTGCCTACAGAAAGTCAATCTAATAAATTTTCAAATAGTGTTTATGCATACATTTCTTTTTAAAAATACCGATAATCTACTATATGATCAGGGGATGGTATACCGGAGCCAGCGGAATGAGGGCGCAGCAGTGGCGGTTAGACGCTGTTGCGAACAATCTGGCTAATGTGGATACGACTGGATACAAAAAGGATGTCGCTGCTTTTAAGGCGTTTCCTGAGCTGCTTCTGCGGCGTATGAATGACGACGGCGTTTACATGCACCCGTTCGGCTCCGCGGATGCTGCGCCGATTATCGGGAAGCTTGGAACCGGTGTTGAATTAAACGAACTGTATACCAATTTTACTCAGGGAGCTCCCAAAGAAACGCAGAGTGACTTTGATTTGATGCTTGAAGGAAAAGGTTTTTTTGCGGTCGCAACACCCTACGGCGAACGTTACACAAGAAACGGATCATTCATTCTCGGCAAAGAAGGTTTTCTGCTTACGAAGGAAGGATATCCTGTTCTCGGCGAAAACGGTCCTATCAATATAAAAGCTAATAATTTTAAAATTGACGAAGAAGGCAGGATTTGGATAAATGCAGCCTATCAGGACGAGCCCGAAACTATGGTCGGCAGGGAAACGAATCAGTGGGAAGATCCGGTGCTGCTTGACGTGTTAAAAATCGTGGAGTTCGAACTGGATCGATATCTTGAAAAACAGGGCTCAAGTCTTTACCGCGAAAGCCAGACTTCAGGGCCCGCGTATATCATGAACGATATCAGGCGTCCCAAGGTTTTGCAGGGATTTATCGAAGCCGCGAATGTCGATCCTGTAACTGAAATGGTTCAGATGATCGAAGTAAACCGCGCTTATGAAGCGAATCAGAAAGTGATTCAGTCGGAAGATACAATGCTTGGCACACTGATTAATCAGGTCGCCAAGTTCGGAAGATAAACAGGAGTAAAATACAATGGTAAGAAGTTTATGGACAGGCGCTTCAGGAATGATTGGCCAGCAGGCTAATATCGATGTTATTTCAAATAATCTTTCTAACGTGAATACCCACGGGTATAAAAAACAACGCGCCGATTTTGAAGATCTCCTTTACCAGACGATAAGGACAGCTGGAACCCCCGCCACGGAAGACACTGTCGTTCCTGTCGGCATTCAAATGGGACACGGCGTAAAGTTAGCTGACACCCAGAGAGTGTTCGGCCAGGGCGCGCTTCAGCACACTGACGTTTCAACGGACATCGCCATCGCGGGCGAAGGTTTTTTCAGGATTCAAATGTACGACGGAAGTATGGCGTATACACGTAACGGCAATTTTAAGGTTGATAACGAAGGGCGGATGGTTACAAGCAACGGCTACTGGCTTATTCCCGATATTATTATGCCTGAAGGTTTTCTGCCCAATACAATAAACATTACGAAAGACGGAAGGGTCAGCGTGCAGATTCCGCAGGACGGCGCGTTAGTTGAAGTTGATGTGGGCAGGCTGGAACTTTACCGGTTTCCGAATCCTGTCGGACTCAGTACGATAGGTGAAAATCTTTATAAGACAACGCAGGCCTCAGGTGACGCGATTCCCGGCACGCCCGGTTATGAAGGAATGGGCACTCTTGAGCATAAATACCTTGAAATGTCCAATGTTTCTGTCGTGCAGGAAATGGTCAACCTGATCGTCGCCCAGCGCGCTTATGAATTTAATTCGCGCTCAATTCAGACAAGCGACAGTATGCTTGGAACTGCGACAACGTTAAAGAGGTAATTGAATTATGGATATCGGCAGTCTGGGTAATCCCGCATCGGCGTATCTTGATAATTTCCGCATATCTTCGGCTCCCGCTTCCAATACCGAAGACTTCGCGAAACTTATTCAAAGGACAGCGGCTTCAAGCGCGATGGCGGAAGTGCGCCCATTAAACGAGCCGATTGACAAAAATGACAAACTGTACCAGCTCTGCCTTGAGCTTGAAACATTTTTAGTTAAAAATCTTTTAAACGGCATGAGAAACACAATACAGAAATCCGGCCTTATAGAAGAAAGTTTTGCCGGAAAAATGTACGAAGATATGCTTTATGACGAATACGCCAAGGACTTTACCCAAAACGCCAGCTTTGGACTCGCCGAACAGGCATACAGGCAATTAAAAAAATATTAAAGGTGACTGCGGAGACGGGCATGGCTCAGAAAAAAGAAAACGGTTTTAACGCAGATGAAAACGTCCGGTTTTCTGTCTGCGCGAAACTTATACTGATAACAGCGCTGATTGTTTCTGTCTCGCTCGGCGTTATTGCCTCTCTTTTTTACCAGCTTGGACGCGCCGATCTTCTTGCTGCGGCTGAAAAAAACAGTCTGGAAGCGAATCAGCATTTCGCGTCACAAGCGGAACTTTTATTATCCGGCGTCAGCTCTGATTCAAGAGCGCTGATTCAAAGCGCGTTCGGCGCGTCAGGCTCGCTGTCTTTTGATTTAAAGACCGCTGATTTTTATTTTTCAAGAAATCCATTAATCGCGGCGGTTTTCTTTTTTGTTCCCGGCAGGGATATACAGCTGATCGTTAACAGTCAGTTTTATTCATCGTGGGGTATTAGCGAAAGTTTTATTAAATCTTATATCGAAAACCAGAGCGCGGCATTGGGAAGGGTTATGCTCGGGCAGACTATTATTCTGAATGCCGCAAATTATTTTTCAAGGTCTGCGCTCGCGATGTTTTTTCCGTGGCAGGGGAATACAGCCGCGGGAGTGATCTTTTCCTGCGAAAATCTTGAAAACGCTTACGGCGCGGGGCTTTATTCCTGCATGGTCGGCGCATCCGGCGACGTTCTTAATCACGCTGATTTTTCTACGGCGTATAACGGAACAAATTTAAATAGTGAAGATTTTTTTAGATTAATTTCTGAAAACGCGGATCGAAGCGGACAGATGATTGCCGCAGCGGATTTTTCATTTTCCGCCGAAGCAGGCGAAGCGGCTGCAAATGTTCCCCGCGGCGAATCTGAAGCAGTCAGCGTTTTATCAGGCGTTTATGAAAACATAAAACAATTTTTTAAGCCGTTTACGGATAAATGCAAAGAATTTTTTTCTTATGCCGCAGGCGTATTAAATAATAGTTTTAATATCACAGGGAAATTAGATAAAAATAAAAATGTAAAAGGGTACTTAATTTCCTACACAAGATTGAGTATCGCCGGCGTATATGCCGTAACAGGCGCGGAATATGACGGTATATTCAAAGGAATTAACCGGGTGTTGCTGATAAACATAACCGCATCAGTTTTAATTTTAATTATTTCCATTATTTTTATTTCTGTTTTTTCTAAAACATTTTCTTCCCCGTTAAAATCGCTTTCCGCCGCCGCGAAGAGGATCGCCTGCGGCGATTTTGGAATGGATTGTCAGATAACAAACAAAGACGAAATCGGCGCGCTGTCATCAGAATTTAAAAATATGAACAGCGCCCTGCGCGTGTTCGCCAAATTCGCGAACGCTGACGTTGCGGTAAAATCAATGCGCGGCGAAATTTCCGCTGACGGCGCTTTAAAACACAGTTCAATTTTGTTTGCTGACATTTTTGATTTTACGGAAAAATTGAAAAATTTTTCTTCAATATTCGGAGAAAACGCGTCAGATAAAATTGTGCGCTGGTTAAATCAATATTATTCAAGAATGACAGAATGTGTAATTAAAACAAACGGATATACTGACAAATTTATCGGAGACGGCATAATGGCGCATTGGGGAACGGCTTACAGCGCGGGAAGTCCGCGCAAAGACGCCTTTAACTGCGTAAAAGCCGCGCTGATGATGCGCAAGGCGCTTTTTTTCATGAACAGAGAAAGAAAACCGGGCGATCACGCGTCGCCTGTAATTCGTATGGGATTCGGCATAACATCGGGGATGGTAACAGCGGGACAGTATGGAAGCGACGCGCATGTTCATTATTCTGTAATCGGCTGTCCTGTTAATCTTGCCGCGCGAATTAACAATCTGACAAAATCGCAGGGCGCGGATATTCTGGTGTCTGAAGATACTTGGAATCTTATCGGTGATAAATTTATCACTAAAGAAATGCCGCCTGCGAAAATCGACGGAGAAGAAAAACCGGTCCGTACTTACGCGATCATCAATTTTTTCGGGGAAGCTAAAGGGCCGCAGAGCATTGATGAACTGCGTTCGATCCTTGGCATCGAAACGCCAGCTAATTAACCCTTACAGCCGCCATGATAATGTAAGCTGTAATATTATAAAGGCCGTGGGCTATCGCAAGGCCGTGAAGAGAATTATATCTTAAAAAAAGAAATCCAAGCACGCTGCCGCTGATTAGCGCGTTTAAAAAACTCCAGGGGCCGCCGTAAATATGACAGACAGAAAACATAATGGTAGAAAGAACGAGCGCGCCGGGAGCGTGCAGATTTAATTCTTCCCTTTTTGATAATAAATAAAAACGGAAATAACTTTCTTCAAGATACGCGGAGAACATGCAGAAAACGCACAGTACCGCCCATCCTGGTATTGTTGACGGTATTTGACTGTAAACAACTGAAACGTTGCCGCTGTATGAAGACAGAAGCGAAATAATAATTCCGGCAGCCAGAAGACACGGAAACGCGCAGACAGCCGACTTCATGTCTTTCCTGCCGAACCTTACTGCCCAGATATCCAGCATTTTCGCCTTGTATACAAGATACCAGATTAGAGCCAGAGAAGGGATTATATGCAGAAGAAGTTTCGCTAAAACCGCGATTGCGGAAAATTCACCGGAAGGAGCCGCGCCTGTTAAAAAAGCGGCTGATCCGGAGAAAAAAATCAGAATATAAAGAATTAAAGCTTCCGCGTATATACCCATAGTTTTATTTCTGTATTATAATTAATAACAAGAAATAAATCATGAGGTATCGCATTGACCCCTTTTCTTATAATTATCGGCGTAGTTCTTATCGGCGGGTATTTCATCATGTACTTCAGCAAGGAAAGGTCCGGCAACTGGATTCAATTTTTTTCTAAGGGAAAGGACGCGGGCTTTACCATAAAGGATCTTGAGCAGATAAGAAAAATTGTAGCAGCCTGCGGTATCAAAGACCCTGCGGAAATTTTTAAATCCCGTAACCTTTTTGAAAAAGTCATTCGATCCATGGTAAACACTGTGCGTCTTTCTGGCGAAAATAATGATCCCGCGATGCAGATTTTTCTTTCCAAGCTTTTTGATTTTTTTAAAAAAATCGAGATGGAAACGTCAGAAAACAAAATACGCATCACAAATTCGCGCCAGATAAGCGAAGGACAGGTTTTGCGGATTCTTGTCGCGGGAACAGGCGTTTTTAGATCTGAAGTTGTAAAAAATTTCGGCAATTATCTTACCATTTCGCGTCCCGTGAACAGCAAGGCAAACGTGTCCACGCAGTGGAACGGTGTTAAAATATCGGTTTATTTCTGGCGCGAAGACGACGCAGGCTATGTTTTTGACACTGAAGTAACCGATGAAGTTTTTTCCAAAGGCATCTCTTCGCTGAAGGTTGAACATAATGATTCGCTTTTCAGAACGCAGAAACGAAAGTCCATGCGCCTGAAATTCAAGAAAGCCGCGTTTTTATATCTTATTAACAACATGGATAATCCGCACAAACTGGAAAAATCCGCCGGTTTAAAAGTAATGATGGATGATATTTCCGATACAGGCTGCGCTTACAGGGTTAACGGACAGGCTGCAGCCGGGCTCCGGCTTAAGGTGCAGTTTTCGCTTAACAAATTCCCGATTTGCATACCCGGCACTGTCCGTTCGGTCGATTATAACCAGGAAGCAAATGTTTCATTAATTCATATGGAAGCTGACCCTCTTCCCATCGCGGTGCGTAACCATATCCTTTGTGAAGTTTTTAATATGTTACCGGATGAAGATGAAGATGAACTTCCTTTCAGGGTTCTTGAAGAAGAAGCGAATACTGTTTCCGCGCCTCGGGCTCCGGGTACCGGCGAGAAATTCAACGAGGTAATGAATGAGTAGGCATAATAAGGAATTCGCGGCCTTGGCTTTTGACAAAAGCCGGCTTGCCTTTGTCAGGATACTCAGCCTTATTTTTGTTTTTGCTTTGTACGCGTTTTTCGCTTCGCCGTTTCTTTTCGGCGAGCCTGAAATTTTGAATCCTAATGAAAATAATATGCAGGGTACAGGTTCAACTTCAATCGAAGAAATTAACGGCGTTGAAATTAATAACGAATACTATAATGAATTGTTCGGAGAACTAAATAGAAATTTATACAGTGATAATAATACCGAAGCCATTATTGACGCAGTCGATGTCGTTAATGAAGAAGCTGGCGTTCCTGCCGTATACACAGGAGCTGACGGTCTCTGGAGGCATTTCCTTGAAACTGATGATTCTTCATCCGCCGCCATTGAAATTCTTGTCACGCTGGGTATGGCGGGGAAGGGCAACCGCAGTATTATTAATAATCTTAATAATTATCTGATAGACAAAAATCTTCTTGTAAAATCAGGAGTTTCCGTAAATTATACGCTTGTATCGGCGTGCATTTCCGCAATTATGGAGTTAGGTGACAGTTCGTCATATCAGGCACTTTTTTCCGCGTACTGCGCGGGATATCCCGAAGTTATCGCTTCCGAAGCGTACGGCGCCATGGAAATTATTCCCGGGAATTTTTATCAGTTCCTTTTGAATGTGCTGTGGAATAATCCGCCGGATGAAAAATTCGCCGCGTTCAGGGCGGGGATTAACAGCGAAAGGCTCAGCGTATCCGACAAAGGGCAGATTGCGGAGCTTGCACTTGAACAGGCGCTTGCTTCAAACGAAGACAATATCAATCTGAACGTTATGCGATATGCGGCAGTTTCGGTTCTTACCCGCCTAAGGTGGACGCGCGCCAACGCGCTTGCGATAAGGCATTACTACCGCGTTCAGGCTGATTTTCACGCCGATAAAATTACCAAGGAACGGTTTCTGGAAGCGGTTAACTGCCTTGGCGCTGTGGGAAACTCGCAGGCTGCTCTGGTGCTTGGCCTTCAGCTTGGCCTTATCAATGACAGAATGGCGCATTCAGGTTCCTTTGACGCGGAAGTCACTCTCGCTATAGTTCACGCGCTCGGCCTTATCGGTGATAACGCCGCCTTTGATCATTTATTGTACGTTTTAAATTTATCGTACCCATACAACATTCACGCCGCGGCAAGGGAGGCAATTGATAACCTGAAATGGGTTAGGTGATATGGGTTCTGTAAATAAATTGCGTCTTACGCCCGTTTTTTGCGCCGCATCCGGCGCCGCGGCGGGTTTTTACATACTTTATAATTTTTACGCCGGTAACGCAGCCGCGCTTTCCGTCATAACCGCGGCAGTATTGATCCTTTTATTTTTGCTTTGTTTTTTGCGCGTAGTTTCGTCGCTTAACGCGCGCTCGCGGATATTGCAGCTAACGTCAGTCTGCGCTGCCGCTTTTACAGCGGGCGTTGTTTTCGGGTTTTGCGCCGCGGGCGCGGGGCGTAATGATGTAACATTCGGCATTGCGGAAAATAAAATTACGGCGATAGAAGGCGTGCTGCTGGAAGACCCGAGAGTATTGCCGGGCGGCTCCGCAATGGTTTCCGTGTCGATTGTAAAATGCGCCGGGGATAACGGTCTTCGCGCGGACGGCGCGGGCGTTATTACAGTTTTCTTTTCGCAGGTGAACGCGCAAAAAACAAGAGAGTTCGGCCGCGGGACAGCGGTTTTCGCCGAAGGAACGCTGCGCGAAAGCAGCTTCGGTTTGTCATTCAGCGCGAAATCGCTGCATGTTGTCAGGCCCGCTTCCGCGTTCGAAAAAATGCGCACGGGGATCAGGCTTGGTTTGATGGAACGCTTTGAAGGCAGGGAATGGGGCGGACTCGCGCTTGCGATGCTTCTCGGCGTCAGGGATAATCTTGACACCGACTTTACGGAGCGTTACGGCAGCGCCGGTTTGTCCTATATTCTCGCGCTTTCCGGGATGCATCTTGCGGTGTTAGCTGCATTAATTACACTGCTGCTTAAAAAGCCGCTTGGCCTTAAGGTATCCGCGGCGGTCAGCGCTGTGATAATTATTTTGTATTGCGTCCTTGTGGGTCCAATGCCGAGCCTGAACCGCGCCGCTTTAATGTACATACTTGGCGTTATAACAATACTCGGCTTTCTTCCCAAAAACACAATGTCTGTATTGTCGCTTTCTTTTTTAATTCAGCTTTTTTTAACGCCGCAGGCGGGATCGTCGCTTTCATTTATTCTTTCGTATGTCGCGCTGCTTGGAATTATTATCACAGGAGACGCGCTTTCTTCCGTTTTTGCGGGCAAGGTTCCCGACTTTCTTTTAAAGCCGCTTTCATTATCATGCGGAGTGTTTCTTGCGACAGCCGGTCTTTGCAGCTATACTTTCGGATCGCTTGCTCCTGTCGGAATAATCGCGGGGCTTGTAATTGTTCCGCTTACAACAATTTTTATGATCGGATCGATGATTTGGCTTTTACTGGGTTTCCCGCCGTTTAACGCGCTGCTGGATTTTCCAATGTCCGTGTTATACCGTTTTATGGATTTAACCGCTTCCGCCGCGGGAAACGTGCCGCGGGTTTCAGCTAACAATGAAGCGGTGCTTGCAGTTTCGCTTGTTATGTCATTCATTATAATAATTTTTAACATAAAATACAGCAGAGAAAAAATAAAACCGGAACCGTTTTTATGACAATCAATTATAATTCGCCTTCAGCGCTTCGTTCTTTTCTTGAACAGGAAGGGCTTGGAATGCAAAAAAAATTCGGCCAGAATTTTTTAATCAATCAAAAGATAAGGGAAACGCTGGCTGAGACTTTGGGCGCAGGCGCCGGTAACGAAGTTTGGGAAATCGGCGCCGGAATCGGCGCAATGACAGAAATTCTTTTAAAAAGGGAATTAAACGTAAAAGCGTTTGAAATCGATCTGGGTTTTATCCGCGTATTAAAAAATATTTTTTCCGGGTATCAAAATTTCCAGCTAATAGAAGGCGATGTAATGAAAACATGGCGGCGGCAGCAGATGTCGTCCTATCTTTTGGGAAATCTTCCGTACAATATCGCGGCGGCTTTACTTGCGGACATGATCGAAAAAGGACAGATTTTTTCGCGCATGGTTGTTACAGTCCAGAAGGAAACAGCCCTGCGTATGGCTGCCGCTGCCGGAACAAAGGATTATTCTTCGTTTTCTGTAATGTGTTCATCAGTTTATAAAGTAAAACCTTTTATTTTAATCAGCCGCGAATCGTTTTATCCGCAGCCGAATGTCGACAGCATGGGCGTTCTTCTTGAGAATAAAAACACGCGGGAAACAGGGCAGATCCCGGAAATTTTTTATCCGCTTGTGCGAAGCCTTTTCGCGTCAAGAAGGAAAACAATTAAAAATAATTTGTCTTTATTTATCGCTTCGCGTTTTGGCGCGGGTCTTGCAGATAAAAATTCAATTCAGGATGTTTGCGGCAGGGTTTTTAACGAGAACGGACTAAACGGAAATGAAAGGGCTGAAACGCTAGAGCTTGATGTCTTTTTATCTCTTGCAAAATCACTTGAGAATATGCGATTATAAACAGAGAATGTCAATTGCTGAAAACATCGCAGAAATTGAAGAGCGTATTCTAAAATCCTGCGGCAGAGCCGCAAGAGAGCGCGGTGAAATCACATTAATGGGCGTTTCAAAATTTGTGCCTTTCAGCCTGATAAAAGAAGCGTACGGCTGCGGCATCAGGTGTTTCGGCGAAAGCAGAGTTAAGGAAGCGTTAGAAAAATTCGGCGAAGTTAATAACGGTGCGCGAGATTTTTCACAGCCGCGGAACTGCTTTAATGAATTTGAACTTCATTTAATCGGTTCATTGCAGCGCAACAAGGCGAAACAAGCTGTCATGCTGTTTGACTGCGTTCAGTCTGTCGACAGGGAAGAGCTTGCCGCGGAGCTTGTCAAACACAGCCATGTGCGGGAAACGCCTTTAAAAGTTTTACTTGAACTGCGAACCGGCGAAGATTCAAAAAGCGGATTTACGGATATTGACGATCTTTTTAAGTCGGCGGAAATTATCTGCGGCTGCGAAAAATTATTGCCGGCAGGGCTTATGACAATGGCGCCGTTTACAAAAGACGCGGCTATGATCCGCGCTTCTTTCAGGAAATTAAAAAAGGCGCAGAACGAACTTGAAAAACGTTTTGCCGGCGCAGACTGGAAGTGTCTTTCAATGGGAATGTCAAACGATTATGAAATTGCAATAGAAGAAGGCTCTACAATGCTCAGAATAGGAAGCGCGATATTCAAAGAAAATATTTCCAAGGAACATAAATGAAAAAAATATTTTTCGCGGTTGTATTAATTTCTCTTTTATTCAATGCCGCGCATCAGGCGTCAGCCCAGAGTTTAAGCGCCACAGAACCGACGCAGTCTTCTTTTGATACAGCCGATCTTCCGCAGTGGGTAAAGGATCTCAGACGATGGGACATTATCACATTCGGACTGTTTCCGTTTTCGCTTTTCGCCGTTACGTTTACAACGGATATGATTCGCTGGGGCAGCGCGGACTGGGACCGCCGTTATGCGCCATGGCCGTTTAAAGCTCCGGGCGGGGCGGAAATGACAAGTTATGAGTTTGGAAGAAGCATTTTAATTGCCGCAGGAATTTCGATGACTGCGGCTTTTGTCGATCTGATAATTGTTATGGTTAAAAGAAACAATGAACGCAGGCGCGCGGAAAGCCTTGAAACCGGTTCTGTAACTATCGATAGATCATTTCCTGAAGAAGAACCGCAGGAAAGCGGTCATACACTTGTTTATGATGATAATGACAGTAAAGAAGAATAATGCCGAATCTTTCGCATACAGTTAAAGAGCAGTTAAATCCGCCGCTACGCCTTGACCGTTATGTGTCAGAAATACTGCGCGTGTTTCCGGCAAGGTCCAGAATAAAAACAAGAAAATTAACGGCAAAAGTTAACAGTAAAAATGTTAAACTTTCGCATCCTGTAAAACAGGGCGACTGCCTTGAGCTTTGTTGGGAAGACGCAGTTCCCGAAGGTTTAATTCCGCAGGATATTCCACTTGTAATTGTTTATGAAGATGAAAACTGCGCCGTAATTGACAAAGCGCAGGGAATGGTTGTGCATCCGGGAGCCGGAAACAGGCAGGGAACGCTCGCGAACGCGCTTTGTTTCAGGCGGCGGGAAAAAACGGGAATAAATTATGATGACATAAAGAAAAGCGATAAAACAAATGAAAACCTTCGCGCCGGCATTGTTCACAGACTGGACAAGGATACGTCAGGCCTGATTATCGCTTCATATAATGATGACGCGCACTTTTTCCTTTGCGAACAGTTCAGATCGCGCAGCGTGAAAAAATACTACATCGCCATTGTGCACGGCGTCCCTGATACGGAAAAGGGAAAAATAGACATAAGCATCGCGCGGGATCAAAACGACAGAAAGCGTTTTACAGTTTCAGTTAACGGCGGTTCGCGCGGCAGGAACGCCGTCACTTTTTACAAGGTGATAAAAAGCTGGAAAAATTATTCGCTTGTTCTTCTTCGTCCGCGGACAGGGCGCACGCATCAGCTTCGCGTTCATATGCGGCATATCGGCCATCCAATTCTTGGGGATCCTGTTTACGGAAAAAAAGACAGCGTTTTTCCAAAAGAAAGCCTTATGCTTCATTCAAAAAAGCTTGCAGTTATTCTGCCCGGTGAATCAAAGGAGAGGATTTTTTCTTCTGTTATGCCGCAGCGGTTTATTTCTGTAATTGAAAAACTTGACGGACTGTACGCTCATGAATAGCCCTTATATCATCGAAGATACACGCGATTTCTCCATCGTTTACAAGCCGCCAAAAATGCACACAACGTTTAAAAACGATTCGGATGTTAATAATTTAAAAGATCGAACGCATGTAAAATCCGAAAGTGAAGCTGAAACGCTTTTTGACTGGTATAAAAATCAATTTGATAACATTAAATATGTTAAGCTAATGCACAGGCTTGATTTTGAAACTCACGGAATTGTAATCTTCGCAAAAAACGAAAACTGTTATAATTTTCTTAAAAACGCGCAGGATAACGGAGAATTTATAAAAGAATATTCCGCGGTTTGTTATTGCGCTTCACGCTCCGCGTCCGAATTGCCGCTTGAAGGGTTCCCGCCGCCGCCTAATCCCGCGCAGGATGCGCCGTTTGTAATTGAAAGTTATTTTCGTCCTTATGGACCGGGAAGGAAGCTTGTCCGTCCGGTGATTGAAGACGAAAAAAAACACAAGGAAACCGCGAAAGACAAAAACGGTTTTTACAGAACAGAAATTACCGCCATAAACGGAAACGTTGTCACGGCAAGGATTAAACGCGGTTTCCGCCACCAAATACGCTGCCATCTTTACTGGATCGGTCTCCCGATTGTAAATGATCCGCTGTACACAGCCTGCAGCGAAAAGAATTTAACAGAAAAAACGCTCGCTTTGAAGGCTCACGCGGTAAATTTTCCCGATCCTTCGGCAAATTCAAAAAAAAAAGCATGTAAACTTGATTTTTTCCTTTCCCCATTACAATAGTTTCGTATATTTAATATAATGTCATTTATGGGGACTGAGTATATTTTCATTCCAAACTCATGGATTTATTTTGTAGGGATAAAAGGGACAGGTGTCTGCGCTCTTGCCGAATTAATGCATAACGCGGGCATAAAAGTGAGCGGCAGCGATATTCCCGAAGTTTTTTATACAGACGCAATCCTTGACGCTTTAAAAATCCCATACCATACTGAATTTGACGCATCGCACATAACGGATAAAATTTCAATGGTTATATATTCCGCCGCGTACAGCGCGGAATCCAATCCCGAGCTTGCAAAGGCGCAGGAACTTAAAATCCCGGTTTTAAAATACAGCGACGCGCTCGGCACATGGTCTGCAAGATTTGATTCAACCGGCGTATGCGGCGTTCACGGAAAAACCACAACGACCGCGATCTGCGGCGTGCTAATGAAGGCGGCAGGTCTTCCGGCGCAGGTGCTTGCGGGAAGCGCCGCCTTTGATTTCGCGCAGGATGCCGCGCCGCAGATGGCAAAGCAGCAGGGCAGCGCAGGATCAAAATCCACTCTCAGCCTGGGCGGCAAGTATTTTATCGCCGAAACATGCGAGTACCGGAAGCATTTTTTGTCGTTCTGTCCAAAGCGGATAATTCTTACCGCCGTAGAAAGCGATCATCAGGATTATTTTCCCGATTACGAATCCATCCGCAACGCATTTGTTGAATACTGCCGCCTTCTTCCGTACGGCGGTCAGCTAATCTACTGCGCCGATGATCCGGGCGCAAGCGAAGTTGCGCGTATCATCGAAAGCGACAACAGGATGATCGATATTATTCCGTACGGTTTTACCGCACCGGGGGATTTTAAAATAAATTCTTATAAAGTTGAAAACGAAAGGACAATCTTTTCCGTTGCCGGATTTCCGCGCGAAATAAAACTGCGCGTCCCCGGCCGTCATGAAGCGCTCAATACCGCGGCAGCCCTTGCTCTTACCGCTTCATTGATAAAAAATGAAAAAACGGAATTATCCGGTAAACAGATTGATTCAATCGTAAACGCGCTTGAATCTTTTAAAAGCACAAAAAGGCGGAGCGAAATAATCGGCGAAGAATGCGGAATAATTTTCATGGACGATTACGGTCATCATCCCACGGCGATTAAAACAACCTTATCAGGCATTAAAAGTTTTTATCCTTCGCGCCGACTTGTTGTAAGTTTCATGTCGCACACATACACGCGGACTTCCGCGCTGCTTAAGGAATTTTCAGAATGTTTTAACGAAGCTGATATTATTTTCCTTCATAAGATATACGCGTCTGCAAGGGAAAATTACAGCGGCGGAGTTAACGGCAGAACGTTGTATGAAAAAACAAGCGCGGTTCGTTTAGCCATTAGTCATGAAAAAGAAACTTTTTATACCGATGAACCGGACAGCGCGTTTAAGCCGCTGTGTAAAATGCTTAAACCCGGCGACATCTTTTTAACTCTGGGCGCGGGAAACAACTGGCCGCTCGGCGTAAAACTGCTTGAACATTTTAAAACGGCAAAAAATAACGCAGCCGCTGAAACAAAAGAGGCGCTGACATGATCAGCATGACGGGTTACGCGTATCGTGAAAAAACAGGACAGGATTTTTCTGTTACCGCCGAAATAAAAAGCTATAATAACCGGTATCTTGAAATATACACAGTTCTTCCGCCGTGGCTTTCGATGCTGGAAACAAAAATCCGCGAAAAAATTTCTCTGCGCTGCGGCAGGGGAAAAGTGGAAGTTATAATCCGTATCCGCGAACATAATGTTCCTGTAAGCATAAACATAAATAAAAACGCCGCGCGGGCTTATTTTGACGCGATAAATGATATGGCAAGAGACTTGGGTATAAAGGAAAAACCAAGCCTTGCCGCGCTTCTGGAAATGGAAAGCATTTTGGAAATCGAAAAAAACCGCGACGATGATCGTTACTGGCGGGAAATCGAACCGCTGCTTGATGAAGCGATCGAAGCTTTCTGCCGCGAGCGGGAAAGGGAAGGCAAACACACAGAAGACGACATTTTTTCAAATCTTGTAAAAATTGAAAAATCGCTTGAAGCGGTTGCTTCCTTTGCACCCGTGATTGAACAAACGATAAAAGATAATATTAAAACGCGTTTTAACGAACTACTCGGAAATCAGGTTGACGAAAACAGGGTGCTGGCAGAAACCGCGTCTTTACTGTTAAAGCACACAATTTCTGAAGAAATTTCGCGGCTTGCGTCGCATCTTGGCGAGTTTAGAAAAGAAACTACGGTAAATCAGCGTCCGGGGAAAAAATGCGATTTTTTATGCCAGGAAATCAACCGCGAAATAAACACAATAGGTTCAAAAAGTGCTATATTGGATGTTAGCAGCGAGGTTGTTAAAATGAAGGAAGCGCTTGAAAATATAAGAGAACAATTAAGAAATATTGAGTAATTTGGAGAAGCCGAATGAAAGAAAAATTAATGATCGCTATTTCCGGCAAGAGCGGCTGCGGAAATACGACTGTCAGCAAAATGGTTGCCGACAGTCTTGGTCTGCGTTTTATCAATTTTACTTTTCGTTCTCTCGCCGAAGAGCGGGATATGGATTTAATCGCCATACTTGATCTTGCGTCCAAAAATGATTCAATAGACAGGGAAGTTGATACCCGCCAGATTCAGCTTGCCCGCGAAAGCGGCGGCTGCGTGCTGGGATCGCGCCTTGCAATCTGGATGCTGGAAGAAGCGGACATAAAAATCTATCTTAACGCAAGCCTTAAAACAAGGGCGGGACGCATTGTAAAAAGGGAAGGCGGCGATCCTGACGATGTAGGCGTTTTTACCGCAAACCGCGACAGGCGCGATCAGGAACGTTATCTGCGAATTTACAACATCGACACAAACGATTATAAATTCGCAAATTTGGTTATTGACACTGATAATTTAACGCCAAGACAGATTACGGATATGATAATCGGGGAAGTTAATAAAATCCGCGGTTAGATTTTTTTAAATGTTAGTAGAATTATTTTTCTTTATTTAGTATTATTTTAAAACATAACGGATTATTCATAAGGAGAATACTATGACAATAGATCAAATAAACGAGCGGCTTAGAATTGACGAGCACGGAGGTGAAAAACTAATAAGCAATGTCCGTTTATTAATGGGCATTATTTTCACCGTAAGCACATCAGGCGTCGCTGTAATCAGATCGCTTGGCGGCGCGGAATGGCTTCCGTGGCGCGCTCACGCTGTAACAAGTCTTTTGCTTTTCTACGCGATTTTTTTGTTTATCTATGTCCGTAAAAAAGATAAGCTGTCTAATAACTTTAAGTACATCTGCTCATTTATCGACATGACGCTTACTACCGCGATTATCTGGGTCGGCTGCACATATGTAACATTGTCTCCGCCGCTTCCCTTTCTTTCGTTCAGGGCGCTCTTCTATTCAATACTGATTGTGTCGGGATCGTGCAGATACAGCCCGCGATGCGCGTACTGGTCGGGCTATTACGCGGCGGTTTCGTATACTGTTCTGATAATTATTAATAGGGGCGTGCTTGATATACCGCATACTTTTTTGTATGAAGGCGAGCAGTATGATGTAAGTTTTCCGCTGTATTATGAAGCGTTCCGCGTAGCTGGAATTTTGATCACAAGCACCGTAACAGGTCTTGCGAGCAAAAGGCGTCTTAATCTGTTTTATTCGATGATTGAAAGCGAAACGGCGCTGAGAAACGAAATGGACGAAACAAACAAGAAGCATCTTTCAATGTCGATAGACAAGAACAAGCGGCTGAATGAAGTTGTAGTGGAATCATTTGAAGCTATCGAAAATATCAGAAAGCATATTGACGGAATGGAAAAGAAAGTTCAATCGCAGATGCAGTCGATGAGCGGCGTTTCAGATTCAGCGCACAGTATTTATGAACAGGTTGATGTTTTTACGGAAAAAGTAAACACGCAGGCGGAGATTCTGGAAAGATCCGCCCAGGCGATTGAGCAGATGGTTTCCCATGTCGCTTCCGTCCGTTCAATTTCTCATCAGACAAAAATTACCGCGGACTCATTGCTGGGTTCTTCGGAAGAAGGGCATAAAAAACTGATTGAGCTGATGGGCGACATAAAACAGATTGAAACGTTATCAGTTTCGCTTTTAAACGCGAATAAAGCGATCGCAGGAATCGCGGCGCAGACAAATCTTCTTGCGATGAATGCCGCGATAGAAGCGGCTCACGCGGGCGAAACAGGAAAAGGCTTCGCGGTTGTAGCAGGTGAAGTCCGCAAACTCGCGGAACTGTCCACGAAGGAATCACAGTCAATATCCGATGAAATGAAAAAAATGGAAAAGGTCGTGGAACAGATTAACAAGGTTTCACAGCTTACAGTCGATTCGATGAACACGATATTCTCCGGCATTAAAGATATAGATTCTTCGTTTACGGAAGTTGAAAGAGCTGTTGAAGTTCACGCGACCGAAGGCAGTCATGTTCTGGATATTTTAAAGGACGTGCAGAAGACAAGCAAGGAAGTGCAGGAAGGAACAGGTTCGATACATCAGAAGGGCGAATATATCCACAACGAAATGAGCTCGTTTGAAGGCGTCTGCACACTTATAAATGAGGAAGTGCAGGAGATGAGAGTCTCGGAAGAAAATGTCGTTAAATTCCTTGAAAAAGCCAAAGAGATTGTATCGTCGCAAAACGAATGATCGCTTCAGTTTTTTAATTCTTCCGTGATGATTTTTTTTTATATAGAGGGATTATATGATTCATTTAAACCAGACCGGTTATGATATAGAATTGCCCAAAAAAGCTGTTATTGCTGGAAACAGCGAATGTTGTTTTATTGTATCCGCGGATAATGAATTTACTTTTGAACCTGCCCTAACAGAACCTTTTTTTGATCCCGCTTCAGGCGATACTGTGCGTACCGCTGATTTTTCTGAAATAAAAAAAACCGGAACCTATTTTCTTTTTGCGGGCGGTTTAATGAAAAAATTTTTCATTAAAAACGAAAGGCCGTACCGCGCTCTTTCTGGCGCGCTTGTAAAAGGAATGTATTATCAGCGCTGCGGGTGCACCCTTGACGCAAAACACGCGAACGAATTCAGCCACGGCGTATGCCACACAGGCAAAGCCGTTCTGGAGCATGACAACAGCGTGATACTTGACGTTTCAGGCGGATGGCATGACGCAGGCGATTACGGAAGATACGTTGTTCCCGGCGCGGTCGCGGTCTCTCACATGCTGTACGCTTATGAACTTTTTCCGAAAGCGTTTTCGGACAGTTTAAATATTCCTGAAAGCGGCAACGGCGTTCCAGATATTTTAAACGAATGCCGCTATGAGCTTGAATGGATGATGAAGATGCAGCGCGAAGACGGCGGCCTTTATCATAAAGTAGCGACGCGCTACTTCGCGCCCTTTATCATGCCGGAAGACGACAGGGAAGATCTTCTTCTGTTTCGCGTAACGCACACCGCCGCCGCAGCTTTCGCAGCTTCTTCGGCGCAGGCTTACCGCGTGTATAAAAATTTTGATAAAGCTTTCGCGGATAGGGCGCTTTCCGCTTCTCTGCGGGCCTGGCAGTGGCTTATTAATAATCCTGAGTTTGAACCGTTTAAGAATCCGCCCAATGTCAGCTCAGGCAGTTACGGCGACGATACCTGCGACGATGAAATTTTCTGGGCTGCGTGCGAACTGTACGCCGCCTTAAAAGAAGATCGTTTTTTAAAGACTATATACTCGCTGGCTGACAAGGTTGACGCCGCAAAACTTGGCTGGCGTGAAACAGGCGGGTTCGGATCGCTATGCTGCCTTTTCGCCTGTGAAATTCCGGACAGGGATTTTATCAAAAGGCTTCGCGAAAGGTTTATCGCCGCAGCTGATTCTTTCCGCGAAAAACACCTGAATAGCGGATACGGCACTGCGCTGAACGAAAATGAGTATATCTGGGGCTCGATACTTCCTGTAATGAGTAACGCAATCGTGCTGATTTGCGCAAAACTGCTTACAGGAAATAATGATTATCAGAACGCGGCGCAGGCGCAGCTGGACTACATGCTTGGAATGAACGCCGCAGGTTACAGCTTTGTCACCGGTTTCGGTGAAAACGCGTACAGGTATCCGCATCACAGGCCTTCCTATGCGGATAACGTTGACGATCCTGTGCCGGGACTTGTTTCCGGGGGTCCTAACAAACGCTTTCCCGATCCTGTCTGCAAAAAGCTGATACCGCCTGACACCCCGCCTGCGAAATTTTTTATCGACAATACATGGACAGCGTCAGCCAATGAAATCGCCGTTTACTGGAACAGTCCCGCCGTCTTCGTTGTTGCATATTTCGATTCTCTTGGAATTAAATAGGATTTCAATAATTTTTTTCGCGGCGGAAATGTCCTGCCTATTGCATAAAATATACAAAATTGGTATATTTTTCCAAGAGTTAATTATTGTAGGAGTTTATCATGGGAAAATCTTCTCTTGCTCCGGTAATACATATTGACGAAAAAAAATGTATCAACTGTTATGCGTGTATTACAGGCTGTCCGGTCAAATTCTGTATGGATGGATCCGGTGAAAAACTTTTGATAAAACATGATATCTGCATAGGATGCGGTAATTGCATCATTGTGTGTACGCATAAAGCCCGCACTTATATCGACGATACTCCGCAATTTTTTGAAGATTTAAAACGCGGAGATAAAATGGTGGCTGTTGTCGCTCCGGCGGTAGCTTCTGTGTTTCCCGAGAAATTCCTTAATGTTAACGGCTGGCTTAAATCACTCGGAGTTGAAGCGTTTTTTGACGTAAGTTTCGGCGCGGAACTGACTGTAATATCATACCTTGATTATATAAAGGAAAAAAACCCGCGCTCCGTTATCGCGCAGCCGTGTCCTGCGATAGTGAGCTTCATCCAGATTTATCATCCCGAGCTGATTCCGTATCTCGCCCCTGCCGACAGCCCGATGCTGCACACGATAAAAATGATCCGCGCTTATTATCCGCAGTACAACAGCCATAAAATCGCCGTAATTTCTCCGTGTATCGCAAAAAAGCGCGAATTTGAAGAAACAAAAATGGCGGATTACAATGTCACAATGCTTGCGTTAAGAGATTATATGACGGATAAAAGTATCAGCGTGGAGTCGTTTCCGCAGGTTGAATATACGGGGCCTCATGCCGAACGCGCGGTCGGGTTTTCGTCTCCGGGCGGCTTGCTGGACACGGCGGAGCGGTTTGTTCCCGGTCTTAGGCGGAAAACGCATAAATCCGAAGGCGTTCACACAATCTATCCGTATCTGGAAGAAATGGTAAAACTTCTGAATACCAATGTCGAACTGTCGCTTCTCATAGACTGTTTGAACTGCGAAAAAGGCTGTAACGGCGGTCCCGGAACCGGAAACAGCCGTGTGCCTACAGTTGTGCTTGAAAACCCGATTCGTAAAAGAAGGCACAGTCTTGAATCGTATCACGGCCATCAGAAAGGCGAATGGGTATACAAAAAATATCATAAGGTTCTGAACCAGTACTGGAGAAAAGGTTTATATAACCGCGAATATAAAAATCTTTCGGAAAATAATTATATTAAAATTCCTGACGCCGTCGAACTTAATAATATTTACAAAAGCATGAGGAAATACAACCTGGAAGATTTGTATGACTGCACCGCATGCGGTTACGGAAGCTGCAAAACTATGGCGACCGCGATTTTCAACAATCTTAATAAAGCGGATCACTGCGCCCACTACATCCTTTCGCTGCTGGCGGAAGAAATGAAGGTAGAGGAGCTTTTGAAAATCCTTACTGAACACATTAGCGAAGCTACAGAACTTATCGACGGAATAATCAAAATTGTGCATGAACTAAGCGAAACCATTGAAGTTCAGTCGCAGTCTGTTGAAGAGTCGTCCAGAAAAACTGAAGTAATGGTTAAGTCGCTTAAAAGCACGTCGGCGATTTCCATAAGCAAACAGGGAGACATAAAAGATCTGCTGGATAACGCGGTAAAGAGCAAGGAATCAATGAGGGGAACAATTGAATCTGTCCGCGAAATTTCAGAATCGGTTGACGGAATCGCTTCGGCAATCAAGATTATCAGCGCGATTGCAGCTAACACGAATCTGCTTTCAATGAATGCCGCGATCGAAGCCGCGCACGCAGGCGACGCCGGAATGGGATTCGCGGTAGTCGCGAACGAAATCAGGCGTCTGTCTGAAAGCACAAGAGAAAACTCGCGCAGCATTTCGGTGACGCTGAAAAGCATTATAGACGGAATTTCCGTAACATCAAAACAGTCAGGCGATACCGATTCCCGAATCAGCGAAATGTCAACGGAAATAAACGATTTTGCCCAGACCATGACTAATTTGATTAACACTTTAAATGAGCTGTCAGCGGAGAGCAGCGATGTTATTTCCGTCCTGAGCAGCTTAAAGACGCAAAGCAGCGAAGTAAAAAGCGATTACGCGAAAGTGCTTACAATGACGGAAAAACTGCGCGATTCAATGCACGAGTTAACCGATATCGCAAAAAAGAAAGAAACATTGCATTAGGAAAATTGTGTTTCCATGCGGTAATTTTTGTTTAGTTTAAATGATAAATGAAGTAGGTAATCAAAAGCACTCTCATAAACCCGGGCAGAATTTAAAAAGCGCGCAGGCGCCTTCGCAGAATAAAAATCCCGCGCCTAATGCGGCGAAGCTTCCCGCACAGACTTTAATGCCATCGGCTCCCGCAGCCCGTCAGCCAGCCGATAAACTTTCCGCCGCGATTATTTCATTCGCGCGTTTTTTTTCGCTCCCGTTAAAGCCGCAGATGTTAGCTGATATACGCCGACAGGTTTTTCTGCAGCAGGCGCCGTTATCCCAAAATGCGGCTTTAACTAAAACCGGCGGTATTGCAAAGCAGACAGCTCTTTCGCTTGCCGCGGCTGCGGCTGAAAGCAAAGGAGTTCAGCTTTTATCCGCTTCGCAAATGTCATCCATTCAGCAGCAGTCATCTGCAGAGCAGCTGTATCCCAGGGGGCTTGAATCATACGCCGAAGCTGTTGATCCTGATTCGCGCAGGCAGAATAATGAAGAGCGAAGGCGAAAGCGCGGCAATATTGAAAACGAAAAAGAGCCGCCGGAAGTAAAAGACATAAACGCCGAAAATCTTAAAAAAATATCTTTGGATTATTTAAATAAAAATCCCGTTACCGATATTATGAACAGGCTCCCCGGAAAAAACAGCCGCCGCTGGATTGTGCTTCCGTTTGATTTTTCCGAAGGGAACAGGGATTTTTTTGTTTCCATGCGCGTCCTGATTGATGAAGACAAATTAAAAGATCGCGGCGCAAAGGTTCCTGTGATGTTCGCGCTTGATGTCGGAATGAATTTAAATAATGAAACTGAAAAAAACGGATTTGATCAAAGATGGCTTTTTGCGATGGACTGCGCCGGTGAAAAACCGTCAGGGCTTACGGTTATCATGCATCCAGAACCGGCAAAAAAAAAGCAGAGCGAATTTGTCAATGAACTGTCTGGCATTTTTGATATTCCCCGCGGTAAAATTTTTATAAAATCCGCAGCGTCAGCCGGCGAATCATTCCCCTTTGAAGCGCAGCTGATCGAGCCGCCGCAGTCCGTAAACGAGGCTGTTTAAAATGAAAAAGAGAAAGCTTGCGTCGGCGCTTGGCTACAGGCAGGGCGACGCCGCGCCTTCGCTGCTTGCTTCAGGGCGCGGCAGGGAAGCGGAGCGCATTATCGCAATCGCGGAAGAAGCGGGCGTCGCTGTTGTGGAAGATGCCGCATTTGCCGCAATTTTGGACACAAGCGCCAAACCCGGCGATTTTATTCCGCCCTGGTGCTGGGAAACCGCCGCTAAAATACTCGCATTTGTCATGAAAACAAATAGCCGCTGACCTGCGCTATTGACTTTTTCCGCTGTTTTTGCCATTATCAGCATAGTATATGGAAAAAAGGTGATTAATTTAGGCGGCTGTCGTATAACGGCTATTACCCCAGCCTTCCAAGCTGGAGACGTGGGTTCGACTCCCATCAGCCGCTTTGGTTTGTAAGGGAACCCGGTTGGTTCCCTTACAAACCTGAAGAAAACCGCATGCGGTTTTCTTCAAACTGGAAACAGCTAAAAAAAATTGAAATTTTTTTTAGCTTTAAAGTTTTAGGGCGTATAGCTCAGCTGGTTAGAGCGCTTGCTTTACACGCAAGATGTCCCTGGTTCGAATCCGGGTATGCCCATTCATTATGCGGAGGCAAAATTGAAAAAAACATTTTTATTATTTCTCGTGATTTCTCTGGCGTTATTTTCGTGTCAGAAAAAATCCGCGGAGCCTGAAAATACTACAGGCGTTACAGTCCGTCTGCTTACGGATTCAAGCGGAGTAGATGACAAATCATTTAACGCCGCCGCGTGGAAGGGCATCCTTGAATTTTACGGCTCTACGTCGGGTCAGGGTTACGCTTACGGCTGGTTCGTCGCCGAGAATCAAAGCATGTATGTTCCCGCGTTAAGACAGGCGACAGACGAAGGCTATGATCTTGTTATCGTAAACGGCTTTACATGGGATGAAGCTTTGACGCAGGTTTCAAATGATAATCCGAACCAGAAATATCTGATTGTCGATGTTGACTGGGTGGAAGCGGGAAATGTTATGCAGGCCGCTTATGCTGAACATGAAGGCTCGTACCTTGTCGGAGCCGCCGCCGCGTTAAAAGCGCTTGAAGACGGCGTTGTGAATCCGCGCTTTGGCTTTATCGGCGGAATGCCCGGGGCTGTTATTACAAAGTTTGAAGTAGGCTATGTGCAGGGAATTCTTTCCATAATTCCTGACGCGCAGATAGTCGATTATTATGTCGGCAGCTGGAATGATCCCGCGCTTGCCAAAACACAGGCGATGATCTGGTATGATTCGGGGGTTTACGCGATTTTTTCCGCGGCGGGATACAGCGGCAACGGAACCATCGCGCAGGCGAAAGAATACCGCGCCGCGGGAAGAAATGTCTGGGCGATCGGAGTCGATTCGGATCAATATGAAGAAGGAATTTACAGCAGCGCGGAATCGGCTGTTCTTACATCGATGTTAAAACGCGTTGAAAACAGCGTGCTTTACGCGCTTAACGCGGTTAAAAATAATACTTTTAAACCTGCGGTGATTGTTTTTGATCTGAAAGCTGACGGCGTCGGATATTCCGCCGCCAATTCCGCTCTGAGCAGAAACATTATCGACAGGCTGGAGAGCATTAAATCGCAAATCGCAGGCGGCAGGATAATTGTCGAGCCTACGCTTGCATCAGCGATGCGGCTTCCGGGCTTTCCTCAAGATTTAAGAGCTATTGACGACTAACACAGATAAATTAAAAGATAAATCTCCTGAATCCAAAGCAGGTTCGTTTTTTATACGTCTTTTAAATTCCGACGCGGCGGTTTCCGCGTTAGTCGTATTTTTTGGTTTTCTTTCCGCTACGTTGATCCTTGTCGCAATCGGGAGAAATCCCGCGGGGATGTATCAGGCGGTTGTGCAGGTTGTAAGCGGATTCGATTCGCGCCGCGGAACATGGAACGCGCGCTATGTCGGCGAGTGGCTTGTTGTTTCGCTGCCGCTTATTTTATGCGGTTTAAGCATGGGTTTTGCAGCGCGCGCGGGGCTTTTTAATATCGGCGCGGAAGGCCAGTATATCGCGGGATTAACAGCGGCGCAGGCAGCCGCGGTTTCGTTTTCGCGCGTTTTCGGATCGCAGATAAACATTTTTCATATTGCCGCCGCTGTGTTATGCGCAATACTCGCGGGGGCTGTATGCGGCGGGATTTCCGGTTTTTTTAAGGCGCGTTACAAGGTTTCGGAAGTTGTTTCCACCATCATGATGAATTATATCGCTCTTTATGTTCACCGCCTTATAACGCTTAGAATTCCCGGAAGCAACACCTTCAGGACTGTCGATTTTTCCGTCACTCTTTCAAATCCCGTGCTTTCTTCAATTACAAATAATTCAAGATTAAACAGCGGTCTTTGGCTTGTAATCGCCGCATTATTTTTTTATTGGCTTGTCATGGAAAGAAGCACGCTTGGCTTCGGACTTCGCGCCGCGGGTTTCAACAGCGATGCCGCGGCTTACGCCGGCATACGCGTTAAAACAAATATCACTATTGCGATGACAATTTCAGGCGCGTTCGCGGGACTTGCCGGCGCTGTCGTGTCATTGGGATTATTTTCATACGGGCGCGTGCTGACCGCGTTTGAAGGCTGCGGTTTTGACGGCATCGCGATTGCGCTTGCCGGTAACAGCACAGCGGGCGGCATCGCCGTAATGGGGCTGCTTTTCGGAATGTTAAAATCCGCGCAGCCGCTTATGCAGTCGCGCCAGATTCCAAGGGAAATTGTAACGATCATTATGGGGCTTGTAGTTGTTTTTATTTCATTGCGGCCCGGTATTTACATATTCATGAATTTTCTTGACAGGAAAAAATTTAAAGACAGGGAATCAAAAACGAAGATTCCTGCGGCAGGCTCATGATGGATCAGTTGTTTATCACGGGAATGATTCCGTCAACATTGATGATTGTATCTCCGATACTGATCGCGGCAACCGCCGGAATGATCTGCGAACGCTCAGGCGTTGTCAATATCGCCCTGGAAGGGCTTATGTCAATCGGCGCGATGACAGCGGCTGTTACTCATGTCATTCTTGAAACAAGCGTCAGTTATTCGATACCTGCCGCGCTTTTGCTTGCCGCGTTATCGGGCTGTCTTTTTTCCTTGATTCACGCGTTCGCGTCCGTTACGCTGAAAGCGAATCAGGTTATTTCCGGCACAGGCATCAATCTGCTTTCTAACGGGCTTACGGTTTTTGTCTGTCAGCTTTTATTTAAAATGGATCGCAGCATGAACTACAAAATGGGAATGCAGACAAGTTTTTTTGGAATCTATCCCACAATATGGATCGCTTTGGCAATTCTCGCTCTTTCGTGGTTTGTGCTGTATAAACGCCCTGAAGGACTTCGTCTACGCGCGGCGGGTGAAAATCCGCAAGCGCTGGAAGCCGCAGGGGTAAACGTTAAACGGATTCGTTATATTGCGGTTTTAATTTCCGGTTTTCTCGCGGGGCTTGCCGGAGCCTGCGTTGTGCTGACGCAGGATATTCAGTTTACTGTTAATACAATTAACGGAAAAGGTTTTATCGCTCTTGCTGCGGTTTCTTTCGGGCGCTGGGTGCCTGCGGGCGTTCTGGGCGCGAGCCTTCTTTTCGGGCTTTCATCAAGTTTTGCTGTAAATGTTTTTAATATAAGAAGCCTTGACTTTCTTCCTTCAGAAGTTTTTAACATGCTGCCGTACTTAATCACACTTTTAACGCTTGTGGTTTTCAGCGGCAAAGACTGCGCGCCAAAGGCATTGAACGCCTGATGATTCTTGACTGTAAAATCGAAAGGTTGTAGATTATAACAATGTATAATACCATCGTTGCCTATATCCTTTTTTTTATCTCAGGCTTCGGGGCGCTTGGCTTTCACCGGTTTTATCTTGGTAAAATCGGAACAGGGCTTTTGTGGATGTTCTCGGGCGGAATGGCAATGATTGGTTCGATATATGATTTTTTTACGCTGCCGCGCCAGGTTAAAGAAGCGAATATTCGTCAGGCCATTCTTGAAGAATCCGTAAGAAGCAGAGCTAATAAAAGGCAGTTTCAAGGCAGTCCCGACTGGCGCAGAGTTGAAAACGCCGAAACAAGAATTGTACGCGAAAAAGAAAGCGCCGAGCGCGTTATTCTGCGTATCGCGAAAGCCAACAAAGGAATTTTAACGGCGAGCGAAGTTGCGCTTTCTGCTGACATTCCGATAGAAGAAGCGAAAAAAAATCTGGACGCACTGGTTTCCAAAGGATACGCCGAACTGCGCGTACGCCAGTCAGGCTCCCTTGTTTACACTATCCCCGATTTAATGGACAGCGATGAACCGTTAGTTGATATGTGAAAATTATTTTAAAACGACTTCTGTTCTTCCGAATCCGCCGAGTTCAGGGCGGGCGAAATAATAGTCTGCGACAGCAGGATTGCTTTTTAAATAATCGTGGACGCCTTTTTGCAGAATGCCGTGGCCTTTTCCGTGAATTATCGCGAAATTTTTAAGTCCGCAGAGTATTGCGCCTTCTACCTGGCGCCGCACTTTTTCCATCGCTTCTTCAAACCGCATTCCCCTTATTTTTAACTCATAAACAACATCGTCAGAGACGCCGTACTCAGCAGCCCAGTTGTTGAACCGCGCTTTGGTTTCTGGCTTTTCCTTGTTTTCAGGAATTGTCAGTTCGCTTTCCGGAAAACTGACTTTTAACGATCCTATTTCCACGAGCCATGACGGACCGAGTTTACTCTTTTTTTCCGGGCGGATTATTACGCCGCGCTGTTTCGATTTTCCCGCGAAGACTTCAATTCCGGGTGCGAAAACGGCTTGTGCGGAATTTTTTCCGTTTTTTGCAATTTGTCCGCGTATGTCACGCTCTTCCTGCGCGAGAATTTCGCTTTCTGTTTGCGCGTTACGTGCAAGTTCATTGAGAAATTCTTTTACCTTAAGCGTTTTATCGCGGCTTACTTCGCCTTCTTTAAGTTCGCGAACAAGATTCTCAAGCGTTTTTCTGCTTTCGCGCAGGAACTGCTGAAGTTTTCCTACAGATTCGCGTTTTAATTCCGCTTCCTTCTGTCGCAGCTGAAGCTCTTTTAAATCAGCTTTTCTTTTTTCTTCTTTTAGCCTGTTCTGCTCAATGCTGCTCATTTTTTCGATGCCCGCAAGCTCTCTTTGTTTTTGTTCAAGGCTTTTAATCATTTCAGAAACATCTGATTTTTCTTCGTCAATGTAATTTCTCGCGCTTGCTACAATTTCGCTGTCAAGGCCGTTTGCCGCGGCGATTTCAATCGCTCTGCTTTCGCCGGGAAGCCCGGAAATTATTTTATATGTCGGTGAAAGGGTCTGCGCGTTAAATTCCACTGACGCGTTTTCAACGCCTTGCCTTGTATAACCGTAATGCTTTAAAATCCCATGATGGGTAGTGACGATCATCCGCGTATTTTTTCCGATAAGATAATCAAGAACCGCCATCGCGATCGCGCCGCCTTCCTGCGGATCTGTTCCCGATCCAAGTTCGTCAAGGAGCACAAGTGATTTTTCCGTCGCGTTAGCTGTAATCGCGGACACATTTGTTATGTGGCCTGAAAAAGTTGATAGCGACTGATTGATTGACTGCTCGTCGCCGATGTCGGCGTATATTCCGTCAAAAACCGGCAGGATGCTTTCTTCGTCAAGCGGGAGCGCGAGCGCGCTCTGGTTCATCATCGCAAGGAGCCCAAGCGTTTTAAGCGCGACAGTTTTTCCGCCGGTATTGGGGCCTGTTATAATCAATGTCCGCGTGCTTCCGCTCATTTCGATATCTATCGGGACAGGTTTTTTTAAAAGCGGATGGCGTGCCTGTTTTAGTAAAAGGCTCTGCTGTAATTCATGTCCGTTCTGCTGCAGCGAAGTTACCTGAGCAAAATGGCCTTTAGTTAAAACAGAATATTTTGCTTTTGCCCTTAAACATTCAAGTTCAATAATGATTTTATGAAAAACTTTTAAATCCTGAACGTGAGATGAAATTAATGCGGTTAGTTCGCGAAGTATCTTTTGAATTTCCGCGTCAAGATTCCGCTTTTCAAGGAGTATATCGTTATTTTTTTCAACAGCGTCCATGGGTTCAATAAAAACAGTCTGCCCGCTGGATGAAACTTCATGAACAATTCCGGGGATTCTGCCGCGGAAATTCGCCTTTACAGCTAACACAGCCCTTCCGTCTCTCTGCGAAGGAACCGCTGACTGAAGCATTCTCTTGTATTCATCGTCATATGTATAGCGCGACACTGTGTTTTTTAAATCTTTTTCAAGCCCGCCGATTCGTTTCTTGATTGCGCGTAACGCAGGAAGATCGCGCATATTACCTTCCCTGTCGATAATTTTAAAAATTTCAGAAGCGACGCGCGCGCAGTCGGGAATATTGTCCAGTATCGAAAAAAGCAGCTGCCTGCCTTCTGCGTTGTCGGGGTCAGCGGTTTCATTCCTAAGCCATTTTGTAAATTCAATTCCGCGTTCTGTAAAAAGGCCCGCGGCGTAGGTTTCGTCCAAATCAAGAACAGCGCCTTCTGTTTCAATTTTTGGAATCAGAAAACCGATCGAAGGAAGCCATGCGCGAGGCTCGTCTGCGCGCGTTTTTATCAAATTAAAAACAGCTTTCACTATTTTTTTTGACTCTTCTGCGGAATTATCATAAACAGGGCGCGATTCTTTTATTACCGCGGACGCTTCTTCACTTACGGCATAGGAGGCCGCGGCTTCCATGATCCGCGGATATTCCAGAAGAGCGCAGGTTTTTTCGGCAAGAGCGTTTTTGCCGGTATCTGTTTTGTTAGTCGACATTGTTTTTGCCTTTTAAATCACCCATGATTCTTAAAAAACTTTCATAACGGTCTTCGTGAATCAGCCCTGCGTGCACAGCTTCCATTATTTTGCAGCCGCGCTCCGTTACGTGCGAACACGAAAGTCCAAAACTGCATTTTCCCGAAAGCGGCGCGAACTCGCGCATATATGTAATCACTTCGCCGGGTTCTATTCCGTCCGGTATAAACCTGCGGACGCCGGGAGTGTCGATAAGCCGCGCGGCGGAGGATCCGTTCGCGTCCTGTAATTCAAACATTATTGACAATGTTGTCGTGTGAACCCCTCTGTCATATTTTTCGTTTAAAACGCCTTCTTTAATTCCAAGCTCCGGTGAAAGCGCGTTTATTATGCTTGACTTGCCGGCGCCTGACTGCCCTGCGAGCATGCAGGTTTTTCCTTTAATTTCTTTTTTTAACCCGCCGATTCCTTCGCCGGTTTTCGCGGATATAAATAAAAGTTTATAGCCTATGCGCCTGTATTCTTCAAGGCGTTCGTCAATATCAGGATCATCGTATTCCAGATCGATTTTATTGCAGATAACAACAGCTTCGATTCCTGCGATTTCCGCCTGCAGTAAAATCCTGTCAATAAAACGCGGCCTGAAAGGCGGCGAAACGGGAGTGCAGACGCATAACACCAGATCGATATTCGCGGCGAGAAGCTGGCTTGCGCCGCCTTTTTGGTTATACCGGCTGAATACATTGCGTCTTTCTTCTACGGAAAGAATTAACGCATTGTCTCCGGATTTTTCCATTAAAACAATGTCTCCGGGCGCCGCGGGATTGTAAAGATTCTCCTGTCCTTTTAAAACTTTTCCTTTTATTCTGCATTCAAATTCGCGGCAGCCTTCTTCCGTTTCTGTTTTAACAGTCATGATATTGCGGCTGCTTCTGATAACAAGTCCTTTTAAAATTTCTTTTTTATCTTTCATGATGTTCCGCTTTAATTAAAAAGGCTCAGTTTAAAGCCGAGCGAGTCCGCGCGCTTTTGCCACGAAGCGTCAGGCGGCTCGTTTCCCGTAAGCATCAGGCGGCGTGAAGCACGCTTTGTTTCTTCCTGCGCGTGAAAGCTGTTTCTTTCGTTTAACAGGAATTCAATACGTTTTGTAATTCCGTCCAGCGAATCATAAACTGCGATTGAAGGAGCCGCTTCGCGTTTGAATATATCAAGCAGATAAAGAAAATGCGTGCAACCCAGTACAATGCAGTCGGCTACTTCATTAAGAAAAATATTAATATATTTTTTTACAATCGCTGTTTTTTCATTTTCGTCCGCTTTATCAAACTGTTTTTCTATAAATTCGACAAGATCGGGCGCTGCAACGCTGATAATTTCGCAGCGTTTTTCATCGCTGTTATTTTCGCTTTGCGCTTCGCCTGAAACATCAATACAGGACGCGCAGTCCACAAGATGCAGATTGTACGGGTCTTCGATTGTACGCGAAGTTCCAAGCAGGCCGATCTTTCTTTTTTTTGACTGCGCTGCCGCGGGTTTTATCGCAGGAACCGTTCCCACAAAAGGAACGTGCGCAAAAGTTTTTCTTAAAGAATCAAGCGCGGAAACTGTAGCCGTATTGCAGGCAAGCACTATAATTTTCGGATCAATTTCTTTTAGTATTTTTTCTGTTAATGATAATAAAATAGAAATTAATTCTTCTTTACCGCGCTGTCCGTACGGGAAATGCTTCCTGTCCGCGATGTAACATATTTCTTCGTAAGGATTTTTTTTCAGGAAGTCGCTGCAGTATAAAATTCCGCCTATGCCGGAATCCAGAAACAATACAGGTTTATTATTCATGATGATTTTTTATTGCAAAATTATTTAAACAAATTATCGAATGCCGCCCTTGTTGCATCTGTTGTTTCCTTGTTATTTGACCGCGCGCCTGCGCTTTTAACGCGGTATTTTTCTTCATCAAGCGAAAACCAGTCGCAGAAATTCGCGCATTCCTTGTCATGCTGCGGCTCCGCGCCGGATTCTTTGCAGTCGCCCCTTGCGCCCGGAAGAAAAAAACGGCAGTTCCTGCATGAGCGAAGATCCTTTCCGCAATCCTGACATCTTTGCGAGCGTCCAATGGGAAGAGCGTCAGTTACAGGCGAGCCGCAGTACCAGCACATGAATATATTCTACCTGTCTTTAGCTCTGGTTGTAAAGATAAAATTATGTTAATATGTATAAATGTTTACGATTAATCCATGCGCCGCAGGATGCGGAAGACCGGCGATAACAGGATATAATCTGTGCTTTGTTCATCAGGCGAATCCCGAACAGGAAAATATGCGTATATGCAATTACATCAGGGGAAACGATGCAATAAAAGATTTATGCGTCTGCGGAATGCGTTTTGAAAATAACGATTTTTCCAGCCGCCGTTTTTACGGATGTAATTTTAAAGAAGCTTCGTTTGTCAGCTGCGATTTTACAAAAATAAAAACCAGAATGAGTTTTTTTGATTTCGCGGAATTTATTAATTGTGATTTTACAGGTTCCGACATTCAATTTTTGTCATTCGCCGGCGCGGGTTTTTACGGATGCCGTTTTATAGAGTGCGAAATTGTTCATGCGAACTTTGAAGGAACGTCCGTAAACGAAACTGTTTTTAAAAATTCCAATCTTTATAACAGCAGGTTTATAAACGCCGATTTAATTAAGTCGTCGTTTTTAAATTGTAATTTAAAACGCGTTCATTTCGCGAAAACCAGGCAGGAAGAAGTTATTTTTAAATCGTCAAACACGGCGGAAGCCATGTATGAAACGGATGAACGATGAAACTTTTTTTTCAATACTGCTCCTACGGTTTCAGCAACTGTTATATTCTTGGAACCGAAAAATCGGGAAAGGATCAGCAAAACGCCGCGATTATTATCGATCCGGGAAGCACGGAAAATGTTACGCTTGAGATAATCGAAGATAATAATTTTGATTTAAAAGCGATTCTTGTAACCCACGATCATAAAAATCACGCACGCGGCCTTAGGACGTTAAAAAGAATTTACAACGCGGAGGTAATCGCCGTAAACCAGAGCATTATGGGACACAGGACTACAATGATAAAAGACGGCGACAGAATTGTAACAGGCGGCTTTACAATAGAAATAATTTCCATACCGGGGCATTCGTCCGATTCTGTCGTTTATAAAATTAACAATTTGCTTTTTACAGGCGATGTGCTTACGGCGGGTCTTACAGGAAGCACGGCAAGCGCGTACGGAGCGGCTACGCAGATGAGCAAGCTAAGAAGCCGCCTTTTATCGCTTCCCGGGGATTATGTTGTGCTTCCCGGACACGGACCCCCTTCAACGCTGGAAGCGGAAAGGCGCTTTAACGCGGATATATTCGATTTTGATCATACCCGCGCAAAGCGCCCCGTTTTTAAAGTCGATCTTTAATTTATCACCTAACGTTTGAACCTTAGGGATTCTAGGGTTGAGTCTCCCCTGTAAATGCCGAACCAGAGCTCTGACGCTGTTCTTTCGCGGAGAACCCTGTAGAATGACGCGTAATCATTTACGGGCTGTCCGTTTATTTGATATATTCTGTCGCCCGCGCGCAGTCCTACAACATCAGCGGGGCTTCCAGAGGCAATTTGCGTAACGACAAGTCCTGACGCGTTTCTGTCCAGATTTAATGTCTGCCTTATCTGATCTGTCAGCGGAGAAATCGTAACTCCCGGCCATAAACCCCTGTTATCCGCCGCGGTCTGTTCGTTTCTTTTTTCGATGCTGACACGAATATCCATCTGCTGCCTGTCTCTGATTACCGTGAATACTGCGATTTCTCCGGCTCTTAAATCGCTTACAGCCAGCTGGATCAGCTGATATGTGCGCGTCTCTTTGCCGTTTACATGCGTTATAAAATCGCCGGGTCTGATTCCGCCCTTATCCGCGGGGCCTCCGAGAAACACCTGCGAAACAAGCGCGCCGCGTCCGTTTCCAAGCCCAAGGGCGTCGTTAATATCCCTTGTTGTTTCCATTAACTGTACGCCAAGCCAGCCGTAAGCCGCGGTGCCGGTTTCGATAAATTCATCGATGGAACGTTTTGCGTTATTAATCGGAATCGCGAATCCAAGACCGACATTGCCGCCGCCTGACAGATTGCTCGCAATCCATGTATTTATCCCGATTACTTCGCCTCTAATGTTGATTAAAGGACCGCCTGAATTGCCCTGGTTAATAGGAGCGTCAGTCTGAATGTAATCGCTGATGTTGTTACCGGGTCCGCCGGTCCGTCCGACAGCGCTGATAATTCCAAGCGTTGTAGAAAACGCGAATTGTTCGCCGAGCGGGTTGCCCATTGCTATTGCCCAGTTTCCTACCGCAACCGTGTCGGAATCGCCGAGCGCAGCCAAAGGATGGGAATCGTTTGTCTTGAATGAAACAAGGGCAAGGTCTTTGCGTTCGTCATATCCGACCAGTTCCGCCGTATATTCTCTTCCGTCCCTTACCGCCACAGTGATTTCTGTCGCGCCTTCTATAACATGATTGTTCGTAAGAACATAATATTTGCCGTCTTTATTGCGGACTATAATCCCGGAGCCAAGACCCTGCGAACGGTATTCGCGTTCCTGTCCCTGTTCCTGCTGATTGCGCGGTCCAAAAAAGAAATCCCAGGGGATTCCGTCGTAACTTTGCGACTGGCGCACAACGACAGAAACGGTTTTTATTTCCACGACCGACGGAAGCACTTTTTCCGTTACCATGTTGAACACGGTCTGCAGCGCTTCCGCCACGGCGACTGCGTCTTCAGGTATTACGACGGGGCTTGCCTGAGCCTGCGCTCTTACCTGCGGAGTAGAGCAGGAGAACGACAAAAAAGCCAGAGAAAAGCCGAAAATGGCGCCTATAAGAACCAGATTAAAAATGAAAAGGTTCCTTGACGAAAGTTTTTTCATTATTTTCATAATGACTCCTGATAGTGAAAATGATCTATATAATATCAAATATTTTAAAACTGTGATAGTTACAGGAACCTTACTGCTGTTTTATGCTAAAATGACGTTTTTATTAATGCATGAATATGACAGGGATTATTTACTGCCTGACTGACCAGACGGCGTATTTTTTTAGATTTTCTTCCATCTCCCGCGGATTTTCAAAATCATCATAAAAGTACAGGTGTTTTTTTAATGTCATTTTTTTTATATCCAGCGTAAAGCCGCTGCCTGCGTTTTTTTTATTTACCGCGGGAATTAAATTAAACTTGTTATAAGAAATAAATCTCTGCTCTTTCCTTTTTAAATTAATTATTTTTATTCCGTACAGGCGCACTTCGATAACATCAATATAAAAACCGCGCAGCATTGATACAGGCGCGACGATCAAAATCAATCCGAAAATGACCGATAACCCCGATGAAATATAATAAATCATTTCAGGCAGTGATTTTTCCGCGAACTCCATTCCGCCGCTTTTCAGGCGATCCATTAATAATCTTGTTCCAAGGCTGATCGCAAACAGTATAAAAGTGTAAATTAAACTTAACGCGTTTGTTTTTTTGTAATCATTTGAATGTACAAGCAGTTTATGCGATGATATTAATTCTTCGTCCGCTTCTTTTTCATTCGACATAGTTTAATCCTGGAACACAAGCTCTTCAAGCCTGTCTGTCAGTATTTCAGTTTTTCCGCCGAAGACCGCGACAGTGTGTTCCCAGTGAGCTGAAACTTTTTCGTCGGATGTAACGACAGTCCAGTCGTCGTCAAGAATTTCCACAGAGCCTTTTCCCAGGTTGATCATCGGTTCGATGGCTATAACCATTCCGTTGTTTATCTTTGGATTCGCGCCGTGCGGATAATTCGGCACATGGGGATCTTCGTGCAGGGCGAACCCGACGCCGTGGCCGCAGTATTCTTCGACAATTCCGTAGCCGTTTGAAAGCGCGTGTTTTTCCACTGCGCGCGCTATTTGCAAAAGCCTGTCTCCCGCTTTGACAGCTTCGATTCCGCGGTAAAGACATTCGTTTGTTATTCTATTAAGTTTTTTTACATCGCCGGGCGCTTTTCCCGCTTCTATGCTGATCGCCTGATCGCTTATGAATCCGCCGTACTCTATGCCGCAGTCAAGCGACACAAGATCGCCTTCGTGAATGCGTCTTTTGGACGGGATTCCGTGTATAACTTCTTCATTGATCGAAATGCAGATTGCGGCGGGGTAGGGTTTTTTCTTTGGGCAGTATCCAAGGAACACAGGTTTTCCTCCGGCTTTTTTTATCCAGTCCTGCACCCACCTGTCAATTTCGATTGTTTGAATCCCGGGTTTTACAAGCGGGATCAGCTGCCTGTACATCTGCGAAAGCAGTTTGCATGATGTTCTTATGCCGTCGATCTGTTTTTCGTTTTTTAGCCGGATCATTTTACTGCGCTGCCCTTATTATTTTTAGTGTCTTTGCGATTGAATCCTTAAAAAATTTTTCATCGCGGTCTGAAAACCCTATGCCGACAAGCGACTGCATACAGTCGATCCATGTCTCGTCGTCAACCTGGCTTCTCAGCCTTTTCTTCGCCATAGTTAAAAGATAATATTTTATTTCGGGAGTGAATAGGTTAAAGTAAGGGCGTTTTTTTTCTTCGTTAAGAATCGCCGACATCAGCCTGAAAGCTTCAAAACAGAACCCCCTTTTGTCAAGTTCTTCGGCAAGGATGTACTGGCAGTCCATCCAGTCGGCTCTTTCCATAAATTTTTCCATGTTAAATGTTAGACCGCCCTGCTGCCGCCATACTTCAATCGCCCTTTCTTCATTAAGGCGCAAAAGTTCGTAAAATATCAGCTTTGCCCTGCTCTGTGGATTATCCTGTCCGTTGAGCCATTCGCGGTAATCGAAGTTTTGTTTTTTCCCGCCGGGCGGACGGATTTTTTCATATTCAAAGCGGCGCTCGATGTCAGATAACGCTTCGTAAGCGTCAAGAAGCCTGCGCATGGCTTCGGCGCTTCCTGAGCCTTTAATGTCCGGGTGAAGCTGTTTTGCTTTTTTGCGGAAAGCCTTTTTGATTTCCGCCGCACAAGCGCCGGGCTTTACGCCCAGAAGATTGTAGTATTTTTCCAAACCGTTATGCGCCGATGTGCTTGCCCATCGCCTGCGCGTGTTCAGGATTAAAAAGGATGTCGCTCCAGTTTATCCTCATCCCTTCTTTTTCCATCGCTCTCATTAAATTGAAAAGGGCGCGGTTTGTGAAAAGGCCCGATTTTTTTACAAACGCGGCGCTTTTTTTTCCGACAAGCGAGCTTCCCGCCGAAAGTATTTTTTGTATGTTTAAAGGTATTTTTCCTGAAAAAAATGAATTGGGTTCCGTGACAACCGCGACATACTCATAGCCCGGAAGTTTGAATCCGTCTTCTGTCCACGCGTCGATTACATCGGCCCTGTGTCCCATCGCTTCCATTCCTTTTGCCAGCGATTTTACATATTCAGGCGGCGGCATCCGCGAAGCAGGCGCGCTGATAACTGCAATTCTCATAATCTCTCCTGATCACTACCTGATTTAAATATTATCAAATCAGGTTATGCGTGTTTATATATTTGATCGATATTCGGCTCTTTTACAAGTATAACAGAACATTTCGCGTTTGCCATTATTTCGCGGTGCGAATGTCCGATTATATCGCGTGTTTTCGTGTCTTTTTCCCATCCGCCCAACAGAATTAAATCGGCTTTTTTGTCGTCCGCCGCGTGAAGGATTTCCGTATATATCGATCCTTTCCGTATTATCTTTTCTATTTTTATGCCTTTAGCGTTCGCAAGTTCTTCGATATATGTAAGATAGCGTTCTCCGTTGTTTTCAAGATTTTTTATATAATCGGCGGCTTCTTCCTGGATAAAGATTTTGCTTAATGTGAGCTGTTTGATTGTCGCGGTGTCTACTACATAAACGGCGGTCAGTTTGCAATGATACTGTTTTGCCAGAACGATGGCGTACTTCGCCGCAAGAATTGACGCGTCAGTGCCGGTTACTGCGGTTACGATGTTGGAAATCAGCTGTTTCATGAGCGGCTTGATGCTCCTTTCTTTTTTTTAACAGCTTGCTGGTAAAAAACGAATCCCTTTCCCGCTCTTCCAGAACTGATTCAATGTACTTTCTGGTTTCGGCGGCTGCCGGTATAACCATTTTTTCCAGAGCGTTTACCCGCCTCTGTGTGCGCCGCACTTCCCGCGCAAGACGCCACGCTATTGTTCTGATTGCTGCCAGTTCTGTACATATTTTCAGAAACTCGAAGAATTCTAACACGGTTTCGTCACATTCCGCAAATGAATTTACATGAGAATATTTTAGCTCCAGCGCGGGTATCTTTACATCAAGCCCGGGCAGCTTCATCCCCGCCGTTACAACCGTTTTTTCCGCGGATTCATAATTATATGTAATATTCCGGGCGATTTTGTTCGCTCTTTGCCTTCCAACCGTCACAAGCATACGTTTAAGGCACGGATACGCAGTTTCCGCCCGCCTGTAAAGGTCTTTTTCAAGGATTTTTACAAGCTCCACCTTTCGCATCAGCTCGGAAACAAGAATCTCCCGCTTCTGTTCCAGAAGGTCATAACCTTCTATCGCAAGGTTCAACCTTTCCTTTACTTTTAAAAGATTGCTTTTTGTAGGAGCGGTCTGTTCATGCGCCATGCTTCATGATAGCAGAAAAGTGAAAAAGGTGTCAGCCGTTTTTGATTTTGGAACGATACCTGACGTAATTGCGTAATTTTTTGATTCCTGTTATGCCTTTATCTTCTTTTTTATTATTTGAGCTTTAGATTGAGTTTTTGATCTCTGCCGGACATTAGTTTTTTGTTTTTTCTGTCCCAGTATTTCCTTTACTTCGTCAAGTGAATACAGTTTTCCTGGTTTACGTTTATTAAAGTCCGCTACTGCTTTTTCAGCCCATAATTCATCCAAATATTCCTCTGCCGCCTTTTTGTTTCCAAAAGGTAATACGACAAATTTAGGTTTATCATTTTCCAAAATTATCTGAAATGACGTCATGATATCACCTCTTGTAAATATCTTTTCTATGCGCTACATCAATTACTGTAATAATTAATGTATCATCTTTTATATTATACACTCCTCTGTAATCACCAAACCTAAACCGGAAATTTTGACTATTTTTTAACCGTTTAACAAATGATAAATCGGTATATGGATTTTTCGCAATTATTTCAAGTTTCTTAAAAAAATTACCTACATCCTGTTTAGGAATCCTTTGCAACGATTTTACCGCTCTTTCTGTAAATATAACTTGATACATTCAGTTTTCTTTATACATTATATGATATATTTCTATGTTTTGTCAAACCTGTTGTAATTAATAGTATTATTATTTTATAATGATAGTTGTGGAAGAAGAATTTATCTTCAAACAAAGCGCGTTTTTCAAATAAGTCATTTACAGAAATCATCAGGGATCTTGTAAAAGAAAAAGCGGCAGTTGCGTTGTAATTAAAACGTTTTGCGGCGGAAAACTGCAGGGGAAAAAGCATGACAAAAAACGGCAGCCTGTTTCATTTTCTTGGAACAGCCGACGAGCTTAATTCGCATCTCGGGCTTGTGAAGGCGATGCTCATGAACGAAAACTCATGGCAGGTGTCATGGGGAGCATCATGCCATTTTCTGGAAAAAATACAAAAAAATTTAATGAAGGTGATGTCTCACGCCGCAGACATGCAGAACAGCAAATTCTTTTTTACAGATAATGATGTCGCGGCGCTTGAAAAAGAAATTGAAAAAATAAAAAAGAACATTCCCGCGATAACAGGATTTACTATACCCGGAAAAAATATTATAGAAGCGCAGATTCAGATTGCGCGTACTGTCGCAAGAAGGGCGGAAAGATATTTTACCGCGTTAGGCGAAACTTTAACGCCGAAACATCACGCGGATTCCGCTTCGCAGGCGCAGCTTTGTCCCAAAGCCTGCGTATATCTAAACAGGCTTTCGGATTATCTTTTTTACCTTTCGCAGCAGGAATCACTGATAAACGTCAATTTCATAAATCAGGTCGCCGGTGTATAAATCATAAACCTTTCTTTTAAAGCATAAAGGAACCGTTATGTTTCCCACCGTTTCTTCGCTGAACTCGTCCACAATAATAATTACGCGCACAAATAAATATTCCGACGCGAGCCTTCTTGTTTCATTTTCCGTTATCAGCCACTGCGATCTGTTTACATTCGGAGTCTGCGGCCAGATGTTCGCGATAAAAAAAGTCATCAGCGCGTTCTCGTATGTATCGTTAAAATCGGCGTTAGGCGCCATGTGCCCCCTGTCGTAGCCTGAATAAGTATAATCATTGTGATCAGGAAGCGAATAGCCGTTCTCTGCGAGCAATCTGCGCAATACGCCGCCGTCCCTGTTCTGCGTAAATGTAGCGGACGGTCTTATTCCGCCTGCTTCGGCTCTTTCCTTTGTTAATATATATTCGATTATGTGCGGACCAAGGTTTACAGCGTCATAGCATCCCGAATATAGAATTTCATCTTCGCTGTTGGATACATCAAACCAAAAATGCCCTTCCATGTCGCACGCGAACGCGCTGCTCAGATTGAAAACTAAGATTAAAATAAATAATTTCACACGAAGGCGCGCAGGCGCGAAGGACACGAAATTTTTATCAGATAGCTTTTTATATAATCTCTTCATTATAAAAAAAAAAATAAATAAAGCTAAAGTATGTCAATTAACGCGGAAATTTCTGCGGGAATTGTTTTTGCGTTTACAGTTCTTTCCATCGCGGCCGCAAGCTGCGCTGGAACAGGCGGAGAACCCGCAAGAGGCTCTACAACTTCGCGGAATTTCGCAGGATGCGCTGTGCATAAAATCCCGATTGTACCCGCACCGTTAATTCCGTTTCCGATCTTGTTTTTCGCGATTAGCTTATCGGCGCCTTTCCAGCCCACCGCGCTGTGCGGACAAAGAAAATATCCTGCGTTTTGCGCGGTTTCCGCGATAGTCTGCCTTGTTTCATCATCAGTGACATAAACGCCCAAAATGATCCGGCGCATTTCTTCAAGGGAAAAGTGAGCTGACATTCTTTCAAAATTGCTAGGCGCGCCGACGTCCATCGCATTTGAGATCGTCGCCTGCGAGTTACGCGCAAGATATTCGCCTGAATCAAGATAATCAGGAAACGTTTTATTAATATTTGTCGCCGCGATAAATTGATCGATTGGCGCGCCCATCTTCATCGCGTAAAGCCCTGCTGTTAAATTGCCGAAGTTGCCTGAAGGCACGCAAAAAGTGACAGGTTGATCCGGGCGCGGAGTTTTCTTCATTGCCGCTTTGCTTGCGCGGGGCGTAACGCCGCCGTCTGAATCCGTAAGCCCCGCTTTCGCTTTTCCCGCGGCGGCGGAATAGTAAACCGCCTGCGGAATAAGCCGGCTTATATTGATTGAGTTAGCTGAAGAAAGCTGCATGCGTTTCTTCAGGTTTTCATCGGCAAGCGCTGTTTTTACAAGTCTTTGACAATCGTCAAAACTGCCTTCCACCGCGGCCGCGGAAATATTCTGCCCAAGGCCCGCAATCTGTTTCTCCTGAAGCGGCGTAACGCGCCCTTTCGGGTACAGCACGGTTACGGAAATTCCCGGCACGCCGAAAAATCCGTCAGCGACAGCTCCGCCTGTATCGCCCGATGTCGCGACTAAAATCTTAAGCGGACGATCTTCTCCGCGCCTTAAAAAAGAAAATGCGCGCGCCATAAATCTTGCGCCGAAATCCTTGAAGGCCGCGGTCGGACCGTGGAAAAGCTCGATGGAAAAACGATCCGCTGCGGATATAAAAGGCGCGTTAAAAACAAAAGCCGAATGAACAATGTCAGATAACACATTGTCAGGGATTGAATCCTTAACATAGGGCTTTATTGTTTCAAAGGCAATATCGCAAAAATCCATCGATCCAAGCGATGAACGCACCTGCGCGGAATACCCGGGGATTTCCTGCGGCACGTAAAGGCCGCCGTCCGAGGCAAGTCCTGAAAGCGCGGCAAAATCAAAATTTACTGCATTATTTTTATTTCTGGTACTGTAATATCGCATAATTCAGTTTAATTAAGCGTTTAAAAATTTACTATAGGCTTTGGTTTGCTAAATTGACATAATTTGTCTTAGGCTATAAAATTGTTATTAAGGAGTAAATGTGGCAAAAGAAGAGGCGATAGAAGTAGAAGGAGTTGTCAGGGAAGCTCTTCCCAATACCATGTTCAGGGTAGAACTGGATAATCAAAACGGGCATTTGATTTTAGCGCATCTATCGGGAAAAATGCGGAAGCATTATATCCGTATAGTCCCCGGCGACAGGGTCAGGGTCGCTCTTTCACCATATGATTTAAGCAGGGGTCGTATTATATACCGCGAACGTTAACTGCAGTGAGCAGGTTTTATCCGATGAGTAAAGTGAGGTAACGAATGGCAGAAAACATAGTTTATATCAATGTTGAAGAAGGTTCTAAAAGAGTTATGAATAATATCAAACTCTATGTAAAATTGCTAAATAAATTTAAGGAAGACCCAAGCTTAAACCAGTTAAATGAAGCGCTTGAAAAAAGCGACATGACATCGGCTCAAGGCTTCGCGCATACGCTTAAGGGACTTGCCGCGAATCTTTCGCTTACAGAACTTTACAAGCAAAGCGTTGAGCTTGAAGCGCAGATAAAAGCCGGATCTGTAAACCCGCAGCAGGCGGAACTGATCAAGAGCGTCCATGCCCAGACCATGACGGAAGCTGATAAGGTAATTGCCCAATATGCTTGAAAAAACACCAACTGTATTAGTTGTTGATGATCAGGAAGTGAATGTCGAAATTCTCGATGAAATTCTCAAAAACGATTATAAGATAATCAAGGCGTTTAACGGCAGGCAGGCGCTTGAAAAACTCCGCACGGAAGAATCGCCGCCGAAGATTATACTTCTTGATCTTATGATGCCCCTCATGAACGGGCGCGAACTGTTTGAAATCTTAAAAAAGGACAAAGCGTTTAAAAGGATTCCTGTTATTTTTATTACGGCGGAAAATGATTCTGAAAGCGAGCTTTTGGAAGCAGGCGCGGTTGATTTTATTAACAAGCCTTTTCTTCCCGAAATTGTCAAGCTTCGCGTGCGCAATCAGATTGAGCTTAAAAATTACAGCGACAGTCTTGAAGAAATGGTCGCGGTGAAAACCGCGGAGGCGACAAAGACGCTTGAAAATACGCTTCAGGGGCTTGCGAATGTTATTGAACACCGCGACCTTGAATCCGGCGAGCATGTAAAAAGAACGCAGTTGTTTGTCAGGGCGCTGACCGATTATCTGATAGAAACGGAATCTGTCTATGCCGCAGAATTAAGGGAGTTAAAGCCTGATATTATAATGAAGTCGATGGCGCTGCATGATGTGGGAAAAATCGCGATTCCCGATAAAATTCTTTTAAAACCGGGAAAGTTGGACCCTGCGGAATATGAAATAATGAAGACCCATACCACAAGGGGCAAGGAAATTATTCACGAGCTAGGTGATGTCAATTCGTCGCTTTACCTTAAACACTGCGAAGATATCTGTTACGGGCATCACGAACGGTGGGACGGCAAAGGCTACCCAAAGGGCCTTAAAGAAAACGAAATCCCGCTTGCAGCAAGGCTCGCTTCGCTTGCCGATGTTTATGACGCCCTTGTTTGCGCACGCGTTTACAAATCCGCGATGCCTTATGACGAAGCCATTAGAATTATTATTGAAGGAAAAGGAACACAGTTCGATCCTGTGATAGCCGAGGCTGTCATTCAAATACAGGATAAGTTCATGGAAATATCTAAAAAATATCAATAATATTATTTGTTTTAACACATCTGTGTAATAATTTAAGAAATGTCAAAATTATTCTTTTCAAAAACAGTAAAAGACTGTATAGTAATATTATTAAGGAGTTTTTATGTCAGATACAAAAACGCTGCCTGATTACCCAAGGGGGATTACATTTGAGCATGTATGGGCTGCCCTGATGGAAGACAGAAAAAATATTGAAGAAAACGCTGCTTTGCAAAAAGAAACAAACCGCCAAATAAAAGAAGCCCAGATGGAAACAAACCGCCAGATAAAAGAAGCCCAGATGGAAACAGATCGCCAAATAAAAGAGACTCAAAAGGAAACAGACCGCCAGATAAAAGATATAAACAAACGCTTTGGCGAATATTCAAACCGTTTAGGTGAAATTTCTGAATATATGATTGCTCCCAATTTAAGGGACAAATTTAATGAGCTTGGATTTAATTTTCAAAAGACAAGCAAGAACACTGAGGTTTCAGACAGAAAAAACGATATTTATTTTGAAATTGATTATTTTCTGGAAAACTACAGCAAAGCTTTGCTTGTTGAAGTAAAAACAAAACTTATTTCCGATCACGTAAACGCTCATGTTGAACGGCTGGAAAAAATGCGGAAATACGCTGATTTACACGGCGATAAACGTACATTTATGGGGGCTGTCGCGGGAGTTGTAATACCGGATGATATTAAAAAATTGGCGTTAAATTACGGATTATACATAATAGAACCATCAGGGGAGACTTTCAAAATTACACTGCCCGAAGGTAATCCCAGAGAATGGTAAACCGGAACGGTTTTTATTAAATATTATAATAAAAAATATTATATATTTACATAAAAAAAGTTGTTATATATGTAATTTGGCATTATTATATACGTATAAGAAAATTAGATTTCAAATGGAGGAAAATTTATGAAGAAATGGATGATTATTGGTATTGTCGTAATGATGGCAGTGCTTGCCGCAGGCTGCGCGAGCACATCAGTAACACAAGCGGCTCCTACTGTCTTATATAAAGCCGGAGGAGCATTTAGTAACTGGGGTGAATATGATCCGGCATTTATGTTTACGCCTGTTCAAAAAAATGATTCCAGACTCGCGCCGTTAGCAAGCGCTCTTGCCAATGCACGGGAAGTATACCTGTATGAACATACAGTTGGTCCTGATGAGGGCTGGACAGGCAGCTGGACAGGAGGCGTACCTTTTGAAGGATCATTAATATTTAAAGCGATTAAATGGATTCCGGAACCCGAAGCGGAAGACGGCTGGGCAATTCAATTTTGGGCTCCAAGTCCGGAAAGCGGAGCTGTTGCCAACCTGACGCCTGATACCCTGGCTATGCCGTTATGGCGTCCTGATGATGTAAGAGACGCGGCGGCTGACGGTCTTGGCGGATGGAACGAAGATCCTTACTTAAAAACAAAAGGTACGTACTATATGGTATTTGCAATAATGAATGACGGAAGTCAGGCATTGGGAGCGGTTAAAAAGTAGGTATTTGGCATTTAATTATAAAGGGGACTCTTTGGAACAGGCGTTTTGGAGAGTCCCTTTTTGTTTTTAAATTTGTTTTAATAAATCTGATTCAGGAGGATTTAATGAAAAAGATAATATTTGCTTTCTTGTTGATTGCTGTTTTCAGCATACCGGTTTTTGCCGGCGGCGGCGCTGACGCAACGCCTATCAAGGTTTGGGTCGGGCGTGAAGCGGTTGAATTTTATCAGAAGGTTGCTCAGGATTATATAAGCGATTATAATGCCCGCAATCCAAGGAACCTTTATCCATACACCATAATAGTCGAAGCAATGGACGCTACAGGCGCCGCTGGTACTTTTTTGCAGGATACGACAGCCGGAGCGGATATTTTTACAATTCCCCATAATCAGTTAAGTCAGCTTGTTTCATCAACTTCAAATTCAATAGGCCCGGTAACAAGTCAGGCGTTGATTAATCAAATTAACGCTGATAATCCTTCAATGTTTCTGGATGTTATAAAACGCAGAGTCGGCGGACAGGAATATATATTCGGGGTGCCATACCGGTCGCAGTCACTTGTATTGTTTTATAACAAATCATTCCTTACCGAAACCGATGTACAAACATGGGAAGGCATTTTGGCAAAGGCAAAAACGCTTGGGAAACAGTCTTTAACGCTAGTCGATACAGCCGGTTTTAATGATTCGTTCCTTGTTCTTTCTACAAGGGAATCTGACGGAAGAGCGATTGCTGATATTTACCTGAATAAAACTCTTGCCAATTGCAACTTTACTTCTGATTTGGCTGTCGCGGCTGTTAAATGGGGCCAAAGATTTTTTACAGATTCTAACGGCGCGAAAGTGCAGTCAGGATCAGGCTGGGAAGTTGAGCTTAGAAATGAGGCCACGCTTTGTTTTATCGGGGGCGCGTGGCATTATAACGCTGTAAGAACAGCTCTTGGGAGCAATCTTGGCATTGCCCTTCTTCCCAATTTCACGCTGACTGCCGCCGATGTTACAGGCACTAATATCGCAGCCAGCACAGTAATGAGATCCGGCACTTTTGCCGACACCCTGATGTTTGTAATGAAAAAACTGGACATTAATGTTCCGGCGCAGAAAAGCAGAGCGGACGCCCTGCAGGATTTAATGTTATGGCTTTCCAAGAAATCCGTTCAGCAGGACGCGTTTACGGCGCTTCAGCAGCTTCCGGCGTATAAAAACGCAAGATCAGAATTTACCGGCATGAACGCGAACACATTGGAAGGTATATTCGCGCGCGCCCAGCTTGATATGTTTTCCAGGGGAAGGCCTCAGCCGTTCGGAGAAAGTTTATTAATGAATAATTATTATTATTCCACCGGAGCTCCGGCAATATTAAATGATATTCTGATAAACAGGGGAAGCCAATACGGCACGCTGCAGCAAATTAAAGACGGGCTTGCGACTATACAACGAATCTGGACAACCGGCAGAAGGTAGTATTGCTGATAATTAACTTGATAACCCCGTCCAAAAGCGGCGGGGTTATTCTGTTTTATTGATTTAGTCTGCTTCGCAGATTATAAACAAGAGGTGAATATTTCCGTGCAAATAATAGAAGAAAATAAAATTCTTTTAAAAAAACAAAATGTTTTTTTAGGTTTTTTTTCCGCCATGGGCGGCGGTATTAAAAATTTTTTTATCAGGTTTGCGGTCTGCGGGTTTCCTGTAAAAATATCGTATTTTATAATGGGCTTTGGCAATTTTTGTTATAAACAGTTTATCAAAGGGTTCATATATTTAATTCTTCAGGCCGGATTTATCGCGTTTATGGCATTATGTCCGCGGGTAAATAATACTCCGTTCGGTTATAAAGCGCTAATAAACTTTACAACGCTCGGCACCAATCCCGGCGATATTTTTTCAAGCGCCGATAATTCAATGCTCATGCTGCTTTTCGGCGTTGTTACAATTTGTATCATCGGACTTTTCTTTCTTTTATACTTAAGCAACATTAAAAGCGCGTACAAGGCGGAATGTGATACGCGCAAATTCGGCAAAGCGCAGACCTTTATCGAAGATATAAAACATCTTCTGGATAACCGTTTTAATGTGACGCTTTTAACTCCCATATTTATCGGGGTGGCTATTTTTACAATAATGCCCACGCTCTTTATGATCGCCATCGCGTTTACAAATTTTGACAGCCGGCACCAGGGTGATGTTTTATTTGACTGGGTCGGTTTCGCGAATATCGCGGACCTTTTCATAAGGCAGGGCGAAATAGGGCAGCGCTTCCTTCCTGTCCTTGGCTGGACTTTAACATGGACTGTCTTTGCGACATTCACCTGTTATTTCGGCGGAATATGTCTGGGGATAATGATCAATATGAAGGGCGTAAGATACAAAGCGTTTTTCAGGACAATTTTTATTTTAACAATCGCAATGCCGCAGTTTGTATCGCTTCTTGCCGTAAGAAATCTTTTAGGAGAGTTAGGGCCGTTTAACACAATGCTTCAGAATCTTGGAATAACAAACGAACCCATTGCGTTTCTTGGAACGTCTGAAAGCGTTCTAAGGACAAGGATTACGATAATCCTTACCAACTTCTGGATTGGCGTTCCGTATACAATGCTGATGACAACAGGTATATTAATGAATATACCGCCTGATTTATATGAAGCCGCAAGAATTGACGGCGCCGGCAGGTTTAAAATTCTCGCGAAGATCACAATGCCGTATATTATTTTTATTACCACGCCGTATCTAATTTCATCGTTTGTGGGCAATTTTAACAGTTTTAATATTATCTTCCTTCTTACAGGCGGTAACCCGACCGCGCCGGGAGGCTATAAGGCAGGAACAACCGATCTTCTTGTAACGTGGCTTTTTAAATTATCAATCGATGAAAAAGAATATAATTTGGGCGCGGTTGTCGGCATTATGACATTCCTTTGTACTTCGATAATTACGCTTGTCACCTACAGAAGGTCAAGAGCTTACAAAGAGGAGAATAGATTCCAATGACAAAGAAACGTAAAACCGGTTCAATTAAAAGAACCGAAGCATTGTCTGTTACGGCTGTTCACGTTGTACTGGTTATCCTTGCGATCGTCTGGCTTTATCCGACGCTTTGGGTAGTGCTCAGCGCTTTCAGGGTAGAGTATAACGATATGGGCGATCTAGTCGGAATTGTTGTTTCAAATTATTTTCCGCGCGGACTTGGATTTGAGAATTTTGTCCGGTTGTTTACAACTACGCTGTTCGGAAGATGGGTATTAAATACGCTTATAGTCGCAGTCTTCACCACAATACTGTCAACATTTCTTATTTTAAGCACGGCTTATGTTATGAGCAAGATGCGGTTTAAAATGAGAAAACCGGTTATGAACATCGCCTTGATTCTGGGGCTCTTCCCGGGATTCATGTCAATGATCGCGATATATTATATTTTAAAAGCGCTCGGTCTTACTCAAACTCTTTTTGCGCTTATTCTTGTGTATTCTGTAAGCGCGGGACTTGGTTTTTATGTCGCCAAAGGATTCTTCGATACGATTCCCGATTCGCTTATTGAAGCGGCGAAAATTGACGGCGCGATGCAGTCGCGGGTTTTCTTTTCGATCATTCTGCCTATAAGCAAACCAATAATCGTGTATACAGCCCTTATGGCTTTTATGGCTCCGTGGATGGATTTTATCTTCGCGCGTATTATTCTTGGGGAGCAAAATGTTCATTTGCACACAACAGCAGTCGGTCTTTATTATATGATGTACGGGCAAAGGGTGGACTCAAACGTGTTTACTATCTTCTGCGCGGGATGTTTTTTTATCGTGATTCCGATTGTTGCGCTTTTCCTTTCAATGCAGAAATTTTATATCGAAGGCGTAACCGCGGGCGCTGTTAAAAGCTAGCGGCATATGAAGAAACGGTTTGTTTTCGCACTTGTAAAAATTATTATCGCGCTGGCGGTTGTTTCGGGCTGCGCGTCTTTGTATCTTGTAAGGGATTACGAATACAGCGCAGTTACGGATAACTACCGCGTCTATTATGAAATTTTTGTCGGCGCGTTTTCCGATTCAAACGGAGACGGCATAGGCGACATTCGCGGGCTTATAAACAGGCTTGACTACCTAAAAGGCGGTTTTCCCGATTCTGGAAAAAGTCTTGGCATAGAAGGAATCTGGCTTATGCCTATAATGCCGTCTCCGAGTTATCACAAGTACGATGTAATCGATTATTGTAAAATTGATCCAAAGTACGGCACAATGGATGATTTTGACGAGTTTCTCGCTGAGTGTGAAAAACGCGGAATAAAAGTAATCATCGATCTTGTTCTTAATCACACTTCTACGCAAAATCAGTGGTTTATAAACGCGAAGAACGCGGTTAAATCAGGCGATTTTGACAGCGCGTACGCCGGTTATTATTCAATTTCCACACAAAGATCTTCCGGCAAAGCATGGTATGAATTTGAAAAAACACCTAACGGCATTCAGTTCTTTTATGAAGGAAACTTCGACCGGAGCATGCCGGAACTTAATCTTGACAGCTCTGATGTCCGCCTGGAAATTACGGAAATTGTAAAGTTCTGGCTTGAAAAAGGCGTGGGCGGTTTCAGGCTTGATGCCGTTTCATATCCGTATCTTGGCGAACATGATAAAAATATCGCGTTCTTAAAATGGTTTAACGATGAATGTCAAAAAATAAATCCTGATGTTTATATTGTAGCCGAGAACTGGTCAGACATAAATTTAATTCAGGATTATTATGAATCTGTAAATTGTTTTGATTTTGGAATGTCAGGCACTTCAGGCGATATTTATCTTACTGTGCAGGGCGAACAGAGCGTTACCGGATTCGCGAATCGTCTTGCGGATTATCAAAAACGCGTCCTTGAAAAAAATCCCGGTGCTGTTTTAAATCCTTTTATTACAAACCATGACATGGACAGGGCCGCTGGTTTTCTTTCGGTTGATGATTACAGAATGCAAATGACAGCGAATCTTTATATTCTTTCAAGCGGAAGCCCGTTTATTTATTACGGCGAAGAAATCGGCATGAAAGGTTCAAGGGGAAACGCGAATACCGACGCGAATAGAAGGCTTGCGATGCTCTGGGGCGATAAAGACACTGTGCGCGATCCGCAGGGCAGCACATACAATAGCGCCAATCAGATTAACGGAACTGTTAAAACCCAGGCGGCGCAGCAGGGAAGCCTTTTAACGCATTACAAAAAATTGATAAGGCTCAGGAACGCAAACCCCGAGATCGCAAGGGGCGTCATTATCCCGCTTGATTTTTCGCAGTACGATAATTTCGGCGGCTTCATTTCACGTTACGAAGGCAGCCGTGTTGCGGTTTTGCATAACACAAGCGGCGCTGATTGTGTTGTTGATCTAAACCTTTACACTGACGAAAAATTTTCTGTTGTAAGGGGCTTTGCCGGAAAAGGCGCCGCCTCGCTTGACGGCGGAATTCTGACGCTCTCCGGGTTTACAAGCGTTGTGCTAAAGTAGGTTATATTTCCCAGACCGGAATGGAAACCGCACTGCGGTTAATCGCATAACGTTCTTTTGTAAGGCAAAGAACGGCGCCTGTTCCGGTTTTTTTTCCCAGTTTGCCTGTGATATTGAATTTTTTAATATCTTTCTCACCCGGCATCGCGGTTTTTTTTACTTCGATCGGATACAAGGTCATGTTTTTTTCTATTATAAAATCAATTTCTTTTTGATCGGTATCGCGGTAAAAATAAATAAGCGGATCGATGCCGTTATGCCTGTAACTTTTTATTATTTCGCCAAAACACCATGTCTCCAAAATCGCTCCGTCCATTGCTCCAGAATAAAGCGTTTCAGGCGTTTCCCAGCGGCAAAGATATGCGCATAAACCTGTATCCATAAAATATACTTTTGGCGTTTTAATGATGCGGCTTGTAACATTCGGGGAATACGGCTGCAAAAGATAAACAATCCCTGACCGCTCCAGAATTCCCATCCATGCTTGAGCTGTTTTTAAATCAATCCCGATATCGTTTGCAAGGCTGCTGTAATTTACAAGATTTCCGGTTCTTGCGGCGACAGCGGATATAAAATTATAAAACTGAACAGGCTTTTCCACGCGGTAAAAATCCCTGACATCCCGCTCTATATAAGATTGAACATAAGAAGAATAAAAAGCTTCGCGGTTAATTTTTTTATTTACAACAGGTTCCGGTAAAGAGCCTTCCCAGATATTTTTGTAAAGGCCGTTTATTGTTAATGGTTTTTTCTTTATATCATTTTGATTTTTGAATTCCGGCACAAAAGGCTTTCCGCTGAAAGGCTGCTTTATTTTTTCACGGTAAGAAAGCCCAAGAAGTTCCACGATTGCAATCCGCCCCGCAAGAGATTCTGTAACTCCCTTCATTAAACTGTATTTTTGCGAGCCGGTAAGCCAGAAAGCGCCCTTTTCATTTTTATGCGAGTCAACATACATCTTGATAAATGGGAGAATTTCTGGCGCGTATTGGACTTCATCAATTAGCACTGGCGGAGGATTTTCTGTTAAAAAAAGTTCAGGATCATTTTGCGCCAAACTGCGGTATTTGGGATTATCAAGAGTTATATACTTTCGTTTTCCCTTACACAAGCTTTCAAGCAAAGTTGTTTTACCCACCTGCCTCTGGCCTGTCAGCAGAATAATCCTGAAATTCTTTGAATATTCATTTATTACATCAGCAATCGTTCTTTCAAGCATTTTAAAAACTCCGTTTAAAATGGAATCTACTTCCAGATTAAACGGACAATAATAAAATGTCAAGAATTAAGATGGAGGTGGCGGGAGTCGGTTTTCAGCCCGCGGCTTCGTTTCGACTCCCGCGTCATAGGAGTTTATTACAAATTTATTCCTGCGTTAAATTGACCAGAGTTTTAGTTAATCAAAATGGAGGTGGCGGGAGTCGAACCCGCGTCCCAATACGCGAAACATAGACATCTACAGATTTAGCCGTCTATTGTATTGTCGGGGCATGCTTGGCTAAACGGCGCGCGGCATGCCCTTATTCCGGAAAATCTTGCCATTACGTCTCCGGAAGCGGCGGAATGACCAGCTCTGATTGCGACGCGGAAGCTGTTCCTCAGAGCGGCGGAACAGTTCCACGCGATTACGCAGCTAAGGCGTAGTCGTAACTGACAGTTTTATTGGCAGTTAAATTTTTGCCCAATCAGGAGATGAGCGCTCCATCTGCAGTCTATACCCCGAAGACGTACCAGTCGAAACCGGTGCACCCCCCAACAGATAATAGCACGGCAAAGCCGTGTAGATCAATAATTTAGAACGTTGTAGCACCAATAGAAGTAAAAGGATGACTAAAGCAAGGGTTGCTTTAGCAGCTCGACAGTGCGCTAATTAAAAGCACAGCGAAGCTGTGCAGATGACACAATCTAAATAGCGTAGCACCAATAAAATTAACAAAGATGATAAAGGCAAGGGTACCTTTAGGTACACGACAGTGCGCAAACAAACATATCTCAGTTATCTTCTGGCTTTCAGGATTTCTATGGTTCTTTCTATGTTGGTTATCCAATCGTCAAATTCGTGGCCAAGATCGCCTACGCTTATTTTAAACTCGGCATATTCCTTAGCGTTTTCAAGGTCTTTGATTTTTTTATCCAGTTCTTCTCTTGAGCTCATTTTTTACCTCTATTTTTTTATCGGAATGAAAAATAATGTTATTGAAGCATTTCCAAAACTTTCGAGCCATGTTCGCGTTTTTGGAAAAACTGCCTTAAATTAAATAAAAAAACGTCGTTTAGGACGTTTTTTCAAAAGATTTTTCAAAAATTAGCAGAGTTTTGGAAAAGGCTCATTTATTAATAAATTTGTGCTTTTCAGGCGCCCATGTTATAATGTTCATATTATGGAACAGGCGCTTCTTGCAACGGAGTTTCCGGAGCAGGCGTATTTTGCAAATGGTGCGCATTCAGATTTAAACGCGCACACGCTTGATTTTCAGGTTTTATCCAGAGATGAAGAGCTTCTTGTCGGGGAAATCGAGGACTGGCTGAAGGGAACGAATGCCGGGGATTATTCTCTGGTGCATGACAGGTTCAGGCGGCTTCGTAGTTTTGGGAATGCGGTTTTTGATTATCCTTCAATCAAGAATACCCAGTTTGTCAGGGATATTCTTGTTAATGAGAACAGGCTTACGGAATCCCTGCTTGTATTTTCCGCCGCGTCGCATATTTTAAAAACTCCTACAAAAGTGGTCGCGCTGCGCAGTTATCTTGTGGCTAAATTCCACGCGTTCTGGCTGCTTGCAAGGCTTACAGAAGGTCATGACGAATACTGCATTCCGGCGAGAAGCATCTCATTTTCTGTTGTTTTTACATTGATGGCTGAAAATGTGTATTTTTCCTGTCTTGACGATCCAAGTTTTTCCGAAAGCACCAAGGCAAAACTGGCGAATGACTTGATTGCCCTTTGGGACAGCGGCACAGACCTTCGCAGCATCCGGCATTTGATGGCGCTTTCGTCGCTTTGGACGGCAAGGGATTCAGCCCCGCCCAGTTTTGGTACAATGGACGGAAATACCGAGCTTTTGCGCATATCAATCGATATGGGCGTTGAAACCGAATGGGAAGATTTCCTTAAAGAAGAATCAACAAATAATGAAACAAGATGGGCGCTGGAAGAGTTCCTTTTTGGTCTTTCTTATGAAGAAATTCAGCAGGTCAGAAACAGGCTGAAACGCTACGGCGTAACGTCTGTAGGACACGATGAAGTCCGCTCTTTTTTGGATTCAATGCCGTCGTATTCTGTCGTTAACGATCATGATCCAAGGGCGATTTATGACTTTTTTATGGAAAGAAAAGAAGCCTGTACGCTGCGAAAAAGGGTTCTGGCTCCAGGTCCTGTTCATACGCTGGAAGAAGTATACCTGAAATACAGGATTGTACTGGAAGCCGGGTATGATATTATGACTGTATAAAATATTTTAAAATTTAGCTTTTTTCATAACTAACCGGGTTTTGGGAAAGCCTCAATATAATCAAAAAATAACCAAAAATTATAATTTTCTTTTTTTCTTGTCTGTTTTATTCCGAATTCCTATATTTTATTTAAGATTAATTGAGGAGGAATAAAATGAAACTCAAATTTAAACTAAGCCTTATGGTGATCGCAATTGTGGTGTTCATCGTAACGGGAATCGCGGCGCTGCTTCTGAATGAGGCTTCAAATATAAGCCTTGAACTGAGCATGAATAATCTCGAGCATATGCTCGAAAGGGAAGTCAATTACTGGAAAGGCCGCGAAGACGGTCATATTCTGGCTTTGAGTACTCTGGCTGCGATTATGGAAGATTTTGAAAGCCTGCCTGCGGAAACAAGGAGAGATCAATTTGACAGCATGTTAAAGGGCGCTCTTCTTGAGAATGAAAGATGGGGGATGACCTTTTCGATTTGGAAACCAAATGCCCTGGACGGAATGGACGATGAATATATTGGCAGGACGGGTTCCGGCCCGACAGGGCAGTATGCCATGACTGTTACCAAGGAAACAGGCGTTATTACGACCCGAGCCAGCACTGATATTGCTCAAACCATGGATCATCTAAACGGCCCTAACGCAAGAAAAGACCGCTTTGATAACCCTGTGCCCCAAAGGATAAACGGAAAAGACAGCTTCGGGCTTTTAATACAGGTTCCTATCATACATCCGCGCACCAATGAAGTAATAGGAGCCGTAGGATGCCTTCTTGATATTTCCGTTATACAGCCTACGCTGGAAAAAACTCTGCACGAAGACGATAACATCGCTTTAATGGTTATGTATTCCGGCAACGGCGATATTCTTGCGCATTTTCTGCCTGAAAGAATCGGCAAAAATATGTTAGATGTCGATGTTGAATACGGCGCTTCGAAAAACGCCGCGTTTAACGCGATTCAAAGCGGCGCGAATTTTTCAGGCGAATCCTATGATCCGACGCTTAACACAAATATCATTATGGTAATGCAGTCGTTTCCCATCGGCGGATCGGATCAAACATGGTCTATATTGATAGGAGCGTCCGAGTCGCATATTTTAAAGCCGGTTCACGAAATTACAAAATTTACGATTATACTTGCTGTAATCGCAGTGCTTATGGGAGCTGTAATTACATATTTTATACTGCATTTTGTCACAAAACCGCTTGTTTCAGTAACGGATACTCTTAGGGATATTTCCGAGGGCGAAGGCGATTTAACCCGAACAATATCCGCAAAATCAAATGACGAAATCGGCGACCTTGCCAAATACTTTAATAACACTCTTACAAAAATCAGGCACCTTGTTTTATCAATCAAGAGTGAGTCGGACGTTCTGTCCAATGTCGGAACTGATCTCGCGGGCAATATGAATGAAACAGCCGCGGCTGTAAACCAGATCACGATGAATATTCAAAGCATTAAAGGGCGCGTCATAAACCAGAGCGCGAGCGTCAGCCAGACCCACGCGACAATGGGACAGGTTGTCGGCAATATTAACAAGCTTGATAAACTGGTTCAGGAGCAGAGTAAAAATGTCGCTCAGGCTTCGTCCGCGATTGAGCAAATGGTCGCGAATACCAATTCGGTGACAAATACCGTTATCAGTAACGCCAACAATGTAAAGATTTTAAAGGACGCTTCGGAAGTAGGGCGCAGCAGTCTGCATGAAGTTTCTGAGGATATTCAGGAAATATCACAGGATTCCGAAGGCCTTATGGAAATAAATTCTGTAATGCAAAATATATCAAGCCAGACAAATCTTTTGTCAATGAACGCCGCGATTGAAGCCGCGCACGCAGGAGACGCTGGCAAAGGCTTTGCCGTTGTCGCCGATGAAATCCGTAAGTTGGCGGAAAGTTCCAGCGAACAGTCAAAGACAATCAGCATTGTTCTGAAAAAGATTAAAGGCTCGATTGATAAAATTACGCAGTCAACAGGAAATGTTTTAACAAAGTTCGGCGCGATTGATGACAGCGTCAAAATAGTAGCCGAGCAGGAAGAAAATATTCTTCGCGCGATGGAAGAGCAGGGAGTCGGCAGCAAACAAATTCTTGAAGGTGTCGGTAAAGTGAACGATATAACAAGGCAGGTAAGCGACAGATCGGATGAAATGCTTCAGAACGCGAACGAAGTTATCCGTGAAAGCGAAAACCTTGAAAAAGCGACTCAGGAAATTGAATGCGGCATGAGCGAAATGGCGACCGGCGCCGATCAGATAAATGTCGCGGTGAATCATGTAAATGAAATAAGCGGCAAAAACCGCGACGGGATAAGCGTGTTAATCGGCGAAGTATCAAAATTTAAAGTTGCGTAAAAAAAATAGTATTTTAATTTAACCGGAAAAGGGCTGCCGAATGACAGCCCTTTTTTAATATTAGAGTTGTTCAATAACTGAAGTTATCGAACAAGTCCATTAATCTCCCAATCCGTCCAGCACTTCTGTCGCGCTTGTTACCTGCGGCTGATCTTCGCCGTGGCGGACGAAGAAAAGGCTTACCATTGCAAGCGCGAAGGCGATAACAGCGTAAAGGAACAGCACCTTATAATGTCCGACAAAATCGCGGATAGCGCCGAATAAAATCGGGGATACAATCTGCGAACTGAAAGAGAACGTGTAATAATAACCGATAAATGTTCCGATTTTTGTTTCGCCCGAAAGACGCACAATCATTGGAAGCGAATTTACGTTGACCATCGCCCAGAAGAATCCGCCGAAGAAAAGACAGCCGCGTGTAAGCCAGATGTTAGCTGCAAACGCAAGCGGCAGAAACAGCAAAATAAGTCCTGTAAGGCCGATTAGTATCGCCTTGCGTCTTCCGATTTTCGCACCTAGAAAACCGGCGGGTACTGCGAATATAAGGAATGTAAGAGAAAAGATCGTAAGGGTTATTGAAGAATCACCTGCCGACGTTCCTATAAATGTGTTTGTGTAATAAAGCGAAAAAAATGTTTCCATGGCGTTGTATCCTGCAAACCATAAAAATATCCCGACCAGAATTAATACAAGGCTTTTCTTTTCATTTTTTTCCAGTTTAACTTTAACAGTTTTTGTTTTATCTTCGGCTTCGTACGCGTTTTTCGGTTCGCGCACAAAAACCATCATTACAATAAGGGCTAAAACCATCATTACAGAGATAAAAATAAAAGGAAGCGGGTTTCCGTCTCCTGTTCTGCCCTGCCAGAAATTAAACAAGATGCCGCCCGCCAAAAAAGCGATGATCGCTCCGACGCCGCCCATCAGATTTACAATTCCGTTAGCCTGGCTGCGAAGCGGCCCGGGCGTAAGGTCGGGCATGATCGCGATAACGGGCGATCTCCATATCGACATTACAAATGTAAATAAAATTAAAACCGCCATAAGCGGAAATACGTTTGCCATGTACAAATTGGACATAAATGGAATTACTGCGAACAGCACAGCGCATACCGGAAGGCCGATGATGATAAACGGCATACGGCGTCCGAAACGCGTACGGGTGTTATCGCTAATCTTTCCGAAAAGCGGCTGAAACACAACGCCGAAAATATTGTCAATGACCATGACAAAACCTATCAATGTAGTGCTTGATAAAAAACCTTCAAGCAGCTTAGGCACAAAATTATTATAAAGACCCCATGCCATTGACGACGCGAAAAACCCAAAAGACAGAAGCAGCGTTGTTTTTACATCCAGCTTAAACTCTTTCATAATATTCTCCTTTAATCCGCTTGATTATATAACGCGCGGCACGCTAAAGCCGTATCCGGCCTTTCGCAGATTACCGCGTCTACATTGTATTTAAGCATCAGGTTGATAGCGTCAGGATCGTCTAACGTCCACGCGCTTACCTTGATTCCGCAGGCATGACAGCGGCTTACGGTTTCAGGAAACGCCGCGATTATTTTATAATACGGATTAATCCACTGCGCGTTCATGTAATTCGCGTAAACCCAGGGATCAACCATAGCCATTTCGTATAACAGTCCAATTTGGGAATAAGGGCTCGCTCTCTGAATCGACTTTAGGTAATAATGATTAAACGAAGAATATATAATCCGGTCTTCCATCGAATATTCTTTCGCCAGATTTACAAGCTTTACATGAAGATCATTATAAATCCGGTCGACGCATTTTAATTCAATGTTTAAAGAAAGAGACGTGGGTTTTATCAGTGAAAAAACTTCCTTTAACGCGGGAATGCTGCACGAACGGCCGGGGAATAATTTGCCGAAATTAAATTTTTTTAATTCATCAAGCGTGTAATCGTTAATGTGCCCTTTTCCGTCAGAAACCCGATCGATCATCGCGTCATGCGCGACAACGATTTCGCCGTCTTTTGAAAGATGCACGTCAAGCTCAATTCCGTCGGCGCCCTGATCAACGGCGAGTGAAAACGCTTCGAGTGTATTTTCAGGACAGCAGGCCGAAGAACCCCGGTGAGCCAGTATCATCGTTTTCATCAGGGTTATTATCGCAAAAAACTACAGGTAATTGCAAGCGTCCGCCATTACAGCATAACGGCGTTATACGGACAGGAACAGGTTAAAGAGCGTTATTATTTCCTGATCGCTTAGAATATTGGTAAAAAAATCAAGGTTGTTTTCGCTTTGCGAAGAAGGGTTTGAAATAAAAAGCGAAGCTATAAAATTGGAGCCTGCAAGTCCAAAGCTTGAGGCAAGATTGATGACAGCTGCCATGCCTCTTGCCTGCGTCGGGTTATCAAACTGAAGCCGTATCACAGCTTCGTACCTGCCGGGAGATACGGTTATTAAATTAAAAAAAAGCTGTAAGACAGGGAACCGGATCGGCAGGCCCGCTTCGCTTAACATTCTTGTTATGGTATCGCCGGGATTGACAAGCCAGCAGGAAAGATCCGCGTTCCCGCGGAATTCATTAAAGCCTTCGGGGACTTGCGCGCCGCCTTTATTATCGAGTAAATCAAACGGCTGCGCGGTCAATGAAGAAGCGGCCAGAGCTTTTTTTGAATCAATCGAAAGGGAAAGTCCGCTGACGCTTGAGTACCAGTAGGAGCCGCCCGCCTGCGAACGCTGCTTCTTCCAGTTTTTGTCAAAAGTGAACGCGAAGCCTGCCTGAACATTTGGATAATTTCCCCACGCGGCAAGCTGAAAACGTTTCCCAGTTTCCGGCGGAAAAAGCGCGGCGACAAAGTATCCTGTTCTGTCCATCATCTGTTTTGTCTGCGGGTCTTTAAGTTCTTCGAGCGGTAAAAGTTCAAGAATGTCACGCGCTTTTTGGGCGTTCGCGAAAATGTACGCTGATGCGCCGCTTCCCAAAGGCAGGATTTTAATATCTTCCAGAAACGTATCCTGCGCCTTTGGCATTGTCTGGCATGATAATAAAAACGAAACAATAAGAATTAGGAGTGAGGAATGAAAGATTAGAATATTAAGGTATTTATTTTTTTTCATAACGCAAACTCCATTATTAATTCGTCATTATGCATTCCTGACTCTTAACTATTTTTACTAGCCATGTTTCGTCTCCGGCTTCGATTTCGATCTGTCCGCCGGTTTTTTCCCACTGCGTTTTAACCGCAAGCGTCTCGGAAGCCGCCAAATCGCCGAAGCGATCCCACGCGTCTTTAAGCTTGTCTGATCCGAAAACCGCAAGTTCAATCCTGTCTGTAACGGACAAACCTGTTTCCTTGCGCGCGTTCTGAATACCGCGGATTAAATCGCGTATATCTCCTTCCATCGAAAGCTCGCCTGAAATTTCCGTGTCAAGACCGACAGTTAAAGTGCCTTCGTTAAGTACGCGCAGGGCGGCTTTTTCATTGCGGCGTATGTCGAGTTTATCGGCTGTGATAACAACCGCTCTTGCGCCGCCTGCTTCTGCGGGAATATCAATCGAAAGCGACGCGCCTTCAAGAACGCTTTGAATTTCATTGTGGTCAAGCTGTTCGATTTTCGCCGCGGCGGCTTTCATGTCCCTGCCAAGCTCTTTTCCAAGGACGCGGAAGTTCGCTTTCACTTCGTATTCGACAAGGTCTTCTTCGTTATCTGAAAAAATTATTTCCTTTACGTTGAGCTCTTCGCGGATAATATCCGCCATGCCGATTAAAGCTTTTTTTTCTTCTTCGTTGCGCGTAACAAGCTCCGCCTTGCGAAGCGGCTGGCGCATTTTGATGTTGTACTGCGAACGCAGCGACCGTCCGATCGAGACAGCTTTCATGACGGAAGCCATCCTGAACTCAAGCTCCCTGTTCCGCCGTGATTCATCAGGCGCAGGATAATCCGCAAGATGGACGGAAATTGCATCGCTTTCCAGCCGCAGGTTTTGCCAGATTGCGTCCGTTGTAAAAGGCATAAACGGAGCGGTTATTGTTATTAATGTTTTTATTGCCTGATAAAGCGTGCCGTACGCTTCGTGTTTGTCGTTGTCGTATCCGCTTCTCCAGAAACGGCGGCGCGAACGGCGGATATACCAGTTATTCAAAAGATCGATAAAACGTAAAATCGGATCGACAGCGCGGCTCAGATCGTACGCTTCCAGCGCTTCGCCTGTTTTTTCTACAAGCGTCTGCGTTTCTGAAAGTATCCATTGATCCAGCGGGTTTACGGGATTTGAAGGCGCGGACTCAGGAGTAACATTATCGATGTTCGCGTATGTGATAAAAAAGCTGTAGGAATTCCAAAGCGGGATGATAATGCTTTTCATTACTTCGCGCACGCCTTCGTCGCTGTAGCGGAGATCATCCGCTTTGACAACAGCGGAGTGTACAAGGAAAAGGCGGAGCGCGTCCGCGCCGAAAGAATTAATCACGTGGTTTGGGTCTGTGTAATTGCGAAGGCTCTTGCTCATTTTCTTGCCGTCCGTTGCCAGCACAAGCCCGCTTACAACGCAGTTTTTAAAAGCCGGTTTTTTAAACAGGGCCGCTGCAAGAACAGTGAGCGTGTAAAACCAGCCGCGCGTCTGATCAAGCCCTTCGCTTATAAAATCCGACGGAAAATGGTTTTCAAAAAATTCCTTGTTTTCAAACGGATAATGATTCTGCGCGTAAGGCATCGCGCCTGATTCAAACCAGCAGTCAAGAACTTCGGGAACGCGCGTCATTGTTCCCTTGCAGTCGCCGCTTGTTTTTTCGCACGGGATTTTTATTTCATCGACAAAATGCTTGTGAAGATCGTCAGGATAAATTCCAGAAAGCTCTTTTAATTCCGCGCGGCTGCCGACGCAGATTATTTTTCCGCATTCGCCGCAGCGCCAGACAGGAAGCGGGTTCCCCCAGTAACGGCTGCGGCTTATCGCCCAGTCGCGCGCTCCTTCAAGCCATTTGCCGAATCTTCCTTCTTTTATATGGCCGGGAACCCAGTAAATTTTACTGTTCGCTTCTATCATGTCCTGTTTGATTTTTTCCACGCTGACAAACCACGAACCGACAGCGCGGTAAATTAGCGGGCTTGCGCAGCGCCAGCAGTGCGGATACGCGTGAAGTATTTGATCGCGTTTAACAAGTTTGCCTTCTTCCCTTAATTTATCGATGATTGCCTTGTCGGCGTCTTTTACAAACAGACCCGCAAAGTCCGTTACTTCAGATGTAAATTTACATTCTTCGTCTACGGGGCAGATAACGGGGATTCCTGTTCCTTTTAAAACGCGCGCGTCGTCTTCGCCGAAACCGGGAGCCGTGTGCACGATCCCCGTGCCGTCTTCTGTTGTGACAAAATCGCCGAGGAACACGCGGAAGGCGTTAGGCGCATCTTTAAAATAAGGTAATAAAGGCTCATATTGAATTCCTGCAAGCTGTCCGCCTTTTTTCTTCCAGATGATTTTATATTCAGCCGGATCTTTATAAAACGCAGGCAGTCGCGCTTCGGCGAGAATGTAATGCTGGCGGAGCGCAGAGTTGGGAGTGGCATCTTCGATTAAAACATAGTCGATATTTTCTCCCATTGTAAGCGCAAGGTTAGACGGAAGCGTCCAGGGAGTTGTCGTCCATGCCAATAGATATGTGTTCTCAGGAAATGAAATCTTCTCTTTTCCGCCGCCTGCTGTCTTAAACCGCACAGTAATAGCCGGATCATGAACGTCTTTGTAGCCGCCAAGATTTAGCTCGTGATTGGAAAGGACTGTGGCGCATCTTGGGCAGTAGGGAAGAATGTAATGGCCTTCGTACAAAAGCCCTTTCTTCCAGAGCGAAGACATGATCCACCAGATTGTTTCCATGTAATCGCTTTCCATGGTTTTGTAATCATTGTCAAAATCGACCCAGCGTCCAAGGCGCGTGATTGTAGCTCTCCACTCTTTCACATAACGCAGGACAGACGATCTGCAGGCTTCGTTGAACTTCGCGACGCCGTATTCTTCGATTGCGGTTTTTGAATTAAGGCCGAGTTCTTTTTCGATTAAATTTTCGACAGGAAGGCCGTGGCAGTCCCAGCCGAAACGCCGCTCGACTTTTTTGCCTTTCATGCACTGGTAACGCGGAATGATGTCCTTGATTGTGCTTGGAACAAAATGCCCGAAGTGCGGAAGCCCTGTCGCGAACGGGGGGCCGTCATAAAAAACAAATTCTTCGCCTCCCTTGCGGTTCGTAACGGATTTTTCAAAAATATTATTCTGTTCCCAGAATTTTAAAATTTCTTCTTCAAGCCCGGGAAAATTTACTTTTGCGTCGACAGGTTTGTACACGATGGTCTCCTTAGTATCTGTAACCGAATGTAACTCCGGCTCCCGCAAGGAACGGGTATCCGGCTTTTATATAGGGTTCCGCGTAAAAAATATTTCCAAACACAAATCTGCAGCCGGCTCTTACGCCGCCGAGAAACAGCGCGGCTGTTCTGGTTTCTTCGAAAAAAAACGACGCGCCCAAATCGGCCTGGACATAAATTCCTGAATGTTGATCCGAAAGGTTAAAAAAATAATAACGCAGCATTGCGGAAGGCTCAAGAATGTTGCTGCCTTGCCCGTTGGCGCTTATGGATAAATTTACGCCGGCTGCAAAGCGCAAAGGCAGATTAAAATCCGCGCCGAGCGAAGCGCCGAACGCAAGACCTTTTTTGGAATACATATTCATCTCCGCGCCGTAAGAAAAAGCGAATGTCTTATTATCCTGCGCGTGTTGATTTATCTGCGAATATGCGCAAAAACATGAAAAAAAACATAAAATAACGGCAAGCACCGGTTTTTTCATTCTGACCTCTTCGATTTGTAGTATATCATAATGAATGGTTTTATCAATCGACCTGAATGAATACTGTTTACAGCGCGTCTGTCAGGATAAGGCAGGGAGATTTTTAAATTTCCGGCCGTAAAATTATTTCACAGCCGGATACAATTCATAATTAAAAGCTTTATAAACTATTTGCAAGAACCCTGAGATCTTTTGCTGTATCGCCGAAGCCCCTGATCTCGTCAATATCGGCGCAGTCAAGCATTACTCCCTTGATGCTTCTTACCGCTCCTGAGTCTTTTAAGTTTGTCTCAAGATTGGGAACTGTCAATTCCATCCCCTGCCTTAATTTATACGGGTCTTTTATAACAGAGTTTGACGCAAGCATGATAACAGGGTAATAAAAACCGTTGCCGTAATGCGCTCTTGCGATTGAAACAAGCGAGTCGCCGCTTTTTACAGTGTATTTCTGAGCGCCGTCCAGAATAAGGCCCCGTTCATACTTGTTGTATATCGCGGTGAAAACTTCATCTGTAATTTCATCCGCTGTTTTTGGCGTGGACTTGCATGATACCGCAAGCAGACTGACAATGACCAATGCAAAGATCAGTGTTTTTTTCATGATATTCTCCTTAAAACGTTTTATGTTAATTAATTATATTTTCGATTTCTTAAAATATCAATTTAAAAAAATATATTTTTAAAGATAAAGTGACATATAATGAAAAATTATTCCCTGTTTATTAATATCCTTACAGCTTCAATGGCGGTTCTGATCGCAGCTTCGGTATCATGACAGTTCGGATTATCCATGCCCGCCTTTTCGCGTTCCTGATTCCAGACAACGTTTAATACGCAGCCGGCTCTGGCTCCAAGGATTTGGCTTACGATGTAAAGGGAGGCGCTTTCCATTTCCGAAGCGAGACAGCCCGCTTTTTTCCACGCTTCCCACTTGTTAATTAATTCATAACCCGAAGGCATACGATGCGGACTATGCTGTCCGTAGAATGAATCTTTGCACTGAACGATTCCCGCGTGCCATTTTTGATCCAGTTTTTTCGCGGCTTCAATTAACGCGTTTGTAACATCGATGTTCGCGACAGCGGGAAACTCAATTGGAACATATTCGCGGGTAGTGCCTTCCATGCGGATTGCTCCCGTCGCGATCACAATATCACCGCCTGTAACGGGAAGCGCCATCCCGCCGCAGGTGCCGACCCTGATAAAATTACGCACGCCCGTTGCGTAAAGTTCTTCCACGCCGATAGCGGCGGAAGGCCCTCCCATTCCGGTTGAAATTACCATAACGGTTTTTCCTTCAAGAGCGCCGAGCCATGTAGTATACTCGCGGTTTTGACAGTGAAACCGCGGATTATCAAGATGCGCCGCGATCTTTTCCACGCGCCCGGGATCGCCCGGGAGAATCGCGTACTTCGCCCCGTGCGCTCCGTCAAAGCCAATGTGATATTGTTTTTCCATATAAATATTTTAACGTGACAATGGATAATTCACAATTGATTAATTAACATTCCTTTTTTATTAGTTTGGGGACATATCCCAAAAGATTTTCAGGGTGTCCCCAATCAGGTAAAATGGCATTTTAGGGCTGTTGTCGACGTTAATAATTATGACCCATACCATTTTTTGTATTTTGCATACCAGAGGTGTTAATAGCAGATATTCCTTCGGCAGATGCGACAGAAAAATCACAAGTGTTTTTTCCAATGAAAATTTCAATAGCTCCTTCGTCATCACCGCTATATGCAAGCGCTACTCCTATTTTTCCGCTTCCGTTATAAAGGTATGTCCAAGTGCCTGTTTTACTTGTTACATTAAAATTGCCGCCGCCTTCGGTATAAACGCCATTCAAATTATCATCAGCTGAAAAAGTTATTGTATTAGCTGTAACGGTAACTGTTCCATTTTCTTCATAATCAAAAGAACCAGCCCCGATATTAAAATCGAAACATTTAATCCATTCACCATTTGTAAAGCGGTATTGTGAGGCTACTTCTTTTGTCGTCGCCGGCGGATCATCATCTTCTTCACCGCAAGCGGTAATTCCAAATCCAATTATTGCTGTAAGGGCAATAATTCCAAACAGGCGTATCAAAGACACGTTGAATAAGTTTTTCATAAAAACTCCTTATAAAATAAATACAATCTATTAGATAGATTATCACTGTAATATACAATGTTTTCCTTATTATTGCAACTGTATTTAAGTTGTTATAACTGTTATTCATTGTTTTATTTAACTTAAGAAGGGGTTAGGCTTATACATGACTCATTTTCAAGCTAAATTTATTGAGAATTTGCGGTTTTGGCGGAAAAGAAAGGGGTTAAGTCAGCTAAAATTATCAGAAATGGTCAATATTTCGCCCAATTACCTGAATGCTGTAGAAAACGGTAAAAACTTCCCTTCTCCAGAAATTATTCAGCAAATTTCCGATATTCTTGGAATTTTGCCATATCAGCTCTTTCTTGAATTTCCTGTTGAAACGGTTCCTGTCAATAATATGGTTTCAGAATTAAATGATATAAAGCAGAGGCTTGTAATGGAAATAGATTCTTTAATCCAAAGATATTAAAATATTAATTAACAAGTATTTTTTTATATTAAAGAAGGGGAAAATAAAAACATGAATAGTATCAATGAAATTAGGAACAAGTTTGGTTTAAATGCTACAACCATTAAAATAATTGCTGTGGTTTTAATGTTTTGTGATCATATTCATCAAATGTTTACATCGGCTGGCGCTCCAATATTTTTAACATGGCTTGGACGTCCTGTTTTTCCAATGTTTTTATTTATTATAGCTGAAAGTTTTCATTATACAGGCAGTAGAAAAAAATTACTTATAAGACTTTTTATTGCGTCATGTGTTATGATAGCTGGAAATTTTATTATTGGAACGCTTATATTTCCAAATGAAAATATAGTTTTAATTAATAATGCGTTTAGTACCTTTTTTATGGTTGGTTTATATATACTATTCTGGGATATGTTTTTAAACGGCATACAAACAAAAAGTATTCGAAAAATAATTGTTGCAATATTATTATCCATTATTCCAATTATATCTGCAATTCCCATGCTTTTAGTAACTAGTTTGGATAATCTTCCGCCGCCGTGGATTTTAAGATTATTATTTTTTATACCAAACATGTTACTCGTAGAGGGCGGTTTTTTAATGGTTATTATGGGTATATTATTCTATATTTTCAGGCAAAAACGCTGGGTACAAATTTTAATTTTAATAATTATATCAATAATTGTATTTATAGTAAATCCGGACTCGCGGTTACTCGCCGGACAATGGATGATGATATTTGCAATAATACCTATGTTTTTATATAACGGCAAAAAAGGTTTTGGTTTGAAAAATTTCTTCTATATTTTCTACCCTGTACATATTTATGTTTTATATATAATTGCAACATTAATCAAATAGTGCATACTGCACATAACAAATGTTAGGTGAAATAAAACCTAACGTGGTTGGTCATTAGATAGGTGTATACAATATCATACAGTAAGGTTTACTTCATCTTTACATAATCTTTGATTTTATGTAAAATATGGAATATGCCTGTAGCAGTGAGTTTGCATACCAAGAAAAACCTCGATTTAAGTACCTCAGTAAGGAAAATTCCAAATAAAACTGTATCAAATGATGAGCTTTTTGATGATTTATATGAAAATCGAAGTTTTTTAACAGAACAAATAATAACTTACATAGGAAATAAACGTTCTCTTTTAGATTTTATTACAAAAGGCATCCAAATTGTACAAAAACGTCTTGGCAAAGAAAAATTAGATATTTTTGATGTTTTTACTGGTTCAGGTATTGTCGCTCGCCATTGTAAGCAGTTTTCGCATTCTCTTTTTGTTAATGATTTAGAGCAATATGCCGCTGTTACTGGTGAATGTTATTTATCAAATAAAAATGAATTAAATATGTCGATTTTAAAAGACCTATACAGCGGACTTTTAGCAGATATGGGAAAAAAACCATTTGTAGAAGGAATAATTACAGAATTATATTCTCCAAAAGACGAAAACAATATAAAAAAGGACGAAAGGGTTTTTTATACACGCAGAAACGCAATGTATATTGATACTATGCGTAATTATATTAATTCTATTCCATCGCAGTATCAAAAATATTTTCTTGCTCCTTTAATCGCAAAGGCATCCATTCATGCAAATACATCCGGTGTATTTAAAGGATTTCATAAGAATAAAGAAACTGGGGTGGGACAATTTGGTGGCAGTAACAGCGATGCTCTCTTTCGTATTAAAGGGAATATTGTTTTGCCATTTCCTGTATTTAGTAATTTTAATTGTAATTGTACGGTATATAATGGCGATTCAAATCAAATTGTAAAAGAAGTACCAGAAGTAGATTTAGCGTATTTGGATCCACCTTATAATCAACACCCTTACGGTTCTAATTATTTCATGCTTAATGTAATACTTGAGAATAAATATCCTGAAAACATTAGTAATGTTTCTGGAATACCAAATAATTGGAATCGCTCAGCATATAACAAAAAACAGTATGCCTATTCTGCATTATCAGAACTTGTTGAAAATATTA
>Ga0209755_10000337_pt1 | contig 89428 bp, 90 predicted proteins | sample TergutCo191P1_FD_187301 | JGI IMG/M metagenome (GOLD analysis project Ga0209755, IMG submission 187301) | Cornitermes sp. P1 segment gut microbial communities from Petit-Saut dam, French Guiana - Co191P1 (SPAdes) (version 2) | ecosystem: Host-associated > Arthropoda: Insects > Digestive system... | reverse complement strand
ATAATTCATGTTAATCATCCAGCAGTTTATCACCTTTGATATTAAATAAACATGAAAGGATTCTATCCTCTGTCATATCATGCTTTAATGCGCTGTCCAGAATAACAATTTCCACATTTTTCTCTTTATAGATAATATACTACTTTTTTGAGGTTTTGAAAACTGCTCGGACAAAAAAGTAACGCAAAAGCGGTAACACAAAAGGTAGCAGCAACCGCTTCTTAGTGGTATTGTTGCAAAAAAGGTGTCAGTCACTCATTAAATAATTCCAAAACTGCGTAACAAAACAAAAAAGGTGACAGTCACTCGTCCGATTATGCACGCGCAGCGTGTTGTTGCGATAATGCAGGAAGACGTGGCGCTGGATAATGTCAATGAGAAAAAGGATGCGCGAACGCTTTAGCGTGAGCGGTGCGCCGTTAAGGATATTAAAAATATACTATTTTTGTCATAATATTCTTAAATTAGTATAGAATATTTTAATTAAATTATATAAAATTAGGTATGGGGTTTACCAATACCGGTCTCAACAAGCAATTTACTAAAAACCTCGTTTTTTGGGTCTTGGCGGTTTTCTGCTTGTTCGCGTTTTTAATTTCCTGCGAAAACCCGCTGATCGAAGAAGTTTGGGGTTTAAAAACCGTCACTTTTGACACTAACGGTGGCGGCTATATTCCCCAGCAGAAACTGCTCAGAGGCGAGAGGATTTTAAAACCCGCTGATCCCGCAAAAAACGGGTATGATTTCTGCGGCTGGTTTGAGGACAACGGAAGCTTTCACAATAAATGGGACTTTAACACGGCGCCGGACAGAACGCTGACTTTATACGCGAAATGGGAAGCGGAGCCTGACAGCACAATTTTGTATACCCTGATTCTTGACGCATCCGGTTTAACAAATGACATGGACACAGCCTCGTTCAGCGAGTCCGGCGTTGTTTTGGAAACTGCCGCGTTTAACGGCGATGTTGTCACCGTCTGCTACACGCTGGCGGATACGCATAATAACAACTGGTTCAGCCTTTCCATAAACGGAGACCGCGTATTCGAGACTGAAACGCCGGAGGCAGGAACATACAGCTACACCGTAAACCACAGCGACGCCGATAACGGCGTGATAACGATACACGCAAGCTCAATACACTCAAACTTAAATCTGCTTTATCCGCCTAATCATGTTCATTTTAACGAAACCGGCGTGATAACTTTTACAGAAGATGACAAAAATCCGTCCGGCACAACTTATTGGTACACGCTTTTTAGAGATGAATTGGAAGTTGACGGTTTTACAAATATTCAAATCACAAGCGGTACGATACCGGCAGGCATTGTAAATGAAATGCTGGAAAACCCAGGCAAGTACCATGTAGAAGCGTGGGCGCAAACCTCAGATGAAGGTTACCAGAGCCAAAGCGGCAGCATTGAATCAGACCCTGTGCATGTTTATCAGGTGAACTTGATAATAAGCGGCATAACAGACGGCGAATCAATTACTTACGGAACAACGAGTTATAGCTCAAACGAAACTTTTGCTTTTTGCGTTTTTAACGGCGATACAATTATGCTTACCGCAAATTTTGGAAATTTTCGCAAGGTAACATGGAGCGGCGCCGGTGTTGGTACAGATAACACATACACCGTTATTGTAACAGAAACAACAATTATAACTGCGGAGTTTGCGGAAAAACTGATAGTCACCGTCAGCGCGAACGGAGGCGCGGCGGAAAATTACGCCAGCCTTGACGCTGTGTTTGACGCAATCGGCACGCAGGCAGGAAACTTCACCGTTACGCTTTATGAAGATCAGGTAAGAACCGTAACGCGTGTAATGACCTATACCAATATGCATACAACGATAGTAGGCGAAGGCAGTATGCGGACGATTAATTGCAATAATATTGGAACTGATTCTGCGTTTTTGGTGTTAATCGGTTACAACTCAAGCTTTACGCTGGGTGATAATGTTACCATAAAGGGAAGAACCGCAGCGGGAGCTGGAGCTGTTATGAACATACAAGGCGGTACGTTTACCATGCAGGGAAATTCAAGAATCCAGGGGCATAATGTAAACGGTACATACGGGGCAGTTAATATGACAGGCGGTACATTTAACATGAAGGATAATTCTGTAATCACAGGCGTTACCGCTTCTACAGAGACAAGCGCCGCAGTTTATCTGAACAACGCTAACGCAACCTTCAATATGGAAGGCGGACAAATCACCGCAAACAACAATACTATTGAGATAACAAATACAGGCGTATCAGGCGGTGTAATCATAGCTAACGGCACATTTAATATGACAGGCGGCAGTATTACCGGCAATACGCACTTAGGCGAAGCCTCCGATGTGTACATTAGCGTTATGAACTCCGACCGCCTTACAATATCGGGCAATGCGCAAATCGGCGTTCTTAAACTGAACGCAGGCGCAACAGCGGGCGCAAGCGTTACAATCGAGTCGGCAGGCTGGAACGGCAGTATTGGAAAGCTAAACTTGCGCGGTAACGATAACGATATTGCAACGGTGGCTGGTTATTGGAATAACAGGCAAATTTTTAACAACATCACCGCCTCACAGATTGCACAAATAATAGCTCTTGGAGAGTTTATCAACAGCAATAATGCGCGGCAGGCGATTAGCCCTGCTTACATAATCGGCAAAGAAGGTACAGACTTAGGAAAGTTGGTTCTTAATCCTGCAACTGCTCCTGTTGCCGTAAACGACGGGACTGCTGACAGAGGTTACTCCGACCTGAATGCCGCATTTGCCGCAATCGGCGCAACGCCAGGTAATTACACCGTAACGCTGAGAGCAAACCAGACGCTTGGGGCGCAGTCGCTTTCCGCCAATCAAAGAATAACATTTGTAAGCTCGGATAGCAATGCAGCAGGTGAGCGCACGATTCAATACAGCGGCGCAAACAATTCCCAGATGTTCAGCATAAATAACATGGGGGCAAGCCTTACGCTGGGAAATAATATCACCATAATGGGAATAGATGGCAGCACTACAGACCTTTTGAGTGTTAAAAACGGAACATTGACCATGTTGAATGGTTCAAAAATTACCGGACACAAAAATACAAGCACAGATTTAATAAGTGTAAATGGCGAGAATGCGAGTTTTAATATGTCCGGCGGCAGCATTACAGGAAATACATCGATCCAGAATGTCGGTTCATTCTATTCCGGCGGTATTTATTTAAGCAGCGGCACTGTTGAAATTACCGGCGGCAGTATTAAAGGTAATATGCCTGCTGATATTGCTTTTGCTCCAAACGCTGCTGCCACTTTTAAGTTATCGGGAAGCGCGGAAATCGGCGTGATCATGCTGGATAATTCAAACTCTAATCCGGTTATCAGTCTGCCGAGTACGTTTACCGGAAATGTCGCAGCGCTTCATATGAGGAGCATTGGTACTGATACTGTTAACGCTGTTATCAATCTATGGAACAACAAACAGATTATACAGGCAGCGAGCGGATACGCGCTCACCCCTGCTGATATAGCGAAATTCACGCTTGGAAATTTCTATAGGTCATATGAGCCTATTACTTCCCAGGCGATTGATTTTTCGAATTATATCAACGAAAGCGGAGTGCTGGTTGAGAGACTGGTGTACAACATCGGTGACACAGGACCTGCAGGCGGCAGAATTATCTATGTTAATCCAAACGGCTTTACCGTACAAGGATATGGAAGCCCCGGTGATACAGGATATTTTGCCGAATATACCGCCTACTACCTTGAAGCCGCCACTGCAAATGAAACTGCTTCAGAGTGGGGAGCGTATGGAACAACAATAGACGGAATAACAACGTGGGCAAATGCAACAGCAAAAGACGCAGGATTGGCAGCATCAATTGGCGTTGGCAGAAAAGATACACAAACAATAGTAAACAGTACAGCATTTGCGTCATTGACAGATACAGCGGCGCAAAGATGCGCAGATAAAACATTAAATGGATTTACAGACTGGTTTCTGCCAAGTTTAGGGGAGTTAATTGAGATGTATAAGGCAAGAACATATTTGAGTATTACATCAGGAATTTTCTGGTCTTCGTCGCAGAGCAGTAATAGTAACGCGTGGGGTCGGGGTTTCGGCGATGGCTATCAGGACAGCAGCTACAGCAAGGACCGCAGCAACGTTGTCCGTGCCGTCCGGGTTTTTTAGGGTGGAGCGGGGGGAAATAACTGGTTTGGGGATACCGGCGTTACGGTGGTGATTGTGGATGGAATGTAGGGGGGATACTAAGGGCTGTTAAAAGGCGTTAAAAAGTGGTATATTATATTAGGAGAGAAACCCATGCCACAAGCCGAACAGTTGATACGAAAAGCCGAAGCATTACCGACCGCCTTATTTGAGGAAGCCGGACATTATATAGATTACCTATCCCAAAAAGCCCATACCGCTTATGTTGCTGAAAAGTTAGCGGAAGCCGAAATAGAAATGGCCAAACCTGATGCCAAATGGCTCACTGAAGAAGAGTTCTGGGAAGACGACGACGCTTGAAATATATTGTAAAATTTTTATCACTCGCTATTGAAGATAAAAGAGAGATAAAAGCTTATTTATCCAGATTTTATCCAGAGACTCCCAAACGATTCACCGCATCAATAAAAAAACATATTTCAAATTTAAAAGAAAATCCATATATATATCCAGTATATCCCGAAAATCAAAATTACCGCCGTATGATTGTTGATAATTATATTGTATTGTACAGAATTATCGAGGAAGAAAAGAAAGTAGATATAATCCGTATTTTAAGAGCTTCATGGGATTTACCAAAATATTTATAATTATTCCCCCTTCCTCTTTTTGCCTATTTGTTTCCAATCCTCATGTCCGTGCTATTCGTGCTTTTTAGGCAGGAGCGGGGGAGAGATGGTTATACAGTAACAGCGGCAGTCATTTCTTTACGGACAAGCTCGCTTATAATGGCTTCGGGGGTTGTATTATTTGCCGTAGCTTTAATTCGCAGCCAGTCGGCAGAAAGATTGTCTACAAAGATTAGGGTGTTACCCTTTTCCGCATGTCTTGCAAAAAAACCGCTTTTACCGTTGCCGGATAGTTTTGGCGGATTTTTTGTATAGTATTCATCTAGAGCGTCATATTCTTCATCTGTCATATCAGGCATATTTTTCTCCTAAATATCGAGCAATCCACGGTGTACATTGGTACATTTCATCGCATGAAAAACTTTCACCGTTTGCCCATCAATTACATTATATATTATTTCCAGTAAATTTGCATTGCTGTCAAATCCTATTAATAAATGTTTGTCAGGATCATCCTCAATAATATCATCATATTTCCAATTCAATATGGCATGTCGGATATTTTCTTCAGTAACGCCATGTTTGAACGCAGACGGCACATATTTAACGACAACTTCCATAATGTGAATATAACATGAAAGGGAGCATGGAACAAGGGAAGAAATATTAAGATCGGTTGTCGTGATGTTCGTGCAATTCGAGCTTTTTAGGGGGAGCGGGGAGAAGAATTTTACCACGGAGTTACACGGAGTAACACGGCTATGTAGCCGCCGGAGGTTTTTGTTCGAAAATCTTCATTCCTCCGTGAAACTCCAAGCAACTTTAGTTGCAGTACTCCGTGGTTAAATTTTTATTTATTAGGTAACTCTGCGAGAGGTTAACGGGTAAGGGGAGGATTAACAATGAGAATTTTATTTTGTTGCATTTGCTTTATAGCTGGTGTATTGAAAATCAAGGAGATGAGAATCATTGGAGAGGACAGTGGCGTTAAGAATAATTGATGAAGCGGCAATAAGAGCATCAGGAAGACGTAATCCTTTTGTTCGGCGTATTTTAATAGCTGCTTCACAGGTAAGTTGATCAATCTCTATCATTTTAATAGAGCCAAGGAGTGAACGTGCTGCTGCCTCTTCTTGTTCGCTCATATTGGCTTTGGAAAGAACCTCAATCATTATAATTGGGTTGATGTACACTTCACAATCAGGAAAGTTATTTAAATATTCCAATAAATTTAATTGCTTATTTAGAATATCAATGATGACACTAGTGTCCAGTATAAAACTGCATTTATCCATATTAATTCTTGTGCATTATAAGCGGATTTGTGTTCAAAGAATCACGATGATCCCATTCATCTCTCATTTTATTAATATCTTCAAGATGATTTGTCCATGGATTATTCTGCCATGCGCCATAAGCGCAATTAAGAGCATTGCGAAAAGCTTCATTATTCAGTTGCCCTTTAGCGTCCGCCGGTACAGCTGATATTGTTTCTTCCGAACGAACAGGAAACTGTATAATAACCTGCGTTCTGCCAGAAGGTACTTCACGAGGAACATCAATAATAAGCCGATGATCAGCCGTAATTTCTACGGTTTGTGTAATTGTCATATTTTAAGTATAGCAAGGAACAGAAGAGGGAGCAAGCGAAGAAGAATCAAGATCGGTTGTCGTGATGTTCGTGCAATTCGAGCTTTTTAGAGGGAGCGATAAACAAGGTTATTCTTGATATAAACATATTATTGTGGTATATATAGGTGTATGGAAATGAATTATACCTATTTTGAATCGGAAGACGGTTTTTTTGTTGGTTGGTTTGATAACTTTCCGGAAGACGTAACTCAGGGAAAGAGCCTTGAGGAACTGGAAGAAATGCTTACGGATATGTACGAGTGCCTAAATCTTGCGAAATATCATAAAAGAAAGCTTGTTCTGGCATGAAGAAATTTGAGTTGCTTCAAAAGTTAAATCGGCAAGGAGCAGTTTTGGTACGTCATGGATCAAAACATGATGTATATGTTCAACCAAAAACCAATAAAGAAGCAACTGTTCCGCGTCACGATGATATAAATGAATATACCGCTAAAGCAATATTGAAAAAACTTTCTTGACACGCCTCGGAACGAGTTATGGTAGCGGCACGGTGAGTATAGTGGAAAAAAGGTGTCAGTCACCCGTCCGATTATGCACGCGTAGCGTGTTGTTGCGATAATGCAGGAAGACGTGGCGCTGGATAAAGTCAATGAGATAAAGGATGCGCGAACGCTTTAGCGTGAGCGGCGCACTCATTAAAAGCCACCAAAACAGTAAAATACCCCCCCAAAAGGTGACTGTCACCTCTTAAAAAAGTAGAAAAAAATGATAGTAAATTATAATTAAATTCCTACTATTGTAAGCCGTAAAAAGCCACGATAATAGTAGTATGAGCGCAAATCGCAATCGGCGCGCTTTGGACAGGATTCGTTTCTCTATCGGCGCCAAATTAATATGGATTATTTCCTTTATCGTAATTATCTCATTGGGTTCCATTACAGCCCTTGTCTCGTGGCTGGTGCAGTCGGACCTGAGGATTTCCGCCGAAGATAATAATTTTGAAATGAACCGAAGAACGACAATGGAAGCGGAATCCGCTTTTTCAAAGACGCTCTCGGTTTCTAGAACCCTTATTCAGACTATTACCGCTCTCGGCTCGCAAAATAATCTTATACAGCAGTCGATAGATTTTTTCTTTTCCGAGAACCCCAACATTGCGGCTGTTTTCTTCATTGCCCAGGGCAGACAGGAACAATTATTAGTTAACAGCCGTTTCTTTGGTGCGAGAAATTTGAACGAAGATCTTGCATCATCTTTTATCAATAATCAAAGGGAAGCTCTCGGGAGGGCTCTGCGCGGTGAAACCGCTGTTCAGAACGCTGCGCCGCATTTTTCAAGACCAGTTTTGGCTTTATTTTTCCCGTGGCAGACAGGCGGAGTCGGCGGCGTTGTTTTTTCCTCGGAAGAATTAAATAATAATTTTGGTTTTGGAATAAATCAATCGTATATGCTGAACAACGAAGGCGATGTTCTTATTCATTCTAACTTTACGCTTGTTAGAGACGGAACTAATATTAAGAATCTGGATTTTGTACATTCTATTTTAAACGGAACCGAGCGCAGCAGGCAGCAGCTTCTGGAAACCGATTTTGGCGCAGTACAGCCTCCTTCCGAACCTGTAAATCTAGGTTTTTTAACGCCGGTTTGGAAGAAAACCAGCCCTTATGTACTGCCGTTATTCGCAAGATTAAAAAACGCTTTGGCTGACGCGGGTTTTATCGGTAATAATAAATCACAGGCAAAAAAAATCCGCCAGTTTGTCGCTTTTACTAAATTGAATTCCGCCGGCGCTGTTGTAATAACAAATATTGAGTACGACAAAGTTTTTGAAGGCATTGCGGCGACAACCCGCCGTAACATTTATCTAACAGTCGCGGTATTATGCATTTCGATAATTCTTGTGTGGTTTTACTCAAAGACAATATCGATTCCGTTAAAAACCCTTGCGCGCGCCGCAAGAGAAATTGAAGGCGGAAAATTTGATCTTGATTTACAATCGAAAAAACGCGATGAGATTGGAATTTTAACCAACAGCTTCGGCAAGATGTGTTCGGCTCTGCGTATCTTCGGAAGATTTACAAACAAGGAGATCGCGGTAAAAGCGATGCGCGGTGAAATAAAACCGGGAGGTCTGCCGAAACACGGAACTGTCTTCTTCTCAGACATCCGCGAGTTTACCGCGAAATCGGAAGGTTTTGTAAAGTATTTCGGCGCGGAGGCATCCGACAAAATTGTTTTCTGGCTCAATGAATATTTTACCCAAATGATAGATTGCGTGGAAAAAACAAACGGCGTTGTGGATAAATTCATCGGAGACGCTGTAATGGCGCATTGGGGCACCGCGTATTCGGCGGGAAGCCCGCGTAAGGACGCTTTTAACTGCGTTAAATCAGCTTTGATGATGCGAAAAGCGCTTTACTACTTAAACAGGGGGCGAAGAGCCGGTGATCCTGCAAGTCCGCCCATCCGCATCGGCTGCGGAATAAACACAGGTATTGTTACCGCAGGACAGCTCGGAAGCGATATGCGCATGGAGTATACGGTTATAGGCGACGCCGTTAATCTTGCATCCCGTATCGAAGCTTTGACAAAACCTCTCGGCGCCGATATTTTAATTTCAGAGGATACATGGAAACTTGTCGGAGATAAATTTATTACCGATGAAATGCCGTCTGTTACCGTAAAAGGGAAAGCGAAACCTGTTCGTATTTTCGCGGTTGTTAATTTTGCCGGAGATACAAGAGGACCTCAGTCCATGGACGATGTTCGATCCCTTCTTGGTATCGACGCGCCTGAACTTGAAAATGTTGACGTTAACGCCGACGAGAAAAAATATAAAATCGGCGAGGGCAACGGGCACCAATGAGCCGCAGAGCGTTTAACAAAAAAATAAAATATTTTCGTTTCAAAGATTATTTTGCTATCTGCTTTTTCATTTTTGTCGCGGTCTTATGTATTGATATGTTTAAAAACGATCTTATGCATACCATAAGCCTTCAGAATGTTGAGCCTGTCGGAACCGTAGTTATTAAAAAAAATGTTGTGCAAAGAAGAATTTCAAGCAGGGTGTTGTGGGACAGACTTTCAATGGAATCGCCTGTATACATCGGGGATTTAATCAGAGTTGCGGAAATTTCGGAAGCGACCCTTTACATCGGTGATCACGCGATTGATTTGGAAGAAAATACTCTTATTCGCATATCGCTTTCAGAAGACGGCGAAGGAATTCAAGTTTCCATAAGCGAAGGTAAAATCGCTTTATCAGCCGGAACTCAAAGCAGTAACATAACAATTGATATAAACGGACAGCAGGTTAAAGCAAGTCCCGGAGCTGTGTTAAGCGCAGGCGTTAAAGAAAACGGATTAACAACAGTTCAGGTTAACGAAGGCGCCGCGACGTTTGTCGCGGATAACGGTTTAGCAAAAGAAATTACCGCAGGCGCTTTAGTTTCTACGGACTGGGGAGGCAGGGAGGTTCGCGAAAAAGCGGTTGTTGTAATTAAACCCGCTCCCGCTTCGCGTTTTTTAAAAACCAGAAAAGAGCCGCTGTCTGTTGATTTTTCGTGGAACAGAATCAATCTGGAACCTGAAGATTTGCTTCGATTTGAAATTTCATCCGACCAGAATTTTTCCGTTATTCACAGCCGGTTTAATAATCTAAACAATCAGATTCAGGCGCGTTTTGATACCGGCAAATGGTATTGGCGGATTTGTCTTGATGATACGTCTGTAAATTCAGGAGCTTCCGGCGAATTGTCGCGCGGCGCTCTGACCGTGGCTGACGGGAGCGCGCTGGAATTAAAAACCCCCGCCGCGAACAGCGTCTTTCGTTATACCGACAATTATCCTCCGGTTTCTTATCAATGGACAGCGCCGGATGAAGCGTCGTCCTACATTTTAGAAGTAAGCGCCGCGCCTAATTTTTTAAATCCCGCGGTGTATATAAAAACCGATTCCGCTTTTGTCACAGATTCCAGTCTTGGCAGCGGAATTTGGTATTGGCGCGTAACGCCTGTTTTTCCGCCTGTTTACAGCGGCAGCGCGGTTTTTTCCAAAACAGGATTTTTCCGCATAGAGCAGACCGCCGCGCAGGTAATCGAAGCTGCGAAAGAAGTCAGTTTTACTCAATGGATTGCAGAAGAAGCGCCTTCGTTAAGAGCGCCTTCGACAGTACCTCAGGAAATCGCCGTCGAGGTTATGCCGCCTCCCGCCGCACCTCCCGCCGTGTCTTCCGCGCCGCCGCCTGTACAATCAACTCCCGCTCCTGCGCCCGAACCGGCAGCGCAGCAGCAAAGAGCGCAAACACAGGCGGAAACCCTGCTTCCTGCCGCGCAGAATCTAAGCCCCGCAAGAGGGATAACTTACGGTTTTAACGAATTGCAGTCAAACAGAAATATTGTTTTCAGATGGGCGGCGGTAAGGGGCGCAAACGCTTACATATTCACCATGTATCAGCAGACATCAACAGGAAGACGGCAGATTGTTAATACAACGATAAACAACGGCACGAGTTATACATTAAACGATTTACGCCTTCTTGATAGAGGTACTTTTGTGTGGCAGGTTGAGGCTGTTAACATAGCGCGCGGTTCAATCCAGCGGAGAGGAAGAGCGGCGGAAAATACATTTGTTATCGATTACCCGATGCCCCGCCCGGTTCAAATTGAAGACACTGGAATATTATATGGCGATTAACAGAGCAAAGATTTTTCTGTTTATTTTTATTTTTCTTGGATTTTACGCGTCTATTTCGGCGCAAACCGCGGCGCAGGTTTCGGCGCAAAATCAGCCGCGTTTAACGCAAAGATTTTCATGGAGCGGCGGCGAATATACTTTCAGGTACGAAGTTGTTTTTGAAAGACTTGTAAATAATAATTATTCATCCGTTCTTCGCGAGTTTACTTCCCGCCGGTTTATAGAAGTTTCTCTTCCTGTAGGAGATTACCGTTTCAGAATTATTCCCTATGATATTCTTGATAAACCGAGCAGAGCGTCTGAATGGAAAAATTTTAAAATAATTCCTGTACCGCAGCCTGAACATGATCCGCAGGCGGAAACAGAGCTGGAGTTTATTCCCGATTATGAATTGGAAACTGAAGGCGAGATTGAGCAGGAGCATAGAATCGAACCTGAAACAATATATGAGCCGCAGCCTGAAGTTGCGGCAGTTACTCCGCCTGTACGTGAAATTGAACCGGAACCTGAAGCAGAACCGGAGCCGGAACCTGAGGAAATTAAAAATCCATTTGCTTTAAAGCCGGTTATATTCAACGCAGGTTTGTTTATATCGGCGCAGTTTTCGCTTTACGGCGGCGGATTTAATGAAGATATTTCGCTTATTGGTTTTGGAACGCGGTTAAACGTCTTGTTCGCTCTTCCAGCGAAAACATATATCGGTCCCGAATTGGCGATTAACATTAATCCTCTAAAAACGGAAGAATATAATTTGTTTGTTCTGGCTCCGGGATTAAATTTAACCTCCATTAAATGGCTGTTAAACGACAGGATTGCGCTCGGTCTTAAGCTTGGAGCGATGTTTATATTTCACCGCAATGACGGTTTTTCTGCGGACAACATTGTCCCGGTTATAGGTGCGTTGTTTAGATGGCGCATAACACCGGTTGTGTTGTTAGAAACGGGATTCGACTACTTCCATGTTTTTGGCAGTGTTTCAAGCGGATACATTCGTCCGTGGCTAGGCGCGGGTATTCAACTTTAAAACATCAGCCAAAAATCGCGTTTAATATATAAACCGAGATATTATAAAGACCGTGGGCGATTGCGATACCGTGAAGCGAATTGTACCGCAAGAATATAAAGCAGAGAAATGTTCCAGATATAACGGCGTTTAAAAATCCCCACGGCCCTTCGTAAATGTGGCATATCGAAAACAGCGCCGTAGAAAAAATTAAAGCCGCCTGCGGGCTTAAATTTAATTCTTCTCTTTTTGATAATATGTAAAATCTGAAATAGCTTTCCTCTAGATATGCGAATAAAAAACACGATACGCAAAGAGTAACCCATTCAACGGCGGTAGACGGAGACTGGATGACCTGCGCCTGAGTTCCTCCGATTATCGAGGCTGCCGCTGTAACTGAAAAACCGATAATTAAAAGGCACGGGAATGTTATCAAGCCTGAAGTAAGGTCTTTTCTGCCTGGTTTGATAAGAAAATATTCGATTTTCCATGACTTGATTATTAGGTGCCATATCAAAGCCAGCGCGGGGATGCAGTAGAACAGGAGCTTTACAACTTCGCTTCTTACAGAAAACACCGCCGCTTCTGCGCCCGCGCCTGTCAACACAGCGGCTGAACCCGAGAAAAAAAGGAGAATATATAAAATTAATGTCTCTACATATATACCCATATCGATGTTTCTGTATTATAATAAAAATAACAGGAAAAATCATGCTAAAAAGAGGTAAAATTTGATTCTGTTCCTTATAATTTTGATTTTTGCTCTCGCCTGCGTCTTCCTTGTGATGCATTTCAGCAAGGAAAGGTCAGGAAACTGGATTCAATTCTTCGCTAAAGGGAAGGAAGCGGGTTTTACAATCAAAGATTTGGAGCAACTGCGGCGTATGGTCGCAGGATGTCAAATTCAAGACCCTGTATCGATATTTAAATCCCAAAAACAGTTTGAAGTGGTCATCCGCTCCATGGTAAACGCCGTGCGTCTGTCCGGGGAACAGTACGAGCCTGCGACGCAGTATTTTCTTTCCAAGCTTTTTGATTATTATAAAAAGATTGAAATGCAGGTGATGGATAACAAGACCCGCATTACAAATTCCCGCCAGATCAGCGAAGGGCAGACGCTTAGGGTGCTGGTCGCCGGCACGGGGGTATATAAATCCGAGGTTGTAAAAAATTTCGGAAATTATCTGACTATTTCCCGCCCCATGAATTCAAAAGCGCCGGCTTCCATGCAGTGGAACGGTCTTAAAATATCGGTTTATTTCTGGCGCGAAGACGACGCAGGTTATGTTTTTGATTCCGAAGTAATCGACGAGGTTTTTTCCAAGGGTATTTCTTCGCTTAAAGTTGAACATAACGATTCGCTGTTTCGGACGCAGAAGCGAAAATCCCTGCGCATTAAATTCCAAAAAGCCGCTTTCCTTTACCTTGTAAACGATCTGGATAATCCGCACAAGCTGGAAAAATCCGCAGGTTTAAGATGTATGCTGGATGATATTTCCGATACAGGCTGCGCTTTTAAAGTGTTAGGTCAGGCGCAGGTCGGGCTTCGTTTAAAACTTCAGTTTTCTTTGGATAAAGCGCCTGTCTGTATGCCGGGTACCGTTCGTTCTGTAGATTATTATCAGGACGGTAACATGTCGCTGGTTCATATGGAATCTGATACGCTCCCGTTTGGAGTGCGTAATAAAATTATGTGCGAAGTGTTTAACATGCTTCCTGAAGAAGATGAAGAAGAACTGCCGTTCCGGGTACTTGAAGAAGAAACCGAAGGAACTCTGGCGCCGGTGGCTGAGGAGATGAAAAATGAAGTATAAAATATTATTGTTTATTTTCGCTGTTATTTTTTTAACGCCCTGCGCTTTTGGAGAAACATCAAGCGATAATGTAAAGGTTGAAGAGTTAGCGCAGAGCGAATTGGATAATGAAGCCGGGATCGAAATTGAAAAACCGGCGGTTCAGTATGTCAGCGTCGATGTCGGTCCGATTAATGATGTTGATGTTCTTTGGGGAATTTTTCTGCAAAATCCCGACACCTCCACGGCGGTTGATATTCTGATCAAACTCGGTAAATTGGGCAAGGGAAAAAAGTATATCATAGAAAATTTAAATAATTATCTGATGGGTATAAATTTGCTTTTTAAATCCGGCTCCGCTGTTAATTATGTCGTGGTATCCGCATGTATTTCCGCGCTCATGGAATTGGGAGACAGTTCTTCCTATCCCGCGCTTTTTTCTGTCCTTTATGCCGGTTATCCCGAAGTGATTGCGTCCGAAGCGCACGGCGCTCTTGATATGATCCCCGGAAACCTGCATCAGTTCCTTTTAAATGTAATTACAAATAATCCGAGCGATGAAAAATTCGCCGCTTTCAGGACTGCGGTTAACAGCGAAAGGTTAAGCATTTCTGAGCGCGGACATCTGGCGGAACGCGCGCTGGAGAAAGCGCTTGAAGAAAACGAAGAGAACATTGACCTGTCCGTTATGCGATATAGTTCTGTCAACGCTCTGACACGTTTCAGGTGGACGCGCGCGAATGCTCTTGCGATCAGGCACTATTACCGCGTTCAGTCGGAATATCAGCAGAACATGGTTCCCAAACATAGATTTTTAGAAGCGATCGCCTGTTTAGGCGCTGTCGGAAATTCGGATGCCGCTTTGGTGCTTGGTTTACAGCTCGGTCTTATCAACGCCAGAACGGAAACCACGGGCGCTTTTGATCCCGATATAACGATGGCGATTGTTCAGGCTCTTGGAAGAATAGGCTTTCATGCCGCGTTTGATCATTTAATGTATGTTAGTAATTTACCGTACCCCGATGACATTGTTGCCGCGGCAGGGGAGGCTATTAACCGCCTTAAATGGTAAGCCGTATTTTTAACTTTAAAAACATTTCTCTTCCTCCAGTTCAATGCGCCGCCGTTGGAGCGGTTGCGGGATTTTATCTCTTTTTTAATTTGCGCATAGCGCTGATTATCACAGTTATATCGATACTTCTTGCGGCGCTTTGCCTCTTGCGTGTTCTTTCTTCTGTTGATCCTGACTCGCGAAAACTGCGCCTCTTTTCCACCTGCGCCGCCGCTTTAACATTCGGCGCTGTTCTTGGAGTCTGCGCCGCGAACGCCGGAAAAAACGAAATTAAATTCGGCATCCCGGAAAATAAAATTACGGCGATAGAAGGCGTTATGCTCGAAGACCCTAGAATTATTTCAAGCGGCAGCGCGATGGTTTCGGTTTCCCTCCGCGCTTGTACCGCGGGGAGCGCAGGCAAAGGGACGAGCATGAAAGCAGGCTCAAGCGGAGAGGTAACAGTTTTCTTTCAACCTGAGAACGCGGAAAAGCTAAAACAATTCGGGCGCGGAACTGTTATTTTCGCAGAAGGCGCTTTGCGTTCTTCACAGCGCGGTTATTCTTTCAGCGCGAAATCTTTGCATATTACAAACCGGGCGCCTTCAGTCGAAAAAATGCGCACAAATATCAGACTTGGTTTAATTAAACGTTTTGAAAAAGAAAAATGGGGAGGACTTGCGCTTGCGCTGCTTTTGGGAGTGAGGGACAATCTGGATACTGAATTTACAACACAGTACAGGAACGCGGGTTTGTCATATATTCTCGCGCTTTCGGGAATGCATCTCGCTATAATCGCGGCTCTTATCTCATTCCTTCTTAAAAAACCTCTTGGATTAAACGCATCATTAATTACAGGCGCTGTTATTATTATTCTCTACTGCCTCCTTGTAGGTCCGATGCCGAGTCTTAACCGTTCCGCGCTTATGTATGTACTCGGGGTTTTGGCGGTTCTTGGATCTCTTCCCAAAAAAGCAATGTCTGTTTTATCGCTTTCGTTTTTAATTCAGATTATTGTTACTCCCGCCGCAGGGAACACGCTTTCTTTTATACTTTCGTATGCCGCGCTCCTTGGTATTTTAATAACGGGAAAAGCGTTCGCGTCAATTTTTAAAGGGATGATTCCTGATTTTGTTTTACAGCCACTCTCCCTTTCTACCGGCGCGTTTCTCGCGACCGCAGGTATTTGCGGTTTTGTTTTTGGAATGATCGCGCCCATGGGAATTATTACGGGGCTTGCCGTTGCGCCGCTTACCACAGTCTTTATGATAGGTTCTATTATTTGGCTTGCGCTGGATTTTATTTCACTTTCTTTCTTGTTAAGTTTTCCGCTGTTTATCGTGTATCGTTTAATGGAAATAATCGCTTCTGTTGCAGGTAACATTCCGGGTTTAACCGGGAATCCCGCGCTAATGCTTGTAATGTCGATAATTCTCTCGTTAGCGATTATTGTCTATGAACAAAGAAGACGTTCCGATATGTTAAGACTGGATTCCTTTTTATGATTTTAAATTATAACTCCGCTCAAGCGTTACGCGCTTTTCTTGAACAAGAACATCTTGGAATGCAGAAAAAATTCGGGCAGAACTTTTTAATAAATCCGCAGATTAGAAACGATCTTGTTCAAGCGCTGGATGCTCCCTGCGAAAGCGAAGTTTGGGAAATAGGTCCCGGGCTTGGAGCGATGACAGATCTGCTTCTTAAAAAAGGTTTAATTGTAAAAGCGTTTGAAATTGACAATGGTTTTATCCGCGTCCTTAAAGATTTATTTTCTGATAATAAAAATTTTACTCTTGTTGAAGGCGATGCCATGAAGACATGGTCGGCGCATCTTCCGGCAGGAAAATACTTATTTGGAAACCTTCCGTATAATATCGCAGCCGCGCTTCTTGCCGATTTCATAGAAAAAGGAAATATTTTTTCGCGCATTGTTGTTACCGTGCAAAGGGAAGTGGCGCTGCGAATGGCTGCCCGCGCAGGTTCGCCTGATTATTCTTCATTTTCCGTTTTATGCGCTTCGGCTTATAAGGTTAAGCCTTTAACGGTTATCCATAGAGATTCCTTTTACCCTCAGCCGAATGTAGAAAGTATGGCTGTTCTTTTGGAAAAGAAAGAAGCATGCGGGTATCCTGCGGTTTTTTATCCGCTTCTTCGGGCGCTTTTTTCATCGAGGCGAAAAACAATTAAAAATAATCTTTTAACTTTTCTTTCTTCGCGTTTTAACAGGCAGGCGCAGGGTATTTGCGCGGACATTCTTTCGCAAAACAACCTGAACGGGAGCGAGAGAGCCGAAAGACTGGAGCTGGAAGCGTTTTTATCTCTTGCAAAATCCATTGATAATATGCGAATATAAATACAGAAATGCTGATTGCCGAAAATATTAAGATACTGGAAGAGCGTATTCAAAAAACCTGCGACAGGGTTGGCAGGAAACGCGGCGAAGTTACCTTGATGGGAGTTTCAAAATTTACGCCTGTAGAAAAAATGGAAGAAGCTTTTAACGCGGGGATTCGCTGTTTTGGAGAGAGCAGGGTACAGGAAGCTGTTGAAAAACTTGAAAGATGGCGCTCAAAGGACGCGCAGTATCATTTTATCGGCTCTTTACAGAGGAACAAGGCGAAACAAGCGGCGTTAATTTTTGACTGTATACAGTCTGTAGACCGAAACGAGCTTATCGCGGAACTTGATAAACATACGGTTGCGCGTAATGCGCGGCTGAATGTTCTATTGGAACTGCATACGGGCGAAGAAACAAAAAACGGGTTTGCGGATACGAATGAGCTTTTTAAAGCCGCGGAACTTGCTTTAAACTGTAAATTGTTAAAACCCGCGGGGCTTATGACAATGGCGCCTTTTACCGGAGATACGGAATTAATCCGTATGTCCTTTAGACAGCTTGTAAAAGCTAAAGCGGAACTTGAAAAACGTTTTCCGCCGGTTGAAGGAGAATATAACTGGAATTGTTTAAGCATGGGAATGTCAAATGATTTTGAAATTGCCATAGAAGAAGGCTCTACATTGCTGCGCGTGGGCAGCGCGATTTTTAAGGAAGATTGACTGAGATAATGAAAAAATTATTTTTATTCGTGTTTACATTATCTCTTTTATCCGCTCCTTCAGACAGGGTTTATGCCCAGACAACCACCACAACCACAGAAACAACATATAAATTTTCCGATATGCCGCGCTGGGTAAAAGATATGCGCCGCTTTGATATAATTACATTCGGGGCGTTTCCTTTTTCCATGTTTTTTGTCACATTTGCCACAGATATGATCCGCTGGAAAAGAGAGAATGATTTTGACACATCGGCGGAAGGAAGACGTTATGCGCCGTGGCCTCTTAAAGCGCCGGGAGCTCCGGAAAGAACGGATGAAGAGCGTAGAAAAACCATTTTTATTTCCGCCGGAGTATCAGCCGGAATCGCGCTTGTAGACCTGTCGATTGTGCTTATAAGAAGGAGTATTGAACGCCGCCGTTTGGAACGTAAACTGACAGGTTCGTTTGAAATTATAACAAGTCCTTACGGAGAAATAGAACCGGAGGATTTCGGCAAAACAGGCGACGTCGATATTGACGAAACCGCCGAACCGGCGAAAGAATAATGCCAAAATTTTCCTGTGTTATAAAAGAGCAAACACCATCGCCGCTTAGGTTGGATCGTTATGTGTCAGAAAATTTACGCCTTCTTTCTCGTTCGCAGATTAAAGCAAGGTCTTTAAAGGCAAGCGTAAACGGAAAAGAAGTAAAAATATCACGGCTTGTAAAAGAAGGGGAATTAATCGAACTGGTATGGGACGATCAGCCTCCTTTGGAACTTGTTCCGCAGGACTTGCCTCTTGATATTTTATATGAGGACGATCAGTGTGTTGTTATAAACAAATCGCAGGGAATGGTAGTTCATCCCGGCGCCGGAAACAGGCAGGGAACTCTTGCGAACGCGTTGTACTTTAGGCGCATTAATAAAAATGTAAACGAAGCAAAGAGTATGCGTCCCGGCATTGTTCACCGTCTTGACAAGGAGACATCCGGCGTAATCATCGCCGCTTACAACGACGAGGCTCACGCGTTTCTCGCAGATCAGTTTAAATCCAGAAAAACACGGAAAAATTATATCGCGATTGTGCAGGGAAACCCTGAAGAAATTAAAGGCAGAATAGAAACTTTTATCGCAAGAGACCCAAAAGACAGAAAACGTTTTACAGTTTCGGCTAACGGGAGGAGCGCGTTTACCGCGTATAAAGTAATAAAAAACTGGGAGAATTATTCGCTTTTGCTTCTTCGTCCGCGCACAGGCAGAACCCATCAGCTTCGCGTCCATCTTCGATATATCGGCAGTCCTGTTCTTGGAGACCCGGTTTACGGGAATCCCGACAGCTTGTTCCCGGACGTGTCATTAATGCTCCATTCTAAAAGTCTTGCGGTTACCCTGCCCGGAGAAACCGAAGAAAAAATATTCACCGCTCCCGTTCCTGATCGTTTTATCGCCGTGATTGAAAAACTGGACAGGATGCGCCCGAATGGATAAACCGTATGTTCTTGAAGAGACAGACAATTACGCTGTAGTTTTCAAACCTGCAAAGATGCATAGTGAATCGATGCATAGTGAATCATTGGCTAAAGAGTTTCCTCAGGGACGCAAAGGCGCAAGTGACGCGGAGGAAAGTGATACAACCATTTATGATTGGTTTAAAAAATATTCCGGTTTTAATGAAAATATCAGATTAATGCATCGGCTTGATTTTGAAACAAATGGGCTGGTGCTTTTTGCAAAGAACGAGCAAAGTTTTATTTTTTTTAAGGACTTGCAGGATAGAGGAGAGTTTATTAAAGAATACTCCGCCATCTGTGTACCAACAGGCAGTAATAAAACAGACGATGGATTCCCGGATAACAACTTGGCGTCCTTTATTCCTTTGCGTCTTTGCGAGAACTCTTTCGTAATTAATTCTTACTTTCGCCCATACGGAAAAGGCAGAAAACTTGTCCGTCCCGTAATCGAAGACGGGAAAAAACACAAGGAAGTCGCCAAAGACAAAGGCGGTTTTTATAAAACAGAAATTATCGATATTAAGGAAAATATTTTTACAGTCAGAATAAGACGCGGCTTCAGGCATCAGATACGCTGCCATTTGTGCTGGGCGGGTTTCCCGATTTTAAATGATCCGTTGTATCCGTACAGCGGAAATTTTCAATCTGCCGGTTTACTTGCCCTGCGCTCGCATGCCCTTTTTTTTACCGATCCTGCATATAAAAAAGATCGAGAATGTTTCATTACCCCATTGAGATAATTTAATTTTTTCGTATTTTGTATTGACACTAATGATGAAATAATTATAATAAACTTATGGCGGTTATTTATTCGCTATAAGTTTATTAATATTTATTGGCGGTTATTATTATCAAAATTCTTGGCACGTTCTCGATAAAGCGTTCACGCATCTATAATCTTATTGACTTGGCAGGCGCGCGGCACCGTGCCGGATCCTTGTTCTGCTCTTCTCGCTGTATTATTTTATGCGTACCCCCCAGATATGGGTTTAGGTACGAACTGGTTCTGTTTTTTGTTTTGATATTTTTTCCGATTTTCTCATATGCCGATGACAATCCATGGTATGAAGGTTTTTTCCTGGAAGGTTCCGCCATTTATTATTTCGCGCCGGAAATGTTTAAAGAGTATATGGACACAAAACCGGGTTTTCGCGGAGCCGTCGGGTATGAATTTATGCGTATCCGCTTTGCCGTAGAGTCCGGCTACAGCCACATTGCCGGAACGAATCCGCTGGTAAAAGAAGTAACCCTTATACCTCTTGTTTTTAAATTCGGTTACGCGCTGCCTTTAATTTCTGTATTGGGTTTACAGGCGGATTTGTGCATTGGAACGGCTTTTTCCAACACGCTTCGATACGAAACCGTGATAGATATTATTCTTAATAATTTACTCGACGACTACGAACGCAGTTTGCTGACAGGAGCGCGTCTTTATGTGACAATATCGCCTTTGAATTTCCTGAAGATTTATCTTGGCGGAGGCATTGACGTTATTTTTGAAACAGAAGGACCCGTACCTCTGCCGCTGGTTGAAGCCGGATTATCGATAAAACCGGGAGCGATGGTAAATAAATTTTTAAATCTTAAAAATAATAAGCCAAAAACCGTTTATGTGCATTTTGAGGAAAACAGTATTTTCATAGACAGGCAATATATACCGGTTCTTGACGAAATCGGGCAAAAACTAAAGGACAACGATTCTCTTCACGTAATTCTTTACTCTTATTACGCGCCTAAAGGAACGCAGATGCAGGTAAGGTATACAACGGGAGAACCTGCTCTTGCGACAACACGCGCCGGTTTTTGCGTTGAATATCTTGCGGAAAATTATGAAATTGATTCTTCGCGGATTAAAATTGAATACCGTAATGCAGTCCGAAAAACAGAATTGTATACATGTGTGGAAATTATAGTTAAATAACAAGGAGAAGAACCAAAATGAGAAAAATTGGAACAGGAGCAGGGTTATTATTTTTTATTTTTGCTGTTTTTATTACAGGCTGTAATAATTATTTTCATGATCTTATACCGCCCGATGAGAACCGTATTCTTTCTTTCAATGTCGAAGGTCAGATCGGAAATGCGGAGATCAGCGATTTTGAAATAAACATTACCGTAAATAACGAAAGCCCGTTAACGTCTCTTCTTCCCAATATTACCATTTCAGAAAAAGCTGTTATTTTTCCTGTTACACTGGAATATATCGCGTCGGCGTTTCCGAGTATCGATGTAATGAAAGAAATCGCGGCAATATACGGCGCGTCAGATTTAAGCAAATATGTTATGGATTTAATCGAACGAACTCCCGAATTTAATATTCCTAAAATTGACAAGCCGATTAATTTTTCAGGCCCTGTTTATTTTATTGTTGTTTCTGGGATGGGTACTACAAGGCAGTACGCCGTTAATTTAAAAATTGATACAGGAGAGCCTCGTTTATTAAGTATGGGATTTTCAAAATATGATAATCCCGAATTAATAAAAGACGCTTCCACCATGGTTCTTACCGATATTTATTTGGTTAACGCCTCGTTTCTATATCCGGTGGAAATCCCGATAAGTTACAGAGTTATACCTTCATTTGAAATTTTGGGTGATAGACTGGAAGTAGACGGCGTGGAAATAAAATCCGGTATAGACGCTATCAATTTTAATAAAATGCTGGGACACCAGCAGAAGACATTAACCGTCTGGCGAAACGGTATGTCGCTGGATTACACTTTATTCGCCGATTTTGAACTTGATCCTGACAGTGCAAGAAGCATTACGGATTTTCGTTTTTACGCGAGTAATAAAAATCCTTCGCTGGTCGCGACCGCAGTCGGCTCCATAATTAATTCAGGCGCTCTAGGTTCGATTAGTGTGCAGGTTTTTTATGACGGCGCAAGACCCGACTTTTTAACACCGGATTTTATTTCTCCCGGTAATGTTTATGTTGAAGGAATACTTCAGGAGTCGGGCATGAACAGCCACGATTTTAGCAATGTGCTGGAATACAGGGTGGTGTCCAAAAATAACATGTATGTGCGCACATACAGTGTAATTGTGGAATTGATCGACATCGCTTCGGCGGCGCCTGTTTTTACTTCTTTCAGATTTACATCTAATTTAAATCCAGAAATTGTTCAGGACACCGAAGGGCAGATAAGCGATTCGACAGGCATAATAATGATTACCGTGCGTTACGGCGGCTTGACTCCTCCCGAGGTTCTTATACCGCAGTTTTCCGCTTCCGGTATAGTAACGGTAATGGGCGCCGTTCAAACATCAAGTTTCAGCCCGCAGAATTTTACCAATCAGGTCAGGTATACGGTGACGCATCCTGTAAACTCAATGATGTCGCGAAACTACTGGGTGCAGACAAGTTTTATAAGAGATACTTCATCAGACGCGGCGATTACATATTTTAGTTTTCATCCCGATGAAAACAACGGGCTTTTAAGCGAAATTGTGGGACATATCGATCATAACGCGGGTACAATTTCCCTGTTCGCGCCGCCGGGATCGGGCGTTATAGACAGAATAATGTTTGCGCGTTACAAAGCCGCGGGTATTGTTCGTGTAGACGGAGACGCTCAGACAAGCGGCGTTATAGGAAGAATATTTGACAAACCTATAGTCTATGAAGCTGTTTCGGCTAACGGAAATAACAGAAAGTTATACACGGTAAAAGTAAGGGAATTGCGGACAAGAATATTTGTAAAAGCAGACGCTGTAGGACTGTGCGACGGCACGTCATGGGAAGACGCTTTCCGCAATATTCAGGATGCCAGCAAAAACGCGCTGACTGAGTTTCCGGCGGATGTTCCCAAAGAGATATGGATCGCTAGAGGCGTGTATTATCCAAGTTTTACGCAAGATTCGTCCGAATTTATTCCGCTTGCGCCAAACACGACTTTTACAGGCGGTTTTGCGGGGAACGAGAACGATAAAAACGCAAGGATAGACACAGCTTCGAACAAGGTGGTTGTTTCAGGAAATCTCGGCGGCGGCGCGTATTCTTCGCGTCTTTTTTCCAATAATTTTTCTGAAAGTGATTCGATGATCAATTTGAGCGGCGATCTGACTTTTGAAGACATGGCATTTACAGGAGCAAGAGCGTCGTCTGAATCAGGAGAAAAAAGATTCGGAGGAGCGATAAATCTTTCTTTTAATTCCGCTTCAGATAAGCTGGCAATTAAAAATTGCGCTTTTAGCGATCTTCAGGCATACAACGGAGGCGCGGTATACGCAAGAAACGGAATTGTCGAAATAACAAATTCGGCGATAGATGACGCAAAGGCGGATTCGCAGGGCGGAGCGCTTTACCTGACAGGTAATGGAAACGCCGTTTTAACAGGCTTGTCAATTACAAACTGCAAAGCCGAAGGGCAGGGCAGTACCTCAGGCGGAGGAATCTACAGCGTAAAACAGTTAACTATAAACGGCATAAACATGGATAAGGTAAGCGCGAATTACGGAGGCGCGATTTACAATAGCGGGCAGAATCTTACAATGAGCGGCTCTCCGTCTTCGATTACCAACTCGTCAGCCTTGTCAAGCGGAGGCGCGATTTACACAACCGGTATAACGTCAATTTCTTCTCTTACAATCGATAATGCGACCTCAAGTTCCGGCGGAGGTGTTTACAGTACGCATAGACTTACAATCACAGGTTCAACATTCAAAAATATTACATCTACAGGATCTTCTTCAGGCGCTGTTTATCACAGCAATTCAAGCGAATCAATTACAGTTTCCGGTTCTGAATTTAACAATATTACATTCCAATACGCGCTTTACGCAAACAATATGACATCCAACATTTCAGGAACAAAATTCACTAATATAACGGGAAGCGCAGCCGCCAACGGTTCCGCGTTGTATGTTTCTTCAAGTTCGACAAGCGGTTCAATTATAATAAATAATGTTAATATAGACGGGGTTACAAACGGAAGAGGTATTTACATATCTTCGGCAAGATCCCTTTTATTGATGAACACAAGCATTAATAACTGTCAGACGACTTTAAACGGAGCAGGCATAGATTTAACAAACGCAGCCACAGGAAACGCCGAATTATCCGGATTTACAATTACAAACACAAAAACGACTAATACTACAGGCGCAATAAATGTTAATAATTCGGGAACATTAAGAATTCTCGGCAACAGCCTAATTTTCAATACTCAGTCAACTTCCAGAGCCGTGTCCATTAGCGGAAACGGCTTCACGGAAATCGCCGGCAATTCCTCGTCGCCTGTAACAATTTCTGATATAACCGCGAGTTATGCGTTATATGCGTATAATAATACAGAAGGAACATCAATTAACATTGCCGGTTTAAGATTAAATAATATAACGGCACAAAGCGCGTTATATGTAAGTTATCCGGCAATTGCAGTAACAAATACATATATTAACAATTTTACCGGAACAGCAGGCACCGGCCGTTCCGCAATGTATGTTACTTCAAGCGGCTCAATTACTATAGACAATACGCATATTAACGGAGCCGCTAATGGACGCGGAATGTTTATATCTTCTTCAAATTGGCTTTCATTAAATAATTCAACAATTAATAACTGCAAAAGTACAGACGGCGGCGGAGGCTTGTATTTGACTTGTTGGGGAACTTCTGATATATCTGCAATTACAATTACAAACACATACGCAACAGGCAATGATAATGACGGATTTGGCGGAGGAATGTATATTTACAATTCAGGAACCTTTAGACTTCATGGCAGGTCGGAGATTTCCAATGTTCAGGCGGCATATGGAGCCGGAATATATTTTGGCGGCACCGGAAATTTTGAAATAGCCGGAACCGGCTCTTCCCCTGTTATTATTAAAAATGCCACTGCAAGCAAGACAGGAGGAGGCATTTATGGTCCGATGCACGAATCTTCCAACTTAGTAATTAATTATCTTAATATGGATGATGTTATTTCGCAGAATATAGGCGGAGGATTATATTTTTACGGAGCGACACTCACGGTAAATAACTCAACCTTTTTAAATGTTACGGCAAGGCATGAAGGTAAAATAATAGAGCTGCATCCCAGAATTACGAGTTTGGCTGCAATGGTAGTCTTTCCGATTTATAATTATTCTAATTGCACTTTTACCCATAATTCAAGTTTAAGAGATCCCGGACCCGGAAGCACTGAGGAGTTCAAATATTTTATCAGTAAATGGGGTCGTTTCGATAATTGTACATTTAATTACTTAAGAGCCCAGACACCGGGTGAAAATTATATTTTTAATTCATATGCTAGATATAGACAAAACGCATTTAACGCCGGTACTATAGACCCTAGAAACGGAATTGTTGTATCTGTTGGATGCAATTTTAATCTAAACGGCTCTTCGGCGGCTGTTTGCGCTTTTAACAGAGGCAGGCTTTCAGACGGTTCAGAAATGTGGGACTTCGTCATATTTGATCGTTTAACAGTAAACACGGGTGGTTTAAGACCCGTATTTTACTTTTCAGAATCAGTTGGTCAGACAAGTTCAGATACTTACACTTTTTATAAAAATACTCGTATAGACGGCGGTATAGTGGACAGTCAATATGATATTAATAATTATGCAGATTGTTATCCTTCAGCCATCGCCGTTAAAATTAATTTTGAATAGATAGAAGGGGTATTAAAATAAAAGATTTGTTATATTTCCATGTAACCTCGCGTCCGCTTGAAAATACTTTATTTTGGTGTAAAATGAAGTATGACCAGCGGATTTGATTTTACACCCGATTCTTCCGTTTATTTCGTAGGCATTAAAGGAACCGGTGTCTGCGCTCTTGCGGAGTTAATGCATAATACAGGTTTAAAATGCTCAGGCAGCGATATTGCCGAAGAATTTTACACAGACGCGATACTTAAAGATTTAAATATTCCCTATTATGAAGGTTTTGACGCGGCGCATATCACAGAAAAGATCGATATTATTATTTATTCTGCCGCATACAGCGCGGATACGAATCCTGAACTCGCGCGCGCGCAGGAATTAAAAATTCCCATGCTTAAATATACCGACGCTCTCGGAGCATGGTCTTCAAGATTTGATTCAACCGGTGTCTGCGGCGTGCATGGAAAGACAACAACTACCGCAATTTGCGGCGCGCTGATGAAAGCTGTAAAGCTTCCGGCGCAGGTTCTTGTCGGCAGCGCGGTAATTGATTTCGGCGTAAGGTCAACTATCAAACTTGGAGATAAATATTTTATCGCTGAGACTTGCGAATACAGAAAAAATTTTTTATCGTTTCGTCCCCGGCGTATTATTTTAACCGCTGTAGAAAGCGATCATCAGGATTTTTTTCCGACTTACGAATCGATCCGTGACGCGTTTATCGAATACTGCCGCCTGCTACCTGAAGGAGGACAGCTCATCTACTGCGCCGATGATCCAGGCGCGAGCGAAGTAGCGTCTGTCATCAAAAACGACAATCGCAGGATAGAAATCGTTCCGTATGGTTTTTCAGCGTCAGGCGATTTTAAAATTACTTCTTATAATGTAGAAAATGAAACCGCTGTTTTTTCTGTCGCAGGTTTTCCGGGAGAATTTAAAATGCGTATTCCCGGCAGGCATGAAGCGTTAAACGCCGCAGCAGGGCTGGCTCTTACAGCGTCATTGGTAAATAATGAAAACTCAGGCGGAAAAAGCGGCGGTACCGCAAACTGCGGCTCTTTAAACGATGAGCAGTTACAATTAATAAAATTCGCGCTCGAAAATTTTAAAAGCACAAAGAGACGGAGCGAAATACTCGGAGAAGCAGGCGGCGTAATTTTCATGGATGATTACGGTCATCATCCGTCAGCGATAAAAACAACTCTTGAAGGAATAAAAAAATTTTATCCAAGCCGAAGATTAATCGTTAGTTTTATGTCGCATACATACACAAGAACAGCCGCTCTTCTTGAAGAATTTGGCGCATGCTTCAACGATGCCGATATAGTTTTCTTTCATAAAATTTACGCGTCCGCAAGAGAAAATTATAAAGGCGGCGTAAACGGAAAAACGCTCTACGAAAAAGCGTCAACAGCGCGTAATGCGAAAACCATTGCCGCTAAGAGTGAAACTTACTATATTGAAGAGTATGACGATGCGTTTCAACCGTTACGCGAAATATTAAAAACCGGTGACATTTTTTTAACGCTTGGTGCCGGAAATAACTGGCCGCTTGGCGTAAGACTTTTTGAACACTATAAAACTGTTGGCGAGGTAAAAAATGGTTAGCATGACTGGTTACGCGTATCGGGAAAAAACGGGGCAGGATTTTTCGATTTCTGTAGAAATTAAAGGATGTAACAGCCGATATTTGGAAATATATGTTAATCTTCCGCCCTGGCTTACAATGCTTGAGACTAAAATTCGTGAGAAAATCTCCTCCTGCTGCGGCAGGGGAAAGGTGGAGGTTTTTATGCGTATCCGTGAATATAATACACCGATAAAGATAAGCATAAATAAAAATGCGGCAAGAGCCTATTTCGATGCGATGAACGATATGGCGAAGGAGCTTGGCATTAGAGAAAAGCCGGGTCTTCAGGCTCTTATGGAAATGGAAAGCGTTCTTGAAATTGAAAAAAACCGCGATGATGAACGATACTGGCAGGAGATTCAACCGTTATTGGACGACGCGGCAAAAGCGTTTTGCCAGGAGCGCGAAAGAGAGGGCAGGCATACACAAGACGATATACTTTCTCATCTTGGAATTATCGAAACGTCGTTAAATAAAGTGTCCGCTTTCGCGCCAGAAATTGAACAGACTCTTAAAGAGAATATCAAATCGCGGTTTGCGGAACTGCTTGGAAATCAGGTTGATGAAAACAGAGTGCTTTCAGAAACAGCGTCGCAGTTGTTAAAGTACACAATCTCCGAAGAAATTTCCCGGCTCAATTCGCACCTTGGCGAATTCAGAAGAGAGACAGAGAGCAATCAGCGTCCCGGTAAAAAACTGGATTTTCTGTGTCAGGAAATAAACCGTGAAATTAACACAATCGGCTCAAAAAGCGCTATAATTGACGTTAGTACAGAAGTTGTTAGAATGAAGGAGACTCTGGAAAATATCAGAGAACAGTTAAGAAATATCGAATAATGTTCTGCAAAAGGGGGCTTGATGGAGAAGAACATAAAAATCGCTATTTCCGGAAGAAGCGGCTGCGGAAACACGACAGTCAGTAAGATGATTGCCGATACTCTGGGTTTACGTTTTATCAATTTTACATTTCGCTCTCTTGCCAAAGAGAGGAATCTGGATTTAAAAGATATTCTCGAGCTTGCCTCGAAAGACGATTCCATCGACATGGAAGTTGACACGCGGCAAGTCGCGATCGCCCGCGGAGACGGCGGCTGTGTTCTCGGCTCGCGCCTCGCTATATGGATGCTGAAAGAAGCCGACTTAAAAATCTATCTTGACGCGACAGCGAATATAAGAGCGCAGCGCATCGTAAACAGAGAAGGGGGCAGTCTTGCCGAAGTCGCCGCTTTTACCGCCGATCGGGACAAGCAGGACTACGACCGCTACCTTCGCATTTATAATATTGATACCAATGATTACAATTTTGCGGATTTAATTATTAATACCGATAATATCAACCCTCAGCAAATTACAGATTTGATTGTTGAGAAGGTTGAAAATCTAAAAGCAAAATGATTGTAAAGTTCGATACGCAAAAGTCAAATATTAATTTATCTGTTAAAACGCCGCGCTCAGAGAGCACTGTTAAAACATCCGCTTCCGCGCCGTCTGATATTCCGCGATCCGCCGTAAAGCTGGCTTCAGCGGCAGGACTTCCTGCTGCGGATAAGCTTTCCGCTTCCATCATTTCTTTCGCGCGGTTTTTTTCCCTGCCGTTAAAACCGCAGGTGCTGGCGGATATTCGACGGCAGGTTTTTTTACAGCCTGCTCCTCTTGCGCAATCTGCGGCGCAGCCGGTTTCACAAACTGCCGCCGCGCCAAACAACTCAAGCGCAAACGCTTCTTTGGCGAATCAATCCGCCGCGGAAAAAATTCGCGAAACGCTTTCACTCTCCGCCACGGCAGCAGAAAGCAAAGGAACGGAGCTTACCGCCAAGGGACTTGAAACATACGCTGACGCTGTAAATCCCGACTCGCGGCGGCAAGACGGCGAACGTCAGCGGCGGGAGAGGAACAAGAATGAACAAGACGATAAATCGTTATCAAAGAGCGGCGAGATTACAGCGCAGGACGTTAAAGAAAAAGCATTTGAATACATGGAACACAATCCGCTTCTGGAAATATTAAACAGGCTTCCGGCAAAAAACGGACAGCGGTGGATCGTTCTTCCATTCGATTTTACTGACGGAGACAAAGAATATTTTGTTTCAATGAGAGTTTTGCTGGAAGAGGATCACGCGAAGCGGCGCAAAGTACATTTTATGGTATTGGATATTGTGATTTCAGATGAAAGCAGGAAGATTTTTATTTTTAAATTGGCAAATGAGAAACCTGAAAGACTTTTTGTTTATCATTCGCCGGAATTACCGCAAAAGGAGCATCGTAAAGTAAAACAGGAACTGGCAAAACAGTTTGATATGCCGACTGAACGCGTATTTATTAAAACCAGCGAAGAATCATTCCCGTTTGAATCGGGATTTGGCGAAGATCGTCCTTCGATAGACGAGGCGGTATAATGGCAAAGAGAAAAATCGCGTCGGCGCTCTCGTATTTCGAGGAAGACCCCGCGCCCGTTCTGCTGGCATCAGGCAGCGGCAGGGAAGCGGAGCGAATAATCGCCATTGCGGAAGAAGCCGGTATCGCGGTTGTAGAAGACGCCGCTCTTGCCACCCTGCTGGACACAAGCGCCAAAACCGGCGATTTCATCCCCCCGTGGTGCTGGGAAGCGGCGGCAAAAGTCTTTGCTTTTGTCACGAAAACAGGCGCCAAACAGGGCTCTTGACTATTTTCTCCATTTTTGCAACTATAAGCATAGTCAGGCGGCTGTCGTATAACGGCTATTACCCCAGCCTTCCAAGCTGGAGACGTGGGTTCGACTCCCATCAGCCGCTAAAATAAGTCAGCTTTAATGCTTGATTTATGAAGGTACTTAATAAAACATAAGCTACCGGTGCAGGAGTCGAAACGGAGCCGCGGCGCCGAAGACGCGAAAGCGTCTGAGAGGTAAACCGGCAGGAGCCGGTTTAGCGGCGTAGACGGCCTGAAGGGAGGAAACAAGATGTTTCCGACCGGAGGGTGACTCCCATCAGCCGCTTAGCCGGAGATGTTTTAATTAATTTCTGTGAGCGTCTGCCTTCGGTCAGCCGCTTAAATGAATTGATTTTAATATTTGATTCATTAATGTTAGAGGGCGTATAGCTCAGCTGGTTAGAGCGCTTGCTTTACACGCAAGATGTCCCTGGTTCGAATCCGGGTATGCCCATATTCTTTTGGGGGTGAAATGAAAAAGTTACTGTTTGTTTGCTTAATTATTGTTTCGATCGTATCAATCTCGTGCGTGCGTAAGTCCGCCGATTTGGGTCCAGTTACTGACATGGGTGTGACTGTACGCCTTCTTACCGACGCTACCGGTGTTGATGATAAATCATTCAACGCGGCTGCATGGCGCGGTATTCTCGAATTCTACGGTGATTCATGGGCGAATCCCAGACAGAGGGGAAAAGCCTACGACTGGATTACCGCGCAGGATCAAAGCATGTACATTCCGAATCTCAGGCAGGCAACCGACGAAGGTTACGATTTAATTATTGTAAACGGTTTTACATGGGATGAATCGCTCACTGTGGTTTCCAATGACAATCCCAATCAAAAATATTTAATTGTCGATGTTGACTGGGTAGAAGCGGGCGAGATTATGCAGGCGGCTTACGCTGAGCATGAAGGCTCTTACCTTGTCGGAGTTGCCGCCGCGTTAAAAGCGCTGGAAGACGGCATCGCAAAACCGCGTTTTGGTTTTATCGGCGGAATGGCGGGAGCCGTTATCACTAAATTTGAAGTAGGTTACGTGCAGGGAATTCTTTCGATAATTCCAGATGCTGATATAGTTGATTATTATGTAGGCGATTGGGGACAGCCGGCTCTTGCAAAGGCGCAGGCGATGAACTGGTATGATTCAGGCGTTTACGCAATATTTTCCGCGGCAGGAAACAGCGGCAATGGAACAATCGCGCAAGCAAAAGAATATCGTATGGCAGGCAGGAATGTTTGGGCAATCGGCGTTGATTCCGATCAGTTCGAAGAAGGTTTGTACAATGCAAAGGATTCAGCCGTTCTTACATCAATGCTAAAACGCGTGGAGAACAGCGTCATTTACGCTTTGAACGCGGTTAAAAATAATACTTTTAACAGTGAAATAGTTGTCTTTGATTTAAAAGCTGAAGGCGTAGGTTATTCAGACGTTAACCCCGCGTTAAGCCAAAATATCGTTGACAGGTTGGAGCTTATAAAAGCGCAGATTGCAAGCGGTAATATAACTGTTGCGGCGACTCTTGCAGACGCAATGCGCCTTCCCAGGTTTCCGCAAAACTTAAGAGCGATTGACGACTAAAACAGGTAAAATTGAAAATCGTCTCATAGAAATATTTACAGGCTCTAATGCCGCTGTTTCGGCTGTTGTTGTAATTCTCGGTTTCGTTACAGCCACTTTACTCCTTATTATTATTGGAAGAAATCCGTCGGGAATGTATCAGGCGATTTTACAGGTTGTAACCGGGTTTGATTCGCGCCGCGGTGTGTGGAACGCGCGTTATGTCGGCGAATGGCTTGTTATTTCGCTGCCTTTAATTCTTTGCGGTTTAAGCATGGGGTTTTCCGCCCGCGCGGGGCTGTTTAACATCGGAGCGGAAGGGCAGTACATCGCGGGGCTTACCGCGGCGCAGTTTATCGCTTTGAATTTCGCGCGTATTCCTGTTCTTCACCAATTTGCCGCTGTGTTAGGCGCCATGACGGCAGGAGCCGTATGGGGAAGCATCGCCGGTTTTTTTAAAGCGCGGTATAAAGTTTCGGAAGTTGTAACCACCATCATGATGAATTATATCGCTCTTTTTATTCACAGGCTGATAATATTAAATATTCCCGGAAGCAATACTTTCAGAACGCCGGATTTTCCCGCGACAGTCTCGCTTGCGAATCCGGTGTTGTCGTCCGTCACTAATAATTCCAGATTAAATAACGGTTTATGGCTGACAATAATCGCGCTTTTTATTTATTGGCTTATTATGGAAAAAAGCGCGTTTGGTTACGCCATCCGCGCCGCTGGTTTTAACAGAGACGCCGCAATGTACGCAGGTATGAAAGTTAAAATGAATATGACAGCCGCGATGGCGATCTCCGGGGCGTTTGCAGGGCTTGCGGGCGCGGTTGTTTCGCTTGGATTATTCACTCACGGACGTATTCTAACATCATTTGAAAATTACGGTTTTGACGGTATTGCTGTCGCTCTTGCCGGAAACTGTTCGGCGCCCGGAATCGGAATTATGGGGCTTCTTTTTGGAATGTTAAAATCGGCTCAGCCGTTAATGCAGTCGCGCCAGATACCAAGAGAGATTACCTATATCATTATGGGGCTTGTTGTTATTTTTATCGCTTTAAGACCCGGCATTAAAATGTTTATTGAATGGAGATCAAAAATAAAAATGCGTAAGGATATGGAATGACAGGAATGATTCCCTCCACATTGATGATTGTCGCGCCGATCCTGATCGCGGCAATAGGAGGAATGATCTGCGAACGCGCCGGTGTTGTTAATATCGCGCTCGAAGGGCTTATGTCTTTCGGCGCAATGACGGCGGCGATTACCCATGTTCTGCTGGAAGCGAAAATAGGTTTTTCAATTCCGCTCGCGCTTGTCCTTGCTTCGCTTGTCGGCGGACTTTTTTCGCTGATACACGCGTTCGCTTCCGTTACGTTGAAAGCGGATCAGGTTATTTCCGGCACAGGCATAAATCTTCTTGCCAACGGTCTTACCGTGTTTGTCTGCCAGCTCGTCTTTCGCATGGACAGGAGCGTAAGTTACAGAATGGGAATGCAGCCCGGTTTTTTAGGTATATATCCCAGCGTGTGGCTTGCGCTTTCAATTCTCGCCCTTACATGGTTTGTTCTCTATAAGCGTCCCGTTGGTCTTCGTCTTCGCGCTTCGGGCGAACATCCACAGGCTCTCGCGGCGGCGGGCGTAGACGTAATTAAGATCAGGTATATTGCAATAATAATTTCCGGGCTTCTTGCCGGTCTTGCCGGAGCCTGCGTTGTGCTGACGCAGGATATTCAATTTACTGTTAACAGTATTAACGGAAAAGGTTTTATCGCTCTTGCCGCGGTTTCGTTCGGACGCTGGCTGCCTTTGGGTGTTCTTGGCGCAAGTTTCCTTTTTGGTCTTTCTTCCAGTTTTGCTGTGAACGTATTTAATATCAGAAAACTTGATTTTCTGCCGTCTGAAATTTTTAATATGCTGCCATACTTAATTACTCTTTTAACGCTTGTGATTTTCAGCGGAAAAGATTATGCGCCAAGAGCTGTGGGACAGCCGTATGATAAACAAAGTAATTGACGATGGCTTTATTACAATGTAATCTATTTCTATGTACAGTACCTTTATCGCTTATATTTTATTTTTCTGTTCAGGGTTTGGATACCTTGGCTTGCACCGGCATTATCTTGGAAAACACGCAACAGGAATTTTATGGCCTTTGACAGGCGGATTGGGTACAATCGGTTTGTGGTACGATCTTTTTACTATTCCCGGTCAGGTAAGGGAAGCCAATATCAGAAAAGCTATTTTGGACGGCTCTCTAAGACAAAACAGTAACGGCTCATGGCGGAATGTTGATGACGGCAGAACGCGCATTGTCCGTGAAAATGAACCTGTAGAGAGGGTTATACTAAAATTAGCAAAAGAAAATAAAGGTATAATTACAGCGAGCGAACTGGCTCTTGGCGCAAACATCACTCTGGAAGAAGCAAAAAGATATTTAGATGTTATGGTTTCCAAAGGTTTCGCCGAATTGCGTGTACGCCAGTCGGGAACATTAGTTTATACCATTCCTGATTTGATGAGCAGTGAAGAACCGTTTATTGATTAACATGGTTTATTTTAACACAACTTCTGTTCTGCCGAATCCGCCCATCTCCGGTCTTGCAAAATAATAATCGGCTACCGCAGGGTGGCTTCTTAAATAATCGTGAACGCCTTTTTGTAAAATACCGTGTCCCTTGCCGTGTATTATCGCGAAATTTTTTAAACCTGAAAGGATCGCGCCTTCAACCTGGCGCTGGACAAGATTCATGGCTTCCTCAAAACGCATACCGCGGATTTTTAATTCATAAACAACATCGTCTTTTGCGCCGTATTCCGCCGCCCATGAAGTAAAAGACGCGGATTTTTTTGCTGAGCGCGCCGCAGGTTTTTCAGGGACAGGGATTAACTCGCTTTCCGGGATAGACATTTTTAAAGAGCCGATTTCAACAATCCATGATGTCCCCTGCTGTTTGCCTGAACTTTTTTTATCCATGCGTACAATTTTTCCCAGTTGTTTGGATTTTCCAGCGAAGACTTCCATACCTTCAGACAGGGCGGAAACACTGGATGCGCCGTTTCCTTCAAATTTTGACAACTGTTCGCGAATTACGCGTTCTTCCTGCGCGAGAGATTCGCTTTCGTTTTCTACATTACGCGCAAGTTCATTTAAAAAATCTTTTACCTTTAATGTTTTTTCGCGGTCTACTTCACCTTCTTTTAACTCGCGTACAAGATTTTCAAGCGTTTTTCTGCTTTCGTTAAGGAGCTGCTGCAGTTTGCCGATAGACTCATTTTTTAGTTCTGCTTCTTTCTGGCGAAGCTGCAGTTCTTTTAAATCTGTTCTTCTTTTTTCTTCTTTTAATTTATCCTGTTCGACAGCGCTTTTCTTTTCCAATCCCGCAAGTTCTCTTTGTTTTTGTTCAAGCTCTTTAATCATCTGCGACACATCGGATTTTTCTTCGTCTATATAACTTCTTGCTTTTGCCGTGATTGTCTGATTAAGCCCGTTAGATGCGGCAATATCAATCGCTCTGCTTTCGCCGGGAAGCCCGTTTATTATTTTATATGTCGGCGAAAGAGTCTGCGCGTTAAATTCTACAGAAGCGTTTTCAACACCCGCTCTTGTGTAGCCGTAGTGTTTTAAAATACCGTGATGAGTTGTAATTATCATCCGCGTGTTTTTATCGATTAAATAATCAAGAACCGCCATCGCTATCGCGCCGCCTTCCTGCGGATCGGTGCCGGAGCCGAGTTCATCCAGCAGAACGAGAGACTTGTCAGTGGCGGCGGCTGTGATCGCCGAAACATTTGTTATATGAGCGGAGAAAGTGGAAAGAGACTGGTCGATTGACTGCTCGTCGCCTATGTCGGCGTAAATTCCGTCAAATACAGGAAGGATACTTCCTTCATCAAGAGGAAGCGCAAGACCGCTTTGGTTCATCATTGCGAATAACCCAAGGGTTTTTAACGCGACAGTTTTACCGCCCGTGTTGGGTCCTGTTATTATTAACGCGCGAGTATCGGTATTCATTTCGATATTGATGGGAACCGCTTTTTTTAACATCGGATGGCGCGCCTGAATTAAAAGAAGGCTTTGGGATGAGCCTGTGTCTTTCGCAAAATGTCCGTTTGCCGCGGCTGAATATCTTGCTCTTGCTCTTAGACATTCCAGTTCAATGATTGTTTGGTGAAATTTGTTTAAGTGTTCAACGTGGATGGAAATATTTTCTGTTAGTTCTCTGAGTATTTTTTGAATTTCCGCGTCCAGATTTCGTTTTTCCAGTAAGATTTCGTTGTTTTTATCCACGACATCCAATGGTTCTATAAAAACGGTCTGTCCGCTCGAAGATACCTCGTGAACAATGCCTGAGATTCTGCCGCGAAAATTGGATTTTACCGCAAGCACAGTTCTTCCGTCTCTTTGCGAAGGAAGATTCGATTGCAGCATCCTTTTATAATCGTCGTTAGATGAATAGCGCGACACGGTTGTGTTCAGGTCTTTTTCAAGATTGTTTATACGTTTCCTGATTGCGCGTAATACAGGAAGATCGCGAAGATTTCCCTCTCTGTCTATTATTTTAAAAATTTCAGCCGCGACAGGATCGCAGTCTGGAATATCAAGCATGACTAAAAGCGGCTGCTTGCCGCTGATTTCCTGTTCTTTATCGTTTGCCAGCGCTTTAATAATCCATTGTCTTAGTTCCTGTCCGCGTTCGACAAATAAACCGACTGCGAGAACTTCATCCAAATCAAGGACGGTTCCTTCAGTTTTAATTTTTGGAAGAAGGAAACCGATACCCGGAAGCCACGAACGCGGCTCATCATTACGGGTTTTGATTAAAAGAAAAATCGCGTTAACAAGAGATTTTAATTCATGGGATGAATTATTATAAACAGGATTGCCGTTTTTAATTATTTCACCAGCCTCTTCGCTTACCGCGTGAGATGAAACTTTTTCCATGATTTGAGGATATTCCAAAAGCGTCTGCGTTTTTTGCGCAAGAGAGATTTTATCTATTATTTTACTAGTCGTCATTTTCTTTTCCGTCCAAATCATTGCAGATACGAAGGAAGCTGTCGTACCTGTCTTCGTGAATAATACCGGCGTGCACCGCTTCCATAATTTTACAGCCGCGCTCTGTTTTATGTGAACAGGACATCCCGAAACTGCATTTTCCCGAGAGCGGCGCAAATTCGCGCAGATATGTTATCACTTCGCTTGACTGTATTCTGTCTGGAATAAATCTGCGTACTCCGGGCGTGTCAATAATCTTTGTACCGTCGGCTAACTCAAACATGATCGACATAGTGGTGGTGTGAACTCCGCGATCGTATTTTTCGTTGAGTTCACCTTCTCTAATATCAAGTCCTGGTTGTAACGCGTTTATTATACTTGACTTTCCAACTCCCGACTGCCCTGCCAGCACGCATGTTTTTCCTGCGATTTCTTTTTTAAGTTCCTGAATGCCTTCGCTTGTTTTCGCGGAAATATAATGTATTTTATAACCAATATGGCAGTATTCTTCAAGGCGCTCGTTAATATCGATATCATCATATTCAAGGTCAATCTTGTTGCAGATAATAATCGAATCAATACCGGCAATATCCGCCTGCAGAAGCAGTCTGTCTAAAAAACGCGGTCTAAATGGAGGAGACGAAGGCGTGCAAACACACAGCGCAAGATCGACATTCGCCGCGAGGAGCTGGCTTGCGCCGCCTTTCTGGTTATATCTGCTAAAAATATTTCTCCTTTCCTCAACCGATAAAATCATCGCGGCGCGAGAGTTCATTTCGCGCTCTACAACAACCCAATCACCGGGAGCGATTGGGTTGTATAAATTTTCCTGTCCTTTTAAAACTTTTCCTTTTATTCGACATTCAAGTTCTATCTGCTCTCCTTCGGATGTTACGCGCGCTGTCATGATGTTCCGTGAGCCGCTGATTACAAGCCCTCTAAGTTTATCGCCCATGATCTACCATTATCATACTAAACCTAACTCGAAGCCTAAATCCTGCGCTCTGTTTTCCCAAATAGAATCCGCCGGCTCTTTACCCGTTAGTAATAGCTTGTACTCAGGTTTGGAACCGGGGCTCGCTCTTAATTCGCCGTTATTTTCATCCAGTAAATGTTCAATGCGTTTTGTAACGCCGTCTAGCGAGTCGAATATTTTAATTGCAGGCCCAGCTTCGTTTTGGAATTCTTCCAGAAGATATAAAAAATGCGTACAACCAAGGACAAGCGTATCAGCTCCTTTAGCGCGAAAAATATCGATATATTTTTTTACAATGGCTGTTTTTTCATTTTTGCCGGCATTCTCATACCGCTGTTCAACAAATTCTACCAGGTCGGGAGCTGCGATGCCGATTATCTCGCAGTCTTTTTCACATTCGTCAACAAGAGCCCGGTTATACGGGTCGTTAATCGTCCGTGTTGTTCCAAGTACGCCTGTTTTTCCGGTTTTAGAAGCGTTTACCGCAGGTTTAACCGCCGGAACCGTTCCGACAAAAAGGAGATTGGGAAAATTTTGCCGCAGCGGTTCAAGAGCAGATACAGTCGCAGTATTGCATGCCAGTACTAAAATTTTAGGATCGGTATTTTTTATTAGTTTTTCTGTTAGTAATATAAGTATACGCGCTAATTCATTTTTCTCGCGCTGACCGTAAGGAAAGTTTTCTCTGTCGGCAATGCAGTATACATCTTCCTGCGGACAGCGTTTTATTAAATCCGCGCAGTAGAGGAGTCCGCCGATACCTGAATCAATAAATAAAATAGGTTTGTTATTCATGATTGTTTTATAAACTATTTAAATAAATCATCGAATGCCGCTCTTGAAGCGCCGGCTTTTTCTTTTTCGTTAGAAAGACCTGCGGTTTTGCCTCTGTATTTTGCGTCAAGAGAAAACCAGTCGCAGAAATTTCCGCGCTCTTTGTCCGCCTGCGGTTCCGCGCTTGTTTCCCGGCAATCGCCTCTCGCGCCTGATGTAAAAAAACGGCAGTTTTTACATGAACGCAGATCTTTTCCGCAGCTCTGACACCGCAGAGAGCGCCCAATGGGGTCGGGATCTGTAATTGGTTCACCGCAGTACCAGCACATGCTTTTATTCTAACCATAACAAGACTGGTTGTAAAGACAAAAATATAGTATGATTATAATATGTTTACAATAAATCCGTGCGCCGCAGGCTGCGGAAGACCGGCGATAACAGGGTATAATCTGTGTTTCGTGCATCAGGCTAATCCCGAGCAGGAGTGCGCGCGTATTTGTTCATACATCGAAGAAAATCAAACTATAAAAGATCTTTGCGTGTCCGGTATGCGTTTTGAGAAAACCGATTTTTCTAAGCACCGTTTTTACGGATGCAATTTTAAAGAAGCGTATTTTTATAACTGTAATTTTTCAGGTGTAAAGCTCGGAATGGATTTTTTTGATTTTGCCGAATTCGTAGACTGCGATTTTACAAAATCGGATATTCAATTTGTATCTTTCGCGGGAGCCGCTGTGCATAATTGTGATTTTACAGACAGCGAAATATTACACGTTAATTTTGAAGGCGCGGCGATAATGAACACTACATATGATAATTCCAATTTATATAACAGCCGTTTTATCAGCGCGGATTTAATTAAAACTACTTTTGTTAATTGTAATTTAAAACATGTGTATTATGTCAACTCAAAACAGCAGGATGTTTTATTTAAAGCGTCTAACACGGCGGAAGCCGTATTTGTAATGGAAGAGCAATGAAATTATTTTTTCAATATTGTTCGTACGGTTTCAGTAACTGTTACATACTCGGTATGGAACGTTCCACGAAGGAAACTCACAATGTCGCGATTCTTGTCGATCCCGGAAGTATGGAAAAAGCTACCCTCGATTCAATCGAGAAAAACGATCTGGATTTGAAAGCGGTATTAATAACCCATGATCATGAAAACCATGTACAGGGAATTAAAACTTTAAAAAAAATATATAATGCCGATGTAATCGCGGTTAATCCTAAAATAATGGATGTAAAAGCCGCAATGGTAAAAGACGGAGATAAACTTATTATCGGCGGTTTTTCAATCGAGGTAATTTCGATACCGGGACATTCATCGGATTCCGTGGTTTATAAAATCGAAAATCTGCTTTTTACAGGCGACGTGCTTACAGCAGGGCTTGTCGGAAGTACCGCAAGCGCCTACGGAGCGGCGACGCAGATGAACAAACTTAGAAGCAGGCTTCTTTCGCTTCCCGGCGATTATATTGTGCTTCCCGGACACGGACCGCCTTCAACCATGGAAGCTGAAAGACGTTTTAACGCGGACATTTTTATCTTCGATCAGAACCGAAGCAGAAAGCCCGCGTTTAAAATTGACATCTAACGGTTAAAGCGTCAACGATAAAACCTAGCGTTTAAACTTTGGCGATTCCAGCGTCGAATCATTTCGAATAATACCAAACCAAAGTTCCTGATTCGTCTTTTCACGTAACACTTTGTAGAATGAGGCGATGTCATTAACAGTTTCGCCGTTTACAGAACTAATCCTGTCACCCTGCCTGATACCCATAATATCTGAAGGGCTGCCTGAGATAACCTGCGCGACATATAAACCTTTCGCTTTGTCGTCAAGTTCCAAAGTTTTTCTGATTTGATCATTCAACGGAAGAACTGTAATACCGGGCCAGAGTTTTTTATTATCTGCGGCAACCTGATCGGTTCGCTCTTCGATACGAACACGTATTTCTCTTGATGTCTTGTCTCTTATAACAGTGAATGAGGCAGTTTCGCCGGGTCTTAAATCGCCGACCAGCATCTGAAGAGGCTGAACGCCGCGCGTTTCTTTGCCGTTTACATGAGTGATAAAATCGCCGGGGCGTATACCGCCCTTGTCCGCAGGCGAGCCGAGGAATACCTGAGACGCGAGAGCGCCTCTCCTGTTCTCGATACCAAGCTCCGCCATTATATCCCTTGTAGCGTCTATTAGCGAAACGCCAAGCCAGCCGTAGCTTGTGCTTCCTTTTTCGATAAACTCGTCGATTGAACGCTTTACATTGTTGATGGGAATCGCAAAACCAAGCCCGACATTTCCGCCGCCCGTTATGTTACTCGCAATCCATGTATTGATGCCGATCACTTCGCCTCTGATATTTACAAGAGGGCCGCCTGAGTTGCCCTGATTGATCGGCGCGTCGGTCTGAATAAAATCGTTGATGTTTCCGCCGGGACCGCCTGTGCGCCCGACCGCGCTGACGATTCCCATCGTCACAGAAAATGAAAATTGCTCTCCAAGCGGATTGCCGATCGCAATCGCCCAATCGCCGACCGCAACTTTATCGGAATCACCCAGAGAGGCAAGAGGATACTGATCGTTTGTTTTGAATGAAACCATCGCCAAATCTTTGCGTTCATCTTTGCCGACAACCTCAGCGGTATATTCCCTGCCGTCCTTCGTTGCGACTTTTATTTCTGTCGCTTCATCGATTACATGGTAATTTGTTAGCGCGTAATAAACGCCGTCTTTGTAACGTACTATAATCCCGGAACCAAGACCCTGCGAACGGTATTCGCGTTCCTGCTCGTTCTGCCCCCTGTCGCGCGGTCCAAAGAAAAATTCCCACGGAATCCCATTAAAATTGGGAACCTGCTGCCGTCTGACAGAAACGGTCTTTAACTCGATAACCGAAGGCAGCATTTTCTCGGACACAGCGTTAAAAGCGGTTTGCAGACCTTCCGCTACAGCGAGAGCGTTTTCGGGAATAATTACGGGGTTTTCTTCCGCTCTTGCCCTGGCGCCCCCCGGTGTAGAGCAGGAAAATGATAAAAAAGCCAAAGAAAAGCCGAAAATGGCGCCGATAAGAACCAAATTGAAAATGAACAAGTTCCTCGAAGAAAGTTTTCGCTTAATGTTCATAATAACTCCTGAAATTTTGATTTACTGTTATATCTTATCAAATATTTCAAAGCAGGGATAGTTACAGAACAAACAAGCATCTGATACCGCGCGCCTCTTAGCCGCCGTATTTTTACACTTTTTGGCTATTTATATAAAAATATCGATAATTTTTGGAGGTGACTGACTCGTCCGTCCGCGTGAGCGGACAGTAAATCATTTCTTAAAAGAGCCATTGAACCTTTGGTTCGGCGAAGGCTTGACACCATCCTATTTCCCCTTCGCAAATGCCTTAACCACCGTTTTTATGGTTACAAGCGTTTCCTCCGGTAAAACTGATAAATCGTCCAGCAAATCTTTATATTGCAGGTACTTGGAGATATCTGTTTTTTGCTGATACTCTTTGCCGGTTACAAGATACTCAACCGAAACCCCGAGGGCTGCGGCGATTTTGACGGCTGTGTCGGCGGGTGGCATGGATTGTTGTAAACCTAAATATGTGTCTAAAGTTCTTTTTTTTATTCCGATTTTTGCGGCAAATTCTTTTTGACTTATATCAATATATTCAATTTCTGAGCGTAAACGCTTCGAAAAACTGTCCATACATGAGAAAATACCATAATTATGTCATTGACACTTGTAAAAACACATATTTATATGATATTATATTATAATCATGTAATAATGTGCTTTTATTTAATAATAAAATCTTCAAAAAGGAGTTTTTGTGAAGATTCGTTTGTATGTATCCCTTTTACTTTTTTTAATAATTACATTCCAAGCCTATTCCGGCGGTAATTCAGATAAGGAAACGACATCATCAGTCGAGAATTTTAATACACCTGCTGTCAATTTGGATTTAACTGCTGATAATCTTAGTATAACCGCCCGCGGCGCTATTGGACGGCTGGAAGCTGTTACATCCGGTCCAATGTGGTCAGGCGATGGCGGAAAAAATATTCGTCTTGCAGTTGTCGCTCCCGAAATTCAAGGAGATGTTCCGCCGTATCTTCCCATCTATATACAAGGTTTGTTGAATAACAATTTTGGTAAGTATTCTGCCGTAAACCTGATAGATCGTCAAAATCTTAACAGAATAATATCTGAACAAAACATTGCGGCAAGCGGAAGATTTTCAGATAATGATTTTATCCGTATTGGGAATCTGGCAAACGCGCAATTTTTTCTTTTTGGAACAATTCAAAGACTGAGCGGAAATCGATTTTCTTTGCAGCTTTCTGTAACAGAATCCAGTACAGGTGTGCGTAAAGCGACATTTATGAAGGAAGGAACTCAAACACAGCTTGAAGGAAGAGCGGCGCTTATAAATGAGGCAACTGCAGAACTGCTTTCTCAACTTGGTGTGCAGCTAACGGAAGCAGGACTGTGCGAACTATTGGCAGGTAATATATCTACAGTACAAGCCCAGACAGGACTTGCAAGAGGTATTACAGCTCAGGTAGGAGGATCTGAGGTAGAAGCTCTTTTAAATTTTGCGCAGGCTGTATCATTTGATCCGTCACAGCTTGAAGCTCTGTCGCGGCTCAATACGCTTACTACGACTATAAGCGGCGGAACAATCAGTCAGAGAATTACAAGTGATATACAAGCGAGGGATCGATGGATCGAAGCATTTAAAGAGACGGCGCAGTTTTTTGATAAACATCCGCCTTTTGAAATTATTTTTGATCCTAATTTGATACAAGTAGGTAATACCGATTATGCAAGACGCACAGTAACATTGGGAATGAGAATAGCGCTGGATAGTTCTGTTGCCGGATTTGACGCTCTGAATGCATTATTAGACGGGCTTGAAAAAACAGGCAGACGCGGTACATGGGGATTTTCAGGCTGGCCTTTAATGGAAATTAATCCAAGAACAGCAGGAACAGTTGTATTCGGTGGAAAACGCTCGTTTAGCTATAAGGTTGATGTTGCGCTTATTAATGAGAATGGGAAGAGGATAGGGAATGGAAGCGTTACTTTGATTAGTGAGTTTAGTAAATTTTCTTCGGGAGATAAAAATGTTTCCATACCATTTAGTGTTGATGATGTTGTTAGATTTCAAAATATAAAAACAGAAGATTTAACTCCGACATTGACTATTGTTATTGTTGCGGTGAATGGTATTTCTTCAAGTAATTTAGCTGCTTCTGGGTTTTTAAGGGTTGATACTGGTGATTTAGAAAAAAAAGAACATCTTGAATCCATTCATTCTGTTGCATTTAGTCCTGATGGTAGATATTTCTTATCAGGTTCAAGAGACAGTACTGTAAAGTTATGGGATACTTTCACAGGTAGATTAATTAGGACATTTTCTACTAGTGGTTTACAAATTCCAGGATATCTTTCAGATGGTAGTGAATTTCTTTCTGGTGGTGCTCAAGGTGTAAACACTGTAGTTTTTAGTCCTGATGGTAATTATATCCTTTCTGGATCAAATGATAATTTAATCAGACTCTGGGATGTTAACACAGGTAGATTGATCAGAATTTTTTCTAGTCATTCAAGCAGTGTTCAATCAGTAGCATTTAGTCCTGACGGTAATCAATTCATTTCTGCTGGTTCTTGGGGAGATAATACAATTAAACTCTGGGATGTAAAAACAGGTAGATTAGTCAGAACATTTTCAGGTCATACCAATGAAGTTAAATCTGTTGCTTTTAGTCCTTATGGAAGTCAGTTTTTATCTTGTTCTTTTGAAAATATATTTAGACTTTGGGATGTCGGTACAGGTAGATTAATAGAAACATTTTCTGGTCATACAAAGGAGGTTAATTCAGTAGCTTTTAGTTTTGATGGCAGACCAATAATTTCAGGATCAAGTGATAATACTATAAGACTCTGGAATGTAAAAATAAATAGAACAATAAAGATTTTTTCTGGTCATACAAACAATATTAATTCAGTAGAATTTAGTCCTGATGATAGTAAAATCGTTTCTTGTTCTAATGATGGAACTATAAAACTTTGGGATGTTGGTACAGGTAGATTAATTAGAACTTTTTCTGGTGATAGCATAGTGTATTCAGTTGCTTTTAGTCCTGACGGGAAATTAATTATTTCAGGATTTGAAGATTCTACTATTAAAATATGGGATGCAATTACTGGAAAATTGATCTGGTTAATTGGAACATCAAGAGAATTTTTATATGGGGGCGGTTGAAAAAGGAGATAAGAAAATTAATTTATTAAAATAAAAAAATATTATGTTCGTGTGGTTCGTGGTGAAAATGTTAATATATAAGGAGTAAAATATGAAATTAAATGATTTAGAAAAACACTATGACTTTATAGAAGATTTTCAAAAAGAATTCGATGACTTATGTTTGAAGTATAACATAGCAGATGAAGAGCAAATAAACGATATAATTAGTTTAGCGTATCAAAGTTTTCATGAAGGAGTTTATTTTATGAAGAATAAACTCTTAGAAAATATTCAAGAAAAAATAATAATTAACGAGAAAGAAAGTTTTATATCAGAAAAAATTTATGAAGAACTAAGTTGCCGTTTTGCTCTAGGTGTTAAAGGAGATAAAACATTAATATTTTTAGGTGTTAATCCAAGTACAGCAATACCTGAAAAATATGATCAGACGATGAACAGAGTTAAAGGAATTGCATTAGAAAATAACTTTAACTCTTGGATTATGTTAAATATATATCCTCAAAGAGCTACAAAACCTAACAATTTAGAAATTAAATGTAATGAAATAATTCATAAAGAAAATTTAAAAGTAATTAGCGATCTAATACCATCAAAATCAATAATTGTAGCTGCATGGGGAAATCTGATAAAAAAAAGAGCATATTTAAATAATTGTCTGAAAGATATTGTTAAAGAATTAGAGAATAAGGAAATAACATGGAAACATATTGGTGATTTAACAAAAGAGGGTAATCCAAGGCATCCTTTGTTTTTAAAAAACAAAGAAAAGATAAATGATTTTGATATAGAAGGTTACATTAGGCAAATATGAAAAAACAATCTCCGTATGGAGATTAATAAATATTAAAGGAGTAAATAATGAAAAAAATGCTACTAGTCATCTTGACCATATTATTGGTCATCTCAATTTCAGGTTGTAAATCTGCGCCTGATTCAAACAGCGCGTCAAATACGCCTGAATGGCTAAACGACCTTCCGCCTGCAGGGATGATTTGGGGAATCGGTACCGCAAAGCAATCTTCAACTTCGATGTCAATGACAACAGCGGAAGCAAGAGCAAGAACCTCAGTTGCGCGCCAGCTTGACGCTTTGGTTCAGGCTATGTTTACAGATTATAACCTTGACGCAGGGAATGTAAACAATCAGGCGAATACCTCATTACAGGAAGATGTAAGCCGGCAAATTACAAATATAAATCTTTCGGGAGCGCAGCCGATTAAACGCTTGCAGGCAAAAAATGGAGCATGGTGGTTTCTTGTTGAATATAATAAAGCGAACGCCAGAAAAGAAATAGCCAGTATTCTGGGAAATGAGGAAGCGCTTTACGCGCAATTCAAAACGCAGCAAGCATTGCAAATACTGGACGCTCAACTTGCCAAAAATGCAAAACCTATTCAAGTTAGCGAGTAGGTTTTGCTTAGTTCCGCTGTTGTTTTTTTCTCTTTCATGCGTCAGCTCCCCTGACAACGGCGGAACTTCCAATAGTAAGCCCGCATGGGTTAATAATGTCAATTCTGTATATAATAAATCTCAATTCGTAGCCGCTGTGGGATACGCGGCGACCCGCGAAATCGCGGAGAAAAATGCGTTGATTAATCTTGCCGCTTTTTTCGGTCAATCAATAAAAGCCGATCAAGTAATATTAAACACCTATTACGAAGCTGTCAGAAATGGTGTTACCGCTGGTTGGAGCGATAACATCGCTATGCAAAATAAGATTACAACATCAGTTTCGATGGATACTATAATTGGAGCCGAAATAAATGAAGTCTGGCATGATATAAAGAATAACATTTTTTATGCCGTTGCGAGCATGGAAAGAGTAAAAGTAATCAGATTGTATACAGATATGATACTCGATAACATAAAAATGATTAATAACCTAACCGCGATGAGTCAGGCGGAAAAGAACGCCCTTGAAGCAGTTTCAAGATACCAATTTGCCGCCACAGTTGCGGATATTAATGTTTCTTACGCGAATTTATTAATATTATTAAACGCTCCAATTCCGAGCGGTGTAAAAAGAGGCGATGAGTACCGTCTTGAAATGCGTAACATAACAAAAGATATTCCAATAGATATTATTGTAGCAAATGACAGAGAGAATAGAATACAAAGTGCTTTTACAAAAGTTATTACCGATTATGGTTTTAAAAGCGGAGGAACCAATTCACGTTATACGCTTAGAGTAAATGTAAAACTTTCACCTGTTGATTTTCCCAACAATTCTTATAAATTTATTCAGATGGAATTAAATGCAAATCTTAATGATTCTTCTACAAGAGAAACCTTGCTTCCATTTAATTTTAATAACCATGAAGGACATTTAACGCTAGCCGGAGCGGAGAATCGCGCGTTTTTATCAGCAGAAGAAAAAATTAAAAATGAATATAAAGAAGTTTTAACAGAATATTTTTATAAGTTGCTGCCGGAGAGGTAGGTTTTTATATATTATTATTAATTCTATCTAATAGGTTTAGCAATTATTTCCTTAACAATTTCATAATTATGCTCTTTACTAAATGTATCACGTAATATTTTAATCGGCATAAAATTACAGATGGCTAAAAAAGATTTAATAGTTTCATTCATATCTTGTTTTGTAATTACTTTTTTTGAACTGTATTTTATATTTGGAAGTAATTTATTTAGCAGAAGGCAATTATCAATTATATCATTAAATGATACGTCTATTTCTATTGCAATTTTTAATAAAGTATCTAATTCATGAACTTTCTCAACTGGTTTGCCATTATATACTATAAAACCTTTAAGGAATTTTTCAACAGCCTGCGTTACATGAAAGAAAATAATATTATACATTAAATCTACAGGATATTTGGGATTACTGATAAGTGAATCAACATTCATAATATCTCTTTCTGCCATTTCAAATAATTCGCTGGCAGATTCAATAATAAGCGGTTTACCCATAAATAAGTTTTCCGCTGGTAAATATAATATTTTCTATTCCGTTTTTTTTAGATAAATTAATAAAATCATTTTCTTTATAAAGTAAAATATCTGCAGGGATAATATTATTAATAAATAAGCTGCGCGCGATTTTTAGATATGTATTGGAATCATCTTGATTGTTTTCAATAACCACGCATAAATCAATATCACTTTTTTTTGTTGGTTTTCCGTATGCATAAGAACCAAATATGTAAATTTTTTTTATTATACCCGGCTCAATGCTGTCAATAATTAAAGAACGTATAAATGGGATTTTATTAATGAAAGGAGGAGCACTACGTTTTTCGGTCGGGAGTTTAGAATCTGTCTTTTTTCTGGCGACCGTTGCAATTTTACCCATAATTTTAGTATAGCTCAAAATTTATTTCCTGTAAATATTACAAAATAGTGATGTCAACTATGCCCTTGATAAAAAACAACAAACATACTACAATTAACCGTGGAATAATTGAGATTTCTATTTTTTTTCAAATCAGCCTTTACCTTACCCATTAACCACATAAACATAGTACGTATGTACTGTGAAAATTCTTGCTTAGGAGATTGTTATGGGACTTGTTTACACAGAAATCACATTGAAGAATGCCAATGATAAAATGATGGCAAAAAAAGGGTATATCAAGGAAGAAGATATACGCACAAAGACCACTACAGTTATGGTAGATACCGGCGCGTGGACTTTAGTAATTAATGAAGCTATTCGTGAAGAGCTTGGGCTTGAAATTTACGGAAAGGAACCGGGAAACCTTGCAGACGGTCAAAAAATGCTTTTTGATATGGCGGGACCTCTTGAAATATGGTGGAAAAACCGCCGATTTTTAACCGATGCTTTAGTTGCGCCAAATGCAACAGAAATACTGCTTGGAGCTATCCCTTTGGAAGCTTTGGATTTGGTTGTAGATCCCCGCAATGAAACGCTCGTAGGCAGACACGGCGATCAGGTTATGCATAGAGTATAAGAATTATATAACTGTCTCAAAACACCAACCCTTCAAGTCTCTCCGTTAAAATCTCTGTCTTGCCGTTGAAAATGGAAATCGTGTGTTCCCAGTGCGCGGAAATTTTGCCGTCTGCGGTGACAACTGTCCAGTCGTCTTCGAGGATTTCGATGTCTCTTGCGCCGAGGTTTATCATCGGCTCGATGGCGAAGACCATTCCGTTGTTCATTTTTGGGTTGGCGCCGTGGGGAGTGTTCGGCACATGGGGATCTTCGTGTAACGCAAGCCCTACGCCGTGTCCGCAGTATTCATGAACAATTCCGTAGCCGTGCGGTTTTACGTGTCCTTCCACCGCGCGGGAAACCTGCAAAAGTCTTTCTCCCGCTTTTGCGGCTTCAATACCTTTGTAAAGGCTTTCGTTTGTAATTCTGTTAAGTTTTTTTATCTCGGCGCTCACTTGTCCGGCTTCGATACTGACTGCTTGATCGCTTATGAAACCGTCAAGGCTTATGCCGCAGTCAAGAGAAACTAAATCTCCTTCGCGGATGCGGCGTTTGGACGGGATGCCGTGGATAACTTCTTCATTAATCGAAATGCAGATCGCGGCAGGGTAGGCGGTTTTTTTCAAGCGGTAGCCGAGGAAGACAGGAATACCGCCTGATTTTTTTATCCAGTTTTGCACCCATTGATCAATCTCGATTGTTTGGATGCCGGGTTTTACAAGAGGGATTAATTCTCTGTACATGGCGGATAACAGTTTGCAGGATTTCCTGATGCCGTCAATTTGTTTTTCATTTTTTAAGCGTATCATTAATGTACTCCCTAAAAATATTTTCTTCCTGTCTTGAGAATCCAATGCCTAAAAGCGATTCTATGCAGATTATCCATGTTTCATCGTCAACTTGAGGCTTCAGCCTTTTTTTCAGCATCTCTTTAACGTATTTTTTTATTTCCGGCGTAAACAACCTGAAATACGGGCGGCGGTGTTCTTCGGCTAAAAGTTCCGCGAGAAGTTTAAACGCTTCAAAACTGAAATCTCTTTTGTCCAATTCTTCTGCAAGAATGTACTGGCAGTCCATCCAGTCTTCTCTTTCCAGTAATTTTTCCATATGGAAAGAAATGCCGCCGCTCTCTCTCCAGATTTCTATCGCTTTTTTTTCTTCAAGGTGCAGGAGTTCGTAAAAAATTAATTTTGCCTTGCTTGCCGGGTCGCCTTGTTCGTTCAGCCATCTGCGGTAATCGAATCCTGTCTGCTTCGCGTACGCCGCGTACGCTTTATCGTAATGGAAACGGCTTTCAATGTCAGATAACGCTTCGTAGGCTGTGATTAGCCTTCGCATCGCTTCCGCGTGAGCGGAGCCTGCGATGTCGGGATGATACTTCTTTGCTTTTTTGCGGAAGGCTTTTTTTATTTCTGCTGCGCTTGCGCCCGGCTTTACGCCAAGCACTCTGTAATGGTTTTCCAATTTTATTATGCGCCGATGTTTTTGCCCATTGCTTCGGCGTGAGGGGCGTTAAATAAAATATCGCTCCAGTTGATCCGCATGCCCTCTTTTTCCATTACGCGCATTAAATTGGAAAGAGCGCGGGCGCTGAAGAGACCTGTCTTTTTTACAAACGCCGCGCTTTTTTTACCTAAAAGAGAACTGCCGGCTGACAGCGTTTTGGAAATTTTTTCAGAAAGTTTGCCGGAAAAAAACGAAACAGGCTCAGCCGCTACGGCAATATATTCATAAGCCGGAAGCCTCATCCCGTCTTCTTTCCATACATCAATTATATCTACATGATGTCCCATCATCGACATTCCTTTTGCCAGTGAAGTCACATAATCCGGTGTTTCGCCGCTTGCCGCGGGAGCGCTTACAACTGCTATTCTCATATATTCTCCGTTTATGAATGTTACATGCAAAGCGTATTTAAACTATGCATGTTTGTATATTTGATCGATATTCGGCTCTTTTACAAGCATCACAGAACATTTTGCGTTTGCCATAATCTCGCGGTGGGAATGTCCGATTATATCTCTTGTTTTTGCGTCCTTTTCCCATCCGCCCAATAGAATTAAATCTGCATTTTTTTCGTCCGCGACATGAAGCACTTCCGTGAATATCGCTCCCTTGCGCGTAACTTTATCGATCTTTACGCCTTTTGCATGAGCGAGTTCTTCAACAAAAGAAAGATAACGCTCTCCGTTCTTTTCAAGATTTTTTTCATATTCAACCGCCTCTTCCTGAATGAAAATCTTGCTCAATGTAAGCTGGCGGATTGTCGCCGTGTCTATTACATAAACAATTGTTAATTTACAATGATACTGCTTTGCCATAACGATAGCGTATTTCGCCGCAAGAATCGAAGCGTCCGTGCCTGTGACTGCTGTTAAAATATTATTAATAAGAGCTTTCACGAGGGTGATCTCCCGGGAGTGAGCATCAGTTTTACGCTTCGTTTCATTCGGGCGAGGTTCATTTCGCAGTACCAGCTCCCCTTTTTTTAAGCAATTTACTGGTAAAAAACGAATCCCTTTCGCGTTCTTCCAGCACAGACTCGATATATACTTTTGTCTCGCTTGCGGCAGGTATTACCATTTTTTCAAGGGCGTTCACCCTTCTTTGCGTGCGCCTTACTTCTCTCGCAAGACGCCAGGCAATGGTTCTGATACCGGCTAATTCGGTGCAAATTTTGAGAAGTTCAAAGAATTCTACCACAGTTTCGTCACATTCCGCAAATGAATTTGCAGGCGAATATTTTAACTCCATCGACGGGATTTCCACTTCAATTCCGGGGAGTTTCATTCCTGCCGTGAGTACAAGTTTTTCCCTTGTTTCAAAATTATAAGAAATATTTTCCGCAAGTTTATTAGCCCGGTCTCTTCCGACTGTGACCAGCATTCTTTTCAGGCACGGATAGGCGGTTTGAACGCGTTTATCGAGGTCCCGTTCGAGGATTTTAACCAATTCCACCTTTCTCATCAGTTCCGAGACCAAAATTTCGCGTTTTTGCTCTAAAAGCTCGTAGCCCTCCTGCGCTAGATTAAGCCTTTCCTTGATTTTTATGAGGTTACTCTTAGTTGGAGCGATTTGTTCGCGCATTATTGCCAATATATCATAAAACGGCGATCGAAACTATATTTCCTTCAGGTTTCTTCCCATTAATCCGAAATTTATAGTATAATTATAGTTGATTTGGGAGATCAAAGATGTTAGGAAGAGCAATAGTCCTTTTGCTGCTCATAGGCATTCTATCTGTGGGCGCTGTCATATGGTTCGACTTTCTTAATGTTATCGACGCAAAAACCGTACTTGCCCCTATTTATAAATATATTCCCTTTATTCCCGGAGAAGGCAGATCTCAGCCAAAGATTGCTGACGACGAACTTATCAATCTTGACGCCGAGCGGCTTGCCATCCGGCTTGAAGCTCTGGAACTCCGAAACATGGAATTGGACACCCAACAGCGGGATTTGGACAACCGCTACGGTGAAATCGCGCAAATGGCTCAGGAGCTTGAGGAGCGGCAAAATGCGCTGGACGAGCGAGAAAATTCTCTCAGCGCTCAGAGATTAGATGCCGAAAATAAGGACAGGAATGTCGAGCAAAATGCCCGGTATCTGACAGGTATGCCGCCGGTTAACGCGGTGAACATACTTGCGGCGCTGGATGATCAGGATGCTATCGACATAATCCGGAAGACTGAGGAAATTGCCAGAGCCGAAGGAACAGCGTCAATTGTTTCCTTCTGGTTCTCCCTGATGGATCCTAAACGGGCTGCCGAGCTTCAAAGGAAAATGTCAGGAAGACCCGCAAACTTGTAGTATCCTTATCACCTTCCGGGTAAAACTCCATTTAAGGAGGTCGGTTGGTGATAGCCATTACCGCCTATACAGAACCTGTTCCGATAGAACCTGTCGTACAACCTGCGGTTGTACATGAACCGCTGCAGACAGAAGAAAACGAAAAAGAAGAACGTTCCTCTTTCGCCGAGCTTCTTGCAGGATTGCTTCAAGGCGCTCAATCCGCAGAAATGCCGGTATCCGAAGTCTCATTTGAAGAACCGGGTGTTGAGGAAAACAAAGAGAGAAGCGGATTTAATCTTTTCGCGGATGCCGCGCAAGACGCAATTAATTTTGACGATTTCGATCTTGAACTATCGCAGGAACAGCAAAACATTCTTTTGAACGCCGGTGATTTATTTGAACAATCAGCGGAAACGGAAATTTTAGCCGCTGATACAGACTCGCTGCCTGAGTATTTTGATGCAAGAACATTAAAATCTTCCAGCGAATTTTCTCAGCAGGCGGATTTAGCGGGTATAACGAAAAACACCCAAACGGAATCTTCAGCGCAGTTGTCCGCCGCCTCCGAAGCCGCGTTAAAGCAAAATACAAAAGAAGCGCTGTCGTCAGACAACAGGAAAAAATCTGAAGTAATTGTCGATAACGCGCAGCTCTCCGCAAAATCAAAAGCGGGGGAAGAAAACGCCGCGGCTTTAAACAAACGCGAAGATGCTCCCACGCGGCTTGAAGAATTCCGCCGCTCCCGAAGGGATAAAGTTTCTGTCGAGGTTCGCGATTTCAGAACAAATACGACAAGCGACGGCGCGCAGCAGCGTACTTATACGTTAGTTGAAACTTCGGCAGGCAGAGTTATGGGGCAGGCTCCTGTTCAGGAAGTAACTCTTGATTTACGCCTGCCCAATCAGGGAAACAGCTCGCAGGCGCAGACAACATGGGAGGCGAAAGCGGGAACCGCTCTTGAAAACATGCTTGCAAGGGAGCTGCACCAGAGTTTCAACGGCGACATCGTCCGTCATGCGTCGATGGCTCTTCGTAACGGCGGAGAGGGAACTATCAGAATCGCTCTTCATCCCGAGACTCTGGGAAATGTAAAGATACACCTTGAAATGACCGAAAACAAGATCACGGGGCATATCGTTGTAGAAAGCGAAGAAGCCCTGAATGCGTTCCGCAAGGAAATTAACGCGCTTGAGCAGGCTTTTAAGGATTCAGGGTATGCGGACGCAAGTTTGGATCTGTCAATGACCGCGGATGGCGCAGGCAGTGAAGATCAGGAACTTCATGAAGATTCATTCATGAAGAGGATAGCCGCTTTGGGATACGAAGACGGTTATGAACAGGAATCAACGCCCGTTGTCGATATGTTTTTTGGTCGCGGATCGGGCTCAGTAAATATGCTCGTATAGGAGAAAGTATGGATATAGTAGCGCAACAAGCGCAGTATTCAAGGCCGATGTTAAGTTCGAAGGATCAGCTTGAAGCTGAAAAATACGCAAACGACTTTAACAGAGCTTTGAACCCGACGCGTCAGCCTCAGCAGAATCTGGGCAAGGATGATTTTTTGAAAATCCTTATCACTCAGCTTTCGTATCAGGACCCGACAGCGCCGATGGAAGACAAGCAGTTCATCGCGCAGATGGCGCAGTTTTCAACGCTGGAACAAATGACGGGAATGGCGAAAGATTTTTCGCTGCTTACCTCCATGCTGATGGGGAACGAAGCGTCAAGCGCGCTTGGGAAAAATGTTGAGATAACAGAAGGGGAGCGCTTAATACAAGGTAAAGTACAGGCGGTAACAAGGGGAGCTACACCTGAGGTGTTGGTGAATGGGAGTTTATACAGTTGGGGCAATGTCAGCAAAGTTTATGCTGAAGAGGAGAAATAATTTATGATGCGATCACTGTTTTCCGGAGTATCCGGACTTCAAAATCACCAGACAAGAATGGATGTTGTTGGTAACAATATCGCCAATATTAACACAACAGGTTTTAAACGTAACAGGGTTAATTTTCAAGACCTTATTTACCAGCAGATGCAGGGCGCTGCGCGTCCGACAGAAGACCTGGGCGGTGTAAACCCCAAAGAAGTCGGTCTTGGAATGTCAGTCGCGTCAATCGACACACTTCACATTCAGGGCGCGCTGCAGTCCACAGGCGTTCAGACAGACCTTGCCATTACGGGCAACGGTTTCTTTATTCTTGATGACGGCGGAACACAGCTCTTTACAAGAGCCGGCGCTTTCTCCGTTGACGCCGAAGGCACTATGGTAAATCCGGCAAACGGAATGAAAGTACAGGGCTGGATGGCGGAAGAAGTCGACGGCTATAATGTTATTGATGTTTCACGTAACGTCGAACAGCTTACTATACCAATCGGCGGCAAAGATCCGGCAAAGGCGACCACAAGAATCAATTTTGCGTGTAACTTAGACAAACGCATTCCGGAACTTCCTGAAAACCCGACAGGAGCGCAGATACGCGACGGGACATGGTCAACAACAATGAAAATATACGATTCATTCGGCGACGCGCACGATCTGCAGGTTCAATTTACAAGAATGCCGGGAACAGCAAATAGCTGGAACGCGGCGGCTGTTGTCGATCCGCAGAATGAAGTACCTACAAATACGTCAATCGGGTTCGGCGAAGCAGGACCGGAAGCTGGCGGACCTACAAGTTTTATAGTTAACTTTTCAAATAACGGAACCCTCCTTTCCGCCGAAGACGGAGCCGGCAACGTATCGGGCGGCACCGGCAGGGTGGAAATGAACATCGCTTTCGATGTGCAGAATGCGACTCCAAACGAAGACGGCACACTCGTCAGGCAGCAGGCTGTTCTTGATCTCGGCACCGTCGGAGGATTTGTCAATTCAATCACCCAGTACGCGGAAGCTAGCTCATCCAAAGCGGTAGAGCAGGACGGACGCACAATGGGTTATTTGGAAAATTTTAAAATCGATCAATCAGGCGTTATCACAGGCGTTTATTCAAACGGTACAACAAGATCAATCGGACAGGTTGCGATGGCAAGTTTTCCGAATCAGGGTGGTCTTGAAAAAGCGGGAGACAATACATTCCGCGTTTCAAACAACTCAGGGCTTGCGAACATCGGTCCGTCCGGAATTGCCGGAAAAGGAAAGATTGTCGCGGGTACTTTGGAAATGTCAAACGTCGACATGGCGGATCAGTTTGTTGATATGATTGTTACCCAGCGCGGTTTTCAGGCAAACTCGAAAACAATACAAACCGCGGATCAGTTGCTGCAGGAACTTCTAACCCTGAAGCGCTAATAAATAGGAGATGGAAATAAGGGAGGTTAAACGCCTCCCTATTTCTGTATAAATATGTTATGATTAAAGTAAGCCGGCTGGACGGGACAGAATATTACATCAATCCGCATCAGATTGAATGTATTGAAATCCGCCCTGATACAACGCTGGTTATGTTGTCAGGAAAAACCTACATTGTGCGTGATGAAGCGGATGATGTTTTGGAAAAAATTGAAACCTACCGCAGACGGTTAGGGCCGTCTGTTGTTCAGGAGTGAAGGTATGGATCTAGCAAGCATTGTTGGTTTAGTCGGCGCATTCGGCATGGTTATTTTCACAGCGATTTCGACTGCCGGAAGCATTTTAGGTTTAACTCGTCTTTTAAATTTGCCGTCCTTCGCGCTCGTTGTACTTGGTTCTTATTTTGCCGTTATGGTCGCCAACAAATGGAGCGTCTCACTCGGCGTTTTCGGCGCTATCAAACGTACATTCAGCGTCCCGGCTTTTAACGAATCCGCAATTATTCAAAAACTTGTCGCTTTCTCCGAAAAAGCCCGCCGCGAAGGTTTGCTGGCTTTGGAAGACGAACTTGAAGACCTCGACGATCCTTTCATGCAAAAGGGTCTGCGTCTTGTTGTTGACGGCACGGATCAGGCGATTATCCGCGATCTTTTGGAATTGGAATTAACTCAAATGCAGGCTCGTCACAGCGTTCTTCAGTCTATGTTAATGACATGGGCGGGCGCCGCTCCTGCTTTCGGAATGATGGGAACGGTTGTCGGTCTTGTAAACATGTTATCAAACCTTGAAGATAAATCATCAATCGGTCCTAACATGGCGATGGCCCTTATTACAACTCTTTACGGATCGTTAATCGCGAACGTAACTGTCGCTCCATGGGCTACAAAGTTAAAAGGACAGTCAAATAACGAAGCTTCAGTAAAAGAAATGATTATAGAAGGAGTCCTTTCCATTCAAGCCGGTGATAATACGCGTATTCTCGCCATGAAATTGATGGCATACCTCGAACCTGCGCTTCGCAAATCACTGGAAGCGGAACTGCTCAAAGACTAATATAGAGGAAAGTATGGCGAAGAAGAAAAAAGGAGAAGAACTAAAACCGCCTGATTGGTTGACGACGTATTCTGATATGATCACGTTGTGCCTTTGCTTCTTCGTAATTATGTTTAATCCCGATGACGTCACCCAGGGACAGCTTGACGCGATTTCCACATCGATGCGCCAGGGCGGCATCGGCGCCATGCCGGGAGGCAATACTCTTACCGCAGGGCGCGCCGCAGACCTTGGAAATACAATTCAATCATTACCGTCAATGGAACGCGGCAGGGTGATGGGACAGGCAATGCGCAGAGCAGTCTCGGTTTTTTCGCCCGAAATCAGATCCAATAAAATAAAAGTAACTCACGACGAGCGAGGGCTAGTCATCACCCTTGCAGGCGACGCGTTTTTTTACCCGGCAAGCGCGCGCATCAATATGGAAGCGACAAGAGAAATTCTTCTGCGGCTTGGCACCTATCTTGATTCCCGGGATCTAGCCGGCAGAAAATTTAGAATTGAAGGGCACACCGACGCGGTCGATGTAGACCCTTCAGGTCCGTGGGAAGATAACTGGCAGTTGTCCGTTGAACGTTCAAGAGCCGTGCTTCGCTATCTTACCGCGCTTGGCATAAACGAAAATAAATTCCAGATTGCGGGTTTTGCCGCTACAGTCCCGGTTTCTACCAACGAGACCGAGGAAGGCAGAGCCAACAACAGGCGCGTGGATGTCATTATCCTCGACGAAGGACATCTCTAATTTCTTAAGATATACATTTTTATAATACTCTGAAAGATTTTTTCCGATATTCATAATAGGAGTGAATTATGGATATCGGAGCAATTCCGCATCATGCTTTCCCAAGCGTCGGCTACGCGATAACCGCGTCCCACAGCGGAAGCGTGTCCCTTCCGGTATCCCCCGGAATGGTAATTTACTCTCATTTTAAACATGTTTCCGGCGTTCCCGCTCCCGAAGGCACTCAAGGTGTTAACATCTCCAGACTCAAAATTCTCGATATATTGATCGAACAGCTCTCCAAAATGAAAAACCAGCCCATGCAGGAATTTGGCAGTTTAGATGAGTCCAACGAAGAACGCATTAACGCCCTTATCGAACAGTATCAGCAGCAAATTAAAACCGCCCAAAGCGTAAGCGTTTATACCCCCGCAGCTCCGGCAACCGGGATGTTATTTAATATTGCGGTGTAGGTTTTATTAACACTGTTTTAAAAATTATTAAATTCAAGCCGTGAATAATAAAAACTGCCTGCCTCACCTGATTTGGTGAGTTGTCTTTGCTTTTTTCAAACCGTATATTTTTATAAATGCATATTTAAAATATGCTAAACTATTTTAGGAGGTATACTTATGAAAAAGTATATGTCTTTCTCTGTCGGCTGTTTGATAATGTTAATGTCAGCAGGAAATATTTTTGCGCAGACTGGGTTCACCGGCCCCGCGGGTGGCTATAACATTATACCGGGACAGGCAGTTATGGTCGGTCATCCTATTACTATAAGCGAAGCTAGAAACCTTCCTCATGATTCATGGGTGGTAATAACAGGAAATATAATTAACATGCTGCCAGGCGGCAGGCAGTATACATTCCGCGATACAACAGGAGAAATTGCCGCCGATATCGGGCCAAAAGAATGGCGCGGGTTGTCTGTCGGCGCATCTGATAAAGTTGAGATTCACGGTGAGGTTAAATCGCACCGCGGTCTGATACACATTAAAGTTCATGCAATCAGGAAAATAGAGGCATAAAATTTGCATAACAGAATAAGCGCTACTATTAAAAATCTTTTTCAAACCCGCGACGAATTATCATTTCGTAATATCAGGCCTGCATTAATTCCCGTCCTATTGATTTTTCCATTTTCGGTTATATTGGGAAATTTGCGTTATTACGGACACAGCATGGCATTGGGCGGCTTTGCAACTAACGAAGTGATGTTTTTTATGCTTGGGTTCGGCTGGTTAATTCTAAGCGCCGCTCCCAAACGGTTTATACTTCCTTTGCTTAAAATATCAGTGGTTTTATCCGCCGTTTTAATGCCGTTTTTAATTTTCCTGCCTATGGGCCCCGGGCAGTTTATGTTTTATTTGGCAATTAAATTTTGCATCGGTTTATGCGCCGCCTGCGCGTTTTTCTTATTCTGTTTTGTATTAAACAACGTTGAACGGCTTGCCGGTATGATCATAATACAACTATACTACGGATTTTATTATGCGTCATTTAATGTATTTCCGGGTTTTCATTCGGCTGGTAATACATGGGCAGGAGTTGTTTTAATGACAGTTTTCCTTGTCATTGTATTTTTCGCTGTTAAATCAAAATCTGCCTGCATGGAAATAAATACAGACAACGGCGGAAAGGGATCGGGAGTACATTTTGTTATAGGTTTAGGTGTTGTTCATTATATGATCATGTGCATGAGCAATTACATTGAATGGTCAGAAAGCAGCGTATCCAGTCTTGCCTTTGGGCTTGGAGCCGTTTTATCTATCGTAATTGTTCTTATTATTCAATTATTAAAAGGAAAAAGCGCGTTATATATCTGGCTTATGTTTCTTGCTTTTACTTTACTTGGATTAGGCGTTCTTTTGCTTGACACGCCGAAAGCGATTACTTCCGGTTCTTTTATTTACGGTTTAGGCGACAGCTTGGGTTATATTATTATCTGTTACATGTGCGCGGGAGCCATTAAAAGAAGCAAGTCGCTTAGAATGTTCAGATTTTATTGTTTTGTATTTTTTATCCAATATTTTATTATTTCCGGTGTTTTCTCATTTTACTTTAATTATTTTGACGAGCCTAATAAATTTCTCGCGTTCGCCGTTGTTCTGGTTCTTGTCAGCCTCTGTCTGTTATTCATGCCTTTTATTCAAAAAAGACTTTTTGACGCAGACTGGACAGACGGCCTTTACTTGCAAGACATGCAGGAGTATTTCAAACCGCTTGTAGAAACGCAGGAAATAAATAAAAAGGAAGAATTAAATTTAACGCCGAGGGAACAGGAAATATTTACCCTGCTTCTTAAAGGCACATCGCCCAAAGAAATCGGCTACACTTTAAAAATTAGTTATGAAACAGTTCACCATCACCAAAAGAATTTATACCGTAAATTGGGCATTCAAAGCATACAGGAACTTTTTGCCAAGTATGGGAGATATTTTATTTAATAAAAAAATATGTATGTTGAATATAATTCTATCTTTCCCAATCAGATAAGCAATTATAGTTATATATAAAAATGGCTCGGCTGTCCATGCCTGACGCAGATTTTCCAGTAAACCCATTATAATAGCTGCCGGTTGAGGCGGAAACGTAATGTTTGTTATGTGCAGCGAGGTTTGCGCAAATTTACCATACGCCTTTACTTTTTACATGGTGTACCGTCAGTGTTTATTTTTTTGACCTGAGAATCAAACGCTCTGCCAAAAACAAGTTTTACATTGTCTGGGATTATCACCTGCGCGAGTGTCTTGTTGTCTTCGAATGTAAACTCTTCAATTCTGGTAATTCCTTTTCCTATTGTTACGCTCTCAAGTTTGTTAAATTCAAACGCATTACCCTCTATCTCAGTAACGCTGTCCGGTATAACAATGCTTTTAAGCTTATTGACCTGAAAAGCATATTTTCCGATATGCTTAACGCCTTCCGGTATGTTTATGCCGGAAAGCTTGTTCTCGCGGAACGCATCGGAATCAATTTTAGTGATCTTGCTGTGCAATGTAACGTTTGTAAGCGCGTTATGCCAAAACGCGGAATGCGGAATTACCGTAACGCCTTCAGGAATGACAACGCTTTTTAATTTATTATTACTAAATGAGTTTTCACCTATGGATGTAAGTTCACCGGGCAGAGTAATTTCTTCCAGTTGATTTTGCGAGAATGCGTGCTTCCCGATTGATTTTACCCCCTTGCCGATTGTTACGCTGACAAGTCCGCAGGCATTAAACGCGTAATTTAATATTGTAGTAACGCTGTCCGGTATTGTTAAATGCGTTATTTTTGCCTTATCATCTTTGCTGGTCGCGCAAAAAAATTCAACTTCCAGAACAGGTTTTAAATTAATCATCGGGGGGATATTTACGCTTGTATTTTTCCCTTTGTATTTGCTGATCGCAATGCCCTTGCCGTCTTTGGTTTCCTTCCACACAAAATCTGCAGAATTTGTATAGTCTGAGTTTGCATTTTCCCATTCATACACGCTATGTTTTGTTATTCTTGTTTTTTCTCCAAATGTATTTCTCTCGTCGGTTTCCAGCTTTACATCGTCCGGAATTATAACAGAAGTGAGTGTACTATTTTTGAACGCTGTTCTGCCAATATATTTTACGCTTTTTGGCAGTGTAAGTTCTGTAAGTTTATTTTCAACAAACGCTTCTTGCCCGATTGATTCAAGGCTGCTGTTTGCGCCGAATATAATTTTTTCAATTCTGTTTCTTTTAAAAGCTTCTTTTTCTATAATTTTTACGCCGCTGCCTATTGTAAGAACCGTGATCCCGTAATCATCACCTTTGAATGAATGAGCGAATGCTTGTTCTCCGATGCTCTGAACATTATCGGGAATAACAAGAATGCTTAACTCCTTGTTTCCTTCAAAAGCGCTTTTGCCGATAGAAATTAGTCCTTTGCCGAGTGTAAGCTCGGCGATTATATTACCGCTGAAAGCGCCCACACCGATTGATTCAACGCTATCCGGTATAGTAAGGCTTGTAAGCATTCCGCCGGCGAACGCATCGTCCGCGATTATTTTTACACATTCAGGAATTTTTACGTTTGCATACTCGCCGTAAGTAAAAGCGCGATAACCGATTTCGACTACTTTTTTGCCGTCAATCTCATCGGGGATGGTAACATCTTTAGTTTTATCTCCGCTAAATTTGGTGATAGCGACTCCGTCTGAGATTTCTTCGTATGTAAAATCGCCGCCAAATTTCACTTCTTTTGGTTTTTCCGCCGGAGCTGCCGCCGCCTGCGCTGCAAGAGTATTTCGTATCATTTGCCAAAACTCAATACTATCGGCTTGCGGGTTACTGATATAACCGTTAAACGCCATTCTTGGCAGCGCTTCATGCTGACCCGCATAGGCAGCAATTAAAATCTCCTGCACTTCCTGCTTGATCTGTTCAATGTCGCTCATAATTTTTCCCCTTATTTATAATGTGCATTTTTCTAAAATTCTGTCAATTTTGCGTGTTACACCTTAAGCATAAGAATAATGTCCGCCTCCATTGCACATAACTACCTGTTCATTCTCATCCAGTCAGAAAGTCTTCGTTCCAGCGGATATGTATCTTCCGCGCGTTCTTTGCGCGCGCGATCATGCAGATAGGGCAGTATAACGCGTTCTTTAATTACAACCCAGTTTGCAGGTAACACGTTTGGGAGAGTGTAATATTCCGAAGGCGGCATGCGTCCCAATAATTCAGGATAAAAAAGCGGATATATCTGTTCTGTAACCGAGGTTAATGCTGAAAAGCCGCCGCAGATGCCGAAGATGTTTTCGTTTATTCTGTTTGTTCTTGAATATTCCAAAAGCCGCCGCTGGTTTTCTATGCGGAAAAACCATTGGATGAACGCTCTTGCCGCTTTTTGAGATTTTGCTTTCTTGGGAATGCCCATGTAAACTGAATCTTCAGTTAAAGGAATTCGATCCTGTTCCATGACCCAGCGGAAGTCGAGAGCGTTCTTGCTTTCTTCGCTGAGTAAAAAAAGTTTACTGCTTTCCATGTAATGAAAAAGAATGCGTCCGCTTTGAATCAATTTCTCGGGCGGTTCAAAAAAGTATTTGAATGTAAAATCATCTTCCGCCTGAGTGCTGGTGTTTATTTCGTTTGTCCAGTTGTTGATGAAAGCCATGGAGCGTTCCAGAGCAGATGAATCCCACGCAAGGGGATTCGCTTCCCTGAATGAAGTACCCGAAAGGAATGAAGACGCAAATAAAAAATCATCGTCCCACAACGGCGAGAACCCCATGCGGGTGTATACACCGCGGCTTATGATATTAAAATTTTTACTTAACGCTTTTATTTCGTCAAAATCTATCGTAAATTGATTTGACAGTTCCTGATCCCTACCTCTGGAAAAAATCAGCGCCGGGATATTAAACGAAACCGGCAGAAGATATTGATTTCTGTCTATCCTTCCGATTGCCAAAAGGCGCGGATAAAAAATGCTTCTGGAAAGTTTGTTGGCTCCGAATAAACCTTCAAGCGATTTAAAATACGATCCTGTCGAACTGTTTTTAAGCCAGCTCGCCGCGACAATATCGGGAACATCTTTTTTTCCCATACCGGAGGATGAAAGAAGCTCCGCCGCGGGAGATTCGACAAATCTTACGCTGACCTTATATTGATTTTGCGCATTGTTGAAATATTCCGCGTAGAGCGCGAACTCTCCGCGGTCTGTCCATATTTGAGCCGCTTTATCATCTGAACAGGAAATATAAAAAAATGCTGAAAGAACGATTAAAACGTTAATAATGCGCATGAATCAGTGTATTTTGCCCTGCATATGCTTGTCAATCTGGTATATAAGTATTAAAGTTAGTAATAAGGAGACTTTGATTGGACCGGATAAAAGATCCTCATATAGTCAGGCTGATTGAGCAGATTGGCGAGCATTACCGCACGAACATCTCAAACCGGTTTCTGCGTCCTGTCCTTTTACAGCTTCAAGTCGATAAAACAACATGGGACATGATCGAGGTTCTGACGGAAAAAATGGAATTATACCGATATCAAGGCTTTCATCTGGATGAATTGTACAGACAGATTGCGGCTTGCGCCCGTTTTGTCGAAGTCGCCCGGAACAGGGCCACCATTAAAAATAAGTTAAGCGCCCTGCCCGCAGGTCACGATAAGATACTTCGGGAGATGGCTGTAAGCAATTTTGCGTCAAATTTAAAGGTTTTTTCCGATTTATTAAACGAATTGTATGTAAACCTTGTCGAAATGGACAAAAAAGATGTTGGCGACAGCCAGCCAGCCGTTTATACCCAATTACCGGAGCTTTATAACATCGGCCATATGCTGGTCGGCGGATAATCTCCATACCCCTCTTGACTTAATTTCTTATTTGATATAGATATAGAGAACTATTTGATGTTTTTGGAGAAAATGATGTACGCTCTTGTAGAATTTAAGGGGAAACAGTATAAGGCTGAAAAAGGCGCCTTGCTTAAAGTTGACCTGATTGACGCCGAACCCGGTACAACCGTCAATATCGATACGGTATTATTGGTTTCCGGCGACTCGGTCACGGTAGGCGATCCCTATGTAAAAGGCGCGAAAGTGTCCGCGACGGTAGAGTCCCACGGAAAAGACGAGAAAATTATAGTTTTCAAGTATAAACCCAAAAAGGATTACCGCCGAAAACAAGGACACAGGCAGCAATATTCAATTATTAAAATTGGAGATATTTCCGCCTAAGTGGTCGAGATAGAAGCGGTTCTGGACAGCGGCGGTATTCTGAAATCATGCAGAGCATCAGGGCACTCGGGAGCCGGAAAGACCGGCGCCGATATTGTATGCGCCGCTGTGACGGTTTTATTAAGGACGGCGTTAAGCGTTCTTTCTAACCGTGAAGGAATATCGATAAAAGGCAGCGCGCCTATACCCGGCGAACTGCGGCTGGAAGCGGATTATAAAGCGGAGGGAAAAGATTTTCTCTTTGCGACAGGCGTGTTTCTGATTGACGGTTTAAAATCCGTCGCGCAGGAATACCCCAAAAATTGTAAATTGGTTATTAGAACGGAGGATTGATATGGCAAGGAAACGCGGCGGAAGCGGCGCCAAAAACGGAAGAGACTCAAACCCCCAATATCTGGGAATAAAAGCTTCGGACGGCACAGAAGTCAAAGCCGGCACAATTATCGCGCGCCAGCGCGGGACTAAAATCCATCCGGGCGCCAATGTCGGAGCCGGCGGCGACTATACATTATTCGCCAAAGCGGACGGCAAGGTAAAATTCCACCAGCGCCGCGGCCGCAGATTAGCCTCGATTGTGCAGTAAGATTTTATCATATCTTCAAATTAATTTTGTTTTTCGCCATGAACCTCAGCGCTCTCTGTTGGAATGATTATAAAGACAGTTAACTTGTCTTAGTTTCTGTCAGCCGGATTTTTATTTCTTCAGTGGAGAATCCTTGGTCTAGCAAGCTAAGGAAGTAATTGCGTTCCTCCTCGCGGCCTTCTTTTAAACCTTTTTCTAGACCTTTTTCATGGCCTCTATCCCAGCCTTCTTCTTCGGCTTCTCTGGCGCGGACTTCTACAATTTCTTCGATGGTCAGCTCATCTGTCAGCATATTGATTACCTCCGATCCATGTTTTTCCAGAAACTCTCTCAAAATATTGCGCTCAATACAATATTTTACTGCATTCTTGATTGATTCTTCAAGCGATAAATATGTGTTAAACTCTTTTATTTTCCCCATGAAAAAACTGTAACTTTCCAAAGTTTCGCATTTCTTTAGCATTTCAGGATTTCTGCCATGATTGATATTATAAACTTGTACTACTAGCTCCAGCGGTAACGTTGTATTAGCCTGTAATTTCAATCCGGTTATATCTTTAAAAGCGTCTGAGAGACGAAGCTCCTTATGATCGGGACACTTATCCCTGCCGTTATACAAGACGATAAACTCAGGCGAAGGGATTTTCTCAAGCCTTTTTTGGTAGAGCTTTTCCCGGTCGATGATTTTTTCGTATACGCGCGCGATGTACATAAGCAGTCTGAGAGGAACGTTCTCGTTTATCGTTGATTGATGTTCGATAAGCACCACAATCCGGTTATTTATTGTGAAAGACAAATCATTGATCTGCTTCATGAAAAGGACATCCGAAAGGGTGTTGATGTCGACTATTGCGTCAGGCGGAACATCGATTCCTTCAATAGCCGAATAGAGCTCCCGCAAAACCTCCGGGGAACTGAAGAGCGCTGAGAAAACACTGTCTTTGTGATTTCTGTTAACATTTGAATCCATAGCAGCCTCACTTAGAATAAAGATATGATCTGCAAAAAACAGATCAACTATATATGGCGCGGGCGCATTGAAAAGCTTGCTTGAGAATGAATAAAGTTTGATTTTTTTTGTTGCTATTGTTATAAAATTTAAATGTTTTGTAATTATTTTAGAGGTGACTGTCACCTTTTGTTTGGTGACTGACACCAGATTAACCAATCCTCAGGCATACATTTCTTTCCATCAATATGCTATAGTACAAACACATGGAAAAGTTCGCGGATGAAGCGACAATCGAGGTAACCTCAGGCTCCGGCGGCAACGGCTGTGTGGCTTTCCGCAGGGAAAAATACATTCCAAAGGGCGGGCCTTCGGGCGGCGACGGCGGCAGGGGCGGCAGCATTGTTTTTACTGTCCGCCGTAATTTGCGCACGCTCGCCCACCTGCGTTATAAGCACACATTTAAGGCGGAGAACGGGCATGACGGCGAAAATTGGGGGCGGTATGGCTCTAACGGCGAGGATATGGTTATACCGCTGCCGCCGGGGTCTTTAATACGCGACTCGGACACAGGGGAGCTGATAAGAGACTTTACTAAAAATCAAGAAGATTTTATTTATTTAAAAGGCGGTAACGGCGGATGGGGGAATATTCACTTTAAGTCCTCGATAAATCAGGCGCCGCGAAAGGCGCATCCGGGAAAACCCGGCGTAACAATTAAATTAAAAGTTGAGCTGCAGATAATGGCGGACATCGGGCTTGTGGGTTTTCCGAATGCCGGAAAATCCAGCCTGCTTGATAAGTTTACAAACGCAAGACCGAAAATCGCGGCGTACCCGTTTACGACAAAAATTCCGAATCTTGGAGTTTTAAATATCGGAGAAAAAGATATAATCATCGCCGACATTCCCGGGCTCATCGAAGGCGCGTCGCAGGGCGCGGGGCTTGGCATCCGTTTTTTAAAGCATATTTCGCGTACCGCGGCGCTCGCCTTTCTTATCGATCTTTCAGATGACAATTACCTTGACGCGTTTGACATTTTGTTAAACGAGCTTGGCACTTTTTCGCAAGAGCTTATAAAAAAGAAACGCCTGCTTGTGGGGACAAAAACCGATTTAGACGGAACGCAGGAAAGACTTTCAGAACTTACAGCTAAATACCCGAACGAAGAAGTTATGAGCATTTCGGTTTTTTCAGGAGAAGGAATTAAAGAGCTGTCCTTCGCGTTTTTGCGCCTAACAGAAGCTGCGGCGGATGAAGCGGAAGAAAACAAAAGCGGCGATATTAACGAAGACAGCTTCAGCGAAGAAATTGATGAAGAGTTTCAAGGAGAATACGAGTGAAGTTAGGAATCCTCGGCGGCAGTTTTAATCCCTTTCATCCCGGGCATTTATATCTTGCGCGAAAAGCGCTCTCGGAATTAAAACTTGACAGGGTTGTTTTTGTGCCTGCGTATTGCTCGCCTTTCAAGCAGGACGCGAAAGCGGAAACAACAGCGAAAGACAGAATCGACATGCTCGCCTCTTCAATCCTTGGCGATCCGCGTTTTGCGATTGACGCATGCGAAATCCGAAGAGAAGGCGTTTCCTATACCATAAATACACTGGAAGATATTTTAGACAGGTACCTTCCTGACGGAAAGCCCGCGTTGATAATCGGCGATGACTGCGCGAATGATTTTTTAAAATGGCGCGAATGTGAAAGAATTTTACAGTTAGCTGATGTCGCTGTCGCGCGCAGGATGAATACCGAAGATGTTAAATATCCTTTCGAGCACATTATTATTAAAAATGAAGTGATGGTTCTTTCGTCGAATGAAATACGTTCAAAAATCGCCGCTTCGGCGCAAGGCGAAAAAACCGGCTGGCAGGAACTTGTTACTTCCAGGGCAAAGGTGATTATCGAAGGCAGGGGGCTTTACGGTTGCTGCGGTACGGTTTCTCCAGAGGGAACGGTTGAAAACATAGAGAACCGGGAAGCGGCGGATAATACGATTCAACAGGTTGAGGCGGCTGCTCTTGAAAGTTTAAGTACCGAGAGGTTTCTTCATTCAAGACATACCGCGCTTATGTGTTATGATTTTTGCCTTCGTTTTAACATCGACCCCATGTACGGCTACCTCGCTGGAATCGCCCACGATCTCGCGAAACAAACCGATAATAAACTGCTTTTAAAAATTGTAAAGGATGACGGGCAGAAAATTTCCGATCTGGAAAAAGAGAGGCCGAATCTTCTTCATGGAAGGGCTGCGGCGGTATTGCTAAGAGAGCGTTTTAATATTAATAATAAGGAAGTAATAGATGCGGTAGCGGTTCATACATCGGGCTGTGAAGACATGGGGACTTTGGCAAAGATTTTATACATTGCCGATAAAACCGAAGTAACCAGGATTATCGAACCTTCGCTTAGAAAAATGTGCGCCGCAGCGTCGAGCGATGAAGAGCTGGATAGAATTCTTTTGGCTGTAATCGAAAAAACAATGATCAAACTAAAGTCAAAAGAGCAGGTTGTATCTAAAGATACTTTAAAACTTTTAAAGAAGGTGAAGGAAAGATTAAATTGAGGGTAATTAAAGGCGACGCTTCCATTATTCTACTTGGGCTGGTAATTCTCCTTTTCGTTTTCGGGATTATTTTTTCGGTGTTTACATTCCGCAGTAACCCTGTAGACGACGCTCTTTCCGCTAACCGTGTTATAAATGTTTTATTCATTATTGAAGATGATAAAACACCGCTTAGTACATATGTGCTGATGTATTATCCCGTAACAAAACGCGCCGCGATTTTTGACATACCCGGCGATCTTGGGCTGTTAATCTCAAAAATTAACCGCGTTGATCGTATCGACAGGGTTTATGATCCGGCAAGAATCTCCGGTTATGAAAACGAGATAGAAAAACTTTTAGGTATAGAAATAAATTTTAATGTTATTATTACAAAGGAAAATCTTGTTTCGATTATCGATCTTTTGGAAGGGGTGGAGATTTTTATTCCTTCAAATGTATCGTACAGGGATGACGACAAGGTTATTCTGTTTCCGTCGGGGATTACGGTTTTGGACGGCGATAAAGCCAGTCTTTACGCAACTTACAGTCTGCCTTATGAAGACAGCGAAATGGAAGTGTTCCGCAGACAACGTTTCTTCCTCGGTTTTTTAGAACGCCAGATTCAAATGAATGAAAAGCTTCAAAACCCGTCCGCAAGCAAAATATATCATTCATTGTTCAGAACAAATATCTCGCAGAGGACATTAACGCTTTTATTTAACGAGTTTACAAATATCGATACCGACAGAACGAATATTCAATCCGTTACTGGAAATCTGCGCGAAGTTTCGGGGCAGATGCTTATTATCCCTCACTGGGACGGGAATCTTGTTAAAGAAGTTGTCCGCCAGACTTTGGGAACTCTTACCCGCGAAATAGAAGATCATCTGATAGAACGCACCCTTACTGTGGAAGTGTTAAACGGAACAGTGATAAACGGTCTTGCCGGAAGAACTGCGGAGATGCTTCGCAGTTTCGGCTATGATGTAATATCAATTTCAAACGCGGATCGCAACAGTTATGACAACACGCTTATCATTCACCGTTCTGGGGATGATACATTAGTAAAAGCTTTTGCCGATGTTATAAGATGTACAAATATCCGCCGCGAAGCGTCTGTCAATTTAGAAAACGACGATGATCCCATTAATCAAAATTTTGAATATAAAGCTGATATTACATTGCTGATTGGAAGGAATTTTAATGGCAGATATGTCGAAAGAAACTAAAGATTTAAGCTCGCTTTTGCAGGAACACAACGGACAGGATGTTTCTGTGCTGGATCTGCGCGGCATTAATAACTGGACAGATTTTTTTATCATCGCTACAGTTACAAGCAAAACCCACATGGACGGTCTTGAGCGGTATGTTAAGGAATTTTGCTTTGAGAAAAACATCGAATTACTTGGCAGTTCCCGCAGGAATACCGATGATGAATGGCGTTTGATAGATCTCGGATCGATAATCATTCATTTAATGACTGCCGCTGTTCGGGATTTTTATGAACTTGAAAGGCTTTGGCGGCCGATGCCGGCGTCTCAATCCGAAACGCCGGTTTAAGCGCTGACGATACTTAATATCTATTAATCTTCGTCTTCCCAGTCATCTTCGTCTTCATCGTCGTAGTCATCTTCTTCATCGTAGTCATCTTCTTCATCGTCGTCTTCATCTTCGTCGTCGTCCATGTCGTCGTCTTCATCTTCGTAATCGTCTTCATCTTCGTAGTCGTTGTCATCTTCAAAATCATCGTCGTCTTCGATGTCATCGTCATCGCTAAAGACGTAAGCCGGCAATGGGCTTTCTGTTCCGTAAACGGCATCCTGGCCGTCTACGCCGCTGTCCGCAATAACCGGTATCAGCAGCAATTCCTCTTGTTCAGTCGCTCCGTTCAGAACCATAATGTTCTCCCTTTTGAAATTAATATTCTCTTGAATCCAAACTGAGTAGTTGCGGTTAAAAAACCTTCTCTCTAGAAACATAAGAGATGATATATTAAATTGTCAACAGGTTTTTAAAAAAATTGAAAAACTTTTAAAATATGTTATTCTTTTGGGTGGGAGAAAAGGAGCGGATATGGAAATACCGGAAAAATTTACTGCTTTCGCTCCCGCTAAGGTAAACCTGTATTTGAAGGTTTTGGACAAGAGAGAGGACGGTTTTCATAACCTTGAAAGCGTTTTTTTAACCTTAAATTTCGGTGATACCATGTATTTTCAACCTATTGAATGTGAAAATTCGATTGAAATTACCATGCGCGGCATAAATTCCCTTATTCCAACGGAAAAAAATATCATTTTTAAGGCAATATCCCTTTTCCGCCAAAAAACCGGCTTTTCCAAAGGGTTTAAAATAACTGTAGATAAGCGCATCCCTTTGGGCGGAGGTCTGGGCGGCGGCTCGTCTAACGCCGCTTCAACCCTTCTTGCGCTTAATAAACTTGCCGGTTTCCCCTGCGCCTCCGATGCCCTCCTTGAAATGGCGGCTTTTCTTGGAAGCGACGTTCCTTTTTTTATACATGAAACCGCTGCCGCGCTTGTAACCGGCAGGGGGGAGCGAATCCAACCGATTGAAACTCCGTCCGTACACCTTGCGCTGGTAAACCCCGGTTTTACCAGCGACACCGCCGCCGCCTTCCGGCTTCTTGATGAACATAGAGAGAGAGAGAAAAATAACACTAACGACTTCCTCTCAATATTCCCGGAGAAGGAGAAAAGTGTGTACGACGGTATTATTTTAAAACTTAAGGAACTTGGCGCAGAGTACGCGAATCTTTCCGGGTCGGGGGCTACCTGTTTCGGGGTTTTTAATGACAGCGAACAGGCGCGAAAAGCGGCCGATATAATGCGCGGTTCATGGGATTTTTCGATGTTCTGCAGTCCAAAACAGTAACAAAAACCAATTTCTATTGGTTTTTTGACGTGTTTATATTATACTTAACGTATACGGCTGAAAATTCGGTCATATATGGAGTTGGCAGAGGATGAAGAAGAACATTATTATACCGGTTTTGTTCATAGTATCTCTTGCAGTTTTTGGCTGCGCGACTGTTGACGGTGATTTTGACAGCCGTAATTACTCAAAACCTTCAGATTTTTCATATAGCGTCGTCGGATATGGAGACAACAAGACAATTACCTTAACAAATTACAAGGGCAGGAGCCCCGAGGTGAATATTCCGCCGCGTATAAAAAAGTATCCGGTAACCGTAATCGGCGCCAGCGCGTTCAGAAGAAAAGATATAACCAGCGTGATTATTCCGAACAGCATTACACTAATCGAAGCAAACGCTTTCTATACAAACAGTCTTACAACCGTTGTTATTCCTTCGACCGTCACGATAATCGGGGAAAACGCTTTTGCGAGCAACAAATTGATTACTTTGACCGTCTCAGAAGGCACTGCGACAATCGGGAAAACCGCGTTTAAGGATAACAGCCTTACAAGTCTGACTATCCCTTCAAGCGTGACCATGATCGGGGACGAAGCGTTTATGAACAATCAGTTGACTAACGTGGTTGTTCCGTCAAATGTTATTTCGATAGCGGCAGGACTTTTTAATAAAAATCAGTTAACCTCGGTAACCATTCAGGAAGGCGTAAGGAATATCGGAGACAACGCGTTTCTTGACAACGCGCTGTCAAGCGTGACTATCCCGCACAGCGTAATTACAATAGGCCGTTCCGCTTTCAGGAATAATCTTATCACAAATCTAAGTATTTTAGATGGCGTAACCGGTCTTGGGCGTTTTTCATTTTATAAAAACAGGCTGACAAGCGTTGTTATTCCGCCAAGCGTTACAAATATCGGCGAAAGCGCTTTCGCTGAAAATGAGTTAATCAGCGTAACCATCCCCGACAGCGTAACAGTCATCGGGAATACCGCGTTTGCCGACAATAACCTGCCCAATTTATCAATTCCCGGCAGTGTAAAAAGAATCGGAGAGAACGCTTTTATTAACAACAGGATTGCTTCTTTATCCCTTCACGATGGTTTGGAAGAAATCGGCGAAAGCGCCTTTATGGACAACCGCCTTACCGGCTTAAACATCCCGTTAAGCGTGAAAGATATCGGCCGTTCTGCTTTCAGAAACAACCAGATTTCTACCATAGTTATCCCGTCCAGCGTTGTTGTTATTAAACATTCAGCGTTCAGAAACAATCAACTAGTAAGCGTAACGATTCAAAGCGGCATTATCAGTATCGAAGAGGGAGCGTTTAATAATAACAGGCTTACAGGCGTCAGTATTCCAGACACGGTTTTTCACATCGGTGAAAACGCGTTCGGCGATAACAGGCTGACAGCCGTGAACATCCCATCCAGCGTTACAAATATCGAGCGTTTCGCGTTCAGGAATAACCAATTAGTAAGCGTCGTTTTAAACGATAATATTAAAACTATCGAAGAAAACGTTTTTGCCGTCAATAATAACCTGACCAGCATAGCGGTTCCTTTCAACTTCCCGTATAGATTTATAGAGAACGAAGGTTTCCCGGAGAGTTTTTACGCGGTTCTAAACGCGTTTGAGTACACGAGCGGAACCTATGAATTAAGGGCAGGCCGCTGGCATTGCAGCGGAAGGCTGATACCGGAACCTGCGCAGCTTGTCACCGGTATAGGTTTGACTATTACTAAAATCGACGGGACATACACCGCCTTGGACGGCTCCGCGCAGGTCAACAGACAGGTTATCCCGCCGGAAGATCATAAGGACATTTTTTTGGCTCCCGGTTCTTACTTGATAAATGTAAAGTATAACACGAGCCTTCAAGCGGGCAGGGGCAGGGCCCCGATACCGGAAGCTGACACCGTTTACGTGTATTCGCAGGATCTGCAAAGCGGAGTATACGATCTTTCCGCAGCGATTGAAGGCAGTCAGATTCACTACAATCTAATTCAGCGTTTATCAGATTAATTTAAAATTCTCTCATAGTGAGTAATTTTCTTATATAATTCCTGTTATTTTTGCAGGTATGGACATGAATCTTGGGCAGAAAATCAAATATTTTACTTGCTTTCACGCCAAAACAATATTACAATGTAAAAGAAGTCGGGCTTAGTACAATACAAGCACCCTGACGGGGCTAGTATTAAGCTTATAATGGAATAGGACCGTAAGGAGAGGAGGCGCCATGCAAATTACAGATATCAGGGTCCGCAAGGTGACTGGCGGCGGTAAGCCTAAAGCCTATGTTACAGTGACTTTTGACGATTGCTTTGTAGTTCATAATATAAAGATCATTGAGGGTAAAACCGGAGTTTTTATTGCCATGCCCAGCCGTAAGACCAGAGCGGGAGAATACAAGGATGTTGCGCATCCGATTCAGCCAGAATTCAGGGCTGAATTGCAGAAACGTATTCTGGAAAAATATGATTCCGGCGATGTCGATGTAGCCACCGATGGAGCGGACGATCAGGACTGATTAGACCTGGTTTTTCTCTATTTCCACTTGCTTAATCATCTGTATTTATGATAGTCTCGTAAACAGGATTGGGATGTCGGCAAGTGGTAAGCCACCGGTCTTTGGAGCCGGTATTCACAGGTTCGAATCCTGTCGTCCCAGATAAGGGTACATCCCGGTAAATTAATTTAGAGGTTAAGTATATGGGCAAGGTTGTTTTACAGGCTAAAAATCGGCAGAGTCAGGGTTCGGCGCAATCGCGCAGACTTAGGAGAGGCGGCAGGATTCCTGCAGTTATCTACGGAAGATCGGGAAAAGCTGTTTCTATCGATCTGGACGCTTCCGATTTTATTAAAGGCACAAAAGGTATTTCCGAAAGTACCATCGTAAAAGTTGAAGTAGACGGCAAGGCATACGAGGCGTTTGTCAAAGACACCCAAAGAAATATTATCGACGGGAACATTCTTCATATCGATTTTTATGAAGTAGAAAGCGGCGTCGCTCTGCGCGCCAAAGTTTCCCTTGTTTTCAACGGGAACCCTGTCGGCGTGCGCGAAGGCGGTATGCTTGAAACGCCCGTACACGAAATCGAAATTGAATGTCTGCCCAAGGATCTTCCCGAAAGGATCGATATTGATATTTCAGGTCTTAAGGCAAATCAATCCATGCATGTCCGCGACATCGCGCTGGCTCCCGGAATTAAACTTCTTTCCAATCCGGATCAGGTTTTCGCTCTTGTCAAGTTTGCCAAAGTTGAGGTGGTCGCAGCTCCCGCTGCCGATGCCGCCGCTGCCGCTCCCGGCGCTGCCGGCGCAGCCGCTCCCGGAACTCCGGGCGCAGCTCCAGCCGCAGGCGCGGCAGGCGCAGCCGCTCCAGCCGCAGGCGACAAGAAACCCGGCGCGGACAAGAAATAATTTTCTTGGTGCATAGGGTCCACAGATTAGCGCGGATTATTTTTTAGAAGATGCGGTTTCTGATGTTATAAAAAGCTGTCCTGCCGGGGCAGCTTTTCTTGTCGGTGTTTCAGGCGGAGCGGATTCCATGGCGATGCTGGCTGCCTTGTGTGCAGCTGGTCTGCGCGAACGCCTTGTCTGCGTTCATGTTGAACACGGGCTGCGCCCTGCGCAGGAGAGCCGCGGCGACGCCGACTTTGTGCGCGATTTTTGCGTAACAAATGGAATTGAATGTAAGGTTAAACATATTCCGCCGGGTAAAATAGCCGCTTTTGCGCGGCGCAAAGGTATCGGTATTGAAGCCGCCGCCCGTTTTTACCGCCACAGGGCGCTTCGTAAAGAAGCAAGGCAGTTTGAAAAAGATATTTATATTTTACTGGCTCACACTAAAGACGACCTCCTTGAGACCGCTTTAATGCGCATCCTTCGTGGCAGCGGTCCCGCCGGTTTAGCGGCGATGCCGAGCATAACAGTAATGCCTGAAAAACACGGTCAAATTCTTCGCCCTCTGCTTAGTTTGTCCCGCGAAGATGTTATCAGCTATTTAAAAGCTAAAAATATTACATGGCGCGAAGATTCCACCAACGCCGATGAAAAGTATCTGCGCAACCGCATCCGCCGCAGGCTTATTCCGCTTCTTAACGACGCTTTCCCTTCATGGAAAACCAACCTTTCCGCGCTCGCGCAGACACAATCCCTTACAGCGGAGTTTATTAGCAATGAAGCGAGTAAACTCATAAAATGGGAATTTTATCCAAATTCTTCTCGCAAAGGCGCAAAGGCGCAAAGAACGCAGAGTTGTTGTTCGAAATCTTTGTCTGGTTCATCACGTCCTCTGAAATGCGGTAGCTTTTTTCTTTATACTGAAGAGATAATTTTTTTTGCTCAGCCGCAGATAATTCGCGAGGAAGCCGTATTTATCGGCATTAACACTCTTATTCCCTCCTCATCCTCTGCTTATAAAATTGCCGCGTCGGCGCCTCCGCGAGAAACTCTGCCGAATAAATCAATCAAAAGATCCGTAGTCAGGAAATTTTGCGAAGGCTCCGTGAATGCCGCTGACCTTGGACCCGTGAAGATTCGGCGCGATAAGGGTGAAATTACGCTTTACAAGGCTGAAAAAGATTTTTTTGAATGCGGGATTTCAAGGTTGCTAAAATAGCATATATGAGATTATCATATTAGGGTTATATGAAATTACTGCGGGTATTAAAGGAAACTTTTATAGCCTCTCTGCCTCTTGCCGTTATAACTATCATTGTGTGCTGTTTTGTCGCGCCAATGAAAAATATGTTTGATTATATAAAACTTTTTATCGGTTATTCAGGTGTTGTTGTCGGTCAGTCCGTATTTCTGATCGGTCTTGATGTCAGTATCTTACCCATTGGAAAATCTGTCGGCGAGTCGCTGGTTAAATTTAAAAAAGTAATCTTTATCCTTTTCTTCGGATTCTTATTCGGCTTTCTCGCCGAATCCGCCGAACCCGCTTTGATGGTGTTTGCGCGCCAGGTTCATCTCGCGATGGATTACATAAACGAGCGCATTCTTATCATTGTTATGGCTTCGGGAATCGGAATGTTTGTCGGGTTCGGTCTTTACCGCATTTTAAAAGATATTAGTATAAAGGTTGTATTTGCGGTTCTTTATATTATTGTATTCATTCTTGCGATTTTTACTCCGCCTGAATTTATTGGAGTCGCGTTTGACGGAAGCGGCGCGACAACGGGCGACATCTCGGTTCCGTTTATGCTTGCTCTGGGTATCGGCGTCGCGGCAACGATGTCAAGGCGAAAGTCCGACGATGATATTTTCGGAATTATAGGGCTTGCTTCTGTAGGCCCGATTCTTACCGTGTTTATTTACGGGATCATTTTTAAAGTAACGCACGGCGGAACCATACCTGCTCCCAACGCCGATTACGCTCCCGGAGACGCGGAAAGTTTTCTTCATACCGCTTTTTTTAACCTTCGCGGCGTTACTTTAGCCCTTGTTCCGATTGTTATCGTGTTTTTGCTCTTTCATATTTTTTTGATCAAGTTAAAGAAAAAAGAATTTTTAACAATACTCCTTGGAATTATTCCAGTTTTCGCCGGGCTGTTAATATTTCTTACCTGCGTAGATTTTGGTTTCGCTTTTGCCGGTCAGCATATCGGCAATTCGTTCTTTGCTGATAACCGCCCGGAATGGTTTAAATGGATGCTGCTGCTTGTCGGCTTTATTCTTGGAGGAGCGATCACTCTGTCGGAGCCAGCAGTTACGGTGCTTGGAAGCCAGATAGAAGAGATTACGAGGGGCCACATCAAGCAAATGACAATCCGTTTAACTCTCGCCGTAGGACTTGGCGTTGCGTCAGTTTTGTCTGTAATAAAAATTATCACACAAATAAACATCCTCTGGTTTTTAATACCGCTTTATATCATAGCATTGATCATGATGAAATTTTCATCCAAAATGTTTGTAGGTTTGGCTTTTGATTCAGGCGGCGTTACGGCAGGCGGTTTGTCGTCGGCGTTCCTTACACCCTTCGCGCTCGGGATCGCGCAGGCAGTCAGAAATTCTGTTGAGGCGGCGGGAGGGATACCGCAGTCGATTTTGACAAACGGTTTCGGTATAATCGCGTTTATGTCTGTAATGCCGCTGATCGCCGTGCAAACTCTCGGCGCTGTTTATGAAATGAAGTCTAACCGTTTAAGAAAGCAGATGGAAACGAAAGAGCTGGAAGAGCTGGACGAAATTATGCATTTCTTTAATGATGAATCACAGGAGCGGAATAATGTCTGACGAAAAACCTAAATTAATGAACATGGTGGTGATTGCGGGACGCAATCAAAAAGAAGCGATTTTAAGCGCAATGTCCGAGAAAGGGTGTCATGTTATAAATGTTTTATACGGCAAGGGTTGTGTTGACGCGGATTTTCTCATGGACGCTTTGGGTTTAGCGCATGAAGAGAATAAAATACTAATCACCTGCCTTATTTTAAATAACAAGGCGGAAGTGATTTTAGATATGCTGGTTTCGGATTTTGATTTTAATAAACCGAACACAGGCATCGCGTATACGATACCTGTAGAAAAATTGCTATACTAACCGAAGGAGCTGAAAATGGAAACCGGATCTGACATGAAAGTTTTACACATTGTAGTTAACGCTGGTCACACCGACGAAATAATGGATATAGTACGCGAAGCCGGCGGCTCCGGCGGCACGATTATTCACGCCCGAGGCGAAGGTTCTCAGCACCGCGCCTTCCTCGGCATTACGCTTGACAACGAACAGGAGATCATCGTCTGTCTTGCCGATTTAAAAACCGCCGAACGGATTATGGCTGACATTAAGGAAAAGGCGGGGTGGAAAACCGAGGTTCGCGGGCTATGTTATATGATGCCGGTTGAAAGGATTGTCGGATTAAGGCAGAGCGAAGGATAATCAACTTTATTCGTTTTATATTTTAAAAATTTTAAACATTAAAGGCATATTGCGCGGTAATTAAGTATATTTACCTTCTAGAATATCCCCTCAAAATACCCTATAATATAGTAAACCAGTATTTTCGGAGTATAAATGTTTAATCCTAACGACAACCTTCCGCCTGATCGCGGTCCGCAGCAGCCAAAGCGTCCCGGCGGTTTTGCGTTTGTTTTCTTTACCATAATGGCAGTTATTTTTATCGCTTTTTTCTTCAGAGGGAATAACACCCCTGTTATGAATATTACATATTCAGAATTCAACCGTTTTATCGACGAAAATCAGGTGGAGTCCGTCACCATTTATGATGATAAGGTTGTCGATATATACCTGAAAGGCTCCGCTTCGGGAAGTTCGCCGCAGCTTAAAACGCGGGTTCCCCATATGCAGGATTCCAATTTGATCGCTAATCTGCAAAGTAAGGGGATAAATATAACCAGCTCGGCGGCGAAAGTGACGTTTATGCAAATTCTCATGGAAATGCTGCCGTGGATAATCGGCTTTGCCATCATTATTTTAATTCTCAGAAATATGCAGGGCGCTGGAATGAGAGGTTTTAATTTCGGGAAGAGCAAGGCGAAGCGTTACCATGACGAAGGAAAGAAAGTAAGCTTTGCCGATGTCGCAGGGCAGAAGGACGCTAAATACGAACTTGAAGAAGTTGTTGAATTTTTAAAAAACCCGCAAAAATTTACCAAGATGGGAGCGCGCATTCCCAAAGGCGTGCTTCTTGTCGGTATGCCGGGTACGGGTAAAACCTTAATGGCGCGTTCTGTCGCAGGCGAGGCGGGCGTTGCTTTTTTTCATATGTCCGGTTCGGATTTTGTTGAAATGTTTGTCGGTGTCGGCGCAAGCCGCGTAAGAGACCTCTTTGATCAGGGGAGAAAAAGCGCTCCTTGTATTATTTTTATTGACGAGCTTGACGCTGTAGGGCGCACAAGAGGCGCCGGTTACGGCGGCGGTCATGATGAGCGCGAACAGACATTGAATCAACTGTTAGTTGAAATGGACGGTTTTGATTCAAAGGACGGTGTAATAATTCTTGCCGCGACAAACCGCCCGGATGTCCTTGATCCCGCGCTTCTCAGACCCGGAAGATTTGACCGCCAGGTGGTTGTGGCGATGCCGGATATAAAAGAACGCGAGGCGATCCTGCAAATCCACTCGGCGAAAATTCCTTTGGATAAGGGAATCGAGCTTTCGCGTATCGCGAGGGCGACGCCGGGAATGAGCGGCGCGGATATCGCGAACCTTGTAAACGAAGCCGCTCTTTTCGCCGCGCGAAAGGACAGAGCCGAAGTTTTGATGTCCGATTTTGAAGAGGCAAGGGACAAGGTGTTGATGGGTGTCGCGCGAAGCACGCTTGTAATTTCTGACAAAGAAAGGCGCATGACAGCTCTCCATGAAGCGGGACACGCGATACTTCATTACTACCTTAAAAATTCTGATCCTCTTCATAAGGTAACGATTATTCCGCGCGGAAGAGCGCTTGCGATGGCGGTATCGCTTCCCGAAGAAGACAGTTACAGCCGTTCAAAAGGCTGGCTGGAAGACAGAATTTCCATCTGCTACGGCGGCTGGCTTGCGGAAAAAATATTTTACGATGAAACAACAACAGGAACCAAAAACGACATTCAGCACGCGACAGAAATGGCGCGTAATATGGTCTGCGAATGGGGCATGGCGGATGATCTCGGTCCTGTCGCTTACGGACAGGAAGACGAACCGATTTTTCTTGGCAAAGAAATTGCGCGTCACAAGGATTATTCAGAAGATACCGCGCAGCGTATAGACAGGGCAGTTAAGGAAATACTCGATCGCGCAAGGAACAATGCCGAACAAATTATAATAAACCATAAAGAAGGGCTTGAAAAAATTGCCGACGCTCTTCTAGAACGGGAAACCCTCGTTGATGATGAAGTGCGCGAGATCCTCGGCCTTCCGCCTAAAGGGGAGGCTTCTCGGGAATGAACATGAAAAGGCTGTTTTTTATTATTTTCCTTTTCATTTTTTCTCTGGGAGTTTACGCGCAGGATAATTCAATAAGAAGCGACGTTGAAACCGCGGTTAAATATTTACAGTATGCTCAAGGATTTGTAGATAAAGAACAATGGAATGACGCATATAACGCGGTGATACGCGCTTCTGATTTTAAAGATGTGTTATCTGACATTCCGTATCTAACCGCTGTTTTACAGTTAAAAGCCGGAAACGCCGGAAGGGTTGACGCGATTAACAACTTAAATGACGCAATCAGCGTTAAGCATTGGGAAATTTACAGCGAAAACCACGCGCTGCTTTTTATGGCTGAACAGCAGATTATAATTAAGGATTATCAGGGCGCAATTAACAGCCTTGACAGAATTTCAGAGCGCGGAGAACTTGCAAATAATTTAACAACGGAGAGTCATGCGCAGATCAGGGCGGATGCCGCGATTTTGCGGCTTACCGCTTTACGCGCAATGGCTTGCGGTTATAACGAAGGCTATGATTATGTTCTGGCTTTAACACAATTCAGAAGCCATGTGTTAAGCGCCATGGACAGGTTTCCGCGCGACGGACGGCCGTTGCGGATTTTTTTTGAATATGCCCGTAACAGAATGCCCTCCCTTAATGAAATGTCAGAGCCGAGCGATCTTTACCTTCTTGAATTAGCGTTAAGACGGCTTCCGTTCCTGCTTGAATCGTATCCTGATCTCGCATGGATGGCTTCGGCTTTAATTTGGGATTTGGATGAAGCCCGCCGTCTTACGGGAGCATACCGCGCGGTAAATTATCCTCATCCGTCTTCTGTTCCGATCGCTTTAAATCTTGGGCTAATCGACGATGACACCGCAATAGATGAACTTTTCGCTTCTGCAGAAGAAGGAAAAATAAAAATTATAAGCAGGGAAAATGCTGTTGACACTTATAATTTGCTCCGCAGCGAGGAAGGGCGCGCTTCTTTTACAGAAAAATTGAATTCATTTACAGGCATTATCGAGTTTGACGCTGATTATGACTGGTACGCGGACACCTATGTCACTTACAAATCGGGCTCTATAGAGAAATTTCAATTTAAAAATAATTTATTTAATTATTGCGATTATACCGTTAATTTTGATATAAACAACTCTCCTATTATGTGCAATAATTATATCAGTTCTATGGATATTTTTTGGGAACGTTATCCGTCTGTAAAAAAGATTGTTTCCGGTAACGAAGAGTTTTTATTCGGTCCTGTCTTTCTTCAGTATACGCCGTTAAAATTTACTCAAATCGGCGGAAGCGATGACATGGAAGGGTTAATTTACCCAGAGTTTGCGGATCATGGTGTAATTACACGCAGGGCTCTTTTATCGTTTTGTTCAAACATTATACGCCCAAGCGCGGAAATCGAAGGCGCGAAAGAAACAATCTACATGAGCAGGGGATTAATTCAACAGGTCATCGAAGAAATCGGCGGGAAGCAGATTGCCGTTACAGAGTTTCAAAGAGGACTGCCTGTAATTCAACGCATTGATCTGGATCAGGACGGAAGAATGGAAACAATACGCCAGTTTCGCCGTCCTCCTTCGGATTATGTCTGGGAAAACCTGCTTGATTACCGCCGTTTAATTTCTTCATCGCAGAGCGACTGGCGCGGAGACGGAAGGTTCATGACAAAAGAAGTGTATACTTTGGACGGTTCAGTTGTTTACTATTTTGATATGGACGGTTCAGGTGAATTAAAGAGGTCAGAAACAGGAAATCGATGAAAAAAATCTTGTTAATTGTTTTTACAGTCATTTTTATTTTCTCTTGCGAAAGCCTCAGAAGCGGTGGTGATGACTCTCTTTCGCGCACCACAAGTTCGGTCAGACTTGGAGATATTGAAAAACAGCTTGGCGAAAATCCTGTAGCGGCATTAAATTTAATTTTTATGTACAAGCAAATCTATTTTTCAGCGGCTGAAAATGATGTTTCTTCCGAAGACAGGCTTCTGCTTTCCCAATATGAAAAACAGGCGATAGAAGATATATGCGCAATGCAGAATAAGGCAGTCGAAGAAGAAAGATGGGACGAGGCTGTATCTTTAAATAGATCGATTGCCAGTATCGGAGTAAAAAACGAGCATACCGGAAAGGAAGCGGCTTTTATTCTTGCGGGCGCAAAGAAAAAAATAACAGACGGAAATAATCTGGGAGGGTTTCTTGACGCGGTAATGTCTCACGAAATGAAGCCTTTAGATTCCGCAAGCGCTCTCTTATTTCTTGAAAAAGCCGTAGAAGGAAGACAGCGCAGATCTTCCGCATATTTCCTTGCCGCGGCTCAATCCGCGGGAGCGAGGAATATTCCTGCGAATCTTCGCGACTACGCGACAGGCAGGGATACTGTCTCCGATATGATCAAGGGAGTCGCGACTGTCATAGTAGACAGAGGGTACCGAATTGAAAGAGGGTACGGCATACCGGACAGGGTTATAGGCTCCGCTTTTTTTGTTGACGCAAGCGGTCTTTTAATTACCAATTATCATGTTATCGCAAGTGAAGTCGATCCAAAACACAAAGGATATTCGCGCATGTTTATCCGCATGGGCGATGCGTCCAGTCCGCGTGTACCGGCGCGTGTTGTCGGCTGGGACAAGGCGCTGGATCTCGCGATTATAAAAACCGAACTGGACACCGAATATGTTTTCTCGCTTGTAGATCAAATTATTCCAAGAGTAGGGGATACCGTGCTGGCGATAGGCTCTCCTGTCGGTCTGCAAAAAACCGTCACTTCTGGAATTGTTTCCGCGCTTGGAAGGCGCTTCTTGCAAATTGGCGATGTTTATCAAATTGACGCCGCTGTTAATCACGGTAATTCGGGGGGTCCTTTAGTCGACAGCGAAGGACGGCTTGTAGGGGTCATTTTCGCCGGTATTGAACAGCATCAGGGGTTAAATTTTGCGGTTCCGGCTCAAACGCTTACCTCCGCCCTTCCGGCAATGATAACAGGAGGTAGGGCTCAGCGCCCGTGGCTCGGTCTTACATTATGCGAGACTATCGACGGGGAAGCGGAAATAATCTACGCGTCGCCGAATACGCCGGCAGCCATGCACAAAATAGGTGAAAACACGTTTATTAAGACAATTAACGGAAAAGTCATTACTTCTCCTCAGGGCGGCTTAATCCCCGCTTTTCAAAATGAAATATTTAGATGCGGTCCGGGTGAGCTGGTTGCGCTGGAAATTACCGATAATGAAGAAGAGGTGAGCAGAAAAATTATGATGACAGTGGCTCGTCCCGATCTTCCTCTTCTTGATGCGGCAAAAATTGACAGGCGTGACAGGATTGCCGCGCCTCTTTTTGGAATGGTTCTTACTCCGCTGCAGACAAGTCTTCTTTCCAACAGTTTCAGGGTAAACCGCGTAATTCGCGGCTCGATTGCTGATGAAGTTGGGATATCCAAAGACGATCCGGTTTCTATTTCCAGACTGCGTATTTTAGAAGAAGAAGGTTATGCTGTTATGGAAATTTCCATTAAAAAGCGAAGAATGGGATATTTAGAAACTACCATGCAGCTTCCTGTATGGTTGGACTCACCCGATACTCTGTAATTGCATGAATATATCGTCAATAGGCTTTAAGCTTGTTACAGTCATTATTCTCATTGTGCTCGTATCTTTAAGCGCTGTTACCACTCTTGAATTCTGGCTGATACAGCAGGATATGCTTTTTTCCGCGCAGCGTATAAATTTTGAAACAAACCGTCTCTTTACCGAAAAAACGCGGGAGACATTCGTGCAAATACGTTCGGATACAGCGCTGCTTGCTCAAATGATTGACACTATGGGAACAGGTTCCAATTCCGCAATGGAAGTAATAGAATTTTTCTTTGATCAGAATCCAGGCGCCGCCGCATTGTATTTCGCGCCTGATGAAGTTTTTGTTAACAGGCGTTTTTTTCTTTCGCGCGCTGTTGATTCGTCGCTTGTTGATATTTTTTTAAACGACAGACAGGACATTCTTGAACTTGCGGAGTTTGGCGAAACAATCGTAATAAACGCCGCTCCTGATTTTGCCATAAATCTTCTTGCACTGTTTTTCCCCGGTAAAACAGGCGCTCAAATGGCGTTGTTTTCTTCAGACGGCTTAAGCGGTTCTGTCGGTTTTGGAATTCATCAAACTTATATATTGAATGATTCGGGCGATCTTCTTATGCATGAGGATTATGAAATTATCCGTTCGGGATTGAATGTCGCGGATTACGGTTTTGTGCGCGATATAATGGAAAGCCCTAATATATACAGGCAGTCTTTAGTCGAAGCCGATTTCGGCGTTTTCGCGGAAGCTAAAAAAAATAATTTTTTACTGCGTTTTAATAAATTCTTTGACAGGGTAAAAGAGACGGCAATTTTCGCGTTTTCAAAAACGGGGCAGTTTTTTAAATCTGTATATAATAAATGCGCGGATGGAATTTTTAATTTATTAGATAAAGAAAGAAAAGCCTCAAGAAAGATTATTGTTGTAGAAACATACAATACTAGCGAACCTGTGGAAGAAGCGCCGCCTTCTGTCCGTCAATTTGTGGCTTATACAAAAATGGCGGATTTTAACTGTATTGTAATTACCGGTGTTGAATACGATGAAATATTAAAAGAAAACGCGGGTATATCAAAACGCTTTTTATTTCTTGCAGGCGGAGTGCTTTGTTTTTCGATAATATTAGTCTGGTTTTTTGTAAGGAGCGTTTTCCTTCAGCAAAAGGTTCTTGCCGAAGTAGCAAATCAAATTGAGCCTGTCAGCGGCAATATTCGTACACGCGACCTTCTTGTTATATTATTATGCATTATTGGAATTATCGCTTTCTTTAGTTTATTCAGGCTCAGTCTTCCCAAAACTGCCGGTTTGTTTGAAGAACAGGCTGATTCCATCGAAGATTTTATCATTGAACAAGACGTTCAAGAAGCACTTGCTGTTGAAAAAGAAGATGATACCGTTACGATAGAGCAGGAATTTGCACCTGTACTTGCCGCGGTAAAACATGAACCAGAACCGTTATCCGAACATTTTTTTCAGCCTGCGCTTGCCGCAATGCCCGAAACAGCTCTTTTATCCGCTGTTCACATAACATCTGTCAGCGAGCAGTTGTTTCCCGCTCCTGAGAACATGATCCCGTATCAGGGTTATCATACAGATATTGAAAGTTTGCGAAATCTTAAAAATTTAAGGTTTAACTGGTCAGAAGTTACCGGAGCCGACGGGTATATTTTTAGTCTGTATCAACAGACTGTTTCAGGCAGACGGCTTATAACACGGACAACTGTTGAATACAGAACCGGATGGATATTGGATAATTTAAACGTTCTGTCACGGGGAACATTTATCTGGCAGGTAGAAGCGATTAAAAGAGGGCGAACCGGCTCAATTGACAGAAGGGGAAAACAGGCGGAAAACGCTTTTATAGTAGAGTAGGAGGAATTATGGGCATTTATACAAGAGCTGGCGATACCGGCGAAACATCGGAATTAAACGGATCAAAGGTATCAAAAAGCAGTACATCGATTCATTTTGTAGGCTCAGCGGATGAGCTTAACTGTCATCTTGGACTTATTAAAGCCATGATCTCCAACGAAGACGCATGGCAGTTATCGTGGCATTCATCATGCAGAGTTCTTGAAAAAATTCAAAAGAACATGATGAAAATAATGTCGCATGTTTCTGATGTAAAAAACAGTAATTATTTTTTTTACAAAGACGATGTCGCTGAAATTGAAAAAGAAATAGAAAAATTAGCTGCAAATAATCCGCGTCTTAACAGTATTATTATTCCCGGTAAAAATATTATAGAAGCGCAGATACAAATCTGCAGAGCGGTTGCAAGAAGAGCGGAGCGCATGTTTTTTGCCGTAAATGAAAAACAGCCGCTGTGTCCTGAAGCCGGCGCGTATCTGAACAGATTATCCGATTATTTATTCGTCCTCTCCCAGCAGGAGTCTCTGATAAATGTCAATTTCATAAATCAGGTCTCCGGAATATAAATCGTAAACGCGCCTTTTAAAACAGGAAGGAATGTTTATGTCTCCTACTTTCTCATTTGTAAACTCGTCTACGATTATAATTACTTTTAAAAGCTGATATTGCGAAGCGAGCCTTCTTGTCTCGTTTTCGGTTTTAAGCCACTCAACTCTGTTGATGTTCGGCGTTTGCGGCCATATGTTGGCGATAAAAAATGTTTTTAAGGCATTTTCATAAGTGTCGTTAAAATCCGCGTTAGGCGCCATGTGGCCTCTGTCGAAACCGGAGTTGGTATAATCGCGGTGATGGGGAAGGGAGTAGCCGTTCTCCTTAAGCAGTTGCTGAAGAACTCCCGAATCTCTGTTCTGCGTAAAAGATGCTGACGGTCGGTTAATACCTGTAGCTTCAGCTCTTTCCTTTGTTAAAATGTACTCGATAATATGAGGTCCTAAATTAACCGCGTCGTAACATCCCTGGTATAAAATCTCTTCGCTGTTGGAAACATTAAAATCAAAATGCCCTTCAATATCGCACGCAAAGGCGTTTATCGAGAAAAATATAAAAAAAAGATAATTAATTAATTTCATTTAAATATTCGGTTAACGCGGATACTTCCGCCGGAATTGTCTTAGAGTTAACATTTCTCTCCATCGCGCGGAGCAGAGTATCCGGTACAGGCGCAGGGCCGGCAAGAGGCTCTACAGTTTCAGAAAATTTCGCGGGATGGGCAGTACATAGAATTCCAACGGCGCCTTCCTGAATTTTTCCCGCATCTATAAGTTTATCGACCCCTTTCCAGCCGACCGCGCTGTGAGGATCAAGAAAGTAACCTGCCTGTTCATGAATTCGTTTTATTGTTTCCCGCGTTTCATCATCACTGACAGAAACACCTGAAATGATATTTCTCATACTGTCCCATGAAAAATGCGCGGACATGCGTTCAAAATTGCTCGGCGCGCCGACATCCATCGCGTTGGAAATTGTCGCCTGCGAATTACGCGCAAGGTATTCGCCCGAATCAAGATAATCGGGTACCGTTTTATTAATATTTGTCGCCGCGATAAACCGGCTTACAGGCGCGCCCATCCGCATCGCGTAAAGCCCTGCGGTAAGATTTCCAAAATTGCCTGACGGAACGCAAAGTGTTACAGGTAATCTGCTTTTCCGAGTTTGCCTAAGACCTTCGGTCTTAGCAAACTCGAAAGGACTAGCCGCTAGGCTAGTCCTAGGTGTCGCTTCTCCGTCGGGATCGGTAATACCTGCAAAAGCTCTGCCTGCCGCCGCAGAATAATAAACAGCTTGAGGGATCAATCTGCTTATATTTATTGAATTTGCGGACGACAAAGACATCCGCTTTTTAAGACCTTCGTCGGCGAGCGCCGCTTTTACTAAACGCTGGCAGTCGTCAAAACTGCCTTCTACCGCGAGCGCGGAAATATTTTTGCCAAGCCCCGCGATCTGCCTTTCCTGAAGCGGCGTAACTCTGCCCTTGGGATACAAGACCGTAACGAAAATCCCTTCAACTTCAAAAAAACCGTCTGCGACGGCGCCGCCTGTGTCGCCTGAAGTAGCGACAAGGATTCTTAAGGGACGATCTTCGCCGCGGCGAAGATATGAAAAAGCGCGCGCCATAAAACGGGCGCCAAAATCCTTAAACGCCGCTGTCGGTCCGTGAAAAAGTTCGCATATGTAACGGTCTTTAACAGCGATCAAAGGAGCGGTAAAAGTAAAAGCAGATTCAACTATGTCAGATAACGAACCGTCAGGAATTTCGCCTTGCACATACGGTTTTATAGTTTCAAAAGCTATATCGTTAAAATTCATCGAACCAAGCGAAGATTTTACGCCGGCAGGATACAAAGGTATATTTTCAGGCACAAAAAGTCCGCCGTCAGGAGCAAGCCCTGTTAGAGCCGCTGCGGCGAAATTTACTATATCATTTTTATTTCTGGTACTGTAATAATGCATACAATATATTAGCACATAGGGATAATTGACACAAAGGGGGTTTAGTTATATTATTCCATAGTAAGGAGTAAAAGTGGCAAAAGAAGAAGCTATAGAAGTAGAAGGTATAGTAAAAGAAGCTCTTCCTAATACTATGTTCAGGGTGGAACTGGATAATCAGAACGGGCATCTTATACTGGCGCATCTTTCTGGTAAAATGCGAAAACACTACATCCGTATTGTCCCCGGCGACAGGGTCAGGATTGCTCTTTCCCCCTACGATTTGAGCAGGGGGCGGATTATTTACCGTGAACGTTAAAGAGGTTACTTATGGCAGATGATATTGTTTATGTAAATGTAGAAGATGGCTCCAAAAGAGTAATGAATAATTTGAAATTGTACGTTAAACTGCTTTCAAAATTCAAAGACGATAAAAATTTTGACGGTATTAAAGATTGCCTGACAGCGGGGGAAATGGAAAAAGCGCAAATCTTCGCGCATACGCTTAAAGGCCTTACCGCCAATTTATCGCTTTCGGAGCTGTACAAACAATGCGTCGAACTGGAAGCTCAAATAAAGGCAAGGTCTGTAGATCCAGGACAGCTCGAGAAAGTCGGAGCTGTTTATGATCAAACTCTTGCAGAGATTGATAAGGTGATAGCGCAAAATGTATAAAAATAAACCAACAGTATTAGTTGTAGACGATGTAGACACAAATGTAATGATCCTCGAAGAAATCCTGAAGATGGATTATAAGGTCGAAACCGCGTTTAACGGAAAGGAAGCTTTGGAAAAACTCCAAACAGCTTCTTCGCTTCCCAAGATTATTCTTTGCGATGTTAATATGCCTCAAATGAACGGGCGCGAATTTTTTGAAATTTTAATAGCCGATGATACTTTTAAGCGCATCCCTGTAATTTTTATAACTGTAGAAAACGAATCCGAAAGCGAACTGCTTGACGCGGGAGCGGTCGATTTTATCAATAAACCGTTCCTTCCCGAGATTGTAAAATTGAGGGTTAGAAATCAGATCGCGCTTAAAAATTACAGCGACAACCTTGAGCAGATGGTTGCGGAAAAAACCGCTGAAGCGACAAATACGCTTGACAACGCGCTTCAGGGGCTTGCGAACGTAATTGAACACCGCGACTTGGAAT
>Ga0209755_10000336_pt1 | contig 89481 bp, 91 predicted proteins | sample TergutCo191P1_FD_187301 | JGI IMG/M metagenome (GOLD analysis project Ga0209755, IMG submission 187301) | Cornitermes sp. P1 segment gut microbial communities from Petit-Saut dam, French Guiana - Co191P1 (SPAdes) (version 2) | ecosystem: Host-associated > Arthropoda: Insects > Digestive system... | reverse complement strand
TTAATGCAGGTGTTAGTTACGATCGGACAAGGCGACTGCAAGGTAACTATGGCAGACTTTATGGTGAAATTGAGCCCACCGCTGTAGGTGGCATTTTTGAAGGGATTTACGGTTATGGCACAAAAGATATTGAAGGGCCATGGCTCGTTGGTTATCTCTTAGGGCTCGACTCTTCTCGTACTGTTCCATATGGCAACGACAATGCGCCTGTCACATTATCATCTTTATACTGGAGGCGTGTCAGCTGACTGCCTATAAAGAAAAGCTACCAGAACGATATTTATATTACAGGAGATAAATATGAAAACATTTTTTAGAATTGAAAACGGCTTTTTACAAGCAGGCCAATGCGATGATAAATCACAAGTTCCCGAAGGCTGGACTGAAACTGGCAATCATGACATCTATAAATATAACAATCAGGAAGAGGATTGGTTTGATATCATTGGAAGCAGCATAGAACCCATTGAAGAGGATGAGAGAATAAGGCGCGGTATACAATTTGACAAGCGCGGTACTTACTATAACAAGGAAACCAGAGAAGAGAAAAAAGTCACCATGTTGGACGAAGACATCGACGAAGACATCTTTACTAAAGAAGTCCCTATCGAAAACGAGCTTTATCAGCTATTTGACAAAGGGAAATGGGTAATTGATACAGAGAAGAAAGAGCGCGCTGAAAAAGAAAAAGAATTGGGACAGCTAAAAGCTCAAGTTAATGAAGCGGAACGGAAAATAATCAGACCGTTAAGAGCTAAGCTAAAAAACCGCGCCGATGAAGAAGACGCAAATAGATTTGACGAACTTGACTCATTCATTGAAAGCCTAAGACCGAGAATTACAGAGCTTGAAGTGGAACTAAAGAGCGCTTAAAAATGAACTTAATTGATTTTTCAAGATTTTTCAGCAGAGCGGCAGGACATTCTTTTCCTGTACTCATTCAACTAAAACACCCCGAAAAAATTAGCTGGTATTTCACTTCTAATGTCGCTGATATTTTGTATTCAAATACGTGGTATACAGCAGTACCTATGTCCTATAAATTTTCATCTTCAAAAGACGGAGTACCACAGGGTGGAGTATTGGAAATAGACATTGATCAACAAAAAGACAATACAGAGCTTTTAAAGTGGTTTGATGAGTTAGATAATAGAGCTTCTATAGATATAGTAGCTTTAATTAATGAACAAGGTGATATAACTCCTATTAGTCAAATAACACAAACTCACGGAAATGTAACTTGGGATGGTGAAAAAATTAGCTGGGCTTTGGGCGTAGACGACAGAATGAATATGCAGGTAAATCCTTGGGTTATGAATCAGGACGCATTAACAGGTTAATATGGATATATCAGATTTGATTGGATTGCCTTACAAAATACACGGCAGGGATGAATCCGGCCTTGACTGTTTTGGGTTGATCTGGTTAATTGCAAAAAGAAATGGTACTCCATTAATAGACCCTGTTTATAAAGGATTCGATCCTTCTCTTGCTAAATTAGCTAATTATATTGGCTTAAAACAAACTGATAAATTTGAAACTAATTGTGTATTAGAAATAATAAAGGATGGCAGGTTACATATTGGATATTCAGTAGACAATGACAGAATGATTCATTGTACACATAATGAGGGTGTAATTGTAGACGATATTAAAAACTATAATGTAAAGGGGTATTACATATTCAAATCATAATATTTTTACTGCTAATAATATTCTCAATAATTAATGGAGATCATAATGGGCGTTGTTAATTTATACAGAGGATTAAACTCAGACAGAGAAATTTATAATATCAATGGAAAACTTAAAGACAATATTGATCTGGATTGGGATCATGTTGAATTTATAAATCCTTCTAATATAAATAAAGATTATGAAGTCAAAGATAACGATGTATTAATAATACAAGAACACCCTAGTGGAGTTACGGCATTTGTTGTGACCGCTATAGTTTTAGGAGTTGTAACTTTAGGTGTTGGAATTGGGGTTGGAATCTATGCCTATCAGCAAATAAAGAAAGCACAAAGAGAAATGGAGGAGGCTCTAAAGAGAATAGGTAAAGATAACAGACAGAAAGATGTCAGCACTATTCCACAATTGGGTGACGCAAGAAACGAAAAAGCAGAAGGTAATAATGCGCCTTTGATTTTAGGAAGACATATATTTGCGCCTTACTTTTTATCAGAACCATATATGAGGCCAGCAGGAGAAGATGGAATTGATCTATATTGGTATGGGACGTTTTTATGCGGACAAGATGGGCTAAATTTTGAAAAGATAAGAAATGGAAATATTGATCTCGTTACTTTGACAGGAAATCAAGCACAATCAGGTAAATTTGTATTTCAAAATCCGGGTGGAGACAATCCGCCGTTTTATGATTCTCAAAACTTTATAGAGATTATCCAAAAAGGCTATAATCCAACAGAATCTATATTTGAGCAAAAATGGGTCGATTCTCTTGATTCAATGATAGAAATTGGCAGGAAGCCAAAAGATAACGCGGAAATTATAGAAGATATATTTATTGATGATATGGGAGCCGACCCTATAATAAGAGAAACTTCACGATTTCCAATGAGAGCTGAAATAGAAATATTTATTGACGGATTACACGGATGGGATTCTGAAAACGGAGTAGCAACTGATGCTACTGTTAATATATCACTTGAATGGTCAGTTGATCAAATAAGCTGGACGCCTATCAGTGGATGGTACAATAGAAGTATAACAAGAAATAAAGTACAGCAGTTAAGATTTTTAGCAGAGATAAATTTTCCGTCAAGTATCTATAAAAAAGCGGGCGATCCTGTCTTTATAAGAGCAACTAGAAATTCTAGGTTACATACAGGAGGGTACAGAGATAGGGTCTATTTAAACGCTATCAGAACTCAGCAGTATAATCCAAGAACGTCAACTATCTATTCTCTTATCCCGGCAAAAAATATTAATGACAGAATCAAAGATAGATTTTGCAGGCTAGGTATAAAAATAAAGGTAAATAAAAATACTCAGGAATTTTTAGATAGATTTAATTTTATAGGTTCTATGACAGGCAGAGTATGGAATAACGGATGGTCGGTAGAAAAAGTAAAAACAAGTAATTCTGCTGCTGTTTTGTTAGAGCTTATAACAGGATTAATACATAATCCATCCAAGCACAAGGATTCAGAAATTGATCTTAAATCTTTTGGCAGGCTTTACGAATATTGTAATAATCAGGAAGTTAAAATAGCAGATGAAGGGATTATTAAAATAAATCTCGAATGTAACGGAGTCCTAACATCCGGTACAAGAAAAATAGATGTGATCAAACAAATATTAGCAACTTGTGACGGAGGGTTATACGTTAATGAATTTGGTAAATTAGAAGTATACTCTGATATTCCTCAGATAACACCTATAGCCTTATTAAATCCGCAAAGAATAGTTAAAATGGTTGATCAAAGATCACTTGAAAGGAAAGCCGACGGTTATGCGGTAGAATTTATTGATCAAGAATCAGGCTGGATTCAAGTTACTCATAGAATTTTAAGACCTAAAATATTAATTAATCCAGGGTTAAATACTTATACTCCTATAAAGCTAGATTTTACAACATCGTATTATCAGGCTATGTGGCACGCTAGAAGAATGATGGCTAAAGAAATTCACAGACCGGGTGAATTAAAAATGCAAACTGGTAAGGAAGGCAGATACTTTAAGCCCGGATCACTTATTAAGGTGCAGCACGAAAGATTTAAAATAGGAATAGGCTCAGGTGAGATAACGGAATTAATTGTGGATGGGGATTATGTAATCGGATTAAAGCTAATGGAAAGATTCGATATAGCCTCAGATCGCGATTATTGGATTGAATATTATGTGGTAGATGTAGACAGAAATCATGTAGTAACAAAACAAATCCAGTCAGTAGGGCAGTATACAGACCGTTTAATGTTTACCGCTCCAATACATAAGAATTCAAATGATGTACCTGTATTTGGGAATATATTAAGCGCAATGCACGGTGAGGGATTCTCGACAAAAGTATGGGAAGCAAAAAGATACATAGTTTCAGATTTAAGCGAAAATGAAGTAGGTTATGATCTATCGTTAGTTGAATATGCAGAGGATATTTATACAACTACTTCTATAGATGAAATACCTGATAGGGTATCTAGTATAATAAGTCCTGCGCCTAGAGTTTATGACAGTGTTAACGATAGACAGTTAACTATGGAAAATAGAATACCAAGCTCTAGGGATATTTCTAATATTACTAATAACATAGTAAATGAGACAGTGCCGAATTTGGTAACAAGAGCGCCTAGATACAGAGGAGTATTTTCAGTTCGTGGAACAATTAACAGCGAAGGTAAAGGGCAAATAGGCGGAGAAATAATGAACCTAGGCGATTGGGTTCTTTATCTAGGTGCAGATGAAGCAGGTTGGAGAGATGGATATTGTTATAGATGGAATGGAGTATGGTCTGAGATACCTATGTCAGAAACAGCGCCTTATATGGCGGCCTTAGCAGATATAACTAGCGGTAGACCTAACGGAGCCTTTTCTAATTTATTTGTGAATAGATTATTCGTAAATGCTTTAATAGCGAATATGATAGGAGCTAAAAATATAGTAGTTAATACAAACGGAAGTATTCAAAGCGAAAATTATACAGCAGGTGTATCAGGATTTATTATAAGAGCAAACGGTACCGCAGAATTCAATGATATTACATTAAGGAATAATATTAACGCCGTGGGAGGAACTTTTAACGCTATTAATGTTACAAGCGGTACATTTGATAATATTACTGTTGGGGCTGAATCATTGTTAAGAGGCAGGATTAATGTAGGGAATCTAATATGTGATTATGATACAAATTCAATGAGAACATTTAGTTATCCGCCTGGTACAACTACTGAAACAATTCTATCGGATGTAACAACATGGTTAGGGATACCAGAGGATCCTCGGTTTACAATAATTCCGGATGACGGATATTACGGGTCATCAAAAGTAATTCAAGTAATATTTTTAAGGACACCTTTTGGTTATTCAATGTATATATATACAACTGCAGGGCTAGTAATAGCAGCAGGAAAAATTGATCAACCGTTATGGCTCCAAATAGGAACAGGAGATATAAAGATGAGATTTGTAAATCTGCCTTTAAGTGCAGGAGCAGGAGCGATAGGAACGGCTTATAGAAAACCTACAGGAAACGCCAATGAATCATATGTAGTAATAAAAGACAGTTAGTTGACTTTTATTAATTTATGTTCGATGGGGCTATACAGATATAATAAATCGGCTTCAAATTTATAGCTATTGAAAATAAAACCAGTGTCTCCGTAAACGTATACCATATCAGGATGCGATAAGTCTTTGTCTAATGTGACGACTACATTTTCATTATCGTAAGTATACAAACCAGTCCAGTAAATATTACCATTTGCATAGTAGCTAGTAAATTTGATATTGGTAAAAACAATATAATTGTCAGATTCTACATATTTCCATGTCCCAATAAAAGGATTAACTATTGTTCCAGTTTCTTCATTCATAGGCTCAGTATCACAAGAAAAGAGCAGTAAAACAATACTTAATACCAATAAAAGTTTACGCATCTTGTGTATCCTCCAATGGCGTATCTCCCTGTTCCTCTTTTGCCTGTGATTTTAACGCTTTTCTTTCAGCGGCTTTCTTCTTTTTTAACGCGGTTTTTCTGGCAATTTCTAATTTTTCTGCTTTTTCAATATTATACTTTTTTAAAACTTTATCTATATCGCGTCTAGCTTTTTTAGATTCATCGGAATCAACTATTTCACGCTTCATTATTTCGCTGGTTATGATTTCGCCGATTTCTTCATCTGTTATTTTTATATTTTCAAACAATATTTTAAGATTTTTGCGAACATTTGCATATACTTCTTCACTATTTAATAAGTTTCCAATTATGTATTTACTTTTGGCTTGAATTGTTGAATAAAAATCATCTATAACGCATTTTTCATCGCCCTCTTTACTGATTGCATGCAGAAGTTCTAAGTCTTTATTGGACTTGTGAGACATTGATAAAATATTAAATTCATAAACAAGCTCTTTATCTATAGGTTTTCCAAATTTTAAGCGATAAACCATCCATTTTTCCGAGTTTGTCAAAATAACCCAATTAACACCAGCATTTGCGCCGTAGTCAACAGCTTGTTTTACATGGTTTTCTTTCAACAGAGAGGATACGGCTTTTACCTCTATAAGAAATTTTATTTTCTTGCGATCATCAATTATAGCTAAATCGCAGAAATTGCCTCCAATAGCATATTCGGATGTTACTTCGGTAAACCGATTGTATCCAAGAATACTTTCCAATATACCAGCTACCACCCTTACTGTATCCGCCTCATTGGCATCATTTTTCTTTATGCCTGTAACTATGTCCTGATATTTTTTTAAATTTTCTTGTACTCTCTTTGTGAATTTTGCGGGAATGTTCATATTCTGTTGCCTCCAAACGTACTTTTAGCCTGTACCATTTAAGTATAATAAGCTAGCAAGATAGCTGTCAAGACAGAAAATATTTCTATTTTTTTAATATTAATGGGTTTGTCTTTAGGTCTATGTTTAATAAATGCTCATTTATCCACTCCAGCATTTTTATTCTTCCTTCCAGAATGATTATTTGTTCATTTGTATTCGATGCTTTATCAGATAATTTTTCTATTTCGTCTCCCTGAGTTTCAATTTTTTCAATAATGTTTTTAATATCGTTTTTTAAATCATTTATAATAATGGGTATGGTTATATAAAAAGCTAGCATAAGCAATATAAAACTTATTAAATATGTAGGCCAATTATTAATAATATGTATTGATAATTTGCTTTTCCCAGGCTTTTTACCGTTATTTTTCCGTTTACCGCTCATATTACGCCCCCCCGTTGTAATACTTCCTAAAACATGTTTAAATTATCGACAATAATTTAGAGTTGGTTCAACAATCCGTGTCATGTTATGTTAACTTAACTTTATTTCAGCTTTACAAAATATTACGTTAACCATTAATTTATAAATGTTTACATAAAATCATCAAAATTATATTAATATTATTCTTTTCATAGTGAGTATTAAAAAACGAAGGCGAGAATATTAAGATTTTATGATTATACTCAGGTGGATAATATAGTTGGATTTTGTTTTTAAAGGCCTTTTAACATTATTGTGAGTAAAAATATTGTATTTAATATGAAAAAATTACTTTCAAATTATCCGTGTCGTCACATTGATGGCTATAAATTTATTTAGGTTTCAAAACACAGAGACTTATTTTACTTTAATTTTCAACCGATAGTAATATTGATGCATCATAGTGCTGCTATCCAAAATTATATTGTGGATATGCAGATAATAATCATGGAAAGCCATAAAGGAGAACTACTATGATTAAAAAGCTCTTGAAATGGGTGAGTAAGGAATTGTCGACCCTAGCTTCTAATCCAAGGCCGACAATTATTACGCTTGTGCTTATAACAACCTTGATTCTCAATCTCATTGAGATAATCAAGCGTTTGCTGCCATTGATCACCCTGTAAAACAGATGTGCCAGACTCATGAGCTCAAGTCTGGCATATCTATCTCATTATAGATATACGTAATTATACTTTTTTCTTTTCTTCATAAACAACTTCCTTAATAACTATACTGGATAAATTTTTCCCCCGCATGTTTATAGTATCGGCAGCATATATATAATATATTAGGTTAAATTTTGAAAAGAATAGACTCTCCCATTATATTATATAACCATAATTTCCATTTGTCAAAAAAATTTACACTAAAATAGGCAGGACTTCAAGTATTAAATTTAGCGACTTTATAGCAGTTTTCTGTATTTTTAGGCAAATATTGTTTAATATCCCTGTTTTGCTAGGCTTTAAGCAACGGAGAGTAAAATGCCTTATAAATTACGATATGATAGTAATATTGAAAAATGCACTTATTATTGGGACGATATAAATAAAGTGTGGCTGACTTTAGCAAAAGCCGATCACTTGCCGGAAGATGTAAGAGAGCAAATGGAAAAAGACAAAGAAATGGCAAAACTTACATTAGAAGCTGATAAATATATTTTTAATTAAATATTGTTTTTAAAACAAAATATTTTAAACTTGTTTAATGAAAAGAACGCCAAATGTCGCCTTGGCTCATAAAGCCTTAAAAGACCATGATAGAGGTTTTGCCGAATACTTGCTAACTAATGTTAACCTTACCTTATTAGAAAAAGAAATTATTAGAAAAACAGAAATTGACGGGCTGGATATAGAATCGACCTGCATGAAACTTGAATCATGGAATAAAAAGAATGATATTAGTTATCAATACTGCGCTAGAATAAAGAATTCAGGAATGAATAAAATTGGCATTTATCTATTAAATACACAAGATAGTAATATAAACAGCTTAAATTAAGCATAACATATAATAATACATATTTATTTTTCTCTCTTATATTGCAAGTAACACAATTCAAGGAGATTATATGTATTATCCAAATTACCCTTATGATTATCAGCAGAAAGCCGCTGATATTTCCCGCGCCTTTAATCCTAATTATCCACAAATGCCTATGCAACCACTTCAACCAATCTGTAATAATGTTACAAGTTTCGATGAAGTACGTTCATACAGAATCGATCCAATGAACACTTATGTCTTTTTGGATACCTTCAATAACAAAATCTATACAAAAAAGTTAGGCGCAAATGGAGCATCTGAAATACAAGCCTACGCATTAGATAACCCTCCCACGCCAATTACAAGCGAAGAAAAAATAGCGTTACTCGAAAAGAGATTAATGGAACTTGAAAGCAGAGGTCAGCATGAATAATTTAATGCAATTAATAGGTTTAATTCGCGGCTCAGGAAACCCCATGCAATTTTTACAATCTCAGGCTCAATCCAATCCCATGATAGCTAGAGTATTACAAATGACGCAGGGAAAGAATGAACAAGAGATTATGCAGATTGCCAATAACATGGCAAGGGAGCAGGGCGTGGACTTGAATCAAATGCGCTCGATGTTAGGTATATAACCTTCGGGTTTATATAAATTTATTTTTAAGGAGTATCTTATGATACAAGAAGGCGGATCAACACCTGTCATGGTTAGTGGCGGCGGCGGATGGGGCGGCGATGGCTGCGGATTTGGTGGTGGGATTTTAGGTCTCATTTTAATTTTAGCACTGTTTGGGGGCTGCGGTTTTGGCGGTTTCGGTCGTGGTTGTAATGACGGAAGAAATGGATGTGGCGATGGTTACGGCGGCGGTTACGCTTTCGGTTTGCAAAAAGACGTGCTTGAAAACCGCTATACAAGCGAGAAAAACACTCTTGCGATAATTGAAAGCCAGAATTGCAACACCGGAAAAATCCTTGACAAGATGACTGGAATTGAAATGCAGAATCTTAGGGATAAGATCAGCGGTCTTGAAACTGCGCTTTCAGAGCAGAGAATTTCGGCGACAATTCTTACGAACTTACAGCCTCCGCGGGCGATACCGTCTTATCCGGCTCCCAATCCTTATGTGCCTTATGGTTACGAAAATAAGGGCTGCGGTTATCCGGCTTACGGCTGTTGCTAGTTAGTAGCTATCCAATTTTGTGATCCATTCTCCGTTGGAGAATTGTGTTATTAGAGCGGATAGGAATAATCTTATCCGCTCTTTTTTTAGGAGTAAATTATGAATTGTAAATGCAGACAATTTTTACAAGTACAGAGCCTCACTACAACAGGCACTGTTTTTAATATTAATATTGCGCCGGAAACATTGATTGACGGTTTTTGGTACACGTTACGATTAAATCAGGCTTTCCCAACACTAACAGGCAAGGAAGAAGTATTCATTGTTAACGGTACTCAGCAGTATCAATTAGCAGACTGGAGGGGCAGGGCGATACTTTCAGAAAGAGTAATGCGTTACGGTGAGAGGCTCAGGGGTGTCTATACTGAAAACGGAATCGGCGGTTTACCTGTTTTTACAGTATTTGAAGGGATTTATCCAATAAGACCGTAATGGATATTCCTTTTTTAACGCTTCTTGCCACAATCCTAAACTTAGAAGTCAATATCGAAATATTGAAAACTAATAAAATTAGAAATGAGCAGGGTTTAAAACAAGAGGCGTTATTAAAGGAAATTATTGAACTGTTAAAAGACAACAGTTCAAGTATTGTTTTATAGCGTTAAAATATTATGCTTTATTTTGGAGTTATTAATGAATGAAGTTTATACAAAAAGAGGGAAGGTCGTTTCTACTGGTAATTTCGCTTATTCCACTCTGGATAATGATTTTAATAATATTTTACTTACTTCAATAACAGTAAAAAGCCCGAACATAGGCAACCATGGATATATTTGCACTTGTATCAATTTACACATTGACGGTTACGGCATAAGCCCTGAAAAAGCTAATCAAGATATGATTGATAGCGTTCGTTATTTTTTAGATCAAAATTTTAAATTATTATCAGGCAGTGACGCATGGAGAAATATAATCGAGCTTTTAGATGTTGATGAATGGGCTATAGAGCTATGGAACGCTTATTACGAGTTTAATAAAATTAAAGGGATTTTATGTTAAATGATAAAAATTATTTTATAACTTATTTTCGTGTACCTGAATATCAAGAATTAAATCTATCAATAAGGAGAAAAAAATGCAGGAACTCTATAATTCGATATGCAAATTAATCTGTCAGTTAATCAGGTCGTACAATGACGCGATGATTCTCTGCCAGTCATGGGGATTTAACGGGTTTAAAAGAAAATACCGTTACTTTTCAAGACATTTATTTGACTGGAAACTTTGCCTTGAAAATGAACTTTTCGACAAATATAGGGTCATAGTTTCGGGTAATTACGGCTCGATGCCCTATGAGCCTAGAAGTTTTAAAGACCACTTTACTCAGTGGGATAAATTCTTGAAAGAAAACATTGATTCTTTAATAGGAATAAGCAAGCAGTTTATTGATCTGGCTGGATTTGAGAATTGTACCATTAAAGATATTGTTAAATGTCTTTTAAAAGATTATGAAAAAACAGGCAGATATATTAAGAGATTTAATGAGGCTGGATGGAATCCTATTGATATGCACAATGTTGATGATTGTTTGCATGAAAAAATGAAGAAAAAAGAGAAAAAGGCAGGGTATTAAAATGGAAACGACATACGAACAAATAGAAAAGGAAGTAGAGCGTTTTGGTAGAGAATTTGACGAAGTAATGTCAAATTTGCCCGATAATCTAATGCCACAAGATATTACAAATTTACGTGTCGGAATATCTGCTATATATTCAGCCTATTGCCATAAAAAAATGGAAATGGCACATAAAGGATACAAGGCAGCATGGAAGGATGATATTGCAGATGAATTAATGTCGGCAAAAGAGAAATATGAGGCTTATTTGAAGTCCAATGACGCTACCATGCTGGAAATGTCAAGACAGGAATTACAACACGCTTTGTATTATCTTAATCGGGCTAATATGTCGCCTGATATGGAATTCAGGAAAAAAGTGCCTGGGTATCAAAAGGAATATGACGAATTGGCTTTGAAGTTAAACTCTCCGCACGGAAATGAAAAACTTGGTCGTATGTAAATATTGTTTAATATTATAATTTTGTTACATTTTTATTACCGGAGGGCTTATGAGTAAAGAGCAGGTTCCAAATTTTACCGATTTTATAAGAGATAAGTTTGGTGAAATATGGTGTCTGGATAATGACACGGGAGAGGTATGCAGGGTAATCCCTGTTTCAAACAAATCCGTACCTAAGGAAGTGTGTATGGAGTTGTTGAATATCGTTAATGGAAAGAATGTCAAGGAATGAGCTTGTTTCAAACTTTGCTTTTTGAAGCTAAAAAGTTATTCAATGAATACAGCCACATGAAAGATTTGTATTCAACATCACCTATACCTGACAATGAAACAAGACTTAAAGATTCTTTAGCTCCGTTTTTATTAAAAGTTATTGATGTATGCAGAGAATTGGAATCAAAGACAGAGAGCAGGGTAGAGCGGGATTTATTAAAGCAGTTTGCCGATGAACTAAAAAACGTTTTTAAATGAGGGGATAAATGAATCCAGAAATTATTACTGACATAATAGAACAGAAAGCAAATGCCTTTGTAATATTATCTGATAGTCCCAATTTATTAATGTTATTTTGCGTAATGCTCATTTTGCTGTTAGCGGCCATTATTATTTTAGGGATAATAATAAAAAACCCCAACTTAATCAATAATCTACTAAACAAAAAGCACGGCAAAGGAAAAACGCCTGAAAATGAAAAACACCAAAACAGACGGCGACAGGAAGACCAAAACGCCTGTGACGGCTGCATAAAATCAACTGTCCAAGGTATCCAGTCAAGCATTGATACAATGTCGGAAACACAAAAACTAATGGCTGAAAATATAGAAAGAGCGACTATTAATGCCGGGCTTGCGGCAACTGGCGGCGATTTGGTATTAACCGATTGGCTTAGAATAGTATTTGATTTATGGCGAAAGGGCGTTAATGGAAATACAGTAAGTGCCACCAAAATAAAAATCATAAAAGAAAATGGAATAAAAATATGGAATAGCGAACTGAGTTATAACAGGCATAAACATGGAGAAGGTGACGGGCATTTTCAAGACTGCGTAAAAAAAATCGAAGACGGGTTACATTAATGATTCAACATGATAATGCTAACGCGCTTGAAAAACACACTTGTCCTAAATGTGGATTTGAACATACACATAAATTTATATGGGACAAAGGAAAGTTTTGGGTAGGCAAGGCAGGAAATATTTTTATTGCATGGGCTGTTTATATGATCATACAGAGTATTGCTTTATTTACGCCTATTGTTAATGAAAAGTGGACAGGACATATATTAATTATTAGTGCAGCGGTAACTCTAATATTTATGATACCCGGTGCTGTGGCTAAAGCAGTTAGAGAAGCAAAAATTGATATTAAAGTGGGGTTATAGTCAATGAAGAGATTTGATTTTTTGAAACAAATTAATGATGTATGGTTTGACAAAACTGTACCTTATCCAATTCCCGATCAATTTAAATTACAGGGTCAGTGTGTCCAATTTATCAGATGGATATTAGTAAATTATCTTGGATTGCCTAATTGGGGTATGGTAAACGGCGCAGCAGACTTTTGGGATAAATATAAATCCGACACCACATTAAAAAACTTTTGGGATAGGCTGCCTAATACTCCTGATTTCTTGCCAAAAGAAGGAGATATATGTATCTGGAATAGAAATAAGGGCAATGGTTATGGTCATATAGCTATAGTATATGGAGATAATCACACTTTAAACTATTTCAATTCCATTGAACAAAACTGGAAGCCTTTAAAAGTGTCTGTTGTACAGCATAACTACAATGATGTAATAGGCTTTTTCAGATTAAAAGCATAGGAGAAAAAATGTGGAAAAAAATAATATCAATATTTTTACTGTTATCATTATTGCCTTACTGCTCATTTTCACAGGAGGCATCTGTTTTATCATCGGTAAATCGTATCAGAGGGTTAATGGACGAGTTGGAAGCGAATTTGAGTATGCAAGAAATATTAATAGAGAGCTTACAGACGAGCAACGAAGCACAGCAGAGATTAATAGAAGAGCTATTGACACAGTTGAAAGACTCAGAGGAATCAATCAGGAAACAGATAGCGCTTTCAGAGAACTTAGGGAACTTAATAGACGATCAATCAGCATACCAGACCTCGTTAGAGCAGAAGCTGACCTTTTGGAGAATTACTACAGGGATACTAGCAACGTCATTAGCGACCACTTTGATAATTTGGACAATGAGTAGATAGTTATCTGCCCATTATCCAGTTGTACTTTGCTGAAATTTCATCTAAAGGCACATTCTCGATTTTGGCTACAAAATGATTGTTTCTTCGCTCTATCCATTCTCCAGTGCTAGGTTTAAATCTTTGGCCTATATCCTGAGTAAAAATTAAATCATAATTTTTGCCATTATTAATAAAGGTCAAAAATGTAGCTTTTATTAGATTCCTTTTTAACTTAATTTTGTTGTTATCAACCCATCCCAAAAACTCTGGAAAATTTTCAACTATGCTTGAATATCTTCTAGGCGATTTTTTTGTAAAATTCAAATATTTTTTTATCAATTCCAATCGTTGTTCATAATCCATTTTGGTTAACCGCCTTTTTAACAATGTTAACAATATCTAGTATTTTCTTTCCAATAATGTATTCTGTTTGAATAACCGGCTCTGTATCTACGCCGAAAAGTAGATAGTTTATATTAGTTTCTAATGCCTGAGCCAAAAGATATATTTCACCCATTCTGGGATATGTTTTAGTCCACGACCAGTTTCTAAAAGTGGCAAAATGAGTGCCTATAGTTGAAGAGATTTGCTCCTGTGTTGTATTATGTTGTTTTATAAGCTTATTAACCCGTCTCCAAAAGGCCTCTGAATCTGTTAAGGTTAACCTTTGTAATTCTGTACTTTTCATATTTACCTCTAAAAATCTAATATTTTAAACAAAAATTCTTAAAACAAAATAAATAAAAATATTTTAATTTTTTTATTTATTATCTTGACAAAATATTAAAAATAAGTTAAAGTACAGATAATGAGGCATTTAAGATTTTTTTAAGTAGACAGAATATACATTATGATTAGTAAAATACATCCATGCTTTGTGACTATTACCTGAGAAAATATGTCAGCACCGCTTGGAAAAGCCCTATCATAAAACCCAGTACTCCTCCGAAGAAATATATCCATTTAAACTGGTTTGACATAATATCTAAGATAATCCGTTCTACACGAAGCATATCGAGTGAATCAATACGCTGTGAAACAAGGGTTTTTATATCTATCGAAGACAAGATATTTTCAATTTGACCGTCAACTGCAGCGAATAATTTTTGCTTAACTCTTTCTTCCTGCAAAAGGTTTTCAATATTGTTTATTAATTCGTCCATAATTTCCGGCATTTTTTCTTCCAGCGTTTGATCATATTGTCCTGCAGAAAGAAAGAATCTCTGGAAAGTATTAAGCTTTAACATTATACTGCGAAAAAGAAGCCGTCCTTTGTACTCAAGTTCTTTGCGTATTTCCTCCCTGCGGAGGAACCCTGAAACAATATGGGCAAGCCCTTTTAAATCAATACCGGAAAGACGGCCTCTTAAGACTTCCGCAGTTATAAGTTCCCGTTCCACCATTGCGCCAATACTTTGAGCCAGCATTTTGCGCTGTCTGGGCAGTACGCCTGGAGTAAACGGTACCCGTATTCCAAAAACGCGGTATTCGTTAAGGGGCCGAAAAAGCATCTTAATCGCTATTACATTTGTGGAATAAGCAATAACCGCGCCTGCTATTGGAGGCACAACGAAAAGAAGTAAAGTATTAACATTCACTTTTATATTGACTCCGAAGCTGTTCTTGCCTGGCTTTCATTGCTGTATATCTCCATTACTTCTTCTTTTAACCAGCCTGATTGATCCCCTGCTCTTTCGCCGCTTCCTTGTTCTCCTTCAATGAATACCCATGACACAAACCCATCTAGTGTCCTTATTATCTGCCGCCTTATTACCTTTACAAGAGAACCCCTGCGCAGGTATCCAAGCGATTCGCTGTTCTCTGCGGGATCAATAGAAATATGGGTAAACGATGCTGTAATTACCCCAAAACCAATGTAACCGCCGGTTAACGGCGATGTTTCGGGCGGAACAACAGGAGTTTCTTCCCTGTTTGCGCTGCATGAAAATATATATAAGGTGAGAAATATCAGGAAAAAAGAAAAATTCAAGCGGGATAATTGACCAAGCAGGCTTTTCAACATTATTCTCATACTAATGAAAAATATATCTTTTTTTCCTTTTTTAGTCATCATCATTTTATTATTATCGGTAAACCATTCATTATATTGCCAGAATCAGCAGGAGGAAAAGGTTAATAACCTGTCATTAGGTGTTTCTTTCGGCTTTGTCTACGGGCAGGCAGCGGAACTTGTTTATCCGACAGATACAAAAGGCGAACTGTTAAGCGAATTGTTATGGGATATTAAGCCTGTATTTTATTTTCAATTACAGGCTGAGTACGTGCGGAAAAATCCCGTTAAAGCCGCGGGATTATATACATCCCTGTCTTTCAGAGCAGGTCTTCCCGGCGATTCGGGCATCCTGCAGGACCGCGACTGGATGAGCATTGAAAATGACGGCCTTACTCATTTTTCTGAGCATACAAACAGAACCAACAATTTTTTTTGGCTGGACGCTACGGTCGGCCTTTTAATACCAGTTAAATCTTATTTTTATTTAAAACCCTTTTTAAGCGGTTCATGGATGCATTTATCGTTTACAGGAAGGGACGGTTACGGTGCATATGCAAGGAGTAAAAATACTTACGGCGCATATTATCCAATCAGTGATAATCCGGACTATTATTCATTTGACGGGAGCGATGTTATCCGCTATAAACAGGACTGGCTGCTGGCTGCTGCGGGAATCTCAATAGGCGCCAGTTTATTTAAATCTTTATCATTTGAATTATCATTTCAAATAAGTCCGTTAACCTATTGCATAGCAGTGGATAACCACATCGGAAGAAAAACAGATTTTAACGATTATACAGCATGGGGGATTTTCCTCGAACCCAAAGGCAGCGTTTCCTACTCAATCGGTCGTTTTGTTTATTCTCTTGAATTGGCGTACCGCTATATTGGAAGGACAAAGGGAAGTACATACATAAATAATAGTCTATATCCTGTTTTAAATGAATCAGGAGCGGGACTCGGACTAATAGACGCGCGCCTCTTCGCGAAATTTCACATATAAATATAAGGCATTGTGTTTATTTTACAGTAAAGGCAGCCCGCCGAAAATAAAATGCATAACAGCGCTGCCAATTAATCCAATACCGATTGGCTTTTTGAATGCAAGCAGGTTTGAACCGATACGTTCAAGCTCACCTGATTTAACAGCGGTGTTCTGGCGGTAAACACCGAAAATTAACGCAAAACCGGCAATGATTCCCGAAGCGGCAGGTACAAGATCGCCGAAAAAGATAATGCCATTCTCGGCAGGAGACAGAATTTTTAACACACCTGTAACAGCGCACAAGATGCCAAACACAAGATGAAAAGTCGGGGTATTCACAGAAGGTTTATCAATATTGCTGTCGTTTTGAGAATAAAGCAAATACCCTGCAAGGCCATTGCATATGATGGATAAAAAATACAACTGTATCATGCCTCCATGATATCTCAAAAAACCGCTCAAGTCAATGAAATTGCCGTAAGTGATTCACAATGTATTACTCAGGCTTAAAGCTTAACTGCAGCGTATTTTTCTCGGTCTGTAAAACCATCAGCAGTTCTTCAGAATTATAGGGAACCGCGAAACGGTATACTTCATCATTTTCCATTGTGAAAAAAATACGATGATAATAAATAGGGATATCAGTACTATTGTTCCCTGCGGGAGATAAAGCGACATCAACAGCGCCGGTATAGGAGTTCTGATTTCTGACGGTTTTTCTTACAACAACAATTGTTATATCTTCATAGAAAGTACCGGTTATTTCAATTCTGTTTCCTTCAAACATATACGACGTATCAAAGAAGCCAAGTCCTGAAAGAATTAAAATCAAAATACACAATAGAACTATCATAAAGAAAAGCATGCGTCTTGGCCTGTCCGCGACAAGAGCGCTGAATAAACCGAAACGGCTTTTCTTTTCTGTTTTATAAAGGTCCTTGACACTTTGCGGAGCGTTGGCAAGCCTTCTTTCCCTGTTGTAATGAAACGTAAGTCCGTCCGAAGTACTGCCTGCGGTATCAGGATAACTCAGGTTATATTTCGCGTTTGGTCTGCTTTCAGAAACAGGTTTTTCATCACTCACAGAGCTCTTCTCCCATAGGTTTACAGTCCTTCGTTCATAAGCCTGTCTGTGCGCCACCAGACCATTTTAACTGTATAACTGTCAGCAAGCATTGCGCAAAGAATTCCATCAGGCGAAAGATAGAAATCATTGTACCGCAGCTCGGCATTGGAGAAGTGAATATTGCCTCTTCGCTGTTCATGCGAGTTCATGTTCACGTAAAGCAATGAATAGCCATCGGTCTCTCCTGGAAAATAAAGAAGCGCTTTGCCGTTACGCGCAGTACCGAGCATGATGTAAAATATTCTGATATCCGTCGGCTTTCCGTTTTCGGTTATTTCATAAAGCGGAACTTCAACGGAATCAAGATACGCGCCGTTTTCTATATTCAGTACCCAGATTATCGAATTAACAGGCTCATTGCCTGTCCTTGTGTTTGTGGATTCATCGAATGTATCGCGGCTGTAGTCCACTTTAATCAGCAGCTGCCTTGCGTCAACAGACGCCATGATAGTGTCGATAACCGCAAGCGCCTGCGGCCATTCGGGGTGAGCGGGGATAACGCCGGAAGAAATCTTTACAAGATAGAGAAGCATTCCTGAGGAGTTAAACCAATAGACTTCCCAGCCGTCCTGCAGACGGCAAATAATTGAAAGCTCGTCCCTGGCTGACGCTGACATTCCCACTATGCGCGGAAACGGGCTTCCCCCTATTCCTTCCCTGCCAAGGTAATGCACAAAACGGCCTTCCTGATCAAAATGAAGAATTATACCGTCAAGCAGCGCTCTTGTTTCAGAGTCGTACCGCTGCTCGTCGTAAGGAAGCCTGTCTTCAGCGTAAATATGCCTCCTTGAATCAACTGCTATCCATCCCGGCTCCTCAAGGGGATAGGTGTATGCCCAGCGCGTTACCTGTTCATCTTCCGAGATTGTTCTTAAAGTAATAGGAGGAGGATTTGTTTCCTCATTGTAAATCATCAGCAGCAGGTCGCCGTACGAGTTATAACGTACAATCTTTCCGTTGGTTCCGTCAGCGATATATATAAGGCCGTCCCGCATTGAAAAACCGGTTCTTCTTATTCCCCTGCTGCCTTCCAGCCTGTACAGTGCAATTTGATCTTCCAGCGGCCCTATTTCAAGCGAAAACAGATCCTCTCTTTCAATGGAATCTATAGAATTTCTACTGCATGATACAACAATTAAAAGCAAAACCCCGATAAAGTAAATTTTATTCTTCATTATAGTATAAAATCGGCTTTTTTAAGTGTTTTGTCAATGTAAAGCAGTAGAACTGGAAATAACCGGCTTTTAAAACGGCTCCAACCTGTAATACCAGCAGGAATTAGTCTTAAAGAGCAGCAAAATCAGGACTTGTATATGTTCATCCTTCAGCGCATAATGCAATGCCACTACAGGCTATAGTTAATAATCACTATAGTCTGTAGTGATACTTAACTTTAGCCTATAGTGTACAATCACCATAGACTGTAGTGATACTCAACTTTAGTCTATAGTGAACAATCACTATAGACTAAAGTAATATCACACTATAGGCTAAAGTGTTACATCACTATTGCCTAAATGAGCAGGACATTCAAGGATAGAACTTGATACAATACTATTTTAGACTGCCTGCGCATTCCTGCGCTGTTTCATGTACAGAGACAGGGTAAAAAAAAGCCGCTCCTATAAAGAGCAGCTTTTTAAGCTTTTTTAAATTTCTACATAATGCGCGTAAAGCATACCTTTTATTGACCGGAAGCTCCGGTATTGGTTAAAAACCTTTCAGTAAAACTCCCAGAGACAGTAATGCGCCGCCTGCGAAAACAAGCCAGAAGCCCAATCCGCCTATCACGGCAAAAGGTATTATGCCGGTAAGCTGTATGACAACTCCGACAATGATCAGAATAACACTGATGAGAAAAACAATTTGTTTTGGTGCAGATAATTTCATAATTAATCCTCCTAAATAATATTACAACCATTTTATATTGTATTTATCAGTAAAGCAAGAAAAAAACAGGAGTTTATTACGGCACAGCGGCCTTTATCACGCTTTTTCATGTTTTGAGAGCCGGATATTTATTATGCATGTATATATTTTAAATATACAAAACCGCACAACTAATGTAAAATCAGGAAAGAGGGTAAAAATGAAGCATGTAATCCATGTAGATAACAGTGAATTTTTCCGCAAACTAATGAAGACATTTCTGTCTGAAAAGGGGTTTGAAAGCGAGAGTCTGGAAAAAGGCGAGGATGCTGTGAAGGCAGTCGCTGATGACAAAGCGATGTTTGTTATAACCGGCCTTTCGCTTGCGGATATGAGCGGTGAAGAGTTTCTCAAGCGGCTGATGACACTGCCTCAGAAAGTTCCCATAATTGTTGTAACTTCCAGCGATGAAGATGTAAAACATAAGCGCCTTGAAGCTCTCGGTGTCAAGAAAATCATTATGAAGTCCGACGACTGGAAAAAAGAGCTGTCTGATATCCTGAAATAGTTTCAGATGCGGGATTTCCAGATTTTATCTTTAACTTCCCGCGCTTTTGCGTCTCTGCATTCTTCGCACCTGAACTGCGGGGTGCTGTCCTGTCTTCTGTTATAACCCAGCCATTCAGCTATACGGTAGCCCCTGCCCTGCTTTCCGCAGCTGTAACACACAACGTCATCGTGTATTTCCCATAGAGGTTCTTTGGAAAGCGAACGGAAGATGAATCTGTCAACCCAGAAAAAGATAAGCCCTCCGATTAAGTTGGCAATAATTGTAGCCCAGATAGTGGGAATATCAGAAAGCAGAATTAAAACAACCGCCAGGATCGGGGTGCTTAACTGCCAGCGGATAAGATAAAAAAGGTATTTTTTCAGCATGGGATAAGTCCTTTATAAAGTCTTTTGAATAATTTATAATATTGGATTATTGAATTCTTGTCATGGAGGAAAACATGTTCATAATTAACGAAAAAGATAAAGAATACCGTTTCGGCGATTGGGGCCCCAAATATTTAATGCAGGGGCCTCGTATGAACTTCGCCCTTGTACAGTTTATGCCAGGACAGGATTTTAAGGCTCACTATCATGAGGTAATGGAAGAGAACTTTTTCATAATTGAGGGAACAATAACAATTGTAGTTGACGGAACCCCGCATACCCTTAATCCCGGACAGCTGATTCATATAGAACCGAAAGAAATTCATTATGTTATAAACAGATCGTCTTCTGTTGTAAGAATGATTGCCGCTCTTGCACCATATAAAGACGCGGATAAAGTTGAAACGGAAAATCCCAAGCTGGATTAAAAAGTATTACCAGCTTTCTGCCGCTTTCTTAAAGGCAGAAGCGGAGTTTTTAATTATCTTCTCATCAACGCAATATGCAAAGCGCACCCACATCGGCTTTCCGAAACCAGAGCCAGGAACTCCCAGAATCAAATATTTTTTAAGATGATCGGTAAACGCTTTGTCATCCGCTTGATCCCCGGCTTCCCTTTCGCTTTCAGGCACTTTACAGAAGAGATAGAACGCTCCCTGCGGATCGGCGTATTCAATTCCGGCGTCGTTGAGTACTTTCATAAAAGCGTCACGCCGGCGCTGGTAAACAGAAATATCAACTTTCTCTTCAGTGAGGGTACCTACTATCCTCTGCATAAGCGCCGGTGCGTTTACATACCCGAGTATGCGTGTCGAATAAATTAAGCCGTTAACAAGATCATCTTTGTCAAAGATTTCAGGGCTTACCGCGATATAGCCGATCCGCTCTCCTGGAAGAGAAAGGCTTTTTGAATATGAATATACAACAATGGACTGTGAATAGCAGCTTAACACTGGCGGAACATCGTGTCCGTAAACAATTTCGCGGTAAGGCTCATCGGAAACAAGATACACAAAGCGGCCAGTTTTTTTTCCGTGTTGTGTAAGGGCTGATGCAAGGGAAGAGAGCTTTTCTTTTGAATAGATTTTACCGGTTGGATTATTGGGCGAGTTAATAATTACTGCGGCGGTTTTTTCGTTTAGCGCAGCGTCAATGGCTTTAATATCAAGATCGAAATCATCTAATGCATCAACCTCAACCAACTTAGCTCCGTGATTTGCTGTATAAGCGCGGTATTCCATAAAATAAGGTCGGCTTACAATCACTTCATCATCCGGATTGCAAATTGTCTTTATTACCGTATTCAGTCCTCCTGCCGCGCCGACAGATAAAACAATATGCGAGCCGTCTGCTTTTACATTTTGTTCCCTGGATACTTTTTTTGCCAGAGCTTCCCTGACATGAGGATATCCAGCGTTAGGCATATAGCCGTGAGAACCTTTCTCGTCTTCCTGCGCGAGTTTTACAAAAAGATCATGGAAAGTCCTGGGCGGATCAATGTCGGGGTTTCCAAGAGAGAAGTCAAAGACATTATCATTTCCGTGTATTTTCTTTAATTGAAGGCCTTCTTCAAACATGCGCCGGATCATTGAAGAAGAGGCAAGCGCGCTTTTAATGTTTTCAGCAATCGGCATAATACTATTCCTATACTATCGTTCTTGCTATACGGACAATGTCGGCGAATACGCCTCCTGCGGTAACCTGCGCTCCAGCACCAGGGCCTTTTATAATCATTGGGAGTTTTGAATAACGGTTTGTTGTAATAACAACAATGTTGTCGCTGTCCACAAGCGTTCGGAAGGGACTACTCTCCCCTTCCTCACGAAGAGAAAGTTTTGCTTTTCCTTCTTCTATTACCGCGATATAGCGAAGCTGTTTGCCGTCACAGGCGGCGTTCTCCCTTCGTGTCTCATAATCGCCGTCAGATTTTCCCAGCTCCGTAAAAAATGTTTCAATATCTTTTGCCTTAAAACAGCTTTGAGGAAGGATTGGTTCTATAGTTACATTTTTAAACTCAATATTAAGACCGCATTCCCTTGCTAAAATTAATACTTTACGCGCCGCGTCCATCGCGTTAAGATCATCGCGCGGGTCCGGCTCTGTGAAGCCTTTCTCCATTGCCTGACGCACCAAAGCGGAGAACGGAATAGAGCCGTCAAAATTGTTAAATATGTAGCTTAATGTTCCTGACAGCACCGCTTCTATCCTTGTTACCTTGTCGCCTGAAAGAAATAAATCGCGAAGAGTTGAAATAACAGGAAGCCCGGCCCCCACTGTACATTCATACAAATAGGGAATTCCCCTTCCCCTTGAATATTGAGTCAGGCGTTTGTAATAATCAAGAGACGATGAGTTTGCCTTTTTATTAGGAGTCACAATCGGTATTGAATAATGCAGGATTTTTTCATAGAGCTGTGCGATGTCTTCGCTTGCGGTACAATCGCAAAAACATGAATTGGGAAGATTAAACGAAGCCATTTTTTCAATAAAGGAAGCCGCGCCTTTTTGATTCGGCTCTATCGTTTCAGTCCCTTCAACCTTTCCTTCTGCAGTAAGTAACTTTTTTACTTTTTTAGGATCAAGTGAGTCAGGTGAAAATATCATTTTGTCGTAATTTGCGGCTCCTATAAGATTGATTTTAATCATGTTATCAGCGAGCTTTTCGCAATTCTCGGCAATTTGATCAAGCAAGGTTCCTCCTATATGCCCTGTGCCTATCAGGAAAAGGTTAACAGATCTCTGCTGTGCGTAGAAAAACGCGTCATGAACAGCGTTCAATGCCTTGCTTTCATCCGATGCGCAAATTACCGCGGAAATATTTGTCTCCGAAGACCCTTGAGCAATTGCCACTACATTAATGCCGTTGCGGCCAAGTGCATGGAATACTTTTCCGGAAATACCCGAAGTGCTCTTCATTGCAGAGCCCACAACCGCGATAATTGAAAGATCCTTTTCCATAACAGGTTTCTCAATTGCTCCTGTTTTTATTTCATTTGTGAATTCTTCTTTTAACGCTGTTTCCGCTCGCTGCGCGTCCTCGGGAAGAATCGCAAAGCATATTGAGTATTCGCTGGAACTCTGCGTTATCAGCATTACGCTGATGCCTTTGCGCGCGAGAGCTCCGAATAAACGCGCGGAAAAACCCGCTACTCCTACCATTCCCGTTCCCTGAACCCTTACAAGGATTACAGAACCTATTGAACTAATCCCCCTGATTTGGTATTTACCGGCAGAAGCGTTAGCTGCGATCTTTGTTCCGCCTCCCTTCGGGTTAAATGTATTTTTAATGAAAATGGGAATCCCTTTTTCAAGCGCAGGCTTTACGGAAGGCGGAAACAATACCCTTGCTCCGAAATGGGAAATCTCCATCGCCTCGTTATACGATATTTCTTCTATACGGAAGGCGTTCTTTACATGGGAGGGATCCGCTGTAAGTATACCGTCAACATCGCTCCATATTTCCAGTTTTTTGGCGCCAAGTGCTGCCGCAAAAACAGCAGCGCTTAGATCAGAACCGTCCCGCCCAACCGTGGTTGTATGACCGTCAGTTGTGCTGCCGATAAATCCTGTAACAATCTGTATGTTATTTTTTACATTCTTAAAATGATTTTTTATATTTTCTTCCGTTTCTTTTTTAATTACTTCCGCTTTGCCGAATTTGGAATCTGTTTTTACAAGATTGCGCGCGTCAAGAAAATCGGCTTTTATATTATTTGCACAAAAAATTGAAGCAATCAGCGGAGCTGAAAGTCTTTCTCCGAAACTCATTATCAGATCAAGGCTGCGAAGCGATAATTCTCCCAAAAGGGATATGCCGTCCAGTGTCTGTAGAAGAAGGTTTATTGTCTTCTCAATTTCTGCAACAGCTTTTTTACGGTCTATGCCTTTCAGAAAGCAGGAAGCGCAGTCTTTGTGCCTGTTGCAAAGGGACTGTACATCTTCTTTATATTCCTCATGGTGAGCCGACTTATTAGCCATTCCGATAAGCGCGTCAGTCGTTCCGTTGAATGCCGAAACAATTACCGCGTATACTTCGCCGTGATCCTTGTCTTTTAAAATACCAATTATTTTTTCAATGCCTTTATGGCTTCCTACGGATGAACCGCCGAATTTTAATACCAACATTTTCTGCTCCCATTGAATATTACTTAATTATTTTATATTTTTATAGTGGTACCCTGCAAAAAATGACAAAAAATAAATCTAAAGACAGACGAATATACTTTGACTGGGCAGCCTCCGCTCCCAGCCTTGCTATCAAAGAGAATATTCAGTACGGAAATCCGTCTTCTCAGCATGCAGAAGGCCGCGCCGCTAAAGACGCCCTTGAAAACGCAAGAGAGCGCGCTGCTTCTGTCTTAAATGTACCGCCAAAAAACCTTTATTTTACATCGGGCGGAACAGAATCAAACAGCATCGCTCTATTTTCCAACATGATGCGGCCCGGCAAGGGACATATTATTTCTTCTGCGGGGGAACATTCTTCCGTACGAGAGGGAATGGAAACACTTGCTAAAATGGGAAAACGCACAGGCACAATTAATATTAACTCAACCGGCAGAGTAACAGACGAAACTTTGAAAAAAGCCCTGACTCAATATAATGATGTGCGCTTTGCCGCCATAATGTCCGTAAATAATGAAACAGGTGCGCTGACAGATATCGCTTCTCTTTCAAATGTTATCAGAAGTTACACTACAAGCGGCAAAGCTCCGGTTCATTTTCATTGCGATCTGGTGCAGACAGTAGGTAAAATACCCATTGATCTGAAAAATTGGGAAATTGATTCTGCAAGTATCAGTGCGCATAAGATCTCAGGACCTTACGGGATAGGCCTTTTATATCTTCGTAAACCGATTGAAGTTTTTTACTCAGGAGGAGGGCAAGAGAGCGGCATCAGGGGCGGTACTGAAAACACAAACGGAGCGTCTGCGCTCGCCGATTGCCTTGAACTGGCGGTAAATGGCCGGATAACAGGGGATAATAATACGGAAACGAACCAGATGTTCGCCGGAATTAACACGGAATACAAATGTGCAAAATCAAGATGGAATAAATTGATAACATCTCTTTTAGCAATGAAAAGATGTATATTAATTCCCGAAGAGCGGACTGCCGATGATGACAGATTTTCTCCCTATATTTTACAGGCCGCATTCAATGACATTCCAGGCGAAGTTATGGCGCGAACGCTTGACGACCTCGGTTTTGCAGTTTCCACAGGATCCGCATGTTCTTCTTCCTCTCCTGAACGCCCTGTTCTTGAAGCAATGGGCATTGATGAGAAATCAAGAATCGAAGGCATACGTATCTCGCAAGGACAGTCTACAACAGATGAAGAAATAGATCTTCTGCTTGAAGGGATTAATGAAGTATTGAGTTTTTTGTAATTATGATAAATACCTGGCTTTTAAAACCTGCGGAACTTATCCTGAAGGGAGAGAACAGAAAAAGTTTTGAAGGAACATTGAAAAACAATATACACATTCTTTTATCTTCAGTTGACAGAAATATAAAAATAAAATTTACATCCGGCCGTTATTACATTCATGCGCCTTGTGAGTATTCTGAAAAAATAGAAAATATACTTAACCATCTAATTGGTATTTCCGGCTGGGTAAAAACAGAAACATGCGAAAAAAAAGAAGATACCGTTCTTAGAGCCTGCGTTGAAGAAGGCAGAAGGCTTTTTAACAACGGAATAAAAACATTTAAGATAGAGGCCAGAAGAACAGACAAAAGTTTTCCGCTTACTTCATACGAATTATGCTGTAAAGCGGGGGACGCTGTTACAAACGCGGTAAGCTCTCTTGTTGTTGATATTCACAATCCGCAGGATATTATAAAGATAGAAATCCGTGAAAAAGCGTTTGTATACTCTGGCGGAAAAAAGGGCTGCGGAGGTCTTCCTGTCGGAACCGCTGGAAGGGGAATGCTCCTGTTATCTGGCGGAATAGATTCGCCTGTCGCAGGATTTTTAATGGCAGCGCGGGGAATGAATATTGACGCCATACATTTTCACGCCTATCCTTATACCTCCCTTGAAGCAAAACAAAAAGTAATATGTCTTGCAAAGCTTACAGGCATGTACTGCATGAGGATACGTTTGTACATTTTAAATTTTACCAAAGTGCAAATGAAGATAAAAGAATGCGCTCCTTTTTCATGGACAACAATACTTCTTCGCATGGCCATGATGGAAGCTTCGGAAAAAACAGCAAAAAAAAACAATTGCAAGTGTTTAATAACAGGAGAAAGCCTATCTCAGGTTGCAAGCCAGACAATAGAAAACCTTACCTGTTCTCAAAGCAGGATATCCCTTCCTGTCCTCCGCCCTTTGATTGGGTTCAGTAAAGAAGATATTATTAAAAAAGCAAAACAAATCGGCACTTTTGATACATCAATCCAGCCGTATCAGGACTGCTGTACTTTATTCAGTCCTCCTCATCCTGTGTTACACGGTAACACGGAAGAAGCGAACCGTATTTATGAAAAACTTGAACTTGAACCTTTAATTGACGAAGCTTTGCAAAATCCTGAGTTTATTTAAATCAAAATTATCTTTGTTTGAAAGTATAGAGAAAATCTCATTTAATAAAAATATCTTTGGTCATGGCGGCAGCCTCGTCAAATTCACTGTGTAGCAAATGTTCTGCGATAATACTAAGCTGTCCTTTAATAAAACGGGGCCATGTTTTTTGCTTAAGCGAAGAAAGCGCTTCTTTAGCGGCTTTTTTATCCATTGATGAACATGCTTCCTGAAAAGCTGATAATTTCTCCTGCAGAAAAGCGCGATCGAATTCATCTGTTGCTTCAGATTCGTTTTCTGCAGTGTCTTCCATGATCGGTTTAAGTTTATCAACCACCTGCTGTAATGATTTAATAAACCCCTGAAGATTAGACAGAATCAGATCAATATTTTGATCGCGTCCGGCTTGTTCCAGCTCCATTGCCTTGCCGGAAAGCTCTTTCTCGCCTATATTGGCAAGCGCGCTCTTCATAGAATGAACATTGATAATAAAAGAGGCAACATCATCGCTTCTGCTGCAATTATTGTTGTTTATAGCTTCCAGAACACCAATGGTTTTCTGCGCGTCACGTATAAATATTTCCGCCAGCTGTGAGTCAACTGCAATATTATGACGGCCTGCTGCGTACAGACTATGCTTTTGTTTACGGGCTTCATCAAGAGCTTCAGGAGTTTGTTTGTCACGTATCATTTTATTCAGAACCGAATTTAACTGCCGTATATCAATGGGCTTTGAGATAAAGTCATCAAAACCATTTTTTAGAAACATCTCAGCCTGACCTGCGAGAGCGTTCGCTGTTAACGCCACAATCGGCTGCTTGTAGCCAAGGCTGCGTATCAGTTTTGTCGCTTCAATACCGTCCATCTTCGGCATCATGTGATCCATAAAGATTATATCGTAACGGCTGCCCGCGTTTATTTTATCAATTGCTTCAAAACCGCTGATGGCCGTATCCAGTGATAATCCGTAAGGTGCCATAAGACCGCGCGCAACATACAGGTTTGTCTCAACATCGTCTACAATAAGAACACGGCCGTACGGCATGAACTCCTGCGTTATCTGCGCATTCCTCATTTTCGTTGTGTTCTTTAGATTAAGCTTCATAAGGTTTTCAGCCAGCTCTACTCCAATTGGCGTTGAATCCGCGCATTCCTGCGGTAAACGCACAGTAAATACAGAGCCTATACCAGGTGTGCTTTCTATAAAAATCTCCCCGTTCATCAGCTGTATTAAATTCCTGGTGATATTCATTCCAAGACCTGTACCTTCTGTATTCCTGTTGGCTTCCATGTTAAAACGGTTGAACTTTTCTCCGAGTTTCTTTACCTGTTCATCAGTCATTCCCTGCCCTGTATCGCTTACACGGATGATAAGATTGACACTCGTTCCGTTTTTCATCATTTCAGCGGAGAGCATCAGTTCAACTTGCCCTTCCTGCGTATATTTAAATGAGTTTGAAAGCAGGTTGTTCAATATCTGTTTTATCCGCAGTTCGTCTCCGACCAGCCTTGAAGGTACATTTTCACTTACAGTTAACTTAAATTCGATTGGCTTGCTGTCATAGCGCATAATATTTAACTTTACAGTGTCATGAATCAAGCTTGCGATATCGTAAAGGTTTGACACAAGCTCCAGTTTTCCCGCTTCAATTTTTGAAAGGTCGAGTATATCATTTATTATGCCAAGTAATAAATCTCCCGAGTTGTAGATTCTCTCAAGCGCTTCCCTCGTTCCAAGAGTAAGAGAATTATCCTGAAGCTGGATTTCAGTTATACCCAGTATTGCGTTCATCGGAGTACGTATTTCATGGCTCATCTTCGCAAGAAAATCACTTTTCGCCTTGCTGCTCTCCTCCGCTATTTCAGCCCTGCGCATTCCCGCGATCATTGACTTAAGTTCTCTTAAATCCCTGATATAACCGGCAACAGCATATTCACCCCTGAACTTAACGCGTACCAACGCAACTTCTGTAGGCAACTGTTCGCCGTCAAGTTTCTGATGCATTATTTCAAAACGGCAATAACCTTCTTCAAAAGCCTCATCAATTTGTCTGCTAAAGTAATCTTTTGATAACTGCCCTGAAGGCTGGTATTCGGGGAAGAAATTATAGATATGATCGATATATTCCCTTTTATCATTTAATCCGAAAAGCCGCGTTATTTCCTGATTGCAGTCAATGACATTGATTTTTTTATCTATCATAATGCAGCAAAGAGGAGTAGCGTCAAACATTACCTTTGTACATTCATCGGCTTCCCGCATTTTTGCCATTATGGATTTTAGCTCACGCAGGTCGCGGATATATCCGCAGACCACTTTTTCATTCCTGAACATGATGGCGAAAAGCGTAACTTCGCACGGAATCAGCTCTCCGTTAAATTTTCTATGCGTCCACTCAAAATTACATGAACCTTCTTCCAGCGCTTTATCGGTCATCTCGCGGATTTTTTTCTGCGATAATTCTCCTGACGGCTGATACTCCGGAGACAATTCCGAGAACCTGTTAAGAAATTCATTTTTATCCGTTAAATCAAAAATCCTTAATAATTCCTGGTTACATTCCAGTGCCTCAAGTGAACTTTTTAGCATGCAGCAACCAAGCGGAGATGTATCAAACAATGCCTGCCTGTATTCATCCGCCTCACGAATTTCAGCGTATGCCTTGTTAAGCTCGCGCAAGTCATGAGTGTACACTACTACTACAGGATCATCCCTTAACACAAGCCGGATACCCAGCGCATCAAACGGTATTGTCTCTCCGTCAATTGAATTTTGATTCAATGTGATATGAGCCGAGCCTTTCCTGAAGGATGTATTAATAAAATCGGCCATTACATCCGCCGACTTTCTGCCGTCGCTTTGATACTCAGGCAGGGTATCAAAAAACATAAGCCGGTATTCATCTTTGTTATGAATTCCTATAACACGCGCCGCTTCATAATTAAAGTCAACCAATTGATGATTTTCGTCCCACATTGAAACGCCAAGCGGAGCGCCGTCCAGCATCAGCATATTGCGTTCATCCACTTCGCGCAGTTTGGCTATCGCGGCGTTTATTTCACGTAAATCTCGCGTATATCCGCAGATAATATTCTCATTCCGGAACTTTACCCGGACAAGGGTGACTTCGCTCGGTATTTGCTCTCCGTTCAATCTCTGATGTGTCCACTCAAAGCGGTGATAACCCTCATCAAATGCTTTTTTCAGCGCATTGACAACATATTCTGATGACGGTGTACCGTCCTGCTGATTCTCAGGCGATAGTTCAAAAAACCTGTCAAGATATTCTTTCTTGCCCGATAACCCGAAAAGATTTACAGCTTCCTGATTGCAGTCTATTATTTTGTAGTTATTGTCCCAGAAACTGGCGCTGACAGGCACGGAATCAAGCATTATACGCGTGCGCTCTTCCGCCTTCTTCTTTTCCGATACAATACTCAGCAGAATTGCGATAAGAACAGAAGCAAGCAATGCGCCCAGTAAAACAAGAATTGTCCCGATATCCCTTACGCTCTGATAATATTTATTAGCGTACGCTATAATGCCAAGATACCATCCGTTATTCAACTGCTTGAAAAAACCAACAGATTCATTACGGTTGTAATCCCAAACTTTCCGTTCGGAAATACTTCCTGTTTGCAATAAAGCTTCCTTTATCGCTTTGCCGTCGTTCATAAGTTCCAGATTCAAGCCAAGATATCTCGGAATGGGGTGAGCGAGTACATTAAAATTTTTATCAAATAATATTCCGTAGCCGCCTTCAGTAACAGAAGTATTTATTGCATATTCCTTTATCCTGTCAAGCATAACGTCAAAACAGACAACTCCGAGCGGACTGCCGTCATCGTCAAAAATCTGGCGTGCGAATGTCAGGGTAGTTATACCAAGCATTAAATTGTCATAAGGCTCTGTAACAGCTACTTTTCCATTTGCTTCCGCCGCGGCAATGTACCATGGCCGTTCCTGCGGAATAAAGTTTTCAGGCGGCATCCAGTCTATACCGCTTAAAAACAATCCGCCGAATACGTCAAAACAGCCATAAACTGTCGTAATATACATAAGCCGCTCGTCTGTTGTCAGATAATTGGCTGTATCAAAAAGATAATCATGCACAACGTCCGCATCAAAGCCGCGCATTATCATGTTTCTGACATTCTCTGCAATTACACCTAACGCAGTTTCCGGCTCCATAAGATCCGCTGTAATCTGCGTCTGCGTGTTCAGAAAAGCGTTATTTACATTATTTAATAAATGCTTTCGCTCAATGCCGCTCATGTAATAATAACTGAAAAAAACCATCAGCGCGAAAGCCAGCAGAACTGATAAAACCTGTACGTGTGTAACATAGAACAGCAGTTTTTTTAACACTGAACGCATTATAATTCTACCTTCGCGGCTTTTATGCGTTCTCTTGCATTGTTAAAAACGCTGATTATATTCGGATCAAAATGAGTTCCCGAACTTTGAGAAATAATATCAAAGGCTTCATTATCAGTGAACGCTCTTTTATACGGTCTCTCGGAAACAAGGGCGTCGTATACATCGACAATCGCCATTATACGTCCCTGCAGAGGTATCTGTTCTCCTTTTAGTCCGCGCGGATATCCCTTGCCGTCCCACCGCTCATGATGGGTGCCGGCAAATAATTTCGCGTTTCTTAAGAATTCGCCTTCTCCTGTACGGGAAATAATTTCGTCAATTATACGCTCTCCTTCCTCTGCATGGCGTTTCATTATGTCATATTCGTCATCGGTTAGCTTACCTGGTTTATTGACGATTAAATCGGAAATTGAAATCTTCCCGAGATCATGCATCCTTGCGGACGAAATCATTTTATCAACATCCCACCCCGTCAATTCGTTAACATAAAGCCCCTGATTTTTCATTTCATCTATCAGTACTCTGATGTAAACGGAAGTCCGTTCAATATGTCCGCCGGTTCCTTTGTCGCGGTTTTCAACCATGTCCGCCAGAACCGATATAATACTGTTTTGAAGCCTGTGCAATTGCGCAGTCCGTACCCGGATAATATTATCTATATCAAGATGTGTTTGAATTCTGTTTATTAATACAGGCGCTGAAAAGGGTTTTGTAACAAAGTCAACCGCGCCCATTTCCAGCCCTTTGGCTTCTACGTCAGAATCATTCCGGCCGGTAAGAAACATAATCGGTATATCATGCCACTTGCTTTCGGACTTTAATTTTTGTATTGCCTCAAACCCGTTTATATCCGGCATTTCAATGTCAAGTAAAATTAAATCGGGTAAAACTTTATCAAGAAGATTGAACATTTTTGCCGCTGACGGCATAGTCATAACTCTGTATTGATCTTCCAATACAGCTTCAGCCATTGAAAGATTGGTATCGCTGTCGTCAACAACAAATATAGTCTTCAATGTTTGAAAATCCTCCATGCATACCCGAGGCTTTTTTAAACTTCAGTTCCGGAAAAAGCTTATCTGTAAGCTGCATTTTATTGTAAACTAAAATATATATCAAGAAGAATAATACAAATTACCGTATTTTGTCAGCTTATCAATGGTCTTTTTTGCTATAATGTGCAAGAATAAACCTTAAATGCGATCAAGCAGAAAACAGCATTGAGGTAAACATGCCCATTAAAATACCAAAAGAACTGCCCGCTTATAACGCTCTGTCACAGGAGCGGGTTTTTGTAATAACGGAAGATCGCGCAGAGTCTCAGGATATAAGGCCTCTTAAAGTGGGTATAATCAATCTGATGCCGACAACTATTGACACCGAGATTCAGCTTCTGCGTCTTCTTGGAAACAGCCCGCTTCAGGTGGATATTACTTTTTTAAAGATGGGAAGCCATACTTCCAAAAATGCGCCTGCGGGTCACCTTGAGAAATTCTACATAGGCGCTGAAGAAATTGTCCGCATGAAAGAACGTTATGACGGACTTATAATAACAGGAGCGCCCGTTGAAACTCTTAATTTTGAAGAGGTTGATTATTGGGATGAACTTGTAAATGTGATTGATTATTCGGATAAAAATGTTTTTTCATGCCTTCATATCTGCTGGGGAGCGCAGGCAGGGCTGTACCGCCGTTACGGCATCCCCAAGCATCCTCTGAAAAAAAAACTGTTCGGCGTTTTTCCTCATGCTGTAAACGAGCAGTACCACAGCCTGTTCCGCGGGTTTGATGATGAATTTCTTGCGCCCCAGTCAAGGCATACAGAAAGCGACAGGGATGCAATTGCCTGTGATAAGCGCCTTACAATTCAATCAGAAACCAATGAAGCTGGCGTCTTTATTATCACCGCGCGCGAAGGCAGGGAAATCTATATAAGCGGACATCTTGAATATGACTCGCTCACTCTCGACCGCGAATACCGCCGCGATCTGGCTAAAGGACTTACCATTGAAGCGCCGAAAAACTACTATCCCGGCAACAATACGTCAAAAACTCCGGTTGTCCGCTGGAGAGCTCACGCGAATCTTTTTTTTGATAACTGGCTTAATTATGTGTATCAGGAAACGCCGTATAATTTGGACGAATTGAAATAAATTGTTAAGACACATCATTACCGCCCTGACCTAATCAAAAGATGCATTTTATTTATTTGCGCCGCCGGGAGAAAAGCCATTAGTTCCGGCAATGTACCAATCCGCGAATGATTTACTGTTCCTCTGTAAGGTTTCATAACGGCAGACAGTACGGGTGTTGGTTGTTTTCTCACTGTCTATGGGATTACCGTTCCACACTCCCTGTTCTAATAAAAATGCAGCAGCCTTTGTCATGTAATCATTAGGCCATACCGGGCTGCCTTTTACTGACAGCATAACTGCGTCAAGAATGACGCCGTCCTGATCTGCTATATAAACAATGGATGTCTTATTAATCAGCTTTTCGGTATCAAATACCCATAAATCACGGGCGGCGGGGGAAGAATTACGTCCACCTGATTCCGCTAAATTGCTGCCGTATTCGTTCCTGCTTTCAGAGTCATAAGCGCGAAGATGCAGTACCACATAATCGTCTTTCTTTACCTCAACGGAAGGAAGTTCATAGATTGTTTGTTTCGGTTTGGTTGAATTGGTAGTAATGTAAACCTGCAGTCCGCCCAAATTACCATCAGTTTTCATTTTAAACTCTATATATTCAGCTCTGGTTCCAGTACTATCGGTAGACATTTCAACACACAATTCATTGATTACCAATTGAGGCGTGCGGCTGTTTCTTAACCGTATTGTTGTTTGCACATTAATCTCGTTTTTGTTTATATCTTCAGCAATCATACGGGCGGTTACCAGCATGCCGGGATATCTTTCCTTAAATGTCACCTTTACCATGCTGCCATTTGCTATGGAAGCGGTTTGAAGATCAGGTTCGAAGCTAATATTCTTAATTGTTACCGGTTTGGAGAAAGCAAATACAATTTGTTCTTCAGCGATTGAACCGCCGCCTAGAAAGATAAGCGGTAATGTATTCGGTTGCTCTCCTCCGCTTTCTGGCTCTTCTTCAGGCTTCATCTGTCCGTCTTGCTGTGGTTTCTCCCCATCATCCGGCTTATTATTATTCCCCAGTTCTCCTATAACTTGAGGCTCTTTTACGGGCTGCTCCTGTGGCTCCCCTATGCTTTGCGGTTCCTCCCTGTCTTCCGGTTCTTTTATGGGCTGCTCCTGTCCGCTGTCCTTCTGCTCCCCTATATTTTGCGGCTTCTCAATAACCTGGGGTTCTTCTCCGGGTTTTGCCGTATCTTTGCCGGCAAGCAGTTCTTCATGCATTTCCGAGTCGCTCATTGAGCAAGCGCCGAATATTAATAAGGCGCACAGCATTAAAAAATATCTTTTCATATTTTTCCTCCTCCCATATATGGGGTTAAAAGTACCGTTTTACATGACTGAGAAAGAAAAAAAGAGAAGGCCTGGTGTGAGACTATGTCAAGGCCTGGTGTGAGACTGCGTCAAGGCCTGGTGTGAGACTGCGTCAAGGCCTGGTGTGAGACTGCGTCAAGGCCTGGTGTGAGATCGCGTCAAGGCCTGGTGTAAGATCGCGTCAAAGCTTGAATAATAGCCAATGTATGGTATTATTTGCTATTATGTATTAGCATTATAGAATGGGGTTTTCTCAAAGCATTGCACTCTAGTCTGCGGGCTGTGCATGAAGCAGTCGGCTTTTCGGACAGTCTCCGCTTTCGGGAAGGTTATCCCAGATGTTTAGATATGGGACTTTTGAACTAAAAAAACAGTTTTTAAAGAGGTTGTTATGAAAATCGGAATGAAGCTTATACTCATTATTTCCGCAGTTAATCTGGTTGGCATTGGCGGGTTGACAATCGCTGCGTCGATGATCGCTTCAAGTTCAATTACGGAAATTTCGGATGATAATGCCAAAAATATCACGGCTGTAACCGCAGGCATCATTAAAGCGTATTTGGAAGTCCCTTTTGATGAAATCAGGGCTTTTTCCATGTTTGTGGCTCATATTGATGAAGTCACTGCCCCCGAAGGAAGGCGTGATTTAGTCAATTTTATGCTGCATACCCTGATTAAAGAAAACCCGGGATTCGTCGGCGTTTGGGCGGTTTTTGAACCTAACGAGCTTGACGGCCTTGACGCGCAGTATGTAAATACTCCGGGAACCGACCACACAGGAAGGTTTTTAAGTTTTTATACCAATGATCGCGGCAATATACAGCTTCAGTTCGCAAATGATTATGATGATCCGGGCGATGCGGGCGAATGGTATCATTCTTCTTTCAGATCAGGGAAGGAATATGTCGTAGAGCCTTACCTTGACTGGTTCGGCAACGAACAGCTTTTAGTTACCAGCGTTACTGTTCCGATTATCCGCAATGGGCGGATAATCGGCGTAGCCGGAGTAGACCTTCAACTGGCTGAAATTCAAGAAATGATAGGCGTAATAAAACCTTTTGGAACAGGATTTGCCGGATTGTACAGTCCTGAAGGAATGGTGCTTGCTTCATTTAATCCCAATAAGGTCGGAAAAAACCTGCGGGAGGTTTCAGCTGATATGTACGGAGATCGGATTGATGTTTTGCTGCGTTCGTTACGCAACGGCACCGTATTTGATGAAACAATTTTTTCAAAAGAACAAAATGAGAGGGTGCTTACTGTAACTTATCCGTTTTATATTGGTAACTGTGAAGTGCCGTGGAGCGCTGTCACCATTGTGCCTGAAGCGACTGTAATGGCAGGCGTTTACCAAATGATGACTGTTTTAATAATACTTGGTGTAGTGATCCTTGCCGTTATTACAGTAATTATTATTTTTGTATCCAAATCGATAACGGCTCCGTTAAAATCCATGGAGACAGTTTTTGCTTTTATCGGCGATGGTGATTTTACCCATAATGTTGAGGCGAAAGGCAATGATGAAATAGGAAATATCAGCCGCGCTCTTAACGCTACTGTAGAAAAAATTAAAGGGTTGATAAATATAATAAAAATACAAGCGGTAGATCTGTCAAAGATCGGCACGGATCTTGCGTCTAACATGAACGAGACTGCTGCGGCGATAAACGAGATTACCGCCAATATTCAAAGTATCAAAGGACGAGCTATCAACCAGAGCGCCAGCGTTACAGAAACCAACGCAACCATGGAGCAGATCACCTTTAATATCAGCAGGCTTAATGAACAAGTTGATAAGCAAACAGCGTCAGTTTCCCAGTCATCATCCGCTATAGAAGAAATGCTCGCCAATATTCATTCTGTTACCCAGACTCTTATGAAGAACATGGAAAATGTTAATTCGCTTGAATCAGCTTCGGAAGTGGGAAGATCCAGTCTGCAGGACGTATCTTCTGATATACAGGAAATTACCCGCGAGTCTGAAGGTTTGATGGAAATAAACTCGGTTATGGAAAATATCGCAAGTCAGACAAATCTGCTTTCGATGAACGCGGCGATTGAAGCGGCTCACGCGGGAGAAGTTGGCAAAGGGTTCGCGGTTGTCGCCGATGAAATCCGAAAACTTGCCGAAAATTCATCAGAACAGTCAAAAACTATCGGCACTGTTTTGAAAAAGATAAAGGAATCAATCGACAAGATTACAAAATCAACTGAAAATGTTCTGGAAAAATTTGAAGTAATTGACAAGCACATAAAAACCGTAGCGGATCAGGAAGAAAATATCCGCAACGCGATGGAAGAACAGGGACAGGGAAGCAAACAAATTCTTGAAGCGATTGGAACCCTTAATGATATCACAAGACAGGTAAAAAGCGGCTCGCATGAAATGCAGGAAGGTTCGGGAGAGGTAATAAGGGAAGGCAAAAATCTAGAAATTATTACCCAGGAAATTACAGGCGGCATGAACGAGATGGCTACAGGCGCTGACCAAATCAACGTCGCAGTAAATCAGGTTAATGATATAACCGCTAAAAATCATGAAAAAGTTGATACGCTTATGAAGGAAGTTTCACGGTTTAAGGTTGAATAATTGTTTGTGGTTAGTAATTATATGTTTTATAATAAAAAACAGTAATTAATGCGTATAACGGCGGTATGTGCGATGACAGTGATCACTGCGCGTTTCTGACGAGGCGGATACCGATTCGATCTCCGCCTCCGTCAGGGAAATGAATGCCTCTGTAGGCTGAACGCAGCACTACTCCGCTGTTTATCCATGAGCCGCCGCGTATTACGCGGAAAGAACCTGATGCAGGACCTACGGGGTTTGTACGGTCTTCATGTGAATAATAATCATACCAGTCCCAGCACCATTCAAACACGTTTCCGTGCATATCAAATAGTCCAAAGGCGTTCGCCTTATAACTCCCGATCGGCATGGTTTTTTCAAGAAATTTTTCATATCTATCTCCAGCCAAACCTCCCGCAGTATCACCTATGTACGGAAAGTTACCGTCATAATTTACTTGATCTGATGTAATGTTTGCACCAGTATTGAAAGGAGTATCTGTTCCGGCCCGGCACGCGTATTCCCACTCGGCCTCAGTAGGCAGGCGGTAACCGTCGGCGTTCCTGTCCCAAATTATTTCGTTTCCGCTGTATATATACACGGGGTTTAATCCTTCGCGTATACTGAGCCTGTTGCAGAAATTTAACGCATCAAACCAGCTTACATTTTCAACAGGAAGCTTGTTTCCCTTAAAACCGCTTGGGTTTGTCCTCATTATTCCCTGGTATTCTTTTTGGGAAACTTCATATTTACTGATAAAAAAAGAGTTAACGGTTACCTGGCGGCGCGCCTCATCTGTATCCCGATCATATTCATCGGCGGGACTGCCCATCATGAAGGTTCCGCCGCTTATTAATACCATATCAGGACTTTGATATCGTGCGCAGCTTTCTGCCAGCAGCAGAAATATTAATAAATATATTAAAGTTATTGATCCTTTCATATCTTTATACACCGCCCCACTCTCCGACAAATAATATTTCCGGTTCAAGAATAAAACCTGTTTTTTCTTTTACCGTCAGTGCAATTTCCTGTGTCAGCATCCTGATATTCTCAGCACTCGCTCCGCCTGTGTTAATAATTATATTACCATGAAACGGAGCTACCTGCGCGCCTCCCTTTTTTAGTCCTTTTAAACCAAGCTCGTCAATAATGGCTCCTGCAGGTTTTCCAAATTCATGATTATTTTTAAAAACAGAACCAGCGCACGGAAAAAGATAGTGGCCCTTATTATTGCGATCCTGTCTGTTTTTTTTCATTTCTGATTTTATAATTTCCTTATCGCCTTTTTTCAGTTTAAACGCGGCCGATAAAATAAGGCAGTCAACTTTTTGAAAAGGACTTTGTTTATATCCAAATCCGGCAGCGGCGCTTGTATATATTTTTCTTAATTCATATTTTCCCGAATCCTGACCGGCAATCACCTCTGTCCAGGAGAGCGTATCAGAAATTTCGCTGCCGTAACAGCGGGCGTTCATCCAGACTGCGCCGCCTATTGTACCGGGCATACCCGCAAGAAATTCAAACCCGCTAAAACCAGTACAAAGAGCGGCTTCGCACGCTTTATCAATTGACGTCCCGCTTCTTAAAACAAACTCTTCTTCGCTGTTTAAACAAATTCCTTCGCTCTTGTGCGGCGATTTCCACGCACACATATCCAATACAACACCGCGAATTCCCTTATCGCTGACAACTATATTTGCTCCTCCCCCAAGTATAAAAACATTGATTCTTTCTTTTCGGGTACAGTATAAAAACTCAGCGCAGAAGTAAGGAAAATTGTTATCACTGCCTTGAATCCAACAGTCGGCAGGGCCTCCGACCTTAAATGTAGTATGCTCCTTCATCGGTTCGTTATAACGGACTTCTATTTTACAGGGATATTTCTTCAGACATTCTTCAATTAGCAACCGGATTTTATTATCTGACATGATCCTGATTAAACGTCCGGTATTTCAATTCCAAGAGTTTCGGCGGCGCGCCGCGCCCTCCTGCTGAGTGTTTCATTTCTGTCGCGTGCAAGACTGATTATTTGGCCGCTTAACCCTTTTAAATTATTGTTAGCTGCCATATCCAGTCCGTATAATCTTTCAACGATTGCTCCGTTTAGCATAAAACCGCTTGCTACTCTTTCTACTTCAGTTGTATCTCCGTCCACTACAGCTTCGCCGACCGCTTTTAGAAAGCCGTTGTATAGATTTGTCTGATTCCCGTTCTTTGCCTCATTAAGTTCAATAACAATTTTAGAAAAAAACTTTGCTGCATCAATCTTCATAAGCATTTCACCGGCAAGGATTCTTACCTGATTTGAATTTCTGCGCTCTGAAAACAGGTTGTCAAGAACATCAATTGCTTCGCTGTTGGCAATTGCTCCAAGCGCGCGGATTGATTCATCTTTTACATTAGCAACCTCATCCCGTTCAGCACGGAATCTTAAAAAAGGAACAGCAGCTTCAAGCCTGCGGTCGCGGCTTGCCTGCGCCGCTGCGATGCGTGTACGGTAATATGAATCCCTGAAAGCATCAAGTATCGCGCTGTCTACCAATTCGCCCGAAAAAGGACCTAACGCGGCTACAGCGGCTGAGCGCACATTCGGATCATTAGTGCTGACACAGCTCAATATCGCTTCAAGGCTGCTTTCATCTCCTGTTTTTGACAGAGCTGCTAACGCGGCAGTTCGCAGGGGAATGCGTTCATTTGTGTTTGTAGCAATACCGGTTAAAAAAGGGATACCTAATAAAGAGCCGCTGTCGCCGATAGCAGTTATGATTATACTTTGGTTATCACTGCCGGGATTGCGGTACGTGTAGTAATCAACAAGAAATTCCGCAGCTTCGTCAGCCATGTCCGGGTCTGCGGAACCCGCGCGGCCGATTGCGCGGAAACCGTTCGCGAGAAAACGCCTTTCTTCTGTGTTAAGCAGTTCTTTTAATACCGGTACAGCTTCCGGATATTTAACGCGGCCAAGATAATCAATCGCTGATAAAACCGTTTCATTGGTTTCATCTTCACGTTCTGTAATTGCTTTAACGGCGCGGTCTTCAAGTCCTTTTTTTTCGCGATCACCGAAAAAACCGAAAACACTTGTCAAGATTCTCATGTTTCGGGATGTTTGAATCAGAACCATAAGTTCATCGTCAAGATAATCAATATTTTCTGTTCTAAGCGTTTGAATTAAGTTAGCGATCTCAGATTCAGTGCCGTACTTTATTGTATCACGCCTGGAAGATTCATCATTTTGCTGGGTAAATAAGGGAGAGTTCAGCAAAAGAAATATTAATAATAAAAATATACTCGAACTAATAGTCCGCAGGCGTATGAAGGCGTTCATATAATTTATATTTCCTTTTTTATTTTTCATTCCTGACTCCTCATTCCCGAGAGCGCATCCTCATTTTTGTATTGTGACAGAAAGTTCTTCTTATACTCTAAAAACCTTCCTTCCTCAATTGCGTTACGGGCGTTTATTACAAGTTCGTTAATAAAGTAGAGGTTATGGTAACTTGCCAGCATTGAGTAAAGTATTTCCTTTGTCTTAAAAAGATGTCTTAAATATGCGCGTGAATATGATCTACATACTTTACAGCCGCATTCTTTATCTATCGGCGAAAAATCCGAAGCATTTTCTGCTTTTTTTAACGAATATGTGCCGTTTCGGGTATACACACGGCCGTTTCGCGCCTCTCTTGTAAGAAGAACACAGTCAAACATATCAATTCCGTGTTCAATTGCGTTTAAAACATACTCAGGCGTACCAATACCCATAACATAGCGCGGTTTATTAACAGGGAGCAAAGCGGTGGTAGTTGCCAGCATTTCATAAAAAAGCTCAGAAGGCTCTCCGACAGACAGACCTCCGATTGCAATACCCGGTGTTCCGCTATTTGCGCATACCTCGGCACTTCTTTCCCTCAGATCATGGAAAAAATTTCCCTGAACGATACTGAAAAGGCAGCCGTTATATAAATCTTTAACGGCTGCTTCTTCCCATGCATTAACAGCTCTTCCAAGCCATTCTATCGTAATATTCAAGGCTTTTTCTGCTTCCTTACGGGACGCACCCCAGTGAGAACAATAATCAAGCTGCATTTGTATGTCGCTGTTAAGCAGAACCTGGATTGAAACTGCTTTCTCGGGTGTTAAAAAATGCTTTGAACCGTCCACATGAGACTGAAACCAAACCCCCTTCGATGTAATTTTGCGTAAGGCAGAAAGTGAAAAAATCTGAAAACCACCTGAATCTGTTAATATATTTCTGTCCCAATTCATAAATGAATGGAGACCTTTTGCTTGTTCAATTATTTTTTCGCCGGGCCTTAGATAAAGATGGTAAGTATTGGAAAGAATCAGGTTAAACCCGATTTCCTTTATGTCTTCTACTGTCAGCGCTTTTACAGTTCCATTCGTACCTACAGGCATAAATACGGGTGTTTTGACATCTCCGTGTGGGAGATGCAAAATCCCCGTTCTTGCAGAACAGGAGACATCATTTTTAATTACAGTAAAATGCATATTATGTTTTCGCACTCATTAAAAGAAAAAATCCGATAAAAATAAATATAATTACCGGAAACCATGCTCCGAAAACAGCGGGAATATAATTAAGCCCTGCCATTGCCATACTCATCATTTCTGTTACATAAAATACAACCGCCGCGGCAAGGCTTGTAAAAAGGCTCATCAGAAGAATATTTTTCCTGAATCTGCCTCCCATTGATACCGAAAGAATCATTACAATAAAAGATGTAGAAGAAAACGAAAAACGATGATAATAATCTGCCTGCGCAGAAAAATAAGGAAGACCAACAGAGCGCAGATCTTCGACCAATAATCGTGCTTCCTTTACGGGAAGTTCTTCTATAATTACCGCGCTTCGCCTGAAAATATCAGGATGCTCATTATATGAAGTATCAGGATCGAGAGAACTTACGCGCAGAATACCGTTATCATATTTATATATAAGCGCATTTCTGAATTCCCAGTGAGTTTCTCTCCATTCGGCAGAAGAGGCGCGTATTTGCGAAATAAACTCTCCGCTTTCGCTCATCTCAATAATGCTGACGCCGTTTAATATTTTTCTGTCATTATCAAAATAATCAACCGAATATGTAAGCAGTCCGCTTCTGGTTTTAATTACTATATCCGAGTCGCTTTGGGTGATATATTGATTCAAAGCGCGCCTTGAAAGATCATTCTTTAATTTCATGGTTGGTATAACCAGTTTATCATCAAAGAAAAATGAAAGAATCGAAACAAAAAAGCCAACCGCCAGAAGTGAAATACTAAAACGCCTGAAAGGGATTCCAGCCGAGAAAATGCAGGTAAGCTCGTTTCTCGCGTAGAGATCTCCTAACGTATACGCCGCTGCAAAAAGAAGTGAAATAGGCAGGGCGTATGAAATACATTGGGGAATATAATAAAGACCTATTTGTAAAATCTTCAGAATCGGAACTTCATTATTTAAATAACGCGTTATATTCGCGAAAAGATCTATCAAAAGAAGAACAAATGAAAAGAGAGAAACAGCGACAAGAAAAATAGGAAGAAACTGGCGTAATAAATATTTGTCCAGAATCATTTTCGCACTCTAACTGCCGCCAGGGTAATGCCGACAACAAGGGATAAAATATCCGGAAGCCACATGGACAAGAACGGCGGCGTTCCCGCACGTAATCCCATTGTCTGCCCTACAAAAAGCATCGACCAGTATAAAACAGCAATAAGAATGCCAAAAATAAAACCAACTGTCTGTCCTGATTTTTTTGCCATTAATCCCAGGGAGACTGCCAGAAATACAAAGCAAAACGCGCCAAGAGGAACGGAAAACTTTCTGTATAGTTCAATTACATAGGCAATCAGGGTTCTGTCATTTTGTATTGTAGTAACGGCTGAAATTTCGCGTTGAAGACCTGAAAGACTGGACGCTCTTGAATTCCACGCGCCGCCTTCAGGTCCCGCTCTCAGGGTATTTTCAAGATTGAGAGCCTGGTTTATCAGCCTTAATTTACGATCATTCGCGCGTACTGCCAAATCATCTCTCCTGCTCTTGATGTAGGATATTACATCCCGCGAACTCATTTCTCTGGGAGTAACGCTGACAACTGCCTGTATTATATCCTCATTGGAAACCCAATATTGAAGCTGCTCAGTAACTGCATAATCATAATCTTCCCTGGCTATTTCTTTTGTGGAGTGAACAAACGCATTCTGGAGATTCAGGCTGAGTCCTTCTTTTCCGCCGTCTCTTAGCTCAGCATTGTTAGCGGTTATAATACGCCGTTCTCCGTCGCTTGTTCTGTCCAGTATAAGCAGATTATTTATGGTATTCCCTGTAACGCCGCCTGTCACAACAACAGTATCCCTGAATCTTTTTACAGAATCTGCCTGCAATTCAAGCGCAGGCGTTGAAACAAGTATCTTCCGCCATAATTTGTTGAATTGGACAGTACCCGCGGGAAGTAAAACATCATTTGTAAAAAAAGACAGAAAAGATATAATAATACCCATAAAAATTGCAGGAAAAAAAATTATTTTGTATGAAAACCCCGATGAGAGCATTACAAGGATTTCATTATCAGAAGTCATGCGCCCTACTGTCATAAGAGTTCCGACCAATGACGCAAAAGGAGCGGAGAATGAAACAACTGTCGGAAGAGAAAAAAGAACCAATAGCACAACCTGATTAAGCGGTACGCGTTTTTCAAGAACTTCCTGTGCCATTAACAGTATTTGATTTACAAAAAAAATAACAAAGAAAAACCAAAAGCATATAAAAAACGAAAAAAACATTTCTGACAATATGTAACGGAAAATTGTCGGAGAAATTAAACGCTTGTTTTCCAAAGCATTAACAGCCATAATATTACTCTAAACTTAATTATAATTTATAACTATAGCTATTCGCAAAGTATTATCATTAGACTCCGGTAGATCCGAATCCTCCGCTTCCTCTCCTGCTTGGGGACAGAACATCAGCTTCCGTTACTGATACGCGGCATACAGGAGAAATTACAAGCTGCGCGATACGCTCTCCGTTTTTAATTATAACGTCTTGATCGCTTATGTTAACAAGAATTATCTCTAAATCTCCGCGGTAATCACTGTCAATTGTTCCGGGTGAGTTTAAAACTGTTAACCCTGTTTTTAACGCTAAACCTGAACGCGGGCGCACCTGCCCTTCCAGACCGTCCGGGATTTCAACTTTAAGGCCTGTCGCGATTTTTGATCTGCCTAATGGCGGTATAGATATATCAGATTCGATGAATGCTCTTAAATCCATACCTGAGGCATTTTCGCTTTCATAACGGGGAAGCGTTACGCGCGGATCAGTTTTAAAAAATTTTACAGATACCACCGCAAGCCTTTAAATAAAATCATTACCGTTTTTGGATATTGTTTTTTGGCTTTTCATCACGTTTAGCATTGGGATCTATCGCGTCAATGTACGAAAGGTTGAGCCTGCCCTGTTTGTCAATTTCAATTAATTTAACCTGAACCTGCATACCTTCTTTAAGTACATCTGTCACTTTTTCAATCCGCTGCCTTGAAAGCTTGCTGATATGAACAAGGCCTTCTTTACCGGGGAGTATTTCAACAAATGCGCCGAAATCCATAATGCGCTTTACAACGCCGCTATACACCATGTCAACTTCCGGATCGGAGGCAATTCCCATTACAGAAATCTTGGCATCTTCGGCATCCTTTGTATTTTTGCCGAAGATTGTAACAGTTCCATCGTCTTCCGTGTTTATTTTAACGGAATGTTGTTCACATAACGCCTTGATATTTTTTCCGCCCGGTCCGATAAGAGCGCCAATCTTGTCAATGTCAATCCGGAGAGTAACAATTTTAGGCGCATATTCACTTATCTGCGGAACAGGTTTGTCGATACATTGATTCATAATCGAAAGAATGTGCAGCCTTCCGCGTTTTGCCTGATCAAGTGCTTTGCGCATGATTTCAGGGCTGACGCCTGCTATCTTTATATCCATCTGAAAACCGGTAATACCGGCAGCAGTACCTGCAACCTTAAAATCCATGTCGCCCAGATGATCTTCTTCTCCCAGAATGTCGGATAACACCGCATACTTGCCTGATCCGGCATTCCCTTCTGTAACAAGCCCCATTGCTATACCTGCAACAGGTTTTTTCATGGGAACACCAGCATGCAGCATCGCAAGAGTTCCGCCGCATACAGACGCCATTGATGAAGAACCGTTGGACTCCATAATTTCAGAAACTACACGGACTGTGTAGGGAAAATCTTCTTTTGAAGGAACCATAGCTTTTAAAGAGCGAAGAGCAAGATGTCCGTGACCTATTTCACGCCGACCTGTACCTGTTCTGCCGACTTCTCCGACAGAATACGGAGGAAAGTTATAATGCAGCATAAAGTTCTCACGCTTATCACCCTCAATGTCATCGTAAATCTGTTCATCAAAAACTGTTCCCAATGTTGTAACGCAGAGCGCCTGTGTTTCGCCTCTTGTAAAAAGAGCGCTGCCGTGGGTACGCTGTAATATACCGGTTTCGCAGGTAATTGGGCGGATATCCTCAAGTCCCCTTCCATCTACGCGCTTTCCGTTCTTTAAAATTGAAGAGCGGAGAATCTCGTATTGCATATCTTCGAACAACGCGTCAAATAATTTTTTCTGATTTTCATCTTCAAGCAGATTTGAGTATTTTTCCTCGAACTCTTTTTTAACAGCTCTTATGCCTTCGTGTCTTTCATGTTTTGTTGGAAGAAAACAGGCTGTTTCAAGTCTCGAGAAAGCGGCATCGCGAATCGCGCCTTTATTTTCCAATGAATAAGAAAGTGTTACAAGAGGAAGTTTATCTTTTCCTGAAAGTTCACGCAGCTTCTCCTGGAGTGTACAGAATTCAACTATCATTTCATGGGCTTTATCCAGCGCTTCTATCATCAGTTCTTCGCTGACTTCTTTCGCTCCGCCTTCTACCATTGTAATACCGTCTTTAGTCCCGGCTACCACAATTTCAAGAGTGGATTTCTCAATTTGATCATAAGTCGGATTTACTATAAGTTCACCCTCTACCTGGCATACACGCACGCCCGCGACTGGTCCGTTAAACGGTATGTCTGAAATGTGGACAGCTGCTGAGGATGCGATAATCGCCAGAATATCAGGCGGGTTTACCTGATCGGTTGAAAGAGTCGTAGGTATTAATTGAATTTCACGCCCAAAGCTTTTATCAAACAGCGGGCGCATCGGACGATCGATTAGGCGTGATACCAATATCTCCTTATCTTTCGGGCGGCTCTCCCTTTTAATAAAACCGCCCGGAATTTTCCCTGCGGCATAATATTTTTCATTATATTCAACGGTAAGAGGTACATAATCATAGCCTTCTACCGATTCCCTTGAACAGCAAACAGTAGCGATAACGGCTGAGCCTGCGTACTGTGCGAAAACAGAGCCATTCGCCTGTTTTGCGATTCTGCCGGTTTCAAGTATTAATTCCTTGCCGGCTATGTTAAGTGTTACTTTTTGTATCATTATTTGCGCAGTCCCAGCTCTTTTATCAATTTGCGGTAACCTTCCAGATTGGTTCGTTGAATGTATTTCAACATCCTGCGGCGTTTTCCTACAAGAATTAGAAGCCCCCTCTGTCCTGATTTGTCCTTTTTAAACTGTTTACAATGATTTGTAAGCTGATTGATTCGTTCAGTAAGCAGTGCAATCTGAACTTCCGTTGCGCCCGTATCTTTCTCGTTTTTACCGAAATTGGCAACGATTTTTTCTGCGCTTTCCTTGTTTAAAGCCATATATTATTCTCCTAAATTTAAGTACAATTAAGGGGACTACCCATTTCCAAGATTATAATGTCATAAAATGAGTAATGAGTCAAGTAAACGGAGCATGATAAGGGGGAGTATCACATCACATATACGTATTTCCATTTGTCTTTAATTTTTTCAATCATAGCGGCAAGCATTTCTTCACAAAAAACAGCCATTATTTTATTCGGAAAAGAGTTCACAGAAAATAACATATTTTTGTTTTGTAATATTTGATCAAGCGGTTTTCCGTGAGAAATTGCCTGCGCTTCCTGCTGTGTAACATCAAACCATGGAAATCCAAGCTTTGAAATAACATTTTTATCAATAGGTAAAACGTTTATTTCTTTGCCGCATTCTTCTGTTTGAGTTTCTTCCAAACAAAATCCGCCGACCTGTGTCCTTACAAGCGATTCTAAATACCCTCTGCTTCCCGCAGCAAGAGCAATATCCCGCGCGAGAGCGCGAATGTAAGTGCCGCTTGAGCAATGAACAAAAATATCTGCAAAGGGAGGTTCCCAGCCAAGCAGTTCCAGTTTATGAATTGTTACCGGCCGCTTTTTCATAACAGGTATTTGCCCTGATCGGGCAAGACTTGAAGCGCGTTTCCCGTTAATATGAATCGCGGAAAAAACAGGCGGTTCCTGCATAATGTTTCCGGTGAATTGAGTCAGAACGTTTTGTACATTTTCCCGGGAAGGCAGCGCTGCAGATGCGATCTCCTCCCCTTCGGGATCGAGAGTATCAGTTTCTGTACCGAAATGTACTCTGCCTTTGTATTTTTTATCACTGTGGGAAAACCACCGGCTGAGTTTTAATGCTCTTCCTGCAAGAACTATCAAAAGTCCGCAGGCGAATTTATCAAGTGTTCCTGTATGACCTACCTTACCTGTCCCAATAGAGCGTTTTATATCACGCAGTGTGTCAAAAGAGGTAATGCCTGACTTCTTGTTTAATAATATAATTCCGGAGTTCATGCTAAATATTAAATATTTTCAGACTGAACAAGTTCTTCTAATTTTTTTATAAGGTTAAAGCTGTCACCGATGCTTTTATCAGCATGAAAGCGTAAATGAGGAATTTTTCTAATGTGCATTACAATCCCCAGCTGCGATTGAATAAAACCTGCGGCGCTTTGAAGTCCTTCGATTTCTTTTTCTTTTATTTGGCCTCTGATATCGGAAACATAAACATCAGCAAACGAAAGATCCCTGGAGACATCAACCTTGGTTATGGAAAGAAAAGAGTTTACCCTGTTGTCCTTGATTTTTCCTTCAAGAATGAGGGAGCTGATTTTTTCCTGAATCGTCTGCCCCAGCCTTTCTGTTCGGAAGCCTGACATGTTAGCCGCCCGTTAATTTTCGCGCGATCTCTACAACTTCAATGATTTCAAGATTGTCTCCGATACGGATATCGTCAAAATTATCAAGTCCGATTCCGCATTCATAACCTGCTGCAACTTCGCGCGCGTCATCCTTGAAACGTTTCAGAGAGGCGATCTTTCCGGTATGTATAACAATTTGATCCCTTACAACATTGACGGTACAGCTTCGTTTTACTGTTCCCGTTAGCACATAACAACCTGCAATTGTACCAATTTTCGGAACCTTGAATGTTTCCCGGATTTCCACTGTAGCGATAATTTCTTCCTTTGTTTCCGGTTTTAACATTCCTTCCATTGCAGCTCTTATCTCTTCAACCGCCTTATAAATTATATTGTACTTTCTGATATCAACCTTTTCCTGTTCTGCTAGAATTTTCGCTTTGGGAAGAGGCCGGACATTGAAGCTGATGATGATCGCTTTTGAGGCTATCGCAAGATCAACATCGCCTTCGTTAACAGGGCCTGGAAGCGCTTGAATTACATGGAGGCGGATTTCCCTTGTACTCAATTTTTCAAGGCTTGATTTTAATGCTTCAGCGGAACCTTGAACGTCCGCTTTAATAATGACCTTAAGCTCCTGAATGGTACCGTCGCTTATCATGTCGTGAAGGTTATCCATTGTTACCTTTTTCATTATCTTGGCGTCTTCAAAACGTTTTAATTCCTGACGCTTGGACGAAAATTCGCGCGCAACTTTTTCATCTCCTACAACCTGCAGGGGATCTCCCGCGTTCGGTATTCCTTCAAAGCCAAGAACTTCAACCGGCATTGAGGGAGTTGCCTTGTTTATCTTTTCTCCCTTGTCGTTAAAGATTGCGCGTACTTTACCAGGCCAGATACCGGCGACAAAAGCGTCTCCGATAGCCAGGGTTCCCCTTTCCACCATTACAGTCGCTACAATTCCTCTTCCGTGGTCAACTTTAGACTCAAGGATTTTACCTTCGGCGTTGCGCTGGAAATTGGCTCTTAAATCCAATAGTTCCGCTTCAAGTAAAATCGCGTCAATAAGTTTATCAATTCCTGTTTTTTGCAAAGCGGAAAGCTCTACAAACATCGTCTGACCGCCCCAGTCTTCGGGCATCAAGCCTAAATCTGATAATTGGCTTTTTACCCTGTCGGGGTTTGCTTCAGGTTTATCTATTTTATTAACAGCGACAATTATCGGTACTTTCGCGTCTTTAGCATGATTGATGGCTTCAATTGTTTGAGGCATAACACCGTCATCCGCAGCTACAACAAGTACAACAACATCTGTTATCTGAGCGCCTCTGGCTCTCATACGCGTAAAGGCTTCGTGGCCTGGAGTATCCAAAAAAGTAAGGCTGCCATGCGGAGTTTCTACCATGTACGCGCCGATATGCTGCGTAATGCCTCCGAACTCACCGGAGACAACATCCGCCTTTCGTATCGCGTCCAACAGTTTGGTTTTACCGTGATCAACATGCCCCATGACAGTGATTACAGGCGGACGCGGCAATAATACCGCATTTTCATCAGATGATGTTTCGATTACTGTCTCATCATAAAGACTGACAATTTTAACATCAGAGCCAAATTCAGCGGCAAGAAGGGTTGCAGTGTCGGCGTCGATTTGCTGGTTTATTGTAACCATCTGACCCATGTTCATTAATTTTGTTATAAGGTCGGATGCTTTCAAATTCATTTTTCTTGCCAGCTCTGATACCGATATAACCTCCATTATGTCGATTGATTTTGGAACAGGATTGGTAATATGCGTTATTTTCTTTTTAGTTTGGAGGAGTTTTTCCTCCATCTCAAGCTCTTTCTCTTTCCGGTTATATACAGGTTTTTTAGTTACGAACTTGCGCTTTGCGGGGCCTTTCCCTTCAGGTATTGGACTCGCTGGAGCCGCACTCATACCTCCGCCGCGATTCCCGCTCTGCGAACGGTTAAATCCTCCGCTAAATCCTGGCTTTTGACCCGGTTTTGGAGCAAACGGCGGTCTTGTCCCCTGTGTCCCAGGACGCTGGTTAAAACCGCTTTTGTGCGGATGACCGCCTTCATTATTCGGTCTGTTTCCTCTAGACTGCTGCTGAGGGCGTGAGGGACGCTGAGGCTGGTTTTGGTTTCCGACCAGTCTTCCGCCTACCCTTCCCGCAGCCGCGGCGGGACGTTGGGCAATAGGGAAGGCACTGATTCTTATTGCGTCTGTTAAACCTTCCTGTCCTGGTTTTTTTTCATAATGACTTTCCGGCTTTTTGGGATGAGACGACTTTCCTGTAGGAGAACCGGAAGCGGAGCTTGCAGTACTGACAATGATTTTTGGCGAAGGTTTTTTGTTAACAGGCGCAGACGGTTTTTTTACAAGTACCTTTACTTTACGCCTTTCTCCCTGATCGTTCTGATTAATCCCCGCAGAATTTTCCTGTTCACTATGGGAATGTTTTATCAGAAGGGGGGTCTTTGTCTTTTTAGTCTTGTCAGTTTCATCCACGGGTAACTTCGTTGGATGTTCCGCGGGTAACTTCGTTGGATGTTCCGCGGGTAACTTCGTTGGATGTTCCGCAGGTAACTTTGTTTGGTGTTCCGCCATAAATACTCCGTTACTCCTCCTCTTCGTATTCAAAACTCAGGCCAATTCCGCAGTTTGGACATGTTGTCATCTCTACTGTAATCTTCGCTCCGCATTCAGGACACTCATATTCTTCTGTCTCGTTTTCTTCGCTTTCATCTTCCTGTGTTTCTTCTTCGGTTTCTTCCTCTATAATCTCGACATATTCTTCTATAAGTTTACGTAGTCCGTCAAGCTCAGAGGCTGATAATCCCTTGGCAAGTAATTCCTCCTGTTCAAGGCCGAGGAAGTCTTCGATAAAGTCTATGCCGTTATCCAGCAGAGCTTGTGCGGTGCGGATGTTTACTCCGGGCAGTTCACCAATGCGTGAAATTTCATTATCTATTACTTCAGTGTCTCCAAATAGTTCCGAAACCGCGCGCCTGGATTCAGCGGCGATATCCATTTCAGCAAACTGCGATTCTGTCTTGACATCGATATTCCAGTCAACAAGCCTGTTCGCCAGGCGCACATTAAGCCCCTGCTTTCCGATTGCAAGTGAAAGCATTGAATCGTTTACAACAGCCAGCGCTTGATGTTTGCCTTCGTCAAGAATAATTACATCACGTACTTCCGCAGGAGAGAGCGCGTTTTTAATAAAGCGTCTGGGGTCGGGATCATATTTTAGTATGTCGATTTTCTCGCCTTCAAGTTCTTTTATAACAGCCTGTATGCGGACGCCTTTAAGCCCGACACATGCGCCGACAGGGTCAACATCATCTCTGTTTGAGTAAACTGCAAGTTTTGTGCGGAAACCAGGTTCACGGACTATTTTGTGTATTTCTACTGTCTTGTCATAAATTTCAGGGACTTCCAATTCAAAAATTGCGCGGACAAAATCCGTATGCGTTCTTGAAAGAACTATCTGAAGTCCGGAGGAATCTTTTTTAACTTCGGCGATAAGCGCCTTGATTCTGTCGTTAACATGGTAGATTTCCCTGGGAGACTGGTATTTCTTGGGAAGAATTCCTTCGATTTTGCCTATGTCAACATAGATGGTGCCGTTGCGCTCGCGCTGGTAATAACCGATGATAATTTCTCCTTCCTTATCCTTGTACTCGGAAAAGAGCGAATCCTTTTGAATATCTCTGATTGTTTGGTGCGCTTTCTGCTTTGCGCTTTGAACGGCGATTCTGTCAAATTGCTTTGGATCAACTTCCACAAGTATTTCATCGCCGATTTCCGCGTCTGGTTCTATTTCTTTTGCTTCATCTAAATCTATTTCCACAACAGGATCATATACTCCGTCCTGTTCTACTATTCTTTTCTTCGCAAAAATCCAAACCTCCAGATTATCCTCATCAAACCGTACAACCGCATTATCTGCGTTTCCAAAACGGTGTTTGTATGCGGCTACCAATGTATCTTCGATGGTCCTGAGTATCAGTTCTTCGGGTATTCCGCGATCCTGGTTTATTTGACGGATTGCCTGCGATATATCTGTTCCCATCTTAAACCTCCTGTGGCGAGCTTAAAAAAACACTGCTATCCAGTTTTGCTTTCGCGATTAGGCTTAATTTCAATGTTTCAGCTCCGTTATTTGTTTTCAATGTAATTTCGTTTTCATCAGCAGACTCCAAAATTCCTGCTGTCCACTCTGTTATATCGGTACGGTAACACCGCACTCCTCTTCCCTTATAATTCGTAAACTCAGCGCCTTCTTTTATCAACCGGTTAATACCCGGTGATGATACTTCAAGATAAATATCCGGACGGCTGCTTTCTCGCTGCAAATCTGCGGTTCGAACACTCGGCTGAGGCCCCTGTTTATCAAAAGCAAGCTCCAGGCGCGGCATTATCGCACGATGAACTTTTGTACAGTCGTCAGTTCCGATACAATCCCCGTTGTAAATTACAACCCTGACCTGTACACTGTTCCTCGTTCTTGAAACAGAGAGTTCTAAAAGACTATACTTAAGCCCGTTAAGAACCGCTTTTATCTGTTCTTTTACAATAGCTTCTTCCGCGCTTTCTTCTTTTCTGATCCAACGCATAAAACCGCCCGGCTGACATATAAAAAAAAGAGCCTTCTGAAGCTCTTTTTTAAATGAAGAATTAAACTAATAACACAGTATCTTTTTTTTTAAAGAATGTCAATAGTTTTTAAAACATTAATCCTTAATCTGCCTCTTGAACATCCCAATAATCTCTTCCATACTGAAACCATACATTTGGTAATTATGGAAGAGCTTCAATCTACCGAAATACTTGATCGCGAAATACTTGATGACGCAAGAAAGAAAGCCCTGCGCCTTTTAAAAGAAGCTGAAGATACAATCAATACCCAGAATGTTCAGTGGGAAAAAGAAATAACACACGAAATAGAAAAAATTGAGAAAAAATATAAGGATCAAAAAGAATCAGAAATAAAAAGCATAATGTCGCGGCTTCCTGTCGATAAGCAAAGAGCGAAAATAGAAAAAATTGAAAGCATGTTAAAAACAGCGGTTGATGCATGGTACAACAGCCAAAGCCGTGAACAAATACTTGAACTTTTATCCAAAGAACTTACAATGCGGCTTAATTACTGTAAAGATCAATTCAAAGAGAATGATAACTTTTCTATCGAAGCAGCCGGATTGGATCAAAAAGAAATTGATGTAATAATAAAATTAATAAATAAAAATTACTCATTCTCCATTTCTAAATCCATATTAACCACCGCTCATTCCTCATTTCCTTCGATAACCGTAATTGCAGACGACGTCCGCATAATCGCGTCTATCGAAAAAACAATTGATTATATCCTTCATGAAAAAAGAGAAGAACTTATCTTCTCCCTTACAGGCAGTGATTTTATGAGGTCTGCATGAATATACAGACAGGGAAAGTTCTGCGTATATCAGGGCCGATTATACGCGCCTCCGGTCTTGGAGCGGCAGGGCTTTTCGATCTTGTTGAAGTCGGGGATAACCGGATCATAGGAGAAATAGTACGGCTTGAGGGAGAAACAGCGGTAATACAAGTTTACGAGGATAACACAGGACTTAAAACAGGAAGCCCTGCCTGGTCGACAGGCCGCCCTCTTTCCGCGCTTCTGGGTCCGGGTCTTATCGGTACAATTTACGACGGAATACAGCGTCCCCTTGCTCTCCTTTATAATCAGGACGGAGCTTTTATGAAACCCGGCGGAAGGGGCGCTCCTTTAGACACACAAAAAAAGTGGAGCTTTATTCCCGACGCCGTGTTAGCTGCAAAGATATGTGCGGGTGAAAAGGCGGAAGCTAAGCCCGGTTTAATACTCGGCTGCGTAAAAGAAACAGAGAGTATTACATGCAAAGTAATGGTTCCATGGAAACAGCTTTCAGGGTTTTCCTCAGGCGCAGATAATTACATAACGTATTTGTGCCCGCAGGGTGATTATTCAATTTTTGATATTGCCGCAAAGACTTCCCTTGGCGATGAAATCACATTCGCGCAGTGGTGGCCTGTACGCCTTCCCCGCCCTGTCGCATCGCAGCTTTTAAAAGATCAGCCGCTTATTACAGGGCAGCGCGTTATTGACATTTTCTTTCCGCTGTCAAAAGGCGGAACCGCGGCTATTCCCGGCGGATTCGGTACGGGAAAGACAATGACTCAGCACGCTGTTGCAAAATGGTGCGACGCAGACGTTATTATCTACATCGGCTGCGGAGAGCGCGGTAATGAAATGACAGACGTACTTACCGAGTTCCCCGAGCTTTTGGATCCCAGAACCGGACGAAGCCTTATGGAAAGAACGCTTTTAATCGCGAACACTTCCAATATGCCAGTTGCGGCGCGTGAGGTTTCAATATATACAGGCGTTACACTTGCGGAGTTTTACAGAGACATGGGATACCATGTCGCGATTATGGCGGACTCAACAAGCCGCTGGGCCGAGGCGTTACGCGAACTATCCGGACGCATGGAAGAGATGCCGGCGGAAGAAGGTTTTCCCGCCTATCTCCCTACGCGGCTTGCGGAGTTTTATGAAAGAGCGGGGCGGGTAAAAACATTAAACGGTCTTGAAGGCTCTGTTTCTATAATCGGAGCGGTCTCTCCTCCGGGCGGTGATTTTTCAGAACCCGTCACGCAGCACACAAAACGTTTTATCCGCTGTTTCTGGGCATTGGACAGAGACCTTGCAAACGCCCGGCATTACCCCGCAATAAGCTGGATAGACAGCTACTCTGAATACGCGGAAGAGGTTCAGCGCTGGTGGGAAAAGGTTAACCCAAATTGGGTAAAAGTTCGAAAGGCCTGCATGGACTTACTTAAACAGGAGCAGAGATTAGCTGAAATAGTACGCCTTATCGGCCCTGACGCTCTTCCTGACGAGCAAAAACTGATCCTCCTTACCGCGCAGATAATCAAAGACGGATTCTTGCAGCAGAACTCTTTTGATGAGACCGACATGTACTGTATTCCTGAAAAACAGGTTCGCCTGCTGCACCTTATTATGGAGTTTCATGAACGCGCGTACACATGTATTGACCTTGGCGCCCCAATGACGAAAATAACTTCTACAGGCTTAAAGGAAGGTTTATCCCGCCTTAAAAGCACAGTAAGCAACGAGAATGTTCTTGAAAATAAAGCAGACGGAATTAATGAATTTGAAGATAAAATGCGCGCGTCCTTTGAAGAGCTTGAAAAATCTTACCGTTCCGTAACCCTGAAATCCGGCGGGAAAATATGAAAAATGCGCATAACGGAGATATGTAAATGAGAGGCATTGAATACAGGGGGCTTTCGCGTATAGAAGGGCCTGTTGTGATCACATCCAGGTGCAAGGGTACAGGCTTCAATGACATGGTCGCCGTTTACGACAGGGATAATAATAAGAAACTGGGACGCGTGCTTGATTTAAGCGAAGACTGGGCAGCCATTCAGATTTTCGGAAGCAGCACAGGCCTTTCCGCTGATGACACAAGAGTCGAGTTTCTTGACAAACCCATGGAACTGCGCGTGAGCATGGGTTTACTCGGACGTATATTTAACGGGCTTGGCGAGCCGATTGACGGATACGGCAGTATTTTTTCATCAAAGACTCTTGATATAAACGGGCTTCCGATAAATCCTTATGCCCGGACATATCCGCGTGATTTTATTCAAACAGGAATATCTTCTATTGACGGAATGAACACGCTGATCCGCGGACAGAAACTTCCTGTGTTTTCAGGTAACGGCCTTCCCCACAACCGCCTCGCGGCCCAAATTGTACGTCAGGCGAAGATTATTTCATTTGATAATGATTCCAGCGCTTGTGAACAATTTGTAATTGTCTTCTGCGCAATGGGCGTAAAAAACGATGTCGCGCGTTTCTTCCTGGATGATTTTGAACATTCAGGCGTACTTTCAAATGTCGTAGTCTTTCTCTCTCTTGCGGATTCCCCTTCCCTGGAACGGCTTGTAGCACCCAGATGCGCTCTTACAGCCGCCGAATATCTTGCCTATGAGAAAAACATGCATGTCCTTGTAGTGATGACAGACATGACCAACTACTGCGAAGCGTTACGCGAAGTATCTTCAATCCGTTCGGAAGTTCCAAGCCGCAAGGGGTACCCAGGCTACCTTTATTCCGATCTTGCCTCGCTTTATGAAAGAGCGGGAAAAATCAAGGGATCAACTGGTTCCATCACCCAGATTCCGATTCTTTCAATGCCCAATGATGATATCAGCCATCCTATACCGGATCTTTCAGGCTACATTACAGAAGGGCAGATAGTCCTTGAGCGCGAACTTTATCAGCGCGGCATTTATCCGCCTGTCGCGGGCCTTCCAAGTCTTTCACGCTTAATGAAAGACGGTATCGGAGAGGGAATGACAAGAGAGGATCACAAGGATGTTTCAAGCCAGCTTTTCGCCGCTTACGCGAGGGTTAAACAGATTAGAAACCTAGCCTCCATTATCGGCGAAGAGGAATTGTCCGCGGCCGACAAGTGTTATCTGAAATTCGGCGATATCTTTGAGCAAACATTCCTGTCTCAGGGAGAATATGAAAACCGTGATATCGGTACAACGCTTGATCTTGGCTGGAAAGTTCTCTCCCGTCTTCCGAGGGAGGATTTACTGAGGGTTAAGCAGGAATATATCGAAAAGTATATGACTTAAGGATTTGAGAGACAATAGCAACGAGCAATGAGCGAGTAATGTATTTTTTGTAACATTGCCCACTGCTCATTGCTTATTGGTTACATTTCTTCAAGAACAAAATCTGATGTAATTATTCTGGGAACTTTCAGAAATCTTGAACCGGCTGAGAACTGGGTCCTGATTTCTATTTTATTCTTCTGAAAGCCTGTACTTTTACATACGCCGATTATTCTTGAACCTGAATTTTCCGCGATCCGCGTTACTTTTACAGCTTTTGATGCGTCCTCTTCGGGTACAAAAAATACGCCGCATGATGGATCATCGCCTGCAATTTTTATTTTACAGCCTGCGATGCTGAAAATATTTCCTTCGGAGAACGTACTGTTAACAGTTTTTACATCGGTATCTGTAAACTCGTCTATCCATCCGGAAACATTTGCTACGCCTTCGATATCAATATTGATATGCTGTGCAAGATTACGCAAAGCAGAAAGGGCGCGGAAGCGGAAATCGAGAGGATTCTTTTTCCCGTTATAAGCGTCTTTTTCTGAATTAAACGTACCGCTTATATTGGGCTGTATTGAATAATACCCGGTATTTACCGCAAAACCGTCGCAGAGCTGATACGCCGCTTCGTCAAAAAACTGACGCACATTCTCTACAAGGTTTTCATACTTGCCCGTAAAGCCGCCCCTGTTTTTAAGAGCTGCGCATACGTCCTCTATTGATAGGGATGCTTCATTGTTTGTTCTTGCTATATACGATCCCGCAACAGACGGAAGATAATTCGGATAAAGCCTAACCCGAATCCGGTGAAGTTTTTCATTAACATTATTTATTAATGACATTTTTCACTCCCGCTTACCGGCGGTAAATGGTTTTAATAATTAGTAATCAAAAATATATTTAATAATCGATAATAATTACATAATCTAATTTCATTAAAGCCGGTAAGACTTAAATTTGTTTAATTTGCTATATAACCTTAACAAGGTTAAAGGATATTGACGTCTCTCTCCTATATTTTTAATGTACGAAAATTATTCCTGAAAGGCAAGGAAAATATATATAAATAGTTATGCAAAATCAACAACCCAGCTCTAAAGGGACGGGGTATGTTGTTCTAATGAGGTATTTACATTCGGGGTTTAATACCTTTTTAAAGCGCCCTAAAGTGATCTCGCGAAGCAAGCTCTTGGGTATTAAACCCCCTCAGCACGAATAACAAAATGCGTTGATTCCTTATGCAATTTGGTGTGCACTCGCGTCAAGGCTTGGCGGATGATCGCGTCAAGCTTTGGTGGACATACCCGTCAAGCCTTGGTGTGTACCCGCGTCAAGGCTTGGCGGATGATCGCGTCAAGCCTTGACGGGCAGACGCGTCATGGATGTAATTTTTTTTCAATTATCTCTGCGATGTCTGTGAAACAAATGTTTAAATACTCAAATGACACAATGATACATAAGCCGTAATTAGCAGCATAAACTAATTGCCGTATCTTACAAAGGCATCGTTAAAACCGATACTCCTGAACCGCTGCAGGATTGCCGCACTTTCTCCCTGATTTAAGGGGCCTATAAGTATTCTGTACATGTTGTCACCGTCTCTTAATACAACAGGATTATATCTGTAATCAATTTGACGGATTACATTCTCTACCTGATTTACCGGAAGAGATGCCAATTGTACATAATACTGTCCGCGATCAAGCTGAGATATTGTTCGGACAGAGAATGACTGCTGTATAGATGACGCTGCAGGCGTAACTGCCGCCGGGGACGATGTAACAGCCGCGGCGGGTGTTACTGCCGGAGGCGCAATGATTAAAGAAGGCGGAATAACAGAAGGCGCTGGCGCGGATGACTGCGGCGGAGCAGCCGGTGTAACCGAAGGAATAATATATGACTCAGGTATTACAGGAACGCTCTGGCTGCCTGCGGCAGGCGGCGCTGACGCAATGCCGGGGATAATGTCAGATAACGGTATATTGTAAACTGTCGGTTCCATTACTCTGGGTGTTGATTCTACTGGTACAAACGGCTGCGTAGGAAGTACATATACAGGCGCTTCTGCTACTACAACGGGAGGCTCTTCTTTTACAGGAGCAGGCGGTATAGGCTCAGACGGCACTTGAGCAATAACAGAAGGTTCCTCTGTAATCGCGGCAGGCTCTGCGGGTTTTTCCAGTTTCTCAGCGATTACGAAAGGTTCTTCTGCCAGAGAAGCAGGTTCTTCAGGTTCTTCCAGTTTTTCGGCTATTACGGAAGGTTCTTCCGTTAGCGCGGCAGGCTCTGCGGGTTTTTCCAATTTTTCGGCAACTACAAAAGGCTCTTCTGTTAGATAAGTAAGCTCTGCAGGTTCTTCCAGTTTTTCAACAATAACAAAAGGCTCTCCCGTTAATGCAGGTTCCACAGGTTTTTCCAATTTTTCGGCAATAACAAAAGGCTCTTCTGCCAGAGAAGCAGGTTCTATATATTTTTCAGGTTTTTCAGAAAACAGCGTCGGTGAAACAGGGTCAAACCAATCAAGTATTTCTTTATTGGTTTCACTGCGCGGCTGTTCTGTGATATATTCAGACGTTTGTTTTATGAATTCATCATGAGAGTCATTTACTGCGGTAAATTCAGGAACTGCTTTTTCGGTTTCTCTATTGTTAATTTCGCGGATATATTCCGGAACATTTTTTACAATACTCATATTTGACGCTTCTTCAATTCTGGAAGGAATATCCTTTACTACTTCGCTTGAAGCCTCTGTATATTCGGCTGTGAAAACCGGTTTATCTATTTCTTTTTCCTGAACAATTGATTCTACAGATATGCGGGGCATTATTGTAACTATAGTTTCTTTAGACGCCGGTTCAAAAACATCAACATACCTTACAGTGTCTTTAACCGGCGTTTCTTCCGGCTGTACGACGGGATCAACTTGAGCTGTAACCGGCGGCGTTACAGCGGCAGGCGGCGGCGCTGTAACAGGCGGTGATACTGCTGCAGGTTCTGAAGGCGGGACTGTCTCTGCAATTACTGTATAAGGTTCCGCCGGCGCGACAAAAGGCTGTAACGGTTCAACAAGAAATCCAGGAACTTCAACTATATTAAGCCTGCCGTTTCCGCCCCATTCTGGTTCGTCAATTACGTAACCGCGTTCTACTCCGCGGTTAACTAAATCTACAGGCGAAGTTGGTGAAGACGGATAAGACGGAGCTGCCGGAACAGCAGGCGGTACATATGTATCCGTACTGTATAATTCCGAAAGCATTCTTTGTTCAGCGGCAGGATCATTGACCATTGGAATACCCGAAGCGAGCCTTTCTGTGAACTGCTGATACGCCATTGGATCGGATGGCTGTACCATCCTGATTCTGCTGACAGATCCGGCTCTCATTCCGATTGATTCCGCAGCTTCGCGCGATACAATCGCGAGCAGCCCGGAGTTGTAAAGAGAGTTTGCGACTATTGCCCTTGCGGTTCTGCCCGTTTCAATATTGGTAATATCTACTACTGTATTGCGCGGGAACGAATTTGTAGCAACAAAAAATCCAGTCTCCGGCAGTTCGCCTGACGGCGCTACCGCGGCCGCTCCTTCCCATGGAGAAGAACCTGTAAGAAATAATATAATACCGGTTACGACAGCAAATAAAATAATCCTTCTTTTCATAAACATCCTCAATTAAGAGTCTGCCAATAACGCGGACGCATTATTAACAGATACTATCTAATATAGGGAACAAATCCCCTGATGATTGATCTGATATCATCATGCTCTTCCCGGTTTGATCTGTAAGATTTTCCCGGGAACTGTCTTTCCAAAAGCCTATCGTCCGATGTGACTTTGTATATTAATAACGATATTTCGGCAGGGATTCGCGGCTCCCCGCTGTAATCCAAATGCGCAATCAATAAGAAATCGATTCCCAAGCTTTTTATTTCATCTATATCACAGGCGGCTGATAATAAATCACCTATTGGTTTTGATCCTATGCGTAAAATCGGCGCATTGCTTACTATGTAACCCGCGTCAAAGAAAACATCCATGAACGCATTTTCCCATTGTTCTGAGTGCTGATTTACTGAAACATTCTCAGGCAGCCCGGTTTCAATGACAATAAACGAAACCATTGACGCGCCGCAGGCAATATTGAGCAAAAGACCGAAAACAACAACAAAAACAATACGGTTGTTAATCAAAGGATATTCCTCCATCAAAAATATCGGCATTTATACGGTTTTTCAGCACTCTTTTCAAAAGAAGCGGCGGGAATATATAATGGGGCAGATGAACTACTACGCAGTACAGGTAAAAACCCGCTCAGAAGAAAAATTTATCAGGCTTTTAAGAGGCTCGTATCCGGAAATTACGTTACCGATTCATTATCTAAGAAGACGCCTTGATATCAGGAAAAACGGTAAATTGACAACAACAGTTCCCGCAGTTTTTCCGGGGTATCTTTTTATTGAAGCCGAGGATGACAACGAAATAATCCAGCGGCAATGGGAGTTCAGGCGCACAGAAGGCTTTTTCCGGTTTTTAAAATCGAACCAGGCAATAACTCCGCTTTCCGGCAGGGATTTGGAACTGGTGCTTCACTTTATAAATAACGCCGGCCCTGTCGCGGGCAGGTCCAGAGTCTACTTTAATGAAAACTCCCGTATTGTTGTTATTGACGGCCCGCTTTCAGGTCTTGAGGGAAGGATAATAAAAGTCGATAAAAGAAAAGGAAGGGCAAAAATAAAACTGGACCTTTACAATGATTCATTTTCCATTGACCTTGCTTTTGAGGTGATAGGATCCCTTGAGCATAAGTAAATCCATGACACCCTTTCATGAGGGAATATGGGAAAATCAAAACGTCTTTATATTATCGGGGCAGGCTTTGCAGGGCGCACTCTTGCAAATGAAATAACAAAAAAAGCAGTATTCGGCGAAGTGGTCGCCTTTCTCGATGATGACCCCGAAAAAATCGGCCACAGGATTGACAGTATTCCGGTTCTCGGCCCAATCCGCGATGTTGCTCTCCTTTTACGGACAAACCCCGCCGATGAGGCGATAATAGCGATTCCTTCGGCAAGCAGAGAATATTTAAAAGAACTCTATTTAATTTTAAAGGCAGCCGGTTTTCAAAAGATACGAATACTTCCCGGTATTTCCCAGATAATCGAAGATGACGCACACTTTATTCAAACTCGTTCCATAGACCTGCAGGACCTGCTTGGCAGAAATCCCGTTACGATAAAATTAAAACAGAGCCTTTCCTATGTCCGCGGAAAGCGCGTTCTTGTAACAGGCGCGGGAGGTTCCATCGGAAGCGAATTGTGCAGGCAGCTTCTTTCGGGCGGCGCGTCAAGGCTTTATTTATTAGGACACGGAGAAAATTCGATCTATCAGATTGACAGGGAACTACACCTGTTACAGGAAGAAGGAGTCGGAGAAAAAGCCGCGATTGTCCCGATTATCGGGGAGCTTAAAGACGCCGACTATATTGATTATATTTTCAGCCAGCTGAAAGCGGACGCGATTTTTCACACAGCCGCATACAAGCATGTCCCGATGATGGAAGCAAACCCGGTAGCGGCAATTGAGAACAATGTTTTTGGAACAGAGAACCTTATCAATGCCGCCGTTAAATACGGAGTTAAGCAGTTTGTTCATATTTCTACCGACAAGGCTGTATCTCCTGTTTCTGTATACGGCGCGTCAAAATATATCTGCGAGCAGATGGTGCTTGCCGCAAGTAGGGAAAGCCCCGCCTGTGATAACGGCGCAAAAAACGGCACTTCTTTTGTGGTAGTGCGTTTCGGTAACGTTCTTGGTTCCCGCGGCTCCATTGTTCCGCTTTTCCAGCAGCAGATTGAAAAGGGCGGGCCTGTAACGGTTACCCACCCAGACGCGCGCCGCTTTTTTATGACAATAAGCGAAGCCTGCTCCCTTGTTTTAAAAACAGGAGGTGTCGGCGAAAACGGAGGACTGTATCTTCTGGACATGGGTGAGCCTGTGCGCATCCGCGATTTGGCGGAGCAGCTGATCCGCTTCCACGGATATGAGCCTGAAACTGAAATTAAAATTGAATACATCGGACTCCGCCCAGGCGAACGGTTAGACGAAACTTTAATGAGCGAAGATGAAGAGTCTGCGGAAACAGAACACAGCCGCATTTTGCAGATAACAAAAAAGAAACCGGTAAATCTTGATGTTAAAAAGCTCCTTAATGAGCTTAGGCCCGTGTGTAAGTTTGATCCGGCTAAACCAAAAGAATACCGAAATGCACAAAAAATACATGCTGTTTTACAAACATGTTAAGCTGTCATTGTATATTTATCGAAATACCAATAAAATAGTCAGTAATGACCTTTCCGCCCTTTATGGAAGATATTTATCCAAAAAACCTGCTGTACGCAGTTACAATCAGGTCGCCCGCGGCAAAGGGAAAACTGCGATCAATTTACGTGTCCCCGCTGCCGGATGATTATCTGTTGATTACCGCTAAAGATATTCCCGGAGAAAATAGACTTGAAAATACCAGAATGCCTATCCTTGCGGACAATGTAATTTCTTATATAGGCGAACCTGTCGCTATAATTCTGGGCCCTGATAAAACAAGGCTGGAGGAACTTGCCGCCAAGTGCAAAGTCATTGCAGATGAAGAGGAACCGGTATTTAACTGTACTGATAAAAACGCCGCAGCGGAAATAACACGTGAAATTATTATCGGCAATACAAAAGAGATATTTGAAAGTTCCGGAAAAATAACCACAGGCAGTTACACTACCGGTATCCAGGATCACTGGTATGCTGAACCGGCCGGAGCTGTTACATGGTGGGCTAAGCAAAAAACAACTGACAAATCCGTCAATAATAAAAAAACATCCAGTACTCTTGTTGTAAGGACAGCAACTCAATGGCCGCATCATGTTAAAAGATCGGTTGTCAGGGCGCTAAAAATTGATCCAGGTGCTGTCTCAGTAGAACCAACAGCCCTTGGCCTCCACATGGACGGAAAATTGTGGTATCCGTCATTACTTGCATGCCATGCCGCTTTAGGCACATATATTACAAAAAAGCCAGTCCGCTTTATCTTAACAAGCGAAGAAGATTTTCTTTATACGACAAAACGCTGTCAAACCAATATCGATATTACATGCTCCATCGACGAAAATGATAATATAAACGCAGCCAGCATAGAAATTGCCGTTAACCTTGGAGCTTACGGGGTTTACGGTGAAGAAATACTGGAACAGGTGTGTCTTGGCTGCCTTGGATTTTATGATTTTAAGAATTTAATTCTTACCGCAAAGGCAATGGTCACAAATTTACCTCCGCAGGGAGCGTTTTGCGGATTTGGAATGACACAGGGGCTTTACGCGGCGGAAAGGTGTATATCACAAATCGCGGATATGCTTGGACATGATCCTGCTCTTTGGCGGATGAACAGAGTTAATACCAGCCTTATTTCGCCTGTTCTGCCTGCAGTAAAGAAAAATACTTCAGGCGAAGAATTAATAAAATATGCAGTTAAAATAAGCGATTATCACCGTAAATGGGCTTCCAATGAACTATTGCGCCAAAGCCGCATGGGAAAAACCATAGAGGGAGAAAAGCCAAGAGGTATTGGAATTGCTGTAGGTTATCAAAGCAACGGCCTGCTCTGCCCTGAAGATGAAAATAGTTCTTATTCCGTAGAAGTAACATTAACAAAAGACAGTTGTCTCGAAATTAAATCCAGCATAACAAGTTCCGAAGATTACCAAAAAATCTGGGAAAAAATAGCAATGGAAACCATGTCCATTGAAGCGGGTATGGTACGTATTGTATCCGCGGATTCGCCTGACTGCGGCCCTTCATGCTCTTCAAGAAACATTACATTAATTACAAAATTGGTAGAAAAATGCTGCCTTGCCATCCGAAAGCAGCGCTTCCGCGATCCTCTGCCCATAACAGTGCGCCGTTCTGCAAAACCCGCAGAAGGAACTCTCAGAAACGGAAGCTGGAAGGTAAAGGATATAACCAGTCTTGCGAGGCCTGGCCTTGCTGCCGCGGTAGTTGAGGTATCAATTGATCTTGTTGAATGTTTGCCTGTTATACGCGGTGTCTGGCTTGCGGTTGACTGCGGGAAAATAATATCAGCCAACAGAGCAAAAAGGAACCTGACACGAAGCATTACCCAGGCATTAGGATGGGCGTTTACAGAAAACATCGAATATAAAGACGGCGTTATTCCAAAAATCCAATACGATAATTTTTCAATTTATCCTCAGCATGAAAGCCATCCGATTCATGTTGAATTTTTTCCGGGAGACAAAAGCGAACCAAAAGGAGCAGGAGAACTTCCGTTTACATGTATTCCGGCTGCGTTCATGCAGGCAGTTTCCCAGGCGATGGATCATGATTTTAATTCCATTCCCCTGAAAAAAAAGGATATTTGGGAAATGATTAGCCGAACAAATTTAAAAATTGAACAGGAACAAAAATGACAGTTAACTTTATTTTAAACGGAGAAGATGTCGTTTTTTCAGGGGAAGCGGGAGTGCGGCTTATCGATATTCTTCGCGGGAATTTTAACCTGTTCGGAGCAAAGCCAGGATGCCTTTGCGGACAATGCGGAGCATGCTCTGTTATTATTAACAATCTTGTAAGTCCTGCATGTCTTATACCGGCATTTAAAATCCAGGGAAGCGAAATAATAACCATTGAAGGGTTTTCCCAGACAATTGAATATCAAGAAATAATATCAATTTTCGAGGAAGAACATCTGGGTAATTGCGGATACTGCGAAGCCGGAAAAATTCTCTGTATTGAAGCTCTTTTGGATCGAATTCCATCCCCTTCTGTTAACCAAATCCTTGCAGGGTTTTCCGGAATAAAATGCAGGTGCACAAATACAGAAAAACTTTTAAGAACAGTTAACAGTATTGCGCAAATCCGCCGCAGGAGGCTTTATGGACGTTCCTCTTAACCATGTAGTAATTCCTGCTAACTATCAGGAACTCTTTCTTGCGTTAAACCGTTTTCCGGACGCTGTGATATACGCGGGAGGAACTCACCTGATTGGCAGGCAGGAAAACAATATTCTTAATCTCCCTCCTATTTTGCTCTGTCTTGACAGACTGACAGAACTGCATCGTATCACAAGAACGGAACATTACCTTGAAATTGGTTCAATGGTCAATTTAAATAAAATTATTAATCTGGGAAAGACTGTTCCAAAAGCCTTTCGCATCTGCCTTGAAAATATAGCCGGATTTCAGGTGCGAAATATCGCGACAATAGGCGGTAATATTTCCTGCCGTCCCTATCTGCTTGATATACCGGCGCCTCTTGCGGCTTTTGACGCACAATATGAGCTTAGAAGCAGTCCGAATACATCAAGGTGGGTATCCGCTTTTAGGTTTCATTCAAGCGCGGAATATAAAACTATTGGCAATCAGGAAATAATTACCCGTATCCGGCTGCCTCTTCATCAATGGGATTATTCAGTGTATAAAAAATTATATAGTGACACCTATTCAAACAGCGGAATTCTGGTTTTTCTTGCAAAAACAGGGAAAAACATACTGTCCGAGATTAAGATTATTATCAAATCCGGCGCATTAATCCGCAATAAAGAAGGAGAAGATATACTTAACGGAAAGAATTTACCCCTAAACCGCAAAACTGCCGATGATTTTATTGAAAACTGGAAAGATTTTTTTAAAAAATTACCGGAAGAATCTGAATATTTTAAATACGCTCTTCTTAATATAATCAAAGAAAATGTCTATAATCTATCCTCTACTTCTTAAAAAATTAATAATTTAGCTCTTTTTCGGCCCATAGTTGATCAAGGTATTCATTAATGGTATATTGGTATAAGACACAATGCAGAGAGACCAGAGCGTGTTTCGGCCGCCTTTTTCTTCTGTCTCTGTCTGATCGCTTGAAATGCCGGGTAATTTAACCATTTTATATAGGTATTTAAACAAGTAATGTTATCAGACAGGCTAACTATATCCTCTTTTATTATTCCTGCCGGAATAATATGGGGAAAATTTGAGCATAGTAACGAGATTGAAATATACATTCGGTGAGTTTAAAACAGAAATTATCATTAGCGCTGATTTTCCTGAAATCTCGTTAGATAAAAACGCGTTAATAGTCGCTGATGAAAACACGGCGCAGTTAGCCGCAAAGTTATGTAAAAACGAAGCGTTGTGTGTTTTAAAAAGCGGCGAGGAAAATAAAAACTGGCAGTCGGCAGAAAAGATTTTGTCGGAAGCCAAAAAGGCAGGTTTAGCAAGAGACTGCTTTTTTATCGGCGTCGGCGGCGGCGTTATCTGCGATTTAACAGCATTTGCAGCGTCTGTATATATGCGCGGCTGCCGTCTTATCCTTGTACCTACGACATTACTTGCGATGGTAGACGCGGCTGTCGGCGGTAAAACAGGTTTTGATCTTTTCAGTATAAAAAACCTTGCCGGAACTTTTTATCCGGCGGAGACTGTTTATATGCCGCTTGCCGCTCTTTCTTCCCTGCCGCAAATGGAATGGAAAAACGGCATCGCTGAATTAATAAAAACGGCAATTCTATCAGGCGATGATTTCCTTGATCAGCTTTTACCTCTCCTCTCCCCGCCTTACTCCCAAAATGATTTACTTTTAGAATGTATTAAAAAAGTAGCCGCTTACAAAGCCGGCGTTGTCAGCGAAGATCTCCGCGATAACGGAAAAAGAATGCTGCTCAATCTTGGTCATACTTTCGCGCACGCCCTTGAAAGCGTTTCAGGGCTTGGCAGCATTTCGCACGGCGAAGCTGTAGCGTGGGGAATTGTACGCGCCTGTGAACTCGGCCGGAAACTTGGCATAACACCGGATGCAAAAGCGCAGAAAATAAAAACCCTGATTGAGTCGTCCGGTTTTAACCTTGCGTATTCATATGACAGCGAAAAAATGATAAACGTGATGAAAAGCGATAAAAAGAAAAAAGACGGTAAACTTACATTTATAGTTCCTGATAAAACAAGCGCTTACTGTGTTATTTTGGAAAATGAGAGTGAATTAAATTTATTAAAAAATGTTCTTGACGGAAAAATCGATAATTGAGAGATATCTTTTCATCTTACGCTCTCTATTATGCTTTTTTTGTTCTTTATTCTTTTTTCATTACAGTGAATATTACGGCGCAGTCAGAAGATAAAAATATATACGTAATTAATTCATATAATTATCATGTGGACGGTATTACAAAAGATTACGCGCTTGATTACAGAACAGGATTTAAAATCGGAGAAGAAATAACAGGGGTTTCCAATCTGGAAAGATTTTTACAGGAAAAAACACAGCTTCTTGTAAACGAAAGATTGTTTGAAAGCGTCAGGATAGAACATAAAGTCGGAAAGGCGCGAGTCGGCGGTAAATTTCCTGTTGACCTTGATATATACATAAAAGATACATGGAATATTATCGCCTTTCCGTATCCTGAGTACAGTTCAAATACAGGGTTTGAGTTTGCTGTTAAAGGGCTTGACAGTAACTTTTTAGGTACAATGAGTCCTTTAAAATTAAGCATCGGCTACCTTAAGGACACAGAAGGCCTTAGATTTTTTAATTTGAATATTGATCCGGAAATCCCTGTTAAACTATTCGGTCTTTACTGGAAAATTAATTTTGACCACGATCTTTCTTACAGTCCTGATACGCAATCAACATGGTACTACGAAAACATTACAGGGATTTCCGCGGAGATTCCGGTTAGCCGCACTACGCTGACAGTCGGCTTTGCAGAGTCCATTTTTGTTAATCAGGAAAATCCGGTAAAGTACAGAAATGAGTACGGAAGATATCAGGAAGGGCTTTATTTATCCAGTAATCCGTATATTTTATGGGAAATACCGACAGGGCTTTTTATTAATAATATTGGCGAGTTAAAATACACTCCTTCCATTTCCGCTGTCTTTAATCATGAGCTGGAAAAATGGCCTTTAGCAGATTTTTTAAAAGGGCCGTTTCTGGAGTTCTCCCACACTATTGAATTAGGCCGAGTTGACTGGGCCGGTAATTTCCGGAAAGGAACATCAATAAGCATAGGAAATTCTTTCAGTTATAATTTTTACAACCGCAAAAATGATATGGAGCCATGGGGAGCGGACTTAAACGTCAGCGCGCAGGGGCATTTTGTTTTTAATGAGTATGCCGGTCTGTCCTCCCGCCTATTATACCGCCATTGGTTCTTTGATGATTACGGCGAAGTCACAGCTAAAGCAGTGGGCTGCGGCGATGTTCTGCGCGGCATCCTTGATAATGAAATAGACGCGAAATATATGCTCTCTTTAAACGTTGACGTTACTTTATTAATATTTAAGTTCAGACCGTCAGAATGGTTTGGCGGCAGTAATTTCTGGCGTGTATTTGATTTTGATCTTCACTTAGCTCCCGTAATTGACGCGGCCATTTACAGCAGCAATTCAGAAACGCAGTCTTTCAACATGGAAAACTTGCAGCTAACTGCAGGGTTTGAGTTTATTATTTTCCCGAAGAGATGGAACAGTTTGTTTTTAAGGATTTCCTACGGAAGGGATTTTTCATTTGGCCACAAGAAAAGCCAAAGCGAACTTTTTATAGGGACCGAATTTCATTATTATTAAGCTTGTTCCAAAACCCGGTTGGTTTCGGAACAAGCTCTTGAAAAAGTGGTCTAAAGCCCACTTTTTCATATAAATCTAAGGTAGCTGTTCCAAAAACGCGAACCTACGGTTCGAAAGTTTTGGAACAGCTTCAAATAAAGGAAAAAAAATGAACCTACTTAAAGAAATATACGCTTACAGGGAAATGATAGCGAATCTTGTAAGAAAAGACCTGCGCGGGCGTTATAAAGGATCGGTATTTGGTTTTTTATGGACGTTCATAAACCCGCTCTTACAAGTACTTGTTTACTCATTTGTTTTTTCTTTTATTTTAATGCGAGGGGCAATAGAAAAATATTATCTTTTTTTATTTGTAGGTATGGTACCGTGGCTATTTTTTGCAACCTGTATTACCGCGGGAGCAAATGTTATCCGTGATAATAAAAATCTAGTTGCGAAGATACATTTTCCAAGGGAAGTAATGCCGATATATTTTGTTACAAGCTCTTTTATAAATATGTTATTATGTTTTGTGATTGTTGTTCCTTTATCTTTATTCTCCGGGGTAAAATTTAATTTAACAGCGTATTTATGTTTACCTTTAATTATGGCAGTTGAATATATTATTGCAATGGGAGCGTGTTTTATAGTATCCGCTGTTGATGTTTACTTCCGCGATTTATCGCAAATAACAGGAATTATCGCCATGGCAGGGCAATTTTGTACACCAATTCTTTTTTCACTAAGTTCTGTACCGGAAAATTTACGGCCGACGATAATGCTTAACCCGCTGGCTCCTGTTATTATAGCTTACCGCGAAGTATTATATTACGGAAATGTACCGGAATTGGACTCTTTAATTTTTCCGGCAATAGCAGGATTTATTATTTTAATTATCGGATTTATTATTTTTGACAGATTGAAAAGACGTTTTGCGGAGGTACTCTGATGACTGTAATAACTGTAAAAAACGCCGCAAAGAAATTTTTAATATATCATGACAAAGCTTTGACCTTAAAGGAAAAAATACTTTTTAAGGAACGCAATCACTATGAAGAACGTTGGGTATTAAACGATGTCAGCTTTGATGTACAGAAAGGCGAGGCGCTTGGAATAATAGGGCAGAACGGAAGCGGAAAAAGCACACTGTTAAAAATGATGACTAAAATTATGTATCCGGATAAGGGCAGCATTGAAATGACCGGGCGTATATCAAGCCTTATTGAACTTGGCGCGGGGTTTCACCCCGATATGAGCGGCAGGGAAAATATTTATACCAACGCTTCCATCTACGGCTTAACGCGCAGGGAAATTGAAAACCGTGTTGAGCAAATAATTGATTTTTCCGAACTGGAAGAGTTTATAGATAATCCCATCCGTACGTATTCATCCGGAATGTATACTCGCCTTGCATTCTCTGTGTCTATCCATGTGGACGCAGATATTTTACTTGTCGATGAAATATTAGCTGTGGGGGACGCGGGTTTTCAGGCAAAGTGCTTTAATAAAATGCGTGACATTAAAGCAAGCGGAGTTACAATTGTTATTGTCTCGCACGGATTGGGAAGTATTGAACAATTATGCGAAAGAAGCATCTGGATAAAAGACGGGTATATTCAAAAACAGGGCTCTCCTTTTGATGTTCACCCCGAATATATGGATTATATGGGGCGGAAAACACACCACACAGAACATCATGAATCCGCAAATATTACCGCAGAAGATAATCTGGGAAATAGAGATGTAGAAATTGCATCTATCGCTGTATTGGATGAAAATAATAAAGAGAATGATTTATTTGAAACCTGCAGTTCCATGAATATAAAGATAAAATATAAAGTTAATAAGCCTGTATTAAACCCTATTGCCGGGGTTAAAATATTCAGAAATGACGGGCTGTTATGTTACAGTACAGATACGTTTCTTGACAGATTTTTTATTAAAGAGATGACAGCGGACGGAGAAATTAATTTTTATATAAAGAATAATAATTTACTTGCCGGTGAGTATTCACTGGATATTACCATTAATTCAGAAGACGGCTTTGCATATGATCATAAAAAGGGAATTTTTAAATTTAAAATTTTCAGTGCAGTAAGTGATACCGGAGTAAGCCGTTTAGAGCATGAGTGGAAAATCATATAAGCCTACAATTTGGAGATTATAATAAATTGAAAGTAGTAATACTTGCAGGCGGTCTTGGAACAAGACTGTCAGAAGAAACAAACCTTATCCCAAAACCTATGGTGGAAATAGGCGGAAGACCTATACTCTGGCATATAATGAAAATATATTCTTATTGGGGATATAACGAATTTGTAATACTTACCGGTTATAAATCGCATATAATAAAAGAGTATTTTATTAATTATTATACTCGTTATTCTGATATTACTGTTGATATGGTGCAAAATTCTGTAGAAATTCATAACCATCGTTCAGAGCCGTGGAAAGTAACAATGCTTTATACCGGGAAAAATACCCAAACAGGCGGAAGGTTATTAAGAGCGCAAAAAACACTCGGTAATGAACGATTTATGCTTACATACGGAGACGGCATAGCAGATATTAATATTCCGCAACTATTGGAATTCCATGAAAAGTCAGGTAAAACTCTTACAGTCACAGCAATACAACCTTCCGGCAGGTTCGGCGCTCTTACCATTGATAATGACTGCAATGTAAGATCTTTCTGTGAAAAACCGCAAGGAGACGGAACATGGATAAGCGGAGGTTTTTTTATTATAGAACCTGAGATATTCCGATATATTAAAAACGGTGATAAAACCGTTTTAGAGAAGGAACCTTTTGAAGCGCTTGCCAGAGAAGGAAAAATTTCCGCTTTTAAACATAACGGTTTTTGGAAATGTATGGACACTTTAAGGGATAAGAATGATCTGACAGCTATGTGGCTTAATAAAGACGCTCCCTGGGCTTTATGGAAGAAGTGAATTTTTAAGATGACAATATCAATTTTTGGACTAGGATTTGTAGGCTTGACCACTGCGCTTGGATTCGCGTGTAAAGGTTTTAATGTAATTGGGTATGATATTGATTTAAACAGAAGCAATAAAATAAAAAATGGAATAATACCATTCTTTGAACCGGGTATTGAAGAAGCGTTAAAGCAAACTCTTAATATTAATTTTTTTATAGTTGAAAATGAAGATGAAGCCGCCAGAAAAGCTAATGTAATATTTCTATGTGTCGGAACACCATGTAAAGAAGACGGTAACGCCGATTTACAATATTTAAACTCGGCAATTGATAAAATATTATTATCTATTTCCTGCAATTGCATTATTGTTATAAAATCAACAATTCCGCCCGGAACAACTTCAAAATATATTATTCCGTATATCCTAAGTAAAAAATCTGATGTACATATAGCGAATAACCCGGAATTTTTACGGGAAGGATATTGCTGGAATGATTTCATGAATCCTGACAGAATCGTATGCGGGTGTGATGAAAATGATGATCATTCCGCCACGCTGCTGACAGAATTATATAAACCTTTTAACGCTCCGATTCATTTTGTATCACATAATACCGCGGAGTTTATTAAATATTTATCCAACTCGCTGCTTGCGTCATTGATCAGTTTTTCAAATGAAATGGCATTGATTGCACAAGCATCAGGAAATATAAATATCGGAAAAGCATTCAAAATACTTCATGAGGATAAGAGGCTGAACAGATCCGGGATAAATCATTATATATACCCTGGATGCGGTTACGGCGGTTATTGCCTGCCAAAAGATACTGTTGCTCTATCCGCTAACTCTAAAGCTAACGGATTTATTCCGAAAATATTAGATAATGTGATATCTTTAAATTCAAATATGCCCCGTTTAATAGCTGATAAAATTAAAATATTTGCAGGTAGTAAGGGTGAAAATATCGGTATTTTAGGATTATCATTCAAACCAGATTCAGACGATGTGCGCGACAGTCCGGCCGCAAAAATTATAAAATGTTTATTGGATGACGGATATTGTAATATATTTGCTTATGATCCAATCGCGTTAAATAACTTTCGCGAAACATACGGCTTTGATATAAAATACAGTTCAGCAAAGGAATATGTTTTAAGTAAATGTATTTATATTGCAATTGTTACTACATGGAGTGAATTTAAGGATATTAATAAAATATACCCTGAAAAACATTTTATTGACTGCAGGTATTATCTTTGATCTCAGTAATTATGCTGACTTACAACCGTGAGGCGCTGGTATCGCGCGCAATAGAGAGTGTTCTGCATCAGACATATAAAGACTTTGAATTTATAATTGTTGATAACGGCAGTAAAGATAAAAGCGGTATAATCGCCGATGATTACGCCGCTAAAGACAGCCGTATACAGGTGTTACACCGTGAAGGCGGAAATATAGGCAGCGGCAGAAACGCAGGGCTTGATACCGTAAAAGGCGAATATATCGCATTTATTGATGATGATGACCGGGCGGAGCCGGATTTTTTGGAATTTCTATATAATTTAGCTGTTAATAAAAAGGCTGATATATCAATCTGCGGAAGTTACCGTCAACATGATAATGGCGAAATAGAACCAAAGTATATATTTGATAATATGTTCCTTTACAATGCAGAAACATCAGTAAAAGAAATGGTTTTAAGAACGCATTATAATTCTGCGACGCCGACTAAATTATTTAAAAAACATTTATTTAATAACATACGTTTTCCCGTACATGGAAAATATGATGATATTTCTACAACATATAAATTATTTGCAAATTCAGGATTAACAGCGGTACACGGAACCGGTAAATATTATTTTACCCGGCACCAGGGAAACAATTCCGGAGCGGCTACAAAACATGAAACGCTCAATCCGCAGCAGTTAGACGAATACTTAGCAGTTTTTAAAGAAAGAACAAATTATATAAAAATGGTTTTACCTAATTTAGCAGATTTTATTGGATGGAGCGAATGGTCTTATATGATTTCCATGACAGAAAAAATCAGAAGATTGAATATAAAAGGATGCGATGAGCAGTTTAATTTAATGGCCGGCGAGTTAAAGAAAAGCCGCGAGATATTTTATAGCAGTGTTTATACACGGGATTTTGAAAGAGAATGGATGGATAAGCTGGTATAGGGTTAATAATGAAATTATATCATGGAAGCAATCAAATTATTAAATCTCCCGATTTAAATAAAAGTAGAAAATATTTAGATTTTGGCAGCGGTTTTTATCTTTCTACAGTTAAAAAACAAGCGGAAAACAGAGCTTTATCAGCTAAAATATTCTTTAATATTGGAATTCCAACTGTTAATATATACGAGTATAATGATTCAAACAACAATTTGAATATAATGTTTTTTAATACAGCTGATATAAATTGGCTGGATTTCGTTATTGCAAACAGAAGAGGAGAATCAGTAAATCATTATGATATTATCATAGGTCCTACAGCGAATGATAAAACAATACTGACAATAGATCAATATATGCAGGGTATATTTGATCACTTGGAAAATCCAAAAGAGATGGTGATAAAAATGCTCTTGCCTGAAAAACTGGATACGCAATATTTATTTGCAACAAAAAAGGCATTGGGTTATCTTAATTTTATAGAGACGTATGAAATATGATTACATTTATAAGAATTAGCTTAATCAATATGATAGTTAGTCTAATTGTGGAAAAAAACAAGTTAAATGAACAAGAAGCAATTTATGCTTTTTACAATTCCGGAATAGCTGATAAATTGGCTGATACAGATACCGGTTTATATCTATTGTCTCCATACATAATATATGATTTTTGGAATGCGGAATATCTAAATGGTGATTATGCTAAATCAGAATATTATAGCGCGTTAGTATGAAAGCATTATCCAATAAGAACGAATTCTTCATTTTCCTATTGGAAAAATATGCCGAAGCAAAAAAAATAACCGCAAAAAAAGCATTAAACTTATGGAAAGAAAAAAACATAATTGATTATATTGATGATATGTACGAGCAGTATCATACTGAACGTGTAGAGAACGCAATACAGGATCTAGATAAAAAGACGGAGAGAAAAAATGCTTGATTTTTTACAATTAGTACCTGCTACCGCTATAGCTACATTAATTGCAGTAATTGTGACGGTAATTGTCAATCTAAATATTAACAGACAAAATCGCATGCAATTATTAAACCAGCGATTATATGATATTTTAAAAATAGGTCTTCAATACCCAAAATTTGAAAGTAAATCTTTTACAGAAAAATGGACAAGCGGGTATGAAGAAAATGATGAAGAAGCATTGCGTTATGAATTATATGCGACAATTGTTTTTAATTATCTTGAGGATTTATATAAATTCTTTAATTTTAATGAAAAGAAAATAGAAAAAGAGCTTGCTGTTAAAGACTGGGTAAGGATTCATGGAAAATATTGGTATGATCCAACCGTTACCAATGAAAATATTGATATATATGATGAAAAGTTTGTAGAACTTGTTAATAAATATCTTGCAAAAGGAAACGCAAAATGATTAAAAGACGTGTTTTAATGATTGGAAGCAATGATGAAGCAATTGGAGCAAAGATTGATGTTGAAAATTATTGTAAGTTTTTAAAAAGTTTAAACGGAGGCGCCTGGGAGGATAATGAAATAATAGGTCCTTTATATAATCCCTCATACATAGAATTATCTTCAATTATTCAAAAATTAAAATATAGTACACTCGATTATCTTATCGTTTTCTTTAGCGGGCATGGTGAAACTGTCAGAGAATTACAAATTTACATTAACGATGAAGGTGAAGTGATTGATGAATCTAATTTAAAAGGAATAGCACAAAGACAATTAACAATATTTGATAGCTGCAGAGCGATTGAACATTTAAGAGAAGATAGTATTCTAAGTAAATCATTCTCGGCAAGCGATTCGTTAAATTATGATGTCAGGGAGATTATTAAGCAAAAATATAATGAAAGAATTATGAATGCGTTTCCTCAGCAAGCAACTTTATATTCATGTAAGAGAGGACAGAAGTCTAACGGCAGTTCAACGGAAGGAGCTTTTTATTTTAAAAATCTTTTAAAATCGGCAAAGAACATTAAGAGTGAGTTTAAAACAATAGGCGAAACCCATTTAGAAGCTGTTCCGCCTACAATTAATGAAAGCAGGTTAGAAGGCAATTTGCAAGAGCCGGAAGCTGTATTGATAAAATGTCCTGTTGATAAACAATTGATAATGTCTATTAATCCAACATTCTATTTACGATGAAAATATATCACGGAAATAATTAAATTTCATGATATAAGTAAAATTTAAGTATTATAACGTCTTAAGTAGATAATTCTAAAATCATGTTTAACCTCAATAAAATGAGTTTAATAATAACTACCCGTTGTAATCTGCGATGCGATCTCTGCTGTGAATATATTCCGCACTACAAACCGTTTCCTGATATGACACTTGATGAAGAGCGCCGTATTCTTGATGCTTTTTTTACTGTTTGCGACCATGTTGAGATTCTGCATCTGACAGGCGGCGGCGAGCCGTTTTTGAATACAGGTCTTGCGGAAATGATTGAAACCGCGATGGAATACAGCGAAAAATTTGAAAAATTAATGCTGTTTACCAATTGCATCCCTCCCCTATCGCAATTGTTATTGGATACTTTTAAAAAGTATAAAGATAAACTTTTTATTCAATTATCGCGTTACGGAGTTAAGCCGGAACGTGAAGAAGAATTCGTGAATATTATTCAGGTCGCAGGTATTCCCAACAGGATGCGTAAATATTACGGCGATGACCAGTCTTTCGGCGGTTGGGTCTCATTTGGCAATTGGGAAAAACAAAGTAATTCAGAAGACAAATTGGCGGAACGCTTTAATAAATGTGCAGTTACTAGTACTCTGCATGGCAACTGGCGTACACGGGACGGCAAAGTCCACTGGTGCAGCAGAAGTCAGCGCGGAATGGAATTGGGTCTTTTGCCGGATAACAGCGATGATTACGTTGATTTATTTGATGACACATCAACAGCGGAAAAACGGATTAAGTTTGAACATATTTCTAAAAAACAATATATATCTGCGTGTGACTGCTGTTCCGGTGATCAGGGAACAGATGATTCATCACTCAGAGTAATAGCCGCTGAACAGCTTTTGTAGTAAGTATAAAGAGAGTGAATAATGAAGGCTGAATTGGGAATATATCCTAAAGATCGTCAAATTTTATATAAAGCGCTCCCCTTTCAAACACCATTACTGGTTGATATCCATGTATCAAATATTTGCAATTTTAGATGTACCTATTGTATGAATTCTTCACCCAAAGATGTTTATGAATCAAGTGGTTTAGTAAGAGAATTTATGAGCTGGGATACCTTTGAAATTATGTTGAAGCAATTGAAAGAATTTCCGTCAAAAATAAAACAAATAAGTCTGGATGGCATTGGTGAACCGACATTGAATAAAGAATTACCGGAAATGGTTCATGCGTTAACATCTTCCGGTATAGCGGAAACAGTGATGGTTATTACCAATGGTTCAAGATTAACACATGAGTTAAGCCATAAACTTGTTGACGCGGGACTTCAAGTATTGCGCATTTCTTTGCAAGGCATTACGGCTGAAAAATATATGGAAACATCACAAGCCAGAATTAACTGGGATGAATTTTATGGTAATATAAAATATTTCTCTGAGATTAAGGGCAGTTGCAAATTAAAAATAAAAGTCGCGGATATTTCCCTAAGTGAAAGCGATGAAAAAAAGTTCTATTCATTATTCGGCGGCATTTGTGATGCGGTAGCAATAGAACATATATATGATGCATTTGCAAATATTGGGAAGCAATACGATATATCATTCATTAAAACGCAAAAGAACAGATTCGGACATGATTTACGGGATATTTCTGTATGTTGGTTTCCTTTTACACGTATTGATATACGTACTGATGGAACATTCGCAAATTGCTGCAATACATTGTTTGGATTTGAAAAAAATATCAGAGAATGTTCCATAAAAAACCAATGGAATGGTATAGAAATGAACCAAATGAGGATTGATTTGTTACGCCATAATATGTCCTCGTATTTACCATGCCAAAAATGCCACATTCCTGTTGAGGTATATCATCCCGAAGATATTATCGACGGACATGAAAATGAAATACTTGAAAGAATGAAAAAATAAATTAGGAGTTTATATTAAACCATACTCATTCAAGGAACATTATTCAGTAATTGAAGAGAAATACAATGATCCTGTCCGTCTGGAACATATTGACAAAACAATAAAAAGAATAATTAGTGAACCAATTGCTATATTTGGCGCATCTTTTCATGGCTTTGAAATTTGCGCTAAATTAGCAAATAACGTTGGGGGGGGGGTAATTGGTTTTTTGGATAATTTTCGCACCGGTACCACTCCTACAGGATATCCAATATTAAATATCAACGATTTAAAAATACATCATCCTGATGTAAACATTTTTATTTCTGTTGTTAAAGAAAAAAGGAAAGTACAACAACAATTACTGGATATGGGTTTCAAAGAAAAACAAATATTTACGGATATAGATTTTCTTTGGGCTCAGTGTGAATTACCTGATTTTCAGGTTTATTTGAATGGTTATGAATGGGCGTATAATTATTTTACTGATGATATATCCAAATCGATTGTTATTAAACGTATAGAACGCTATCTGTTTGGCGAACCACTTGAAAAAACTACAGAAGATATTGAATACTTCAAAAAAGATATAATTAAACTTACTGATGATGAAATATTTATTGACGGCGGATGTTTCACAGGCGATACTATCGATGAATTTTTAAAGCAAATCAATGGCAAATTTAATCATATATATTCATTTGAACCGGATAATAATAATTATCTAAAAGCAGCAGCTTCTTTTAAAGATCATAAAAACATTGAATTAATAAACAAGGGATTATGGTCGCATGAAACAGAGTTACAATTTCATGTTTTTAATTCCGGACGGAATTCTTTTTTAGCTGATCACGTTTATTCAAAAAATATTGTCACTGTACCGGTAACTTCCCTGGACTCAGTCTTTATTGACAGGCAGAAAAGCGAGTATCCAACTTTTATTAAATTAGATATAGAAGGCTCTGAACTTGAAGCTCTAAAAGGAGCAAAAAAGATTATCCGGGAAAATCATCCCAAAATGGCTATCTGCGCATATCATAAACCGGAAGATATATATGAGCTGCCGCAATTAATAAATGATTTTGATAAAAATTATAAATTACAGCTTGTACAACATCGCGATGATGTGAATGAGACTGTTTTATATGCCGTGTAATACTTAACAGTTAATTTTGTGTCGAAAATTTCTATTATTACTTTTACTTTTAACAGGGTGTCTCTTTTACCCCGAACAATTGAAAGTGTTTTATCCCAATCATTTGAAGATTTTAATTATGTAATTATCAATAATGATTCAACAGATGAAACGCAATCAGTATTAAATCATTATAAAACGAAAGACAAAAGAATTTCTGTTATTACAAGAGAAAAAAATGATGTAAGCTCCAAACATTTTATTCATCTTCAAACAATTTTAAAAGAACAGGATACCAATTATTTTATGCAAATTGATGATGATGATTATATGGAACTAAGCGCTGTTGATACGTTATATAAGTTAATAACTGATAATAATGCGGATATTGCTACAATTGGATCTAAATGGGTATATCCTGACGGGACAACAAATAATAAATATGTATTTGATGGAACTTTTGTCTTTTCAAGAATCGAATCAATGATTGAACTGCTAAAAAGAGAGAAATTTAATTCTGCCTTTGGGGGGAAAATATATCGTAAACATTTAATTGAAAATATTCCTGTAATAACTATTAATCCCTTTAGAGATATTCACAAAGAATATCGAATATTGAATAATATCAATAAAATGGTAGTTACCGGTAAGCCATTATATTACTTTTACCGTCATGATAGTAATGCAAGTGGTCTTGATACACCAGAACAGATAACCCTGCAAAGAATACGTCAACATTTGGAGGGTAATTTGATAAGAACGCAATGGCTTACTGAACACATGCCGGAAATAAAGAATTTTGTTTTTTACTGTGAGCTGTCATTCATGATTTCTCTTTATGAAAGAATATATAAGTTAGAAGTTAGTGATTGTTTTGGGATTGCGGAAGAGATGAAGACTACTTTGTTCTGCCATAAAATGTTTTTATCTGAATGCGGGTTTTTAAAAGAATATGAGAAAGAAATATTGGAAAACATTGGTAAATGAGAACCCTTAAAGTAAAAACATATATTGAAGATCGGCAATATTTATTCTGGTACTCTCCTTTTACGAAAAGCGATACAGTGAGCGATGAACTGCTTGTTGAGATAGTGCTGAATTACGGAAGCATGGAGGATATAAAAGAACTCTTCATGGTTAAGCCCATAAAAGAGGTCGCTGATATATTTTTTAACTCGATTAATAAAAGTGAAAGACGAAAAGCTAATTATCATGATATAATTATTAATTATTTCACTCTCTTTTTTAATCGTTATGCATCTTGAAATATTATCAAAAAATCAACATGAATTGCTGAAATTTATTTCAATATTCAGACGTAGTTTTTATTTTGTCGGCGGTACCGCGGCAGTGTTATATATAGGACACCGCCGATCAATAGATTTTGATTTATTTTCGGAAAAAGTACGGAAGCTTTTAAAATATTCGGCGAATTATATTCAGAGAAATTATTCAGGGGGCAATTGGCTTTCCATGAAGATATTGATTTTTCAGAATCTGTTGAATTTACGCAGGACTTTGATGTTGATGAACAAGAAATAAAATCATTTTTGATTGATAAATCTTTGAAAGATTTTTGAATGAAAGTTACAATAAGAACAACTACCTATAACAGGGAAAAACTGCTTCCCAGAACGATTCAAAGTGTACTGTCACAGTCTTTTACTGATTTTGAATATGTTATTGTAAACAATGGTTCCACTGATGGTACGCAAAGCATAATAGAAGAATACCGTAATAAAGATGACAGGATTCGATCTTTTTATTTTACTGTTAACAACAGAGATTCTGATGTCTGGAAAGAAAGAAATATCGAAAAACAATATAACGCGCCGTATTATTTGAATATTGATGACGATGATTTTATGGAAAGTACGGCAGTGGAGACACTTTATCGCCTGATTACAGAGTATGAAGCCGATATTGCTTCGGTGGGTTCCAAATATATTTATCCTGACGGAAGTATGAAAGATAAATTTGTATTTAACGGCTTTTTTAATTATAACAGAATTGAAGCGATGACAGAATTACTTAAACGTGAGAAATTTAACGCGGCGTCCGGCGGTAAATTATTTAAAACGGAACTGCTCATTAATAATGATATTCCGTCGGTTGCCGTCGCAAGGGATATTTACACAAGATACAGGATGTTAAACAAGATTAACCGTATGGTAGTATCCGGTGAGCCTCTGTTTTACTTTTATCGCCATGATCATAACCAAAGCGGCCTTGATACCGCGGAGCAAATAACCCCGGAGAAATTGAGGCAGCATCTGGAAGCAAATACAATGCGCACACAATGGCTTACAGAAAATATGCCGGAAATTAAGGATTTTGTTTTTTATTGCGAACTTTCTTTTATGATTTCGCTTTATGAAAGAATATACAGACTGGAAATTAAAGATTGTTATATGATTGTGGAAGAAATGAAGGCTTCCCTGCTCTCTCATAACAATTACTTATCTGAATGCGGGTTTTGTACAGAAAAAGAAAAAGAGATAATAAAAAATATTTTTTAGAATATTATAAGCTATGAACAGTTACGAAGATTTTAAAAACAATTATAAGCAGGAAAAACTTCCCTCTTTGGCGTTTTTTAAACCGGAATATCCTTACGGTGAATTCGTTGTTATAGACAAGGATATAATCAGCAATAAACCGGATGCATTAAAACTGTTCTGCGAAAAAGAAAAGATGAACATTTCCATTTTAAACGGTAATTATATTGTTTCGACACAGCAATTGCAGACAGATAAAGACGGCAGTGTATATTTATTTTCCGGCATTGCGCGATGGAAAGAAAAGCTTGTATTTGGAAACGATGATATAAAAAAATATAACATACCGGTACGCGATTTAAATGAATGTTTGGGGACATTTGAATTATTAATTTTTGGCGGAAATAAACTGGAAATAAGCACAGACTATTTCGGTATGTGCCAGTTGTTTTATTATAAGAAAGATGATAAAAATGCGGTTATTTCAACATCATATCATTTGCTACTGATGATTCTAAAATTAATAGGCTGTAATTTGTCATTGAATTCAAAAAGAACCGCCGCGGGAATGTTTTCATTTCATCCTTTTTCACAGCAATGTTTTACAGAAGAAATGGATGTAAATGTCTGTTTTATGCTTCCGGCTTATAAAAGGTTAAATAATTTAATAGGAAAAAGCGGATTTTTATCTGAAAATACAAGCCTTTACAATGAAATTTATGAGCCGGAGGAATATTCGGAAGAAAAATATGAAAAATATTTATTCCAGACAAAAGATGAAATCATAGAGAATTTGCGTGCGGTTTTTGAATCAGAGCATTTTGATAATATTTTATGTGATTTATCAGGCGGTTTTGACTCAAGAATAGTTCTTGCCGCCGCGCTAAATCTTCCCCATTCATTGACCAATAAACTGCGTATATATTCCAAACCTGAACTGGAAGACGATTTTAAAATAGCAAACGCGATAGTTAATACTTTTGGATTAAATTGGGATGATATACCAGTAGAAGTATCATGCAATAATATAAGTTTAACAGAAGATGAAATAAATATTCCGGTATTATCTTACCGGTTAGGGACATATTATATAGACGATATTAATTCATTAGATGATATATATAAAAAAACAATTAATATTTTCGGAGGCTGTGAAGACTTTAAGGATAAAGCCGATCACTTTTTTCCAAGATGGGATTTTAAACAGGATGAGAAAGAAATTGTTAATTCTCCTCATTTTTGTACAAGAAATAAACTTGATATTGATATTAATGGCAAAACCGCTATAAATTTTAACAAATTATTGAGAACTAATATTTCAAATATGCCCGGAATAGCTCTCAAAGAAAAAATTGATCTTTTTTACATTAAATTTAGAAACAGACTTCATTATAAATCAAAATATAAAAATATGACTGCGTGGGCGCCGATGCAGTCAAAAACCGCTTTTCATTGTAAAAGAATGTATTTTAGAAATAAAAAGATAGATAATAAGTTTCAATATGATTTTATTAAATTGTTAAACCCGTTATTGGCTAATTTTCCTTATGATGATAAAAATAATATAAGGGTTAATAAATTTACAGATAATGAATGTTTGTACCGCACTGGATTTCCTAATGTGAATATTACTCCAAACTTCGATACTTCGGAATATTACAAAACAAAAAAAGATATTGAATATGTTCCCGATAAAAAAACAGCGGACGATTGCGCCGTTAAATTACAGGAATGGTATAGCAGTAAAAGCGTATATTTAAATGCGCTAAAGACAATTCTTGATTATTCTGACGAGTTTGACGAAGTTGGATTGCCTTTGTATCAATATTTTACGGACAGCGGTAATTCTGACAAATATCAATATGTTCACGCCGATAAATTAATTAAAAACCGTTTATTATCCGCTTATTATCAGATTCAAATTATTAAATGAATCATGAAAAGCATCTTAAAGATATAATAGTATATTGTGAAATATTATAAACAGTTTTCATCAAATAATGAATAAAATATTTAAAGAACACTTAGGCAAATATCTTATACCTCTGAAAGTATTGTTTTTTGGTTTTATCGTATTAATTAGTGTTTTTGCCGCATCCAAAATTGATGTATATATTTTAAAATGCGATCTTGGCGATATTATAGTAAAAAAAGAATATGAAATTGTCTATACAAGATTCATTAATGGTTTATATGATAACTTACATGATTTTTCTGTTAATGAAAATATTATTACTTCTACAAGTAATGATCCGCATATTTATCTAAATACAGAGAATGTCGGCTATGTTAAATATCTATCTTTAGATGTAGATTTATTAGGAAGAGAAAGCCTTTATTCACAATATTATTATGTTCCAGCGTATGGCGGAATAGGGTATATTAATGAAGATGATTCGTTTCATTATATGTTAAAAGATGGTGTAAATTATATTAAACTGCCTGTTAATAATTTAAAAGAGTTTAGATTGGATATAACAAATGAAGAAGGCGTTTCATTAATAGTAAATAATGTAAAATTAACTAACAAGAAAATTCCTGAAAATAAAGATGTTATTACATTTATTTTATTAATATTTTTATGGTGTTCATTTTGGCTATTAATATTAATTAATAAAAATACTATTATAAAAATTGTAAATATAATAACTAAGTTAAAAGAAATAATAGTATTTATATTTTTAAATATATTTAATCGTATTCCAAAATTAAATATATTATTCAATAATAATATTTCACAGAAACAATCAAATATAGTAATAATAAACTTAAAAAATATTTTTACCTGGGTGCTTTCAAAACCCTATATATTTTTAACATTAATTGTTGTTACTCAAATATTAACAATACTGTATTTTACAGATCAAAAAAAAGGGTTTCATTTAGATGAAATATATTCTCATGTTCAAGCAAATGGAAATTTAAATGGTACCCAGGCAAGAAATGACATTGATATGCATGATAAATGGAATAACGCTGAATATTATTATAATTTTTTAACTGTTCAGAAGAATGAACGTTTCGATTTTAAATCTGTTTATAATACTATATCAAGAAATGTACATCCGCCGTTTTATCATATGCAGCTTCACGCAATTTATTCATTTTTCCCTGATGTATTTAGCAAATGGATAAGCGTAATAATTAATATTTTTTGGTTAACTTTAACAAGTATATTATTATACTTTTTATCATTACAAATATTCAAGGATAAAATTATTTCCTTATTTCCAAGCGCGGTATGGAGCGTATGTAATGGAGCGATCACTAATGCAATATTTTTTAGAATGTATGCGACTCAAACATTTTTCTTTACATCAATAATATTACTTAGTGTTTTTTTAATGAATAAGAATAATAACAAGGAATTAAAATATTTAATTTTTCTTTTTATTTCACTATTTTTTTGTTTATTCACTCATAATTATTCTATTATACTTATTACATTTGTAATTACGTTACTGTTTATTTATCTTTATTATATAAAAGAATATAAAAAATTATGTAAAATAATATTTATATTTGTTTTATCTCTAATGGTTTTTTATTTTACTTGGCCGTATGTAATTAGGCAAATATTTTTTAGTTCAAGAGGGACACAAGCATTTGATAATATTCAGGTATTAGAGAATTATGGAAGCAAAATAAAAAATATATTTAATATAATTAATATAGATATATTTAATAATATTCTGCCTATAAATATTATATCATTAAATTTTATTCTTTTCTTAATATTTTTATTCATTATTATCAGTATTATTATTATTAAAAATAGAAATTTCAAATATTATATAGATTTCTTTTTAAAAGAAAATATTTTTAAATTAATATTTATATTTACTGTTTCTTTTTTATTTTTAATAATTATCGCAATTATAGCTCCTTATTCGAGACGTTATATATTACCAATATATCCAATTATTGTTTTATTTGCGTTAAGTATTTTTTACTTTCTATTTTTTAAAAGTACAAGGATAACCAAAAATTTAATAATGTTTATTTTGTCATTATTTTTAATTATTGGTAATTTTTCCAATAGAAATGTAGAGCAACTATATTCTACAACTCCTGATATAACAAAGATATTAAGCAATTTTGAAAAAACATCCTGTATTGCATTATTTAGTAATCAGCTTGAAACTACTTTTTTTGATTTTACACAATTTAATAGAACTTATATATGCAGATCAATTGAAAAAATTGAATATGCCATAAATGGTATTGAACAGGGGCAGGAATTATTTATTTACCTATCAGATAATCTTGATAAGGATATTATTTTTGAAATATTATCAGACGGATTACAATTTGACAATGCGGAAATATTATTTTCGCATAGAGGAAGAGATGTATATCATATTAATTGGTAATAAATAATGAATAATAAATTAATATCATTTATCATTCCCTGTTATAGTGAAGAAGAATCAATTGAATTGTTATGCAAAGGTATAATTGATAACGTTAAACAAAGTTACGAAATAATAATTATAGAAAACGGTTCAACTGATCGCTCACAGGAAATAATAAGAAAATTACATGAAGATAATGAAAATATTCATATGATTGTTTTTAGAAAAAATTTCGGCAAAGCAGCTGCATTGCAGGCAGGTTTTATGAACTGTAAAGGTGATATAATAATCACAATGGATGCAGATTTGCAAGATGAACCTTCTGAAATACAAAATTTTATAGAAAAAATTGAAGAAGGTTATGATGTAGTTTCCGGATGGAAATTTAACAGGAAAGACCCGTTAGAAAAACGTTTACCATCTAAATTTTTCAATAAAGTAACATCCATTCTTTCCGGTGTAAGACTTCATGATTTTAACTGCGGTTTTAAGGCGTATAGAAAAGAAGTTGTTAAATCTATAAATGTTTACGGGGAATTACACAGATATATCCCTGTATTGGCACATAGAAAAGGATTTTCGATTACAGAAATTAAAGTAACGCATAATCAAAGAAAATACGGAAAATCAAAGTATGGAATGGAACGTTATTTAAGAGGTTTTTTTGATTCTTTGACGGTTGCTTATCTTGGAAAATATTACGATAAACCTATGCATTTTTTTGGCAGATTGGGATTAATATCAGGTTTTATTGGAACAGTTATATGTATATATTTAACAATTATTTGGATAATGGGAACCAGTATTGGAAACAGGCCTTTATTAATGCTTGGAATTCTTTTGATTCTTGTAGGTATTCAATTTTTTTCCATGGGTCTAATTGGTGATATTTTAATTGATAGAGGATTTAAGTCTTTTTATGATGAAAGTCATATAAAAGAGAAAATTTAAGTTTTTTTGAAATTAAATAAATCGTGAAAAGCGTCTTAAAGATATAATAGGATATTATAAACAGTTTTCATCAAATAATGAATAAAATATTTAAAGAACACTTAAGCAAATATCTTAAACCTCTGAAAATACTTCTCTTTGGGTTTATCGTATTAATAGGCATTTTTATTGCATCCAGAATTGATGTATATATTTTAAAATGCGATCTTGGCGATATGTTAGTAAAAAAAGAATATGAAATTATCTATACAAGATTCATTAATGGTTTATATGATAACTTACATGATTTTTCTGTTAATGGAAATATTATTACTTCTACAAGTAATGACCCATGGTTGTTTCATTTATACGCGGAGAATATTCTTAATGTTAAATATCTATGTTTAGATGTAGATTTATTGGGGAGAGAAAGCCTTTATTCACAATATTATTATGTTCCAGCGTATGGCGGGACAGGATACATTAATGAAGATGATTCATTTCATTATATGTTAAAAGACGGTATAAATTATATTAAACTGCCTGTTAGTAGTTTAAAAGAGCTTAGATTGGATATAACAAATGAAGAAGGCGTTTCATTAATAGTAAATAATGTAAAATTAACCAATAAGAAAATTCCGGAAAATAAAGATATTTTTACATTTGTATTATTATCGGGTATATGGTGTGTTGTATGGCATTTAATAATATTTAAATATGGTTATATCCTTATTTTATATAAAAAACGATTAGACTATTTAAATAAATTTAAAGAACACTTAAGCAAATATCTTAAACCTCTGAAAATACTTCTCTTTGGGTTTATCGTATTAATAGGCATTTTTATTGCATCCAGAATTGATGTATATATTTTAAAATGCGATCTTGGCGATATGTTAGTAAAAAAAGAATATGAAATTATCTATACAAGATTCATTAATGGTTTATATGATAACTTACATGATTTTTCTGTTAATGGAAATATTATTACTTCTACAAGTAATGACCCATGGTTGTTTCATTTATACGCGGAGAATATTCTTAATGTTAAATATCTATGTTTAGATGTAGATTTATTGGGGAGAGAAAGCCTTTATTCACAATATTATTATGTTCCAGCGTATGGCGGGACAGGATACATTAATGAAGATGATTCATTTCATTATATGTTAAAAGACGGTATAAATTATATTAAACTGCCTGTTAGTAGTTTAAAAGAGCTTAGATTGGATATAACAAATGAAGAAGGCGTTTCATTAATAGTAAATAATGTAAAATTAAC